>Ga0233437_1003059_pt1 | contig 23006 bp, 22 predicted proteins | sample SI_122_August201_FD_182714 | JGI IMG/M metagenome (GOLD analysis project Ga0233437, IMG submission 182714) | Seawater microbial communities from Saanich Inlet, British Columbia, Canada - SI_122_August2016_200_MG | ecosystem: Environmental > Aquatic > Marine > Inlet | place: Canada: British...
TGTCATAGACTTTTCCTCTATTCTCAATGCGTAGTTCAACAGAATAATTGTGTTTAAAACCAAAATATTCACTAAATTCAGCAGGAAAAACAAACGCTATATTTAAATTTCAAATAAGAAATTGGTTTTTTGTTATCATTTATTTTACATAAAACTATTAATCTAATTTCCAATAGGATTTTGAGGATGAACTGGAATGACAGCCGGATATTTAATAATATTACAGATATTATTACATTTTTTGAATGGGATCAAAGGCGATACAAATGTGACAAACGGTAATTTCAAATAGATGTCATTCTGAATGAAATGAAGAATCTCTGTTAAATAGAGCAAGAGATCCTTCGTATATGGATACCAAAATTACTCTTCAAATTAATGCTATTATCGGATTAATTTAAAATATCCTTTAGGTTTAATCTCCTTTTTGTATATAGGATAGTGGGTAAATTTGAAGTTATTTGAATTAAGACACATTCCTAATATATAAGTGCCCGGTGCGATCCCGGGTATAGGCACCAGTGATATTAATACCCTACAAAATCTCCACTGATATAGAATAAATGTATAACACTAATAGCAGTTTTTACACCACATGGGTATGTACATTCGTTATATCAATCTTGATTGTGTGGGATAATTAGCGTGAGTTTACGAGTTATGAAATTTTTTATTTGCAATCGCCTGAAATACAAAACATATTGAATCTGCTTCTGTGCCCCCTAACTTGAAAGATATTTCTTCATCTCAAACAAATCGAATAGACGCTGTTGAATTTCATCCATCTTTGTGATGACCGACTGGGTGGAGTGTTTTTTCTTCATGTTCGGAAAGATATTTAAAACCTCCCGCATTCCAGTCAGTTTCTCGTGTAGCTTGTTAATCGACATTGGCATTTCCGCTTCCTGAGCCTTTCTCAAGATCAAAGATCGAAGAAGCAATGATAATGAACAGTATAGCCCATGAACCTTAATCATTTGATCCGTCCAATGATACATCGGCCACCAGGTTCCTGTTTTTCTGTCTTTCATTTCTTTAAACACATCCTCGATAATATACTGACTCCGATAGGTAAGAATAATATCCACGGTAGTCCAGTCGTGATTATCGGTCATGATGATATTCTTGCCCAGATAGGTATCGGCAAGCTCGGCAAAAGCAGCACTCTTCAAGCTATAGGTAAGAACCGGAATATCCTTGGTCTCTGAAACGTCCGTTTCGATTAGTTTCTTCATATGCTGACCGGAAAGTATTGATGACGCCTGCCTTTTGATAGATTCCATCGTAGGCTTTTTCCCCTTTGTGATTCTTCCGGCCACCCGATCCTCCAGCTTGGCTGAAACAACCGAAAGTTTTTCAAGACACTTATTGATTTCATTGTTAATGGATTTGACTTGCGCGGCGTAAAGCTTGTTGTTGAAAGTGACAACCACCGTCATGTCTTTTCCGTATATATCTTTTCGGGTACGAAACGCCTTGACCTGATCCAATCCCGGATGGGAGAGGGGTTCGAAACATTCGTCGTTGTTGGAGATTAACGCCAGATCCTTATGGTCGGCCGGTTTAACCGAACCCACAAAATGAAAACCCGAATCCTTCGCGAATTTGTTCAGGTTCGTGTTGGAGTTGTTACCTTTGTCAAATACGACAGTTATCCCCTTACCGCTCGGTTTCCTATCTTTGAAGGCATTGAAGAAATCGTCGATCACCTTTTCGAATTCCTTCGAGTCGTGCCTGTTTCCTTCAAACACATCGAAATATAGAGGAAAGTGGTCTTTCCGGGTGCAGAACAAGGCGTAGTTGATCTGTCTGAGGTCGCGCCGTCCCTGTTTGTTTTCCCCGCGTTTCGCAATCGAACAGCGGGTATTGAAGGATCCGATGAACGAATAGAAATTGGTCCCATCGTAAGACGCGCAGGATAAATCCATATTTTCACGATCCAGAATCGAATTTACCAGTTTCATCCAGGCTGTCCGTATTTTGTCTTCCTTAATGGTGGACATGTTGTCCCAGAAACGCTGGGAACTCAACGATGTTTTGTTGGCTTCAGGAAAAGCTCTATACAGAATCGTCTTCTGAAACCAGCTCCACATGGATCGTTTACTGACCGCTTCTATCCCCCGGTTCATAGCTGCTAACGTCAAATAGAACCCGACGGACAATCCTTGCGTACGTTTGGGAAAAACACTGTCGAGAATTGAAACCATATTGATTTGTTCGGCGGTGTTCAAGTAAGCGGCTGGCCCTCCAAGTTGAAATATTTCGGCGAACTTGGGTTGAAGAGGTACCCCGTCTACCGCTTCAATTATTCGATGTAGCGGTCCCAAATACTTTTGCCATTTTCGTTTTGATTTTCCATCTACACGCCCGCTCTCTTCGGCATAATAGTAGGTAATGCCTTTGATTCGCTTTTTTGTTATATATGCCATTCGATATACCTCCCTTAATATCAAGTTAGGGGGCACACCGTATGTTTGTCAACACCTAATATTCATAATACCTTGCTTTATGAGGTATTATAAAGTTAGGGGGGTACATGCATTAAGGCTTAACTATTTGATAATATTCTGATATTGCACTCTTAAATTATCTAATTCGTAAACTCACGCTAATATTTACTATTATCAGTATATATCCAACATGATTAATTGTATAACGCTCCATTACCTTAGAAAAATAATTCCCACATGGTTGAACATCAATGAATGTTTGGATTATGATTAGTAAAAATTGATAATAATTGTCTTTTAAAAGGTGATGCTGGAATTAAAGATTTTGTTTTTCATGATATTCACCATTATGCTGTTACAAATCTCAGAAAAGCAGGGAATGATTACTCAACCATTATGAAGGCTAGTGGTCATAAGAGTATGTCTATGTTATTCAGATACAATTTGGTTGATGAAGATGATATTGCCGGGATGAAATGGAAAGGAGAAGAAGGCTTTGACCTGGTTGAGTCAAGGTTAATAGCTGCTGGTTTTGATCCTGATGAACTGAGGCAAGTACTTAATCAAAAAAACGAGGAAACGCGAGAAAAAGGGGGGTAAATCCGCTGGTGGACACTAGGTAAAAAAAAAGGTTTCAACCGATTGGCTAAAACCCTTTTGTCATCTGGTGGCGGGGGCCGGATTTGAACCAACGACCTTCGGGTTATGAGCCCGACGAGCTACCGAACTGCTCCACCCCGCGATATCCATTTGCTTTTTAATTTTCGTTAAGCAAGTATAATTTATACATCTGATTTAAGAAAAGTGTCAACCTTAAATCTAAAAATAATTATTATCATTACTTCCGCGAATCGAAGCTGTACAAAAACGATCTATTTAGATAATAAGCAAATCTATTAATAACAGTAAAGTGACACCAGATGTGGTAACTTTAAATATATTGAAATGTCGTTCTAATCGTCCTTTTTTTTTACCATGGTTAAAACACCGAAGAATCTCTATCTGAGAGTGAAAAGATCCTTCCTCGTACCTCGTCAGTATGACAATACTGAGTTTATAGCTGACACTCAACGGGTATCGGTGTAAAAAACTGTTAACGAATTTGAATTTTATATTCATAATCTCAAGTAGCAGTCTTTCTAAATAAAACGGAAAATCTCTTTAAAATTTGGCAAGAGATCCTTAGTCCAATAAATAGTAAGTTATGGATATCAAAAGAAAACTATTTCCCGATATAAATCGAACCTTCTGGGGAAAACGCTGGGGTAAAGTTATTGTGCTTAACATACATGTAATTGGTGTCTGTGGCTATGTGGGCGGAAAAATATTTAATACATCTTCTGAATCATACAAATACTATTTTTTGCTAACCATGATCACCGGAATGATACTGGTCATGGTTGAGTTGTATTCTAATCTAATCTGGGTGATTCAAAACCGGGGCTGGATGATTCTGTTAAAAATAGTATTATTGTCTCAAATGCATCTCATCGCACCTTATGAATGGATATTTCTACTGGTACTTGTTTTCATATCCGGTTGGATTTCACACGCTAAAGGTTCATTTAGGTACTATTCAATTTTCCACGGTAAAGTTGTTGACTCTCTTAACGATTTGATAGACAAAAAAGCTTAATCACTACACCTCTTTAACACTTATCCCACATACCATTTCGAGTGGGCACATCTGTCAGAATCACTTTTGAATAAGCTTCTCATTCTGGGAAATAATCAGTTGATTCGGGTTTTTATGAATTTAATTGCTAATGCTTCTGACGCTTTATCAAAATCCGAAACCGATCAACCCAAAGTTACTATTAAAATTATTGAAACTGATGATAAAGCTATTATATCACTTCAAGATAATGGTCCGGGTATCAAATCGGAAGTGTTGGCTTTAATCCGAAAGGGGATTAAGATTTCAACCAAAGGTAAAGGAAGAAAAGGGTCAGGAGTTTCTGCAGCAACCAAAATTGTCAACCAGTGCAAAGGCACGATCAGTATCGAAAGTGAAATAGGCGCTGGGGCCACTTTTACTGTAGAGCTTTTTAAATCCAAAGAAGTTTTCGGAGATCCAAAAATCGAAATCCAATTAGATGATTCTATTGAATTTTTTTAGATTTAACTTCTGGATTTAATTTCTTCCAGGGCTTTTTTAAAGTCCGGATATTTAAATTCAAACCCATCTTTTAATAAATTTTTAGGATATCCTTTCTGGCTAAATAACAACAAATCTCCAAATTCTTTCAGGCCCAAACGAATGATGAAAGCTGGTGTCATGAAAAAAGAGGGTTTATGAAATACTTCAGCCATAATTTTTGATGAGTCCTTATTCCGAACAGGCAAAGGGGAACAAAAGTTATAAATTTTTGATTTTCGATGCTTAATAGTAAAGTTTACAGCTGCCATTAAATCATCAATATGAATCCAGGGAAACCATTGGGCACCTGAACCAATTTTTCCACCCACCATAAATTTATAGGGTAATAGCATGGTTGGAAAGGCTCCGCTTTTGGCATCCAAAACCACACCAAATCGCATGATTATTGTTTGAATATTATCAGAAGTTACCATGGTCGATTCTTTTTCCCAATCCTGGCAAACTTTGGCTAAAAAATCATCGCCTTTGACGTGTGTTTCCGGCAAATTGTCATCACCACAATCACCATAAATACCTATGGCCGAGGTACTTAAAAACAGTACTGATCGGTCCCGGGGCAATGCTGAAACAATATGCCTGGTTGTTAATATTCGACTGTCATAAATTTGTTTTTTATAATTTTTTGTCCAATAATGAAATATAGTGCGCCCGGTAAGATTAACAACGACATCAGCATCCTTGATGTAATCCTGCCATTCACCGGCTTTTGTAGTATCTGCTGAAACGTAAGTATAGTTTTTGTGAGTGATATGTCTGTTTTCTTTTGAACCACCAACCCCATTGACTTCATATCCCTGATCCAGGAAGTTTTTAGACAAATGTGTTCCTACAAAACCTGATCCTCCAGAAATAAATAATTTCATTCAATCTCCTGATTTATGTGACAAACTGTTTTATTAATGCGGTTCAGAAAAAATATATCGGAACTTCCTAAGATTAACCTTCCCATTTTGATTAAATTGCACACCTTCTGCCGTTAAAATTTCCTGCTGAGTAACGCTTCCATCTCCCCAGACTCTGGGGCTAACTTCCCCTTTGGAATTGATAACTCTTTGCCAGGGGATTTCAGGATCTTCAACAGCAGCCATTGCATACCCAACCACCCGGGGGGTACAGGATGCAATTTGTTCTGAAACCTGCCCATAAGTGACAACTTTACCTTTGGGTACTTTTTTAACCAGATCGTAAACCTGTTCGAATATTTTTCCCATCGATTTTTTGCTCCTTTTTTGTGAAGGCACTAAAATATAAAACAAGCTAAAATCAGCCCAACACCAATCATCATTTGCGGTAAAAAAGCTACCAATCGAACACCTGGTTTAATAACAGCCTCTTCATGATGTTCAGAAGAATAATAAACAGTTATTTTAGCATTATCGGGATATTGCTTCAAAAATTCCACGGCTCTGGCTGGGCCGGGGATTCCAAAATAGTTTTCAAACTTTCTGTCTCCTTCAGGAGAGTAACTTTCGGAAATATACTCTATTTCATCTACCGTATAGTTATATTTGATAATTGCCAGATATGTTTGAAAAACTAAATGACCAATGAATCCATAGTTTTTCATTTTACCCAAATCAGTTGAAATTATATATGCTATCGTCGGTTTCCATGTCAGGCTTTCTTTACCAGATTGATAGATATGATATGCTCTTTTAAGTAGCAATATTCCGAATATCAATGCAAGTGTATGAAGAAGAAATACCATTCAAGTTTTTAAATACGAGGTTTTAAAAAAAAGTCGTACGTATTGTTTCAAAGCATTTGATTCAATAATCTATCAATTGATTTTAATTTTGACGTCGCTGAATAAAATTATATTTAATAAATCCATCCATGTCTACCGGTGGATTCTTATGACAAAATAGTAATCAATATCTTTAATGTTACAATTTTTTACATTTTGTTAATTGCTATTAAAATGATTTCTACTAAACTCATTGATATCAGCAACAGTTATTCGGTAATTTGGGGATCGCTGCGAAGTCTCACGATCCTCGTAACAATCTGGTATTTAAAAACTTGAATCTTTGCCTGAAAGTGTACATGTCACCAAAATACCTACTTTTCGTTCAGACACTAATTATATTAAATTTGACATTATTATTGGATAGCTAAATCATATACTATTTGCAGGACAGTCAAGTTTACTCACAATGTCATCGTTAAAAAAACTACAATAATACAAATAGTTTAACTAACAATCATTAATAATTTTTTGACTTTAGCGGTAAGTAATATATATATCAATTGCGATTCTCAACAAACTGCAGGGTTAACAAATACAACTCCAACAAGATATCATGAAAAAGAATCAAATACTAATTATTGAAGATGATGAAAAGCTGGTTGATTTATTGACGGATTTTTTAACAAATTTTGGATTTCAAATCACGGCTGCACTTCACCCACAGGAAGGTTTGGATTTATTAAGTAAAGGAAGTTTTGATTTAATTATCCTGGATGTGATGCTACCGGATATGGATGGATTTGAAGTATGCAAACAGGTTAGAAAAGATTCCTCTATTCCCATTGTAATGCTAACCGCCAGAGGTGATGTAATGGATAAGGTCGTAGGATTGGAGATCGGTGCTGATGATTATTTGGCAAAACCTTTTGAACCCAGGGAATTAGTGGCCAGAATTCAATCTGTATTAAGAAGAACTGGTAATGCCTCCAATTCAAGCATTTGTCAATTTGGAGATCTTTCCATCAATCTTAACAATCATGACGTTAAAATAAAAGGGAATCCAGTTACCTTAACATCAACTGAGTTTCAACTGTTACAGCTTTTTATTCAACATCCGGATGAAGTGCTTAGTCGCGATTTAATCATGGAATCTGTCCAGGGAATTGAATGGGAGTCTTATAATCGTTCTGTAGATGTATTGGTCAGTCGATTAAGGCAAAAACTAGGGGATGATCCCAAACACCCGAGATATTTGAAAACAATTTGGGGAAGTGGATATCTTTTTTTCAAGGGATCATTATGAAATATCTTTCATTGTCTTTTATCAGAAACCGGTCCGTATTTTTCAAACTATTAATTGTTCTTATTATTACTGCAACGATTATTACAACGATTGCGATTGGATTGGTCGGAAAGAATATCTTCAAATTATCACGGACGTTCATTGATAAATTCACAACAGCGAGTGTTGAACGGTTTATAGACGATTTAGGAGAAGTTCCGACGCTACTAAAGGCTGAAGATATCAGGGATAAATTCGGTATTGAGATTCGATTCGAAAGTAAATCCGAAACATGGTCGACTTCTCCTGATTTTCCACCTTCTCATAAATTAAAATTTAAGCGCTGGCATCAGGATGCACCATCAAAAAGGGGGTTTGTTCGCAATAAAATGTATATCATGATAGAAAAAGGTGATAGAAAATATTTGTTTTCACCACAATATGTATTTACCCCTCATACGATATTATATTTTAATATCACAACAATATTAATCATTTTATTTGTATTCTCCGCCGCTTATTGGATGCTAAGAAAATTACTAAATCCCATACAAACATTAAAACAAGGTGTTATAAAGGTCGGAGAAGGGCATCTGGATACACAATTACCTGTTCGGAACAAAGATGAATTGGGACAATTGACTGATCATTTTAATCAAATGATTTCCAGAGTTAAAGAGATGCTACATTCAAAAGAAAGGCTTTTATTAGATGTCAGCCATGAATTGCGTACGCCCTTGACCAGGATGAAAGTCGCCATGGAATTTTTACCCGACAGTAAACATAAATTAAGCATAAATGAAGATATTAATTCTCTGGATACAATGCTCACAGAATTACTGGAATCTGCAAGGCTGGAAAGTAGCTTTGGCAAACTGAATCTAGTCCAGTTGAATCTCAATCAGGTCATTCAAAATGTAATTTCCGGTTTTACAAATCAACCCGTTAATATCAAATTAACCAGCAAACAAGAAGATATTTCTGCAAATATAGATCAAATGCGATTGGAGATAGTCGTTAAAAATTTGATCAATAATGCTATTAAATACACTAGAAATGATCTGCCGATAGATATTGAATTACAGAAAACATCAAATGAAGTGCTGATTACAGTGGCAGACCATGGGGAGGGCATTCCTGAGTCTGAGTTGCCTTTTTTATTTGAACCCTTTTATCGCGTTGATAAATCAAGATCAAAAAAGACAGGTGGGTTTGGATTGGGGTTAAGTATCTGTAAACAGATCATTGAAGCCCACAAGGGTTCCATACAAATTCAAAGCGCACAAAATCAAGGAACCAAGGTAATGATTTCAATTCCTTTTTAATCAATCATGCTCTTAATAATTTGCCCAATTGCAAGACATCAATGGCTTTTTGAGGATCTTTTTCTTTATGACCACCCTCTTTTATTAAATTGTACTTGGGAACCGGATTAATCAATTCATTTAACTTAAACAGTTCTTTGATAATTTCCACGGGCAGTTTAATCGGTTTCCCCGAACCAGGAGCAATAAGTTTCAGTCTCATAATGGTTTCCATTGAGACTTTGTCCATACTAAGATTTAATAGCTGCTCCAGAGTCATAGATTCCGTCATACAGATGACTTTGTTTTCAAATATTTTAGGAAGCACTTTATTTAATTTGTTTTTCGAATCTTCAATAATGCCGTCATATTCTGCAATTTCTTCATCTGTTAGCGCTATTTTTACCCCTTTATCACTTCCAGACTTTTCAATCGCCTGAACCAGCATCACTTTTTCCTGAATATCCGGATTCAGGATTTCGAACATATTTTGATAAAAGGGAATCAGAGTATCACTAAATTCATTTTTAATTTTAATTGATGTGTATTTAATAAAGTCAGGTACAAAGTTTTTCTGTCGATCAATATTGCGAATCAGTTCGAGAAATACCTTTGCGCTCTTTGCTTCGCCTAAGTTTGGATCACTGGCTGTGGCAAACAGTTTTTTTAATCGTTTCTCTTGTTTTGCCAGTTCTCTCTTTGAATCATCCTCAATACCCTGACATTTTTCAGCAATACTCTTTTTAAATTTTTCGATATCCTTGGCTAAAACAATGGCCGTTTCCTCCTGTTTCATTCGTCTTATTTTTGATAACTTCTTATTCATCGCACGAAGTTTTTTATCCACTTGTTTATTAATTTCTTCAATTCTTTTAACTTCCAGTTCCTTGTCACTTTTTATCCTTTCCTTAAAGCGATCCATCAGTTTGGAATTTGCTTGTCTCTGATAAATAGTACAATTGATCATAATCGTCATAATCTGCATCAAGGCGTTTTCTCTAATATCCAGACGATTCAATTCTGCTTCTTCAGCTTCAATTTTTTCTAATAAATTCAGTTTTTCTTCTGGACTCATATCATCAAATTGTGATTTTTGATTCTTTTTCTCCTTTTTCTTTTGTATTTTTTCAAACTGTTTTTTCAGTTTCTGTTTTTCTTTATCCAGTCGTAGTTCTTCTTTTAAAATCTTACCTTTATACTCTTCAAATTCGACGCGTTTTGCTTTATTAATTGAAGCATCCTCATCAATTTTTTCCTGAAATACCGTTATTTTTTTCTTCTCTTCGACGATCTTTTGTATTCTGATTTTCAGTTCATTTTTGATCCCAAGCAACTCCTTTAATTTTGTCTCTAGTTTATCGGCTGAACCCTCAGTCAAACTGGGATCTATATGTTCACGCAGTTTTACTACATCCCATAAAGACTGACTAGGACGATCAATCCCCAAAATATATTGTTTTGCAAACATCCACCAATCAGAATCTTCTTGAGGTACATCTTTAAAGCCGGAACTCATGCTTTTAAAATCCAGCATGTTTTGGTTATATGTGTGTGTTGCGTAAATGCCTTGCTTTGTTTTTAATTTTTTGGTGAGTCCCTCATCCCTCTTTTTTGCCCGGAGTGCAATCAATGGTTTACGAAATGATTTTTTGGTTCGATCGGTTTCAAATGAACCAAAAAATATATTCTTGATTTCAATGGCGTGTTCTAAAGCCGGTTTAAATATTGTCGTTAAATAGTTTAAAACGTATCGATTTGTAGTTGCTGTTACAAGGGTACAGAAGTATTTCATTAAAAAATTTTCCATCCCTTCATAGATAAATTGGTACCAATAAAGTGTCGTCACCTGTGACTCAAAACTTTCTACTCCCATAGCATCGTCAAAAGCATCCACATCCTGGGTAACATCTTTAGATAGGGAGGCTTTACCAAATTTAAACGGCTGATAAGCATCAATCAATTGAGAGAGATCCTTTTTCAGGGGTTCCAGTGCTGAAGCAACATCCTGAAAACTGGAGTTTTTATCTATTTTATTTAAATATAAAACTAATTTAGCTTTATTCCAATTTTGCGGATCAGAATAAAATCCGATGGTCTTGAAAAAAAGTTTTGCAATCAAACCTTCGGTATGTCTCTGTGTGGCTGCTCCTTTACTTCTGATGCTTTTTGCAGGTAATAAAAACTTGATTGGTGTCCATGAAATGATAATGGCGTCAAACTCTGGTCCTATCTTTTTTAGTGGCGTTTCTTCCTCACCGGATTCATCTAGTTCCGGTAACCCTTCAGTATCACCGGTATATTTTTTAATTTCTGAAACTGTTGCTTTATAGGCAACTTTATACAGTTTTGAAGCATTTTTAGATGTAAAATTTAGGGCAGAACGGGTTGCCTTCATTTGTTCCATGATAGTTGTTTCTTTTAAAAAACTGAAACTATCACCGGATTGTTTTATTTTTCTAAAATAGATCCATTTTGGACCAAGCATTTGCTGTGCAATCAGTTTTAGCAAATACATTTTATCCAGCAGGGATTGATCTTCCAGATCTTTATGAACAGTTTTAGTCAGCATAAAAAATAAGACCTAATGTGTTGTGATGAAACGATAATCAAGTTTTCAATGTCATCTATTTATTTTTTTACTACCATATATTCTTATCGATTGCATAGTGAAATTCACAATGCGTATAAATCGCAAGTAGTATAGCATATACTACACCGAATTACTTAAAACAGGAAATAATTTTTGATATTTAAATGCTTTTAACCGGATAAATAGTGGGAGATTCTGGACAAATAATATAATATGTGATGATATTGGAATTATTCGAAGTCATATTAATTCACTGTTTGAACCAGTTATTTTATAGCTGTTTTCCAAAACTATATTTCTTAAAAATAGTAATTGAAAGTATCGGAGTATTGATGAAAATAACAGGAAAAGCTCAACAACTTGCAGATATAATGGTCCAATTAAGCATTAAGTATTATGCCACTGAATGGATGATGGGGCTTGAATTCGAACTGTGGAATGAAGTACTTGGAAATCAGGATTTATTAACAGAATCAGAAGCTGCAAAATTAAAGGACCTTTCTGTTACATGTGATGGTTGGGTTTTGATGAATTATTCAAATGATAACCTTGAATTTGTTTCCCTCAGCGGATGGAAAAAAACTTTCCGAGAAAAAAATCCGTTTTAAGCGACCACTTTCTGTGCTGAAAAAATAACCATTACTATTTTTACCTGAACAACTTGAAAGCTCACCTTTTAGGTTCCGTTCGCTTTACATCGCCCACAAAAAACATTTGTTATCATGCTATCAGCAACGGATTAAAATGTTTCTGAATACTTCTTTGTAAAATCTTAAAATAAAAACCGACATGGTGCCCTTTAACATTTTTTTTAAAATTAATGCAATTTTTATATTATTACTAACAACATTTGCCTGCTCCAAAGTTCCGGTACCCATTGTCTGGGAAAGTATTCAACAGTCGCTTTGAAGTATTTTGAAGCTTTGCGATATCTGCCCTGACAAGTTACCGTTAAGGCGCAGCAAGCCAGAATATATAATCGTCTCGGCATGCATAATAAAAGTTATCTGGCAGGGCAAAAAGCCATGAAACCTAAGTCTATGCCGCTTTTATTTACTATGGAATTTAATTAACGATCCATTAATATCGGAGTATATTATATGAGCCAAAAAATGTATATTGTTTGCCTTGACTTAGAAGGCGTATTGATTCCAGAAATCTGGCACGAGGTTGCAAAACAAACAAATAACAAGGATTTACTGGTAACCACCAGAGAAATTCCAAATCTTGAAGAACTATTTGCTTTCCGACTGAAAATATTGAAAGAGGAAAAACTCCGATTAATTGATCTTCAAAACATTATTAAAGGAATGTCTCCCTTGTCAGGCGCTGTTAGCTTTTTAGATGAGCTAAGAAAAATCTCACAGGTTCTTATTTTGTCAGATATTTTTCAGCAGTTTTATGATCCTTTTGCACCAAAACTGGGTTACCCGACAATTTTGTGCCATTCATTGGGTGTTGATTCAGATGGCTTGATAAATAGCTTTGAATTAAGACTGGACAATCAAAAACAAAAAACAGTGGAAGCCTTGAAAAAATTAAAATACTCGGTTATTGCAGCTGGAGATTCATTCAATGATCTAAGCATGATTCAAAATGCTGATTTGGGCATTTTTTTTAAACCACCACAACTCATAACCACCCAAAATACAGATATACCAGTCACGAAAAACCATGAACAATTGTTGCTTAAAATAAATCAATTTATAAAATCGGAAATTGACTAAATCAGTGATCACCAGGAAAAAATTAACTGATTTTAAGGGCTTGATATTAGATCTACAGTATTTCCGGAATGGATTTGAGGACTTAAGACCTGAATATTAGCTAGGAAATCAATATACTCAGCCGAGTATAAGAAAACAGATTTTTAATGAGAAGTCACACACTCTTTATTTTGAATTTTTTCTTTACTTTTTTGGCTTCCCGTTAATAATTACATGCCTATAATCTGTTCCCAATCGATGATACCGCCTCTTATGGTATAAACTCTAAATTTGCAGGCTTCGAGTAGTTTAGAAGCTTGTATACTTAAACTTCCGTCATTACATATCAGTAAAGTGGTTTTCTTGGCATCCAGATTTGGGATTTCCTGACTAACTCTGCTGAGAGGTATATTGATTGAGCTGGGGAGAGATTTTTTTTGGAACTGTTCTTCTGAGCGGACATCGATAAGTTGTATATTCTCTGTTTTTAACATATCTCTGGCATCAATTACATTTAATTCCGTTTCCATAACTATCATTCCTGAACGATTGATTGGTATATTCTAGTGATTTGGCTTACCGTTTTATCCATTAGTAAGTCGTGTTAGATTAAAAGGATATATATACCAAAGATAAACCGTCAATAGCTCATGGATTTCAACTATTTTAAAATGTGAGGTATATTGATCTCCACTATCGATCTGCCGAATATATTTTCCAGCACTTTTTTATTTTTGGAAAAGCAAAGTCCTTCTGAATTAAAGGTAAAAACACCTAATTCAATATAATCAATTAAGTTTTTTGGGGATAAAACAGAAAATTCCTAAATCAATATCTTCATATTTAATTTCTCAAACCGTTAATTATCCAGATGAATGGAGTTACCAACACCAATTTCCAATGCTAATTGTGCCAGTTTTAATCCAAAGATCCCCGGCAAATAGGATATAGTACCAATAGGAATGCGAGGTCTTATGGCATCGGGTAAAATATCCGCATCTTTTGGATCATAAGCTCTTGTGTTTCTAGGCTTCTCAACTGAGTAAACACAAGGAACACCGGAACGAATTCCAGATTGTCGAAGTCTTTTTCTAATAACTTTAGCCAGGGGACAATTGTAAACATCAAATAAATCACCCATCCGAATCAAATCAGACTGTGTTCTTCCACCAGCTCCCATACTGGAAGCAAGGGGTATTTGTTGTGCCTTAGCTGTTTTAATTAATTCAAGTTTAGATGCCACACAATCAATGGCATCAATAACAACATCTACATCTGGTTGTAAAAGATCGTTAATGGTATTGCGGTCAATAAAAACGTTTCTGATATCCAATTGACAATCCGGATTAATGTCGTTCACTCTTTGTTCAGCTGCAACGGTTTTAGGCAGATCCAGGGTTGAATGTAAGGCAAATATTTGTCGGTTCAGGTTGGTGGGATTAAATGTATCAAAATCAATTAACCTCAGATATCCAACACCACACCTGGCCAGCGCTTCTATCGCGAATGAGCCCACGGCACCCAATCCAAAAACAGCTACTCTTAAATTTTGCATTTTCAGAAAAACATCTTCACCGACAAGTTGTCTGGTTCTGGCTGTCTTATCCATTTATTGATGATTTAAATAGTGTTTTGGCATTTTCATATGAATTCTGCATAATTTCATTTTGAGTATTCCCAGTTCTTTTGGCGATCATTTCTATAATAAAAGGTAAATTATAGGGTTTATTTAATGCATCCCCACTGTCTCCCCGAAGATCATAGGGTGTGATATCAGGGCTATCGGTCTCGGTTAATAGTCGATGACTGGAAACCTTTCTAAGTGCTTTTTCAATTTTTTTATTATTAAGGTTGGTTACCGATCCCGAAAAAGAGATATAAAATCCTCGTTTTTCCAGTTCGGATACCATATCAGCAGAACCTGAGTAAGAGTGAATCAGACCGGAGCCTGGAAGTTCCCCCACTTTGTCCAAAACCTGAATCAGACTTTGCCAGGCTCCCCGGCAATGGATACAAACTGTTTTTTTTAGTTTCTGAGCCAACAATAACTGTTGTTCAAATACATATAATTGCTTTTCTTTATCGACATCTTTAATGACAAAATCTAATCCACATTCACCGATAATTGTACCGTGTGTTATTAATTTTTCTTCAAGAAGCGTCAACCAATTCTCACTAATTGAGTCGATATACCAGGGATGCACCGCCAGAGCCGGAATAATGCAGGAAAATTGACTGCTCAGAGAAATTAACTGATCCCAATCTGATTCTGAAGTGCCACAGCTGCACATCCATCCAACCTTTTTAAGTAGCGATTTTTCTATAATTAAATCAATCTGATTTTCAAATCTTTGATCCTGCAAATGACAGTGAGCATCAAAATACCGCGCTGATTTCATCATGCCTTCATACCGATTAAATGATTCCTTTCAGGATAGCTATTAGAACTAATTTTAGACTATTATTTCAGGAAGCAATATTATTTTGAATTATCTATTTCTAATATAATGAATGATAATATTTTATTAACAAAAAAATTCACCCTAATAATGCTATTTAAACATAAATAAAGTTTTTTTAGCTTATGGCATTTTGAAAGTTGACAGTATCTTAAATTTCATTTAGAAATGGTGTTTATTTTTTGAAACATATATATCTATTGATTAAAGCAGGCAAAGTTCATGAAGACAACCATCTCAGTTCGAAAAGAACAGTATGGAAAAAATGGTGATCTAGAGCGAAAGTGGTTTTGCGTTGATGCAACCGACAAAACATTAGGTCGACTATCTACCGAAATCGCAAAAATACTTCAAGGAAAGCACAACCCTTTCTACACGCCAAACACAATGACTGGTGATTACGTAGTAGTTGTTAATGCTGAAAAAGTGAAGTTAACAGGAAAAAAAATCACTGACAAGATGTACTATCATCACACTGGTTATCCAGGTGGAATAAAATCTACCAACGCTGTAAACCTTTTGGAGAAAAATCCTACAGCTGTATTAACGAAAGCGGTTAAAGGAATGATGCCCAAAAATCAGCTAAATAGAGACGCATTAAGAAATTTAAAAGTTTATGCTGGACCAGATCATCCACATAAAAACCACAACCCTGAACCATTAGAAATCTAGGATTAAAGAGCACTATGGAGCAATATTACGGAACCGGACGTAGAAAAAGATCAGTTGCCAGAGTATTCCTGAGACCAGGTACTGGCAAAATAACAGTCAACAACAGAGAACTTAATGAATTTTTCTCAAGAGAAATTTACAAGGTTATCATGCAGGAGCCTCTGGTAAAAACTCAACAAGAAGAAAAATTTGATATTGTTGCTACTGTAAAAGGTGGTGGTACTACAGGGCAAGCTGGTGCTTTACGTCATGGTCTATCCCGTGCACTTGTAAATTATAGTGAAGAATTAAGAGTTCCGCTAAGAGCTGCAGGATTCTTGACACGAGACGCCAGAGAAGTTGAGCGAAAGAAATACGGTTTGAAAGGCGCAAGAGCTCGCTACCAATTCTCGAAACGTTAATATTACCACTCAGATTAGTATTATTCGATTGGATTCAAGGAGCGGAAAGCCATATTGGGGTTTTTCCTTCTTAATCTAATATCTTCAAAAGATTAATCTCATTTCCTTTGATACTGAAGGTAACTTCATCCATTAAATGTCTGATCAAACCTAATCCACGATGAGCCGTTTGTGTTTCTTCGTGAGGAACAATCTCCGCCGACCAATCAAACCCAACACCCTCATCCTTGATTTGCACAATAATCCTATCCATCGTCATGCTTATGTTGAAATAGATGTTTTTTTCTGTCTGATTATGGTTGCCATGCTCTGCCGCATTACTTAACCCCTCATAAATAGCCATTTTAAGATCGGGAAAACTGCCGTATTCTTCAGGATACAGCATTTCAATCAGATTATCCACTGTATCCAGTAATTTTAAAATTGATTGTTCTTTACTTGATATCACTGCCTGAAAAGCATTTTCCATCTGGTAGTTAACCAGCTCATTCTTCAAAAACCGACTTTTATGATGTCTGATAGATTGACGAATGGCTTCCTTAGTCTCATCAATTGAAATTGGCTTAACCAGGTAACCGGCGATACCATAATTGATTGCTTTTACCGACAATTCAATCGTACTGATATCTGATATAACAATAAACGGAATTTCCAGATTATTTTCCCGGATTTTTTGTAATAAATCTAATCCGGACATTTTACCTGTTTCCAGCAATATTTCACTGATGACAAGATCATAATGCTGCTTTTGAAGTTTTTTATAACCTAATTCTGCATCTGAAACCATATCAAATTCATAACCTTCAGAAACCAAAATACTGCGTAAATCGGTTTTAACATCAAGGTCAGATTGCACAGATAATATTCTATATTTTAGGTCTAACATATAGTAAGTTGGTTATGGGATAATTATTTAAATCGTTGGCTAAATCTAATCATCATATTTAACTTTGTCACGTTTATCAGTAAAAAGTAAGCATTGTTAGTCATAAATGTTATTTAATGATTAATGTAAATAGAAAACTTTATGTTAAAACTGTTAATTATAAGATATAAAGTCAGATACAATATTGATTTTTTTAACTTTAAGATTAACTTTTTTACTTTCTTGACAGCACGTAGATGGAATCAATAGACTTTTCATGTTAAAAAACACATTGAGATTTCCCTGAAAATGAAACTGAATAGTATAATTCTAATCCTTTAGGTATAGAGTGTTTTATGAATATATTGATTGTTGGTGCTGGTGGCCGTGAACATGCAATGGCATGGAAAAGTAAACAAAGTCCTAAAGTTAAATCTATATATGTTACACCGGGAAATGGCGGAATCGAACCCATCGCAGAGTGCTGGTATTTAACTGATCATCAGGAAATAGTCAAAAAAGCACTGCAGGAAAAAATTGATTTAGTACTTGTCGGACAAGAAGATTATTTGGTTGATGGATTAACAGAACTGCTTAAGGAAAACGGTATAAAATTTTTTGGCACCAGTCAAAAAGCAGCACGTCTGGAAGGCAGCAAAGTTTTTGCCAAGGAATTCATGAAATTGTATAACATTCCTACCTCAGAATTTGGTGCTTTTTCAAACTATGATGAAGCTGTCAGTTTTTTAAATACTTTTGAGGCACCTTATGTGCTGAAAGCAGATGGCCTTGCTGCAGGAAAAGGCGTACTAATTTGTGAGGATCTGGATTCTGCCAAAACGGGTTTAAAAGAAATTCTATTAGATAAAGCATTTGGATCAGCTGGAAATCAAGTAGTTATTGAAGAATTTATGACCGGTGAAGAAGCTTCCTGGTTTGTTTTTACAGATGGGAAAAATTATCATTCTTTACCGAGTTTGCAGGATCATAAACGGCAACTTGAGCTGGATAAAGGACTAAATACAGGTGGAATGGGGTGTTATGCGCCTGCACCAATCGTTAATAAAAAAGTCGAAGCAAAAATCCTTAGCGAAGTCGTGGAGCCAACATTAGCAGGTATGGCTAAGGAAGGAAGTCCATATAAAGGAATTTTATATATAGGTTTGATGATCGAAAACGACCAACCTCGGGTGGTTGAATATAATATTCGTTTTGGTGATCCCGAATGTCAACCTTTAATGATGCTGTTGGATAGTGATTTAATTGAAATCGCAGAAGCAGTCGCAGATGAAAACCTTGACAAAATTACTGTTAATTGGAAACAAAAAGCTGCAGCAACCGTAATACTAGCTTCTGGTGGGTATCCACAAGCCTACAAAAAAGGTTATACCATTCAAGGGTTAGAAGAGATCATCGAAGATGAAACCACTATGGTTTTTCATGCCGGGACCCAAAAGGATCAAAACCGCTATTTAACCAATGGCGGCCGCGTATTGGGAGTAACCTGCACTGGAAAAAATTTATCAGAAGCTTTAAATAGCGCTTACCGGACCAGCTCAAAAATATCATGGCCCGGAATGCAATTTCGAAGAGATATTGGTATAAAAGGATTAAAAAGAATGACAGTAAAAAAAGATGAATTACAGGTTGGCATCATTATGGGATCGGCTTCAGACCTTAAAATCGCCCAAAAGGCCACTAAGATATTTAAACAATTTAATATCAATTATGAAGTGATTGTTTCCTCTGCCCATCGGACACCTAAACGCACCCGGAATTTTATTCAGGAAGCCGAGGAAAGAGGTGTTGGGACATTTATTGCTATTGCGGGTATGGCAGCTCATTTACCCGGAGTAGTAGCCTCTGAAACGCGTTTGCCCGTTATTGGGGTACCCGTATCAGCTTCCATGGGTGGAAATGACGCATTGCTGTCAATCGTACAGATGCCTCCGGGAATTCCGGTAGCCACAGTTGGTTTAGACAGAGGTGAAAATGCTGCACTTCTGGCAATTCAAATCTTAAGTTTAAAGTATACCGAACTCAAAGCGCAATTATTGGAGTACCGCCTGGAAATGGAACAAAAAGTCATTGCTTCACAAGCATCAGTAAATGATTGTTAAAATTATTATTATTATTGTTAGGGGTAGTAAACTAAAATAAAATTTACTTATGAAAAATCTTGCTGTTTTTATTTCCGGAAGTGGTAGCAATTTACAGTCAATCATTGATAAATGGAAAACAGAAATTGTTTCATACGATATTAAACTGGTGTTTAGTAATACTAATGATGCTTTTGGGTTAACCCGAGCTGAAAATGAACAGATTCCGACCAAAGTTTTATCACATAATAACTTTGCCAGCCGGGAAGAATATGATCGCAGTATTGATCAGATTATGCAGGATTTTCAAATAGAATATATTGCACTGGCCGGATTCATGCGTTTGCTGAGTCCCTGGTTCGTAAAAAAATGGTCTGGCAGGTTAATGAATATTCACCCTTCTTTATTACCTGCCTTCCCTGGATTACGTACCCACCAGCAAGCACTTGAATATGGAGTAAAATTTGCCGGATGCAGCGTTTTTTTTGTTGATAAAGGTATTGATACAGGTAGTATCATTTCTCAGGCAGTTGTCCCTGTTTCAAACGGTGACACTGAAGATACATTGGCCAACAGAGTTTTGAAAGAAGAACATAAAATCTTTCCACAGGCAATTGAAGATGTTGCCAGTGGCAAAATTTCTCTAAACTAAGATTGTTTTTGATGAGTAAAATCATCTTTTTCCCTCAGGTAATTTAAAAAGTAAACGGATTAATTATGACAAATACAATTGTGGTTGGGTCCCAGTGGGGCGATGAAGGTAAAGGTAAACTGGTTGATATCTTAGCTGACCAGGCAGGAACAGTTGTCAGATTCCAGGGTGGTAACAATGCAGGTCATACGGTAATGTTCGGTGACAAAAAGTTTATCCTGCATTTAATTCCTTCCGGGATTCTTCAGGATAATACAAAATGCGTGATTGGTAACGGACTGGTAGTTGATCTCGAAGCTTTATTAGATGAAATAAAAGGGTTGTTAAATCTGGGTATTAGTTGTGTGGGAAGATTATTTATCAGTGATGCCGCTAATATTATAATGCCATACCACCGACTTTTGGATCAAGCTCGGGAAGAACGACTAAAAAGCAATAAAATTGGAACAACTGGGCGTGGTATTGGCCCTGCTTATGAAGATAAAGTCGGAAGAGTGGGGGTTCGTTTTGCTGATATTGAAAACAATTCTTTTTTTAAAGAAAAAATCGATCATTTTGTAAACGATAAAAATTTAATATTACAACATGTGCTGGGATTTAAAGGACCTTTCTTAAATTCAGATGAAGTGTTTGAACAATTATTAAGTTTTTACAAAGAACTTGAACCATATGTATGTGATACCTCCGAATTAATAGCTGAAGAGATGAAAAGCGGACAGCATATTCTGTTTGAAGGTGCCCAGGGTTCTTTTCTGGATATTGATCACGGGACCTATCCATTTGTTACTTCTTCAAATACTACAGCAGGTGGCGCATGCGCTGGAAGTGGTGTCGGCCCGTCTAAAATTGATAAAGTTGTGGCTATTGTAAAAGCCTACACCACCAGAGTTGGAGAAGGCCCTTTTCCAACAGAATTATTTGATGATGACGGTAAACATCTGGCAAAAGTAGGTCAGGAATTTGGAGCGACAACGGGTCGTCCGCGCAGATGTGGTTGGTTTGATGCCTGTCTGGTAAAAAAATCGGTTCGCTTAAACGGTTTCACTGACCTGGCTATAACTAAAATGGATATCATGGATCAAATGAAAACCATTAAGATCTGTGTCGCTTATACAGATAAATCAGGCAAGAAATATAATAGTTTACCAAGTAAACAGTCGCTATTATCTGAACTGCAACCCATCTATGAGGAACTGGAAGGTTGGATGAGTGATACCGTCGGCATTACAGAATATGCTGATTTACCTGAAAAAGCAAAATTATATCTGAAACGGATTGAAGATTTGGTAGAGGTTCCTATATCAGCTGTCTCAACAGGCCCTAAAAGAGAGCAAACCATTATCATGAAAAGCTTTTTTTAAGACAATCATATTCCCTTGATTAATAAAACATCAGGGGAATATTTTAATTTTCTTGGCTACCACTGCATTTTTAAAACTGTTAACAATATCTGTAACATCAGCTGTCACTAAATCTCCAATAATTTTGAACCCCTTTTCTGTCTTCAACTTGTGAAATCTGGCATTCAGATAGTTATTAATAGGGTGTCCGGGTTGTGTCCGCTGTTCCGTAAAAATATCCTTTAAACCATACCGAACCCAATTCCAGTAAGTATTTTTAAAAATCAACATGAGCAGAAGCTGTTCCAGTTCTGTGTCATTTTTAACTTTTTTAAAAACAAGCTCAGTAATTTCTGCTTTCAGCGTCTCTGCTTCCTCCGTTGTGGCCTGACTAATATCATTTTTATGTTCAATCAGAGCTGCTTCCCTGATACATTTGCGACAATATTGTTGAAAACTGGTAACCACAGCCCGTAATATTTTTCCCTGGTCACTTTCATAAACAGAATAAGCCTTGGTGATTTCTTCCGATATCAGAGGGTCAACAAAGGTTTCTTTGCCAATAATTCTATTAATCAGATCATATCGTTCCTGTTTTTTATCTTCAGGAGTTTGATTGTTTTCAGATGCTTCAATAGTTTCTGTTGCCATATGTCCGAAAATTGATCTAACTAAGCTGTTTTTGTTTTTTGATGAAGTCTACAAATTGTGAAGCCCATTCAGGGACAGAAATAGCGTGTAAATGGGTATAAGTTGCAATCAAATTGTCAATGATGATACCATCATGTTTTTTATCTACACCACAACCTCTATTTAACTGAAATGCAAAATTCATATGCTTCGATAAATCGATCAGCTCTGAATAGTGAAATTCGTGTCCTCGAATTTCATGTTCAATGTTTAACCAGGAATCATGGATAGTTTTTAAATGCGAGTAGCCATGTCCAACCGGTTTTTTATAAAATTTAACATCAGCTGGAATTGTACCCACCATATTAGCACTTACATTATCATATTTTATAGAACGTGTTAAGTACATTAATCCACCACATTCCGCATAAGTTGGTTTGCCTGCCTCAATCTGACTTCGAAGCTGCTGACGCATTGATGTATTGCCCTCTAATTCTTTAAGAAATGATTCAGGAAATCCTCCACCAATATATATTCCATCAGTCTCTGGCAGTTCCCGATCGTTCATAGTATCAAAAAACTTCAAATTGGCACCGGCATTTTCCAGAGCTTCTATATTTTCCGGATAATAAAAACAAAAAGCTTTATCATAAGCAACAGCGATATCAACGACCTTTTTCTGTGGCATCTTTTCAGTTAAACCGG
>Ga0233437_1003069_pt1 | contig 22973 bp, 10 predicted proteins | sample SI_122_August201_FD_182714 | JGI IMG/M metagenome (GOLD analysis project Ga0233437, IMG submission 182714) | Seawater microbial communities from Saanich Inlet, British Columbia, Canada - SI_122_August2016_200_MG | ecosystem: Environmental > Aquatic > Marine > Inlet | place: Canada: British...
CTGTTGAGTGTCATCTTTCTCATCCGGCATCATCGAGGTCATTGATAAGACCAGGAGAGCTGCGATTAATAGATTAATTTTTTTCATGACTTTGTTTTTTTAAGTTAATGCTAATTATTAATTATGAAACAAAATTACGATGCTAAAAAGGCAAAAAGGAGATGGATACAGCAACGCTAAGGAAAAATGTATAAACGTAGGGGTTTTCCGGATTAACGTAAAATAAGTTTCGGGTTTTCCTGATGAAATATGCTCCGTTGTCGCATTTCACAGGGCAGGCAGGTTTCGTGTTTTCCTCCTTCGCTAAAGCTACGGCGGACAGGCGGGTTTTGCGGCCCGGATTTCAGGTTTTCCTACTTCGTTCTGATAGATTGGAGTTTCGAGGGACAAGTAAGTTTCAGGTTTGCTTCGCAAAAGCTTTGGTGGACAGTTGGATTTCAGAGGATGACATATTATAAACGTAAATACTAATATAAAATATGAAGGTTGTTTTTTTTCATGTTTTCTTTGTGAAACTTTGTGATTCTTCGTGTAGCTCTGTGTTATAGCTGTCACACAAAGTTTCTCAAAGTACACACAAAGTTTCACAAAGATTATATCCGGTTTTTATTAAATATTGATTTTTATTTTTGCGTCTAAACTTAAAGCTCATTCCCTTCCGTATACTTCTTATACTCCTCCAAATCCCATTGCAAATTCATATCTTCAAACATGGCTTTTGCTTTCAGCAGGTATTCCGTTCCGTTCATGCCGTTGAGGCTTTCTTTTTTGTTTTTCGGATCGCGCAGGAATTTACCAGCTTCAAAATAAGTTCGGGACAATTCGAGTTTGCAGTCATAAGTTATTCCAGCTTTAATAGATTTTTTAAAATTCTTAAATGCCCCGGCAGGTTTATTCAATAGCCAGAAAACATTAGCGTGTAAACGATAAGCTTCTGTAAGATTCTTCCTGGCCTTTTTTGCATGTTTTATAAGTTGACTGGTTGTCTTTAACAATGTTGTTCCATCACCATAGTTATTCTTATGCAATTTAAATTCGGCGATTTCGATATAACTTTTCGCGATCAGGTACCTGGTTTGGAACAACGGCAGCTTAATGCCTTTTAAATATTTTTGCGCTTCGGCAAGGTTTGTTTTTGCGTCTTCAAGTCTGGAATCTAAAGAAAAAGCTATTGAGCGGATGCAATAAAGTTCTATTAATGTAAGCGTATGATTTGTTTTAATGGAGAGGCTAATCGCTTTTTCTGTAATTTTTAGGGTATCCTCAATATTTCTGAATTTTAGGTTGTAGAAGGCATTCAACCTTTGAGATTGTACTAAGGAGTAGCTGTTTTCAAAAACTTCAGTAACTTCTTTTAACTGTTGAACATAATGTTGTGAGAGTTTTTTATTACCCGATTCAATTACACAATAACCACCATAAAAATAATAAACTGTTATAGCCCATTGCTTTCCTATACTGATACCTTGTTTATATACTCTTTCCTCATCCTTTGAGTCGAATATAAGGCCTAAATAATAAGCAAACACACTAAGTGTAGACTGATAACTGATCAAACCAAAAGCATAACCCTCATCTATATGTTTTAATGAAGTTTCTAAACCTTTTTGGCCAAGGTTATATAATACTTTTGTTCCTGAAAAAACAAACAAAGAGCATGCACCAATTACCATTGAAGCATCATACTGTCCAAATTTATGTCGTCTAAGAAATCGGAATGCATAAATTGTATCAAAAAACATCCTTATAGGATCAATAGAAACAAGTGCCCTGTTTTTCCGGTCCATTATTGTTAATATTTTTCTTTCAATGTCTGCACCCTTTTTGTCACGCTTAGGCCTGTAAAAATAAATTATCCTGACCATCATAAATAAGCTATAAGCCAGGCTTCGTTTTCTTTGGCGATCGGTTATAGGAAAGGATTTATGATAAAAGCAAATCACTTTTTCGAAATATTCCACTGCTTCTGTATATTGTCCCGAAGCAAATAATGCTAAAGCTAATTTTTCTTCAAGGTCTACAACCTTTTGCCGGTCAGGTAAATTCCTGGTATTTTGAATATGAGCTTCAAGTGCCTTTTTCAAATAATTAACAGCTTCCGATGAAGCCCCTGATTTCATTGATTCTTCACCGGCTTTAATCAGGTATTCCTCTGTTTTTTCATCTTGTCCTGCTTTGCTATAATGATGGGCCAATGTTCCATACGACTCATGGATACGTCCGGCAAAGACTTTTTCGATGGATCCGGCAATTTTCAGGTGAAGATCTTTTCTTGATTTTTCAACGATTGAATCGTAGGTTGCTTGTTGGGCAAGCGCATGTTTGAATAAAAATTCTACTTCATCTTTTTGCTTTCGCTCATTAATCAGCTGAACGTCTTTCAAGTATTCCAGTTTATTGTCTATCTCTCCGATGGTCTGTGTGGCTTCTTCCAAAACTTTAAAATAAAAATTCCGTCCGATCACCGAAGCTGTTTTGAGCAGGTCCTTGGTTTTTTCATCCAGTCGTTCAATCCTCGATAATATTACATTATCAATGGAATCAGGAATATTGGCAAATTTTATTTTGTCAGTAACAACAATCTTATCATCTTTAATTTCAATCAAACCTTCATCAATGAAAGAACGGATAACTTCCTCAATAAAAAATGGGTTGCCTGCTGCTCTTTCAATGATAAGATCATTGATCTCCTTTGGGAGATTTATATGATTTAGCAGATTGTTAATTAGTTCATCCGACTGTTGTTGGGTTAACGGCTCTATATTGATTTTGAAGCTATGTTCTTTCAAATTTTCTTCAAGGTACTTACTGATCCTCTCTCCTGTCTCTTTATGTCCCGGCCTGTATACATTTACAAATAATATGCGGTGTTTTCTGGTAAGTTTGGTAAGTGATTCCAAAAATATGATAGAGGAAATGTCTGACCAATGTGCATCTTCTATTACAATAACTAATGGACGAATTGATGAAGCCCTGGAAATAAGGTCGCGCAGATTTTTCAGTATCAGGTTTTCAAGGGCTTCTCCCTCAATATCTTTTATACGTTCTTTTGCTTTTCCATCTAAGCGATATCCCATCATAGTAGCTATGAATGGGAATATTTCGTCAAAAGCTTCTGCATATACACGTTGTATCCCTTTTTGCAGTTTAGTTAATGAGACTGTTGTAGAATCTTCATCTCTTATCCCTGCCCATGATTTGATAATTTGGGTTATGGGATGAAAACTGAGGTTCTTTCCGTTTGATACAGCCCTGCCTTCTAAAAATGCCACTTTCTTCACCAACTCTTTTTCCCTTATCTCTTCCACCAGCCTTGATTTACCTATTCCGGCCTTTCCAACAATGTTTATCACAGAACCCTTACCATTTATCAGGTTAATAATTCCGTTTTGTAAGTGTTCAAATTCAGCCTGCCTTCCTACCATTTCTGAAGAAATCATCCTGGAGGAAGTTGTATCAGTTTTGATCTCTTTTTTCTTTTTACGAATCAGTTCGAAAATTGGTAAAGGTTCTTTTTGACCTTTGACCGGTACAGGCTCCATTGCAAAGAATTCAAATTGTTTTTGAATTTTTGAATACAGATTTGGCCCTGCAAGGATTTGTCCGTTTTCTGCAAAATCCCTGATACGCGAAGCTGTATTAACTGTTTCACCAAACACATTAAAATGACTTTGGCCATCAGTTGTAACCGCACTAACTATCACAGGCCCGTTTTCTAATCCAATCCTCAAAGAAATTGGATTGGGCAATTCATTAAGCTCGTTGAAGGTTTTAAATCTCTCAATTAAATCAACTGCTGCTCCTATTGCTTTTACAGGGGCTTCATCCAAAGATTCCGGTACTCCGAATACAGCCTTTATGTTTTCTCCATCCAGATTACTGACTGTTCCCCCGTACAATTCGATCTTTTTTATTACAAATTCGAAACACTCATTCATCAGGGATGTGAACTTTTCAGTAGTTAATTGTGCAGACAATTCACTTAAACCTACTATTTCAGCAATTAGTACTGTAGATTCGCTTTGTGAATTGGAATCAGGTTTCTTTGATTGGTTCATTATTTCTAAATTTAATTGCATAAAGATATGAAAAATTATTCAATGAAAATAAAGCCGGGCAATTTGTAATGATTGCCCGGCTTTTTTTATACAGAAACGCATACATACGCACTTGCTTCGCTTCGTAAACTTTACAATAGTCGTAATCATAAAAGATTTAATTTCGCATAAGTTAGATCGTTAATATTTTGAATTTTCGATCTGTGTCAGTTTAAAATAAATATATTATCAAAGGTTTTATTCAATAATAAATTCTATTGAATCACAATCTTCTTAACCTGCCTAAAGTCTTTGCCGCTAAAGCTTATAAAATAAACTCCGGCAGCTAATTCCGTTAGATCGAGTTGCGTTGAAGCAGATCCGTTTAATTCAAAATTAGAATATTCTTTGCCAATTAAATCGAATACTTTAATTTGAATATCACTCTCAACTCCTTCGAATAAGATATTAAATATTCCTTCGGAAGGATTTGGGTTGACTGATAATTTATTTTGGAAATTTACCTCATTTACTGATACTGCTTCACAAGCTTCTTCCACTTCTTCCTGGCTGTTGCAGCCGGGGGCATTATTATAGATGTTAATATCCCCGCCTGGAATGGCTAAATATTCGCAAATACTTTGCACTTCACATGTGGTTAATGAATTGTTAGTAAAGATCCATAAACTATTGATGGAAGCTGCATCAATATTATCTAAACCTATTAAACTTATTAGGGAATCATTGTATCGAACCAATAGGCCTCCACCGATTGAAGTTATATTGTCTATCCCTGACAAACTGGTTAGGAAGGTGTTTTGTATCGTAAGTTCATGCCCAATGGAAGTTAGATTACTCAATCCAGATAAACTGGCCAGGGCATCATTGCCTCCAATCGTAAGCCCTCCCTCGATGGAAGCCAGATTGTCAAGTCCCATTAAACTGGTCAGGGCATCATTGCCATGAATTCTAAGGTTTCCCCCGATGGAAGTCAGATTGTCAAGTCCTGATAAATTTGTAAGGGTAACATTGTTAAGAATGTTAAGGTATCCTGGGATGAAAGTTACATTGTCAAGTCCTGTTAAACTTGTCAGGGTATCGTTTTCAGAAATCTGAAGATGTCCCCCTATCGAAGTCAAATTATTCAATGCAGTTAAACTTGTCAGGGCATCGTTGTCACTGATAAGAAGCTCTCCGATGGATGTCACATTATCAAGACCTGTTAAATTTGTCAGGGCAGTGTTACCAGAAATATCAAGGAGTTCTTCGATGGAAGTTAGCCCTTCCAATCCTGATAAACTTGTCAGGGCAGTGTTTTGCCAAATCAAAAGTTCTTCCCCAATTGATATCACATTATCAAGACCAGATAAACTGGTCAGGGCATCATTGTCCCAAATCTTAAGGTGTCCCCCGATGGAAGCCAGATTATCAAGTTCCATTAAACTGGTCAGGGCATCATTGCCTTCAATCTGAAGATCTCCCCCGATGGAAGTCAGATTGTCAAGTCCCGATAAACTTATAAGAGCTTCGATGTTCAGAACATAAAGGTATCCTCCTATGGAGGTGATGACACTTAATCCGTTAAGATTAGTGATATCTGCACCCCCATACGAATACCCAATAGTTACATATCCCTCTATTTCAGTACAATTGGGATAGTTGGTTTGAAAATTATCAATTTCTTCCTGGGTTGTGAAGGTGATGCCTTCGGGCAGGCAAAGCTGAGAATAGGCTGTTATTTGCGTAAACAACAGTGCGAAAATTAAAAGTGTTAAGTTTTTCATGATAAACTCCTTTTATTATTGTTAATATTTATTTAAAGTTTAATAATTTTCTTTGTCATAAATTCAACCCCAACCTGCACCCGGCAGAAATAAATGCCATCAGGTAAATGACTTAAATTGTGCGAAATAGAATGTTGTCCTGGTGAAAGGATTTCATTCACCATAAATTCAAGTTTCTGACCTACAATATCAAAAACCCGGATGGTAACTTTTTCTTCGGATTGTAGATTAAACCTGATTTTAACATCAGAAGTCACCGGATTGGGAATAATCAGAAAATCAAAATCAAGGGTATTCTCCGGTAATCCTGTGTTTATATCATACCAGGCTTCCCATCCCTGTGCCCTAACACTTTTGTTTGACAAAAAAACTATCATCATTTTTCCACTGGGTGAAGTGACTGGCTCAGGGGGGTCTTCATAGTACCCACTGATCTCAGCAATCAATTCCGCTGAAACGGCATCATAAATTCTTATTACATCATTGTCCGCTTCGGTATCAAAATAATTAAAACGCAGTGTAAGCGGATCTGTAATACCCGGATCAATCATCCATCTGCAAATAGTCCAGTTGTAATAGTAAAATGAACCACTGCCATCATCAAATGTTGCTTCCTGTCCTGTTAATTGTGTCATACCACTACACCATACCGGCCGGTTGGTTTTGTAATTCAGGTAAAATCCCGGAGCTGTGTTTGAATTATCAGTTATGAATTCAATAAATACTTTATTATTGGTAGATTCAATGTCATCCGGAATTGTATTACCGCTGAGTTCAGCCAAAAGAGGAGCAGTATTGTCTTCTCCATCGTATATATAAAGCCTGTCGCCATCATTGAACAGATCAAACCGCTTCACCAAAATTACAATGTTGGTTACTGAATCGTATTCATTTTGTGGATCGATGAGCCAGGAAGCCTGGGTGTTGTTTAAGTAATTATGGATTGGTCCGCTGCCGTCTGTTATGCTTCCTTCAATAGCACTCAATGTATCATCCCCTGTTGCATATATCGGATAATTAAACTGAAGGGTGTCAGGGCAAACAGTTGAGCTAATAAATTGATTGTAATTGAGGCCGATAATACTATCAATAGTATAATAGCCGTTATATAGTCCACCCACACCGTGGTTAAAATGAAAATAATCGGCATCCTGATAGCCGTCGCACACAAATGCATGCCCCCCTCCAGGTGGATTTTCATAAAGGCCCCTATAAAAAATCGGACATGCCTCATCGAGCATGCTTACCAGTATGGCCTTCCATTGATCATCTGGCATACTGTCACGATAAAGCAAGGTATATGGAAGGGTTTTAAAATGGTAGGCGGTTGAGTCATATCCGGGTAAAAGGATAACTGAATCAGGCCTTGAACCATCAGGGTCAAAATCCATACGATAATTGACTGCAATGTGATAGATGTATTCTGCAATAGCAAGGTTAATGGTTTGTACACTGTCACACATCTCATCAAAACGATACCATGTATTTTCAAAATCGGCATATTGTACACCGTATTCGGGATGCGAAGCCGGAATATAAGAGGTATATCCCTGGCCATGGTCAGGCCATCTCCAGTAATAAGCGATTTGTGCAATAGCAACAGCCACACAGCCTGCTGGAGTATGATCACCCGATCCGGCAGGATCTTCAGGGCAATAATAATTATAAGGAAAATCCAGATCCCACGAAGTTGTTAGCAATGGTTCAACTTCTTTGCTTTTCATCACAATCTTTATTGAACCAAAATTTTCATTCAGGTAATGTGTCCATTTATTAGTAATCCTTTTTTCAGGTTCAAGTTGTTTTTCCCTGGCATACCTAACCTGCTCTTCATATTGTTGAAACCACCACCTTACATTGGGAGGCTGGTTATCGGAAACAAAATTATGTTTAAAGGAATAGCCTAATACCGGGGTTAAACGATCCTCGGCTGATACCATTACAAATCCACCCATATTTATATGGAAAACATAATAGTAATTTTGGATCCCATCGGATTCCACATAGGTTGACCGTATGTCTAATTGATCATACAATACCTGCCCTTCGAACTGGTTGTATTTCTCAAAGTAGAAATTCAGGGCAACTTTTTTGGCTTGTTGAAGTGTTACATTTCCAGCAAAAAGATTAAAACTGAAAATGATTGAGATGACGAAAAGTGAAATTTTTGTTTTCATAAGAACCTCCGTTTTTTTAGATAATGTTAATTCTTAATTATGAACCAAAGTTACGATGCCGAAAAGGCAAAAAGGAGAAGGATACATTAACGCTAAGGAAAAATGTATAAACGTAAGGATTTTCCGGATTTACGTGAAATAAGTTTCGGGTTTCCATATTTGTATATTTATTTTTGTATCAAAAAATTGCTAAAGATACAAAATAAGAGTGCAAAAGTCAAATCTATTTTTTCTTGTTTGTTTTTGGAGGTGGATGTTGGTATTGCTTGTTAATTGATATTAGTTGGAATTTTCTAACCTTAAGCATGGAAAATCAAAAGAATAAAGGATACTATCATTTCCAAAGATAGTACCCTTATCAAAATTCTATTGAATCACAATCTTCTTAACCTGTCTAAAGTTTTTGCCGCTTAAGCTTATAAAATAAATCTCCGTAGCTAATTCCGTTAGATCAAGTTGCGTTGAAGCAGATCTGTTTAATTCAAAATTAGAATATTCTTTGCCAATTAAGTCTATGACTTTAATTTGTATATCTCCCTTAATTCCTTCAAACGAGAGATTAAATATTCCATTGGAAGGATTAGGATAAACAGATATTGTTTCCTCCATCTTTTCAATTGATCCTTTTGTAATATTTACAATGCTGTATTTTCCATCCTCAGCAGGGTAAACATCCGAAACATAAGAATCATACTTTGATTCCATAGTGAAATCTGTTGAAACAATATTGTTTTCAGACCAGACTTTAAATGTAATCGGATTACCTGATTTGTAACCTTTTCCATTAATTAATTCACTAAATACAGCAAGTTCGTTTTCAAAAACATTTTCAGAATTGATCTTTATCGATCCTATCATTTTATTTCTATCATAAGCTGCAACTTCATTGCCAATTTCCAGTCCATCAATATAAATTGTATAAACCGGATCGGCTGCATTTCCTCCTTCGAAAGTAAGGTGCGTTGGAGCAGTAGTTATTTTGCCACTTGATTTTGCTGTTGCGGGATAAATAATTTCACCGTCGGCAAGCATTTTAACGAGATAACCCTCGCAAGGCATAGCATCGCCAATACCGTTTACCCAGTTAGGGCCGATTTTGCGTAATACCTGTCCTTGTGAATTTCTAATAAAATCAAGATTATCGCCAATGATAGTTTCAAAAGCAAGCAAGGCATCCATAGCAGTTTCGGGGAAATAACTTATAAACTGAAATCCTGTTGCGACAGGGATCGGAGTTGTAGGATCAACTGCATCGCCTCCGATAATAAATGAATCATCGGCAAACATTTTAACAAGATAACCTTCGTCAACAATCCAGTCGCCAATACCGTTCACCCAATTCGGCCCGATTTTTCTTACCATCGCTCCTTGTGAGTTTCTAACAAAATCAAGGTTATCGTTTAATACATCAGCCATAACCACAGTCATATCAGGATCTTCGGGAATAATTCGTGAAGAAATAAATTGATAACCGTTAGACATATTGATTGTTTGGTTATTAGGGGCTGGGCAAATATCAAAAAAGTCAATAATTCTTTGCAATAAAGTGTCTCTTGTATTTGGTGGTACTCCATCTACCAGCTTTGCAAGGGCATAGGAAAAACAAAATGTTTTTTGGCCGTATTCGCCTTCTCCTTGTACTGCAACCGTTCCGTACCTATTTTCTTCGAAAGCAGCAATTCCATTTTCATTAGGTGTTATTTTATCAATATACCAGTATGGACTTTGTGTTGAGCCAGCAAATTCAAGGTCCTCACAAATTGAACCAGGTTGGCCGTTCAGTAAATTTATAAAATTCTGGGTCACGGATAATTCTACTTCTTCCACGCTGAATAACTCCATTAGCTCTTCAAGGTTTGAATACCCGATGTATGCCATTATTCCGAAAAACGACCCACAATCTGCATAAATATATCCACCATTCATAAGGTATTCGGTTATGGCTTCAGTCATTTCCATTGTAACGATTACACCATCATCTAATATAAATCCATAATTACCATAGGACAGAAAAACGGCATCAAATCCATTGAGTGAAAATGGAAAAACTGAAGTATAAAATACCTGCAAGCCTTGTTCAACAAGGAATTCGTTTATATATTCCCCACTAAATGCATTGCCTGTACCATCACCCTGGTAAACAAGTATACCTTCAGGGGCAACAGGTATTTCCAAAGAAATGGTGTCGCCCCAGGTTATTTCAACATCAGCAGTTGTAATTAATTTTAAACAAGCAAGATGTGTGGTGGCCTGTTCGGAAATTTGGAATTCGAATACATTCTCCAGGTTGAAATAATCATCAGCGGGGATATCAGCAGAATACGAATTATTGGAAATAATAATATCAGGATCATCGGTTGTAAGGGTAAAAGTTGCATTATTAGCACCAACGCCATAGTTATAGTTTCTAAGTTTAAAACTCATATTAACCACATCACCGGGTTCAAGCATTTGATCGTTATCATCATCATGGCAAATTGAATTTACCAAATCAAGGGATATTTCCTGGCGAAGTGTAACACCCGAGGAGTCAAGTGCCTGGTAAGCATTGATCCGGCCTGAACCCAGGAGGTTTTCATAACCGGGATTGAGGTAATCAATAGCATCTGCTGTGCCCAGCACTTGTGTTATTACCTGGTCGGATGTCCAGTCGGGATGATATGACTTAACCAGGCCCAGAAGTCCTGCCACAAGTGGTGTTGCCATAGATGTCCCTTCCCAACTTTGATAACTATTGTTAGGAGTTGTACTTAGTATTCCTACACCGGGAGCACTAATCGTTATGTTTGGTCCAAAATTGGAAAAAAATGCTTTATAATCATAACTTGTAACTGCAGCGACAGAAAGTACCCCGGGATAATCGGCCGGATAAAAATTTGTAAAGTAATTGTAATTCCCTGCTGCGGCAACAACAATACTTCCCAGTCCGATAGCATAGGTTATTGCCTCGTGATCAGCCTGGGCATAGAAATGTGCTGCCCAACTATTCGAAATAACATCTGCGTCATTCTCGGCAGCATAGATTATTGCATCATAGCAACGATGAATAGATATATTCAACCCAAGTTGTATTGCCAGTACTTTCAAATTCCAACCAATACCGGCAACACCAACACCGTTGTTGGTAGTTGCATTTGCTATTCCGGCACAATGCGTACCATGGCCATAGTTGGGATCTCCCGCCACAGGATTTGGATCATTATTGAAGTAATAGAAATTCCACCCGATAAAGTCATCAATGAAGCCATTTTCATCATCATCCAGGCCATTTTCATCGTCAGGATCGAAAACCCATTCACCGGCAATAAATTCCAATGTTTGACCATCACCATCCAAATCCTCTCCCATATTTTGCCATATATTGTCTAACAGGTCTTCGTGGTCCCAATCCACACCGGTATCAACAATAGCAACCACTACCTCTTCTTCACCATTTTCTCCTTTGTGAATATCCCATGCCGAATCTGCTTTGATCTGTTTCAGATGCTGCTGCTGGACATACTTTGGGTCATTGGGTTCAACCAGAAGATGTGCAATTGGAATTGGTTCTGCATATTCAATGTTTGGGTCTTTAGCAAATTCCCTTGCTACTTTGGTTACAGGATAATCATCTGGAAATTCAATTCTGTAGATCCTCGAAAGATCGGGCAGGTCATCTCTCAACTTTTTGGGATTATAGTGAAAACGCTTTTCCAGAAGATCTACTTCGTAATTATTTACTTTTGAATCAAGTGAAGGAATGTTAAAACTAACTTCACCTTTTTGTTTGCTAAATTTCCCCACTCCTTCTTTCACTTTAATAGTGATCATTCCTTTGTAAAATTTGGGTTGGCTTTTTTCCATTATTGATGACTTTGTCTTTTGACCGTCATTCTTTTCTATCATCTTCATCGAGGTCATTGATAAGACCAGGAGAGCTGCGATTAGTAAATTAATTTTTTTCATGACTTTGTAATTTAAATGTTATTTGTTAATTATTATTCAAATAGGATTATTAAAGTTTTATCATTTTCTTTGTTACCACCTCATTACCAAACTGTAACTGAATGAAGTAAATTCCGGAAGGTAAATCCTTTGTCTGCCACAAAAAATTGTTTTTCCCCTTTTGACCTTTCTCCCGAATAATTTGCTCTATTACCTGGCCGGTTTGGTTGTAGATTTTGATCTCCATTTTATCAGGTTGTGTTAATTCATATTCGATGGTTGCTGAACTGGAAAATGGATTTGGGTAACATCGAATACCGGATTTTAAACTTTGAACTCCAGGCTCATCCAGGCCAACAATCTGGCTATAATCCGCGTTTAGAATTGTACCTCCATCACCTACAATCCATCCATAGCCGTTTTCAGTAAAATAAACACTATTCAAAGAGTAGCTTGTATTGCTCGTATCGGATTCCCACGTATTTCCACCGTCTGTAGTAGAAATTATTGAACCATTCGATCCGACGGCCCAACCATTGAACGAATCGGCAAAATTAATAGAATGCAAAGTGGAGGAATTGTTGAAATATGACGTATCCCAGTTATTGCCACCATTAGTTGTTTTTAGTATTATTCCTCTATACCCCCATCCACCTCCGGCGGACCAGCCTTTCAGTGAGTCGGTAAAGCAAATACTATGTAATTTGCAGCCATCATGGCCGCCACCATAGAATTGATAATCCCACGTGTTTCCGCCATCATTGGTGTGTAATATGTAGCCCCAAGTATGACCGGTGCTACCAACCGAATGGCCTCCTGATACCCATCCATTGAGTGAATCGGTAAAACAGACACTATGTGCAGTACTGAAATCTGGTGGTAGCACAAATTGGATTTCCCAGGTTTCACCTCCGTCATATGTACGATTTATATTGGGGAATCCTACAGACCATCCATTGAGTGTATCTGTAAAGAAAATTCCATTTGATGGAAAACTTTCAATGCCCATATCTTCCCAATTATTACCACCATCTAAAGTACGATATAACAATCCCATACCAGCCCATGGACCTACAGAACCAACAATCCATCCGTGAGTTGAATCAGCAAAAAAAACATCTTGCAAATAATTATCCGTGCCAATTGTTTGTTCTTCCCAGTTTTCCCCACCATCATCTGTATTCAGGATGGTTCCGTTGCCACCCACTGCCCAACCATTGAGGGTATCAGTGAAATAAATACTTGCAAGATTTTCAGTTGTCCCGCTGGTTTGCGGTTTCCATTGGGCAAAAGAAAAAGAAGATAAAAGGAAAAGGAAGAAAGTTAAAAGGATTTTTGTGGTTAAGTTTTTTGTTTTCATAATAGCCTCCGTTTTTAAGTTAATAATAAATTTTTATTTGTCGAGCCAAAGTTACGATGCAAAAAAGGCAAAAAGGAGATGGATACAGCAACGCTAAGGAAAAATGTATAAACGTATGGGTTTTCCGGATTAACGTGAAATAAGTTTCGGGTTTCAAGTTTCGTGTTTCAGGTTTTGGCCCGGATTTCAGGTTTTCCTACTTCGCTCTGATAGATCGGAGTTTCGGCGGACAGACGGTTTCGTGTTTCAGGTTTTCCTACTTCGTTCTGATAGATTGGAGTTTCGAGGGACAAGTAAGTTTCAGGTTTGCTTCGCAAAAGCTTTGGTGGACAGCTGGATTTCAGAGGATGACATATTAAAAACTTAAATATTAATATAAAATATGATAGTTGTTTATTTTATATTTTCTCTGTGTAACTTTGTGATTCTTCGTGTAGCTCTGTGTTATAGCTGTTACACAAAGTTTCTCAAAGTACACACAAAGTTTCACAAAGATTATATCCGGTTTTTATTAAATATTGATTTTTATTTTTGCGTCTAAACTTCAAGCTCATTCCCTTCCTAATACTTTTCATACTCCTCCAAATCCCACTGCAGGTTCATCTCCTCGAACATGGATTTTGCTTTTAGCAGACATTCTGTTCCATTCATGCCGTTAATTCTTTCCTTTTTATTAGTTGGATCGCTGAGGAATTTACCGGCTTCGAAGTATGTGCGCGAGAGTTCCAGCTTTCCATTATAACTCAATCCTGATTTAATGGATTTTTCAAAATTTCGTGACGCTTTACCCGATTTGTTTATTAACCAGAATATTATTGCCCTTAACCGGTAAGCTTCCGTTAAGTTTTTCTTTACCTTTTGGGCAAGTTTGATCAGTTTTTTTGTGGCTTTTAATATATATTCTACATTTTTTCCGTTACCTGCCTTTTGTTTGAATTCTGCAATTTCAAGGTGGCATTTGGCAATATAGTAAATGTTTATCAATGTAATTATTTTTAGACTTTTTACAATTTTTTCAGCTTCTATCAGATTTTTCCTGGCTTCCGTAAGATTTGACAGTAGAACAAAAGCTAAAGAACGATAGGAGTATAACGCAATTAACACATAGATCAGATTTTTTTCCCGGATGAAATCAACCACTTCGTCAGTGATTTTTATCACCTCATCTGACTTTCTGAATTTAAGGTTGTAAGTTATGTTTATCCTGTGGAATTGCGCCAGGCTGGAATTACAATCAAAAGTTTCGGAAATCTGCAAGATACGGTTTAAAAAGTGTTGTGTAAATTTCTCATCACCACTTTCAATTATATTCAAACAAGAATAAAAATAATAATTAGTTGAATAAAAAAATTCACCTATCTGGATGGCATACTTAATCACTTTCTCTTCATCCGAAATGTCAGCCTTTTTGCCTACATCATAATCGCACATCGCAACACAGAATTTTCCTTTTATCCATCCAAGTAAAAATTCTTCATTAACAAATTTTTTACCCCATTCGATCAGTCTTTTTCCAAGATTGAACAAAATTCCAGTATGTAGATATACAGCGCCGGCTGACATAATTATTATGGCTTCATCGTTCCCAAATTGGTTCCTTTTAAAAAACCTTGCAACATATGGTGTATCAAAAAATAACCTCCTTGGATCAACATAAGCTGTTGAATGACTTTCTAATACCAATATTTTTAGCAGCTTACGATTAACTTCATTGCTTTTAGATTCAGTATTGGATTTTTTGAAATAAGTTATCCTGTAAAGTAATAATATATTTACCAGGAGATCAATTAATCTCAGAAAATTGGATTTTGGCAATGGTTTATAATAATATGCAATAAGTCTTTCACAATATTCAATTGATTCAAAGCACTGCCCTGTAACAGCTAATGCATACGCCAGTTTTTCTTCAAGTTCCACAACTTTTTGCCGGTCAGGTACATTCCTGGCATTTTTAAGATGAGTCTCAAGCGCTTTTTTCAGGAAATTAACAGCTTCTGATGAGGCACCCGATTTCATGGATTCTTCGCCTGCTTTTATCAGGTATTCCTCTGTTTTTTCCTGCTGTCCGGCTTTGCTGTAGTGATGAGCTAACATTCCGTAAAACTCATGGATACGCCCTGCAAAAACTTTTTCAATTGATCCTGCTATCTTTAGGTGGAGATCTTTTTTAGTTTTTTCCATGATGGAGTCATAGGTGGCCTGCTGTGCCAGGGCATGTTTAAAAAGGAATTCTACTTCGTCTTTCTGTTTTCGCTCATTTAACAACTGTACATCTTTGAGGTATTCCAGCTTACTGTCCATTTCCCCGATCGTTTCAGCAGCTTCTTCCAGCACTTTGTAATAAAAATTCCTTCCAATTACAGATGCAGTCTTTAATAAATCTTTTGTCTTTTCATCCAGTCGCTCAATCCTCGACAGGATTATTTTATCAATGGATTCGGGGATGTTGGCGAAGTTTAGCTTTTCCGTAAGAATAAATCGCTGGTCTTTAATTTCTACCAATCCTTCATCAATAAACGAGCGGATCACCTCCTCAATAAAAAACGGGTTACCGGCCGCTCTTTCGATAATAAGATTGTTGATCTCATCGGGAAGGTCTGCCTGATGCAGCAGATTTTTAATGAGTTCGTCCGACTGCTGTTGTAATAAAGGTTCTATTTTGATTTCAAGGAAATGTTCTTTCAGATTATCCTGAAGGAATTTACTGATCCGTTCACCTGTTTCCTTATGCTCCGGCCTGAATATATTAACAAACAGTATCCGGTTTTTCAATGTAAGTTTAAACAGCGATTCCAGGAATATTACTGACGAGATATCACACCAGTGAGCATCCTCAATCACTATTACTACCGGACGGATGGACGCAGCACGTCCTAACAAATCACGCAGGTTTTTCAGTATCAGGTTTTCCAGGGCCTCTCCCTCAATGCCTTTTGTGCGTTCTTTTGCTTTTCCTTCCAAGCGGTAGCCCATCATGGTGGCAATAAAGGGAAAAATTTCATCATAAGCTTCTGCATAAACACGACGGATGGCTCTTTGAAGTTTTGTTATTGAATCAGTTGGAGAGTCTTCTTCTTTTATCCCTGCCCAGAATTTGATTATCCGGATTATAGGATGAAAACTGAATCCCTTACCATTTGATAAAGCTCTACCCTCGAAAAATGCAACTTTTTTTACCAGTTCTTTCTGCCTGATCTCAGCCATCAGCCTTGATTTGCCTATACCTGCCTTTCCGGTAATATTCACAATTGAACCACGGCCGTTGATCAGTTGCATGAATTGCTTTTCAAGTTCTTTGAATTCCTTTTCTCTTCCCACCATAGTTGAACTGATCATACGACTTGTTTGTACACCTGTGGCTATGGGAACTTTTTTCCTTCCTTTTACTTCAAATACGGCTAATGGCTTTTTTCTTCCTTTAAGCGGTACAGGCTCCAATACCTGGAACTCAAATTTGTCTTTTGTTTTGTCATAAGTTTCCTTGCCTGTAAGAATCTGTCCGTTTTCTGCAATATCGCAAATGCGGGAGGCAATGCTAACGCTTTCTCCGATAAGTGTATCCCGGACTTTATCTTCCGGCCCGATTTTTCCCAGCAACACAGCTCCGGTTTGAATGCCGATTTTAATGCTGACAGGCAAAGGTAGTTCCGTGTCACGAATAAGGTCAGAAATTTTGTCTTGCAATTCTACGGCAGAGCTTACAGCTTTGGAAGGAGCTTTTTCAATAATTTCAGTTACACCAAAAGTTGCCATAATTCCTTCTCCCGTAAATTTATTGATAGTTCCTCCGTAAAGAGAAATTACCGATTCCATTGTCTGAAAGAATTTATTCATTAAATTGGTTAGCTCACCGGCTTCTATCTTTTCCGATAAATCGTTAAATCCCGTCAGGCCGGCATACAGAATTGTCGCTTGTTTACGTTCGGATTCTTTTTGATGCTTTGCCATTATTGTTTAGTTTTAGAACTGATATTATAAATTTAATTACTTTTTATTTATTCCAAAGATAATCAAAATAAAACAGCTAAAGGACTTAAATGGATAAACGCCTGAAAGAAATGTATAAACGTAGGGGTTTTTCTGATTAACGTAGGAGAATTTGGTATAAAAGCAAATTATTATTCAGGGTAAACGCACGAAGCGAAGCAAGTCCTTATGGATGAAAATCCCAAATCTCAAATCTCAAATCTCAAAAAATAAAATACAAATAAATTCCAATTTTATAAACTTTAAAATTTCAAACCATTCTTTATGGTTGGAGAGCAATTTGTGATTTTGATATTTGATTTTGTGATTTATCCATACGGACAAGTTTTGATATTTGATTATTGCGACTTATAATTTTCTGCCAATGACTGAAGGGAATCCGTATGAAGCGAAGCAAGTCCGTATGGATGGAAAAAACACGATTGTTAAAAATAAGATACTACAAACTTCCAGGGTGTCTTATGATTTAGAAGCTTTTGAGGTATAGATTGCCAAATTTCTTCTAAGTCAGGTTTTCAAATAAACTCAAAAGCATATCTCGTTTCCGTGATGCAACCGGCACAGTGGATTCATCAGTCATGATTACATCACCACTGTCGGTTTTATCAAAATAACTTAATTTATTGATGTTAATTATATGGGATTTATGTATTCTATGAAATCCTTTATCGATCAATGATTCTTCAAATTCTTTAATACCTCTCGACACAAGGATTTTTCTGCCGGCCTCTATGAAAAAAGTGGAATAATTACCATCTGCTTCAATTCTGATAATATCTTCTATATTTATCAGATGAATATGTTCAGTCGTTTTCAGAATGATTTTAGATGTTTTATTCAGGGCTTTTATATTTTCTTCTATTGCTTTGAACTGCAGCTTTTCTTCGTACCTGACCAATTCATCGGCTTTGTTGATAGCGTGCGCTAACTCTTTCTCATCAATGGGTTTCAGGATATAATCAATAGCGCTGAATTTATATCCTTTAATTGCATATTCCATATAACCGGAAATAAAGATAACCTTAAAATCCGGCTTATCGAAATGCTTTATAAGGTCGAATCCGCTGCCATCAGGCATTTTTATATCCAGCAGAACGAGGTCGGGTTCATATTTGTTGATGGCAGCCACACCAGATTGAACACTCCCGGCTTCTGCAACAATAGAAACCTTAGGGCAATATGATTTTACAGTATTTTTAATCAATATCCGATTGCCCGGTTCATCGTCTATAATTATAGCTTTTAGCATGCTTATTTTTTATATTGCCAAAGATATGGAAAAATATAACAAATCAATTTATTTGTGTTCTTGATTTTTTTTTATCCACCTCAACCTCGCCTTAAGAATAAGGATGGGCAAGTCGAAGTGCCTGATCGTATCAGGTTGATTTTTAAATTAATAATAATTTCTGTTCAACCACATAGCGAAGCAAAACTATTCGCCAATCACTAATCATTATTCGCTAATACCCAATCATTTCCCCCCTTTAACTTTTTCCTGAAAGCTTTCGGGATTAACCCTTAGCCTTTCGCCTTTCCTCCTTAGCCTTCTCTTCCACAATCAATCAGCAAAGCACATTTTTCACGCTAATTCGAGTCTGTCCATAAAGTCAGTGTTTAGTTCTGAATGTTCGCTATCGAGGCTTTCGCAGTTTTGAAAATCAAGGAGTCCGTACGGATGACTGTTTTCAAAACAAGAATAACGATGATAGCGGACATTATGGACAAACACTAATTCATCAACTCATCAAAGGAAAGCGAGATATAGAATATTGCCCCTAATGTCGGGCCGCCACAAAAAGTTATATACCTTTTATTTAGTATGTTAGAGCCTCCAACTTTAAGAATAGTTTTTAATTTACTAAATCTGTGGCTTACCTGAGCATCAAGTGTGTTAAATGCAGGAACCCGCCCATTTTGAATAAAGGGTGAATTCCATGTAAAGGCATCCTGCCATCTCCAGGCTATTTTAAATCCCAAATTTTCAGTTAAATACCTGTTGCCGAAACTTAAGTTCACTATGTGTTCAGGTGTATTGTATTCGTCTAAAAAATCATCAGACAATCCCTCGGTTATTAATTTGTTCCACGAATAATTAAAACCTATACGATAATCCTTAATAAAGATATAATCCAGGCCGAATGCAGCTCCCTGCGATTTTACAGTTTCGGGATTATTCTGATAAATCTGAAATGTATTGTTTGCATCTCCGGTTAATAAGCTGAATAATGCTGCCTGGTCGGTAAATGGATCAGTAGGATTTCCATTTGCGTTTTGTGCCTGCCGCACACGAACCTGGTTAATAAAATCATTATAGATATTAAAATAATAGTAAGCGTCGATCATAAGTCTATTTGAGAACAATCCTTTATATCCCACCTCAAATACCTGCACGTGTTCCGGTTTTATAGGAGCCCAGGTGGTGTAGGGTAGTAGGAGGGTTGGATCAGGAGAACCTTTTGTCACAGACTCTGTAAATGCATTAACTGACTTGATCGTGTAGGTCCAGTCACTTACCTTGTATTCATCATGAAACTCCGGGAGGCCACCTATAATTCTGGTGCTTATTACATCAAGGTCGATATATTGGCCCTGTGTTGTCGGGTTGCGGAAACCTGTTTGGAAGGAAGCCCTGAAATTGTGATTCCCGAAGAAAGTATATACTCCCGAAATCCTCGGGCTGAACTGGCCTTGAAAGTTCTCGTTTTTGTCATACCTGCCGGAGAATAAAAGTTTAAGGTGTTCATTAATGAATTTTTTGGATAAGTGTATATATCCCCCATATTCATTGATACGAATTGGATTTGTTTTTGAATCCGGGTAAAGCGTACCATCTGATCTCAGGTCGAATTGCCTCCAGTTTGCTCCGATGATCATTTCAATAATCTTTACTTCATTTTTGAAGTTATACTGTCCTTCCGTGTGATAGAAACGGGTATGAGTGTTAAATTTAGCTCCGTCAGGTATTGTTAAGGCATTTATACTGTCAAAGACATTTTGAAATTCAACACTTCCGGGTTCACATCTGCCGGCATCAGCAGCATTTCTTGAGTACACATGCAGGGCACTTACTGCATCAGGATTGTTAAGAAATGAATCAACAATCTCCGGGTCATAAATAGGGCTGCCTGTGCCTGACATATTTGCTTCTAATAATCCACCTGCAAAAGTGCCGGCGTAGGCTCCGAACCAGGAAGAATTATTCAAATACGCATTATTAATTGCATATCCGGTGAAATCGGCAATGTATGAGTCACCTGAATTTTCAAATATAGCATACCCCATCAGTTTCCAGTTATCAGCTTTGGCCTCCAACCTGTGAATCTGGTTATTAGCATCCATAATAGAATAACGTTGGGCGCTTGTAAAAACAGAGGTGCCTCCTCCGAAATTATACAAATAACTCAACTCAATATTATCATTTACCCTGTAATTCAGCCCTGCATTGGCTTTGAAGGATTTTGAACTATAGTCGATAAGCCTGAACTCCGGATATCCGGTCCGGTTAACATTTTGAGCCGGAAGTGCATAAACGTAGGGAGCAATAATGTCGGTACCCAGTCCGGTTTTGGCAGCAATTGCATTGATCAAACCCTGTGACGACCGCAATAAGCCGAGGTTTAATCCTCCGTCATCACCATAAAGGTTCACTCCATCATAAGCCGGATTGATACTTAAATCACCCTGTAATTGTGTATTTTTATCTGAATAATTGTGTGCACTCCAATCGGTTGCCTGGGACCGGCTTAAGCCTATTTTAAATGCAAATTTGTTGTTAAAAGCTTTTGCATATCTCACTGCAACTTCATACAATGGTTGAGGATCAGAAGGTTCTCCCAAATCAGGATCACCGCCAATATGGTTAACTCCTAACTTTACATAAGTACTTAATCCCTGGTATTTGAACGGGCTTTTGCTTGAAATTAATAATATCCCGTTGAATGCATTTGGACCGTATAATGCAGATGCCGCACCGGGTATCAATTCAATGCTCTCAATATCCAATGATGAAGTACTATTATTACTTCCAAACGGCAGGTTCAATGATGGCGATTGTGTATCCATTCCGTCAAATAATTGAACAAAACGGGTATTGGCAGTTGATGCAAATCCACGAGTATTTAAAATTTGAAAACCTATGCTGCTGGTCATCATATCAACACCTTTCATTGTAGCTATAGCTTTATAATAATCATCCGTTGCAATGTTTTTAATATCAAGTATTCCGATTCTTTCAATTGAAACAGGAGATTGCATTATGTTTTCTTCTACCCTCGTCGGAGTTCGCACCAGAACTTCATCCAGTATTGTAAGATTCTTGATCATTACGATATCAAGATTAACCGATCTCTCAGTTACCTCAATTTCCTGACTTTTGTAACCAATCATTGAAACGGACAGTTGGATCGGGGGGTTGTCCTTTACTTCAAGATAAAAATCACCGCTGTTGTTACTTATGGTCCCGATTACCTTATCCCTAACAACAATGTTCGCACCGCTTAAATGTTCATTTGATTCATTTTTCACATTACCTGAAATCGTGATCTGTTGCGCTTGTAATGAAGATGCTGCCATCAAAATTATTGCAATAAATGCAGTAATTGAGAGATGTTTTTTCATGACATTAATAGTTTTAGTTAATCACTAAATTTGATAATAATATATGAACGTGGTAATTACGAATATTAAACTCCATATAAATCATAAGTGCATTATTTCAGATTACATTAAACCCTTAATATTTTGGCATAAAGATAATAAAAATTTAACAATATTGAATTTCGACTTAAAAGCGGCTAAATAATATTTTTGATGAACTGGTCTATAATAAATATATGTATTTATTAAACCTTTGTGTAACTTTGAGATTTCTTTGTGATTCTTCGTGACATAGCTATTACACAAAGAATCACAGAGATTACACTAAGTTTCACAAAGAAAAATGAGTTATTATGATTGAAAATGACTTATTAAAAAACAAATAACAAAACTTGTTCGTAGGGATAATTCCCAATTTTAATCTTGAAAGTTTTCGGGACAAAATTTTAAACGGCTATATAAACAATAGTTTACCAACAAAATGTGCGTCTATTATATATGTTTGTTCATTTTTGGTCATTGAATTTTTGTATTTGTTTTTTATTTGTTTTTTAGTGCTTGTGATTTGTTATTTTTTATAATTCAGATAAATATGTTTCATCCATACGGACTTGCTTCGCTTCGTACGTTTGCCCTGTAAAATTGTGTAATCATCATTAAAATCTGCATTTACTTATTTATCCCCGGCATTTACTTAATAATTCCCGGCGTTTACTTATCTATCTCCTTTTTACCTTTTCAGCATCGTAATTTTGTTTCATAATTAATAATTAACATTAACTAAAAAAAAAGTCATGAAAAAAATTAATCTATTAATCGCAGCTCTCCTGGTCGTATCAATGACCTCGATGATGCCGGATGAGAAAGATGACACTCAACAGACAAAGTCATTAACAATGGAAAAAAGCAAACCCATGTTTCACAAAGGAATGATCACCATTAAGGTGAAAGAAGGTGTGGGTGAATTTGAAAAGCAAAGAGGGGAAGTTAGTTTTAATATTCCTTCACTGGATGTGAAAGCAAACAAGTATGATTTAGATTTGCTGGAGAAACGCTTCCGCTATAATCCACAAAAGCTGAGAGATGATATGCCCGACCTCTCAAG
>Ga0233437_1003071_pt1 | contig 22942 bp, 18 predicted proteins | sample SI_122_August201_FD_182714 | JGI IMG/M metagenome (GOLD analysis project Ga0233437, IMG submission 182714) | Seawater microbial communities from Saanich Inlet, British Columbia, Canada - SI_122_August2016_200_MG | ecosystem: Environmental > Aquatic > Marine > Inlet | place: Canada: British...
AATGCGCAGGACTTAAGACACAAGATTGATAGCAAAGGATTGTACCTTTGTAAGATATCCTGTCACTTAGTGTGTTCGAGGGTTCGAATCCCTTCCCCCGCATTTACTCCAATTGGGTTTAATACGTGTTATTGAGCCCAAAAAGAGTTCCTTTTTTCTTATAAGTTATACTTATATTTTCATAATCTAAGAATAAGATGATTGTCATCAAAAGAAATACTCGCTATTAACGTATTTATTGCTTCCAAATGATTTGGAATATGTTATAATCCTCAACTACTCTATAGTCAGAATACCAACCCTTACTACCCTGTTTGATGCCATAGATAAAAGAATTTACAGCTCTTTGAATTAACTTAGGTGTTATTCTCGTTCCATGAGTTGTTCTTGTTGTCCCCGTGTCTTTTAACAACTGTATCATACACTTTTCCATATGATCTCTTGACCTACTAGGCAATCTTGCACACTCAATAAATGCTTGTGTTATTGTAAATATTTTTTTAGACATAATTATAGTCGGTCAGGGGAAATATTTAAGAGGTGAGTTTAGAAAAGGTATATGCATATATTAAAACGTATATTGATGAATTTTAAGGCTTTGCCCGATAACTCCATGAAAAGTTAGACATTTCGGGCAACTATCTGACTATTCGGGCAAAAGTTACTTTCTAAACCTAATTCGTTCATTTCCATTATAACACAGCAAATATTATGAGCAATGATCTTGCACAATACTTCATTAACTTGTGCTGTCCATAATTTGCTTCTTACTCTATCTCCAAACTTACTTTTAATCATGTGTACTGTGGTTTCTGCGTTGCTTCTTGCGTGATAATGCTGTAAATATTCTTCATTGTTTAGCATGAAGAAATGATACATTTTCTTCCATATCATCCCATTTCCTGAGCCTTTGCTGTTGCTCTTGAAAGGCACATAAAAAGTCCCGCCTAGACTATTTACTAACTCAAAGTTATCTTTACTCAAATATGCTTTATCTCCACTTAGTTCTTCCATATTAAAATATTTGGCTGTGTCTTGAGCCATTTCTTTAAGCTGTGGGCAATCTGCATCATTCTCAGTAGTTATTTTTACAGATGTTATGATGTTACTTTTAGCTCCATTTACAAAATGACATTTAACCCACCTTCTTGAACAAATCTCTTTTCCATGCTTGAAGCTATACCATCTTTGAAAGTTAGAAGTTCCGAATCCTGTGCTATCAATGTTAAATTTGCTTTCTGCTGTTCTTAATGGAAGGCTTGTTAACATTACCATTTTAGCTAATATTGGCGTTAATTCTGGCTTCTTGAAATAATCAAACATAGTATTGTAAGGAACTTTACTGTCAATATATCCTTTCTCTAAAGCCCAATTCATATCAGTAGCAAACCTTCTTCCTGAAAAAGTTGAGTAGGTCTTGAAAACCATAGCAAAAATATTATCTCCTAAATTAGATCTTGGTCTGCCATAAGTGTAAGCAGGTTGTCTTATTCTTGAAGTTATATCTGCCAATAATTCCATTAGCTTTTCTTTTTCTGTTTGCTGTGAAATATTGTAAGACTTCCAATTCTGAGGGTAAGTTTTCTTTACTGTTTGAGTTATTACAGTATTGCCTTCCTTGTCTATTTCTTTTTTTAGAGTATATTCTACCGCGTGAATATGTTTGCATTTGCATTTTCTTAATTCATAATCAGGACAATTACATTCTTTCTTATCGTATCTTACTTTTACTAGATACTTGCCTTTGTTAAATTGGCTTGGTACTTCATAGCCTTTGTCAGTTCTCCTTATTCTGTATTTCTGAGCTATTAACTGCCCTCGCTGTTCTCGTGTCAAATTCCTAAAGTTTTGTTCTGTTATTTGTTCCATTTTTATCAACTCATGTACAACTCATTATTATACTAATAGGTATATACTATCTACTATATAAACATTGTTGTTCTGTATCATATAGATAACATATCATTAGTAATATATTAAGAACCACATAATACAAATATTTATATATAATCTTAACATTACCTTTATTAATATGAACGATTCAAAAGAAAATATGGCTAAAAAAAAGGAACATGGAGCTAACGTTGATTTGATTGGCAATAAATGTTATCGTTGTGAGCATGAATGGCTTCCTTATGATAAAGATGTAATGCCCAGAGTATGCCCTAAATGCAAATCACCTTATTGGGACAGACCAAAAGTAAGGTTCAATAAAAAAGGTAAGAAAAATGAGTAAAAATTTCGATCAAAAACTAAAAGGAAAACTGAAACAAAACATGGAGTTTTGGGATGAGGAAATAGATGATATTAATAGAAATGAAATTATTGATAGGGCTTACAAAGTAGATAAGGATTTAATTGGAATACTTATTGATGATAAAGATATTAGAGAAACATTTTTTGATAAGATTAAGGAATACTGGGTTTTTAATGTTAATAAGTTTGTAGATTATATTGAGAATATCAAAGTTTTGAGTAATTCTTATACTAAATTTAAGAATATTGTAGGATTAAATGTTAATGGAAAATATCTTAATGAAAGAGGAGAAGTTTCTCTTGTCTGGCCGTTTAAGGATTGTGTCTTAGAAGGTGGAATGACTAAGGAAGACCAAAAGAGAAATGAGATTTTCTTTAATGAAATCTTAGCAAAAGATGAAATTGATAGATTATTTGATGCAAAAGTATTGACTAATTTTAAGAAATATACTTCGAAAGGAGAAGAAAAAGTTAAGGACTTTAATAGAGATGAAAAAGGAACAATTAAAGACAATCTAATAATCAAAGGAAATAATCTTTTAGCTTTACATTCTTTAAAGAAAGAGTTTGCTGGGAAGGTTAAGTTGATTTATATTGATCCTCCGTATTATTTTCAAGATAAAAAATCAGACGATTCTTTTGCATATAATTCAAACTTTAAACTATCTACATGGCTTACATTTATGAAAAATAGGTTAGAAGTTGCTAGAGATTTGTTAAGGGATGATGGAGTTATTTTTGTTCAAACAAATTCCGAAGGACATGCTCATCTAAAAATTCTAATGGATGAAGTATTTAGTGATGATAGATTTGTCAATGAGATAACTTGGAAAAAATATGGTGGTGTGAAAAATCAGGCATCAAAAAAGCTTACAACACAACAAGAGACAATCTTGTTTTACTCAAAAACAGCTGAGTTTGAAATTAATATGGTGTATAATCCACTTTCTGAAGAATATGTCAAACATGAGTATAAATATGAAGATGAAAGTGGAAGGAAATATGCTAAACTAAGGGGTAGGGGTTATCAAGGAGGGGGTAAAACTACAAAGATTAAATATCTGGATGAAAATCCTGGCTCTCCTATAACTACCTTATGGGATGAAAAAAAATTACAATTAAATACTTCTGCTGCTGAGAAAATAAAGGATTTTCTTGGTCAAAAACCTGAAACCTTAATGCAAAGAATAATTGAATTAAGTACTAATAAAGGAGAAATTATTTTAGATTATCACTTAGGTTCTGGAACAACTTGTGCGGTTTCTCATAAAATAGGAAGACAATACATAGGAATTGAACAGTTGGATTACGGGAAAAATGATTCTGTTATCAGATTAAAGAACATAATTGGAAAAAATAATTCAGAAGGAAAATTAAAAGAAAGCATTGAAGATTTTGATAATTCAGGAATCTCAAAAGAAGTAAATTGGAAAGGAGGAGGAGAGTTTATCTATTGCGAACTTCTAAAATACAATGAAGATGCTATTGATAAGATTCAAGATGCTAAAGATACAAAAACTCTTCTAAAAATATGGGATGAAATGTGCGAACATTATTTCTTAAATTATGATGTAGAGATCAAAAAATTTAATGACAACAAGAAAGATTTAGAAAATATGAAATTAAAACAGCAAAAAGATATTTTAGTAGAAATGCTTAATAAAAACCAGCTTTATGTTAATCTTTCTGAAATAGAAGATTCTCAGTTTAAGGTTTCCAAAGAAGATAAGGAACTTAATAAAAAATGGTATGTTAAAAATGACTAAGTCAACTGAATTTATTAAAGTTAAGATAAATGAAGATTTTATAAAAGCAGGAGAGGAAGCAAAAAATCTTCATCAAAAAGAGCATGTTGGGGGATATAGTAAATTTGATTCTCCAAACGATGCTTTTATTTGAGGAATTGGTGAGGCCATAGTAGAAAACATCTTAGTTGAAAATAATCTAAGTCACCCAAAAGATTATATAAAAAATAAAGATTTAGATGTAAAGTATGATCCTTGGGATTTTCAAATTGTAACACAAAATATCTCTTTAGAGGTTAAAACTCAAAATTACAATTACGGAAGCATAGCAGAATATTGGGAAGTTGCAGTGGCAGCTCAACAAATTGATAAGAAAGGAGATTATTATATCTTTATTTTTGTTGATGTGAATTTTACAGAAGCAATAATTGTAGGCTTTATAGATAAAGAAAAATATAAAAAAAATTCTAGATTTATTGATCAAGGAGAAGAATTTAGACCAGGGTATAAAGCCACTAATCCAATGCATAGACTTTCGATAGATAAATTAAAAAATTTTAATGATTTTATAAAAGAGGTGGCCAAATGAGCCAAAATACTCTCGCAGGAAATAAAGACTGGTTATGTGAAGATATTCTAAAAGAATTAGGAAGAGCAACAATAAGCCAGATTGAAATTCCTAAAGAAATAAAAGATAATCTAAACCCAAACTTTCCATTAAGAGAATATCAAGAAAAAGCTTTTCAGATGTTTATTTCTTATTTTGAGCAATATCAAGAAAAGCCAATTCCAAGAGCAGTTTTATTTAACATGGCAACAGGTTCAGGTAAAACTCTAATTATGGCAGGATTGATAAATTATCTTTACAAGAAAGGGTATAATAACTTCTTATTCTTCGTTAATTCAAATAATATTATCGGAAAAACCAAAGAAAACTTCTTAGATCAATCTTCTATAAAATATCTATTTAATCAAAAAATTGTAATTGATGGAAAACCAATCCAAATAAGAGAAGTAGATAATTTTGATTCTACTAATAAAGATGAAATAAATATTTGTTTTACAACAATACAAAAACTTCATTCAGATATGCACAACGAAAAAGAAAATGCAGTTACATTTGATAGTTTTAAAGATAAAAGAATTGTCTTAATAGCAGATGAAGCCCATCATGGACAAGTTAAGACTAAACAAAAAACATTAACTAATAAGCCAAATTGGGAAAATACTATTGAAGAAATCCTAAAAAAAGACAAACTAAGCTTACTTTTAGAATTTACAGCAACAATGGGTTTTGAAACATATCCTGGCATTAAAGAAAAATATCTAAAAAGATTATTGTATAAATATGATTTGCCAAGCTTTCATCAAGCAGGATATTCTAAAGATATTGAATTATTCAGAGTAGATGGAGACAAAAGATACAGGATGCTAACAGCAATTTTAGTAAACCAATACAGACAAGATATTGCATTAAAATACGCAAAAGAATTTCCAGAATCATTTGGATTAAAGAATTTTAAGCCAGTAATCATGTTTAAAGCTCAAAAAGAAATTGTAGAATCTAAACAAAATGAATTAGACTTTAGAAAACTGATTGATAATCTTTCAAATAAAGACATTGAAGAAATTAAAAAGAAAAGTAATGAAAGGATTATGAAAAAAGTATTTGAATTCTATGATAAAGAAAAAATATCAATTTCAGAACTTGTTAAAAAGATACAAAGAGGATTTTCTGAAAAAAATTGTTTGAATGTGAATGAAGAAAGCTTAGATAAAAAATCAATTTCTCAAAGAGATAAAGAAGAAGTTATCTCTCAAGAAAAGATCCTAAATTCGTTAGAATCTGCAAATAACAATATAAGGGCAATTTTTGCAGTTCAAAAATTAAATGAGGGATGGGATGTATTAAATCTGTTTGATATTGTTAGAGTTTCAGATAAACAGGCGACAGGTGGAAGCACAAAAGGAAGAATTGCTAAATCAACCATATCTGAAGCTCAGTTAATCGGTAGAGGTGCAAGATATTATCCATTTATTTTAGATGAAACACAAGACAAATATAAAAGAAAATTTGATGAAGATACTCAAAAAGAACTAAGAGTTTTAGAAGGATTATACTTCCATAGTTGGAATGAATCAAGATATGTCGCAGATTTAAAAAATGCTATAAGGGAAGAGTTAGGTATTGATTTAGATGATGTTGAAGAAAAAGAATTAAACCTAAAAGAAGATTTTAAGAAAACTTCTTTTTACAAAACAGGAATAATCCATTTAAATAAGAAAGTAAGAAAAGATTATTCTAAAATTAAATCCTTTGCAGATATGGATTTTACCCAAAAGAATGAAGCTTATGAGATTTATTCTGGAAAGGGAAAGGTTTCAGACGCTTTAGAATTTAAGGATGAAAAATACGATAATTTGAACATAATTAAGAAACCTAAAACATTCTCATTAAAGGATATTGATAACCACATTACAAAAAATGCTTTATCAAAAATTGACTTCTTTAATTTTGAGAATTTAAAACAAATATTTCCAAATGCTCTTAATTCTATGAATGACTTAATAGATAAAAAAGAATTTTTGGCAGGCATTAGCATAGACTTCAAAGGAACAAAAGAAGATTTAGAAAATATCTCAAACAAGCATAAATTAGAAGCAGTCTTGAAGCTATTAAACAAAATAAAAGAAAGTTTAGAAAGAACTAGGGTTAATTATGTTGGGTCAGATTTTGTTAGACAAGAGAAAATATCTAAAATATTTTATGATAAGACTCTTAAAATAAACAAAAAAGAGGTAGAAAGACTTAAGGGGCAAAAGGAACTTGTTAAAGATGAAGCTTGGTATGTTTTTAATGCTAATTATGGAACGGATCAAGAAAGATTTTTTGTAAAATGGTTTCAAAAATTTGCAGATTCTAAGGATACAAAAGAAAAATATAAAGAAGTTTATTTAATAAGAAATGAACTACATTTTGGGATATATGATTTTATAGACGGCCAAACATTTAAACCAGATTTTGTATTATTTATGAAAACAAAGAAAGGAGAAACCTCAACTTATCAAATATTTATAGAGCCAAAAGGAACCCCTTGGGAAGATCAGGATATATGGAAACAAAAATTCTTAGCTAAGATTAAAGAGAGGTACGGGAAGCAAGGATTAAATAAGTTTGTAGAAACTAAAAATTATAGAATAATTGGTTTGCCATTTTATAATCAAGATAGGGAGAATGAATTTGAGCAAGAATTGATAAGTTCAATAGCTGATTAAAATGCCACTCATAACTAAATCCAAATACATGATAGGGCTACAATGCCCAAAGTATCTCTGGATGATGTTTCATGATTTAGATAAAATTCCAGAATTTGATTTGGCAACGGAATATATAATTCAGCAAGGTAATATTATAGGTCAATTAGCAAAAAAGCTCTTTCCTAAAGGAGTTGATCTTCCTGAAGAAGGGAAAGATTTCAAACTTAATATTCAAAAAACTCAAGAGCTTCTAAAGAAAAGAAAAATCATATTTGAAGCGGGGATTGTTGCAGGAGCATTATATGCAAGAGCAGACGTTCTTGTTCCTGTTGGAAAGGATGAGTGGGATATTATTGAGGTTAAAGGTTCAACAAAAGTTAAAGAGGAGCATATTCATGATGTTTCTTTTCAAAGACATGTTTATCAATTAGCAGGATTAAAGATTCGGAAATGTTTCTTACTTCACATTAATAATAAATTTATTAAGAAAGGAGAAATAAATCCAAAAAAACTTTTAACACAAGAAGAGATTACGTCAGAAGTTGAAGAAGCAATTATTGGGATAGAAGAAAGAATAGACGACATGATGGAGATTATTAATAATAAAGAAGCTCCAGATGTAAGTATTGGCAATGGTTGTAATAATGGTTTTGAGTGTGTTTCAGAAGATTGCTGGAATTTTCTGCCTGAAAGTCATGTTTTTGAATTATACAGGGGAGGTAAAAAGTCTTTAGAATTATTGGAAGCAAAGATTTTTTCTATAAAAGATATACCAAATGACTTTAAATTAAATGGAAAACAGGAAATTCAAAGAAAGTATGCTAACTCTGGAAAAGTTCACATTAACAAAGAAGAGATTAAGAAATTCTTGAGTGGCTTAAAGTATCCTCTTTACTATCTTGATTTTGAGACTTTCCAAACTGCTGTACCCTTGTATGATGGCACAAAACCATATCAACAAATTCCATTTCAATTTAGTCTTCATGTTGATGATGGAAAACAAATAAAACATTTTGAATATTTGCATGATTCTCAAGATGATCCAAGAGAAAAATTCTTACAAGAAATGATTAAAGTCTTAGGCACAGAAGGAAGTATCATTGTTTTTAACCAATCTTTTGAGATTACAAGATTAAAAGAGTTAGCAATAGCATTTCCAAAATACAAAAATTGGGTTGATTCTATTATAAAGCGAATTGTTGATTTGCTCACACCATTCAGAAATTTTGATTATTACAACCCAGAACAAAAAGGAAGTTGCTCAATTAAAGCTGTTCTTCCAGCAATAACAGGAAAAAGCTACAAAGAGCTTAACATCAATAATGGCGGTTTAGCATCTGTTTCATATTTTGAGAGTGTTTTTAATGAAGTCGAAAACAAAGAGCAAATAAGGAAAGATTTACTTGAATATTGCAAACTTGACACCGAAGGAATGATTTGGATAATTGATAAGCTAAAAGTAATCTAGTCAGAACAACACTTCTCGGGCAGATTAATCACTTATCGGATAGGGCTTACTTTTCGTTTACTTATCAGGCAAAGCCGAATTTTAAGTAAAATATATAAAGAGAATTACCAACATTTTAAATATTAAATTCGATTCCAAAACAATACATTAAATAATTTTTAGAGGATAAGGGGTAAAAAAAATGAAATTCGGCAATCTTGTTTTTGATGAATCATCAAAAGAAGAAGTTCTAAAAATGTTTGGTAAGGCTGTTGATGATGAAGGTTACATAGTAGAAGAAGAAAACACCAATCAGAGAGTCTTAACTGCAAGAGGGGAGGAAATACACTTTGATGAATGGGCTGGAGTAGTCCAAGGTTCTGAAGCATTTGTAAAATCAGATGCTTTTTCTTTAATAGAACTTGCCAAGCGTATAAATTGAAATATGGGTATTTTAGAAGCTTTAAAAAATATATTTGATACAAAATTTTCTAATATCTTAAATAACAATAAATTTGTTTTATTTGATTTTTCAAAAAATACTGAAAATACACTTGAAATAAAAAAAGATGGAACCCTATCAATTGATTTAAGTAAGGTCAGTGCAGAAGAGAGAAAGAAAATAAAAGAACAAATAATTGATGTTTCTATACAAAATGAAAATGAAACTTTTTTACTTGATGAATCTAAAAATAAGACCACTAGTATAAAAGCAAATTTGCCAAAAGATTCAGATAAAAAAATATTGGAATTCTATCATGAAAAATTAAGGCCTGATTGGAATAAAGCTTTAGAGATGTCTCTTGTTGTAAAAAATATGTCTCAAAAGGGTGAAGATATTAAGGATATAAAAAGAGATATTCGTAAAAAATATCCTGAATTTGGCAATAACTTATGTAATATGGTTGGAAGAGAATACTTTCATGAGCATTTTAAACAATTACATAAAAGTATGTTAGAGGAGGATTTTGATATTGTTGAATATCGAAATAAAGTTGAAAAAATAGTCAAATCATTACCATATACTGTTTTCATAGATCAATATAAAGGATATGATGATTTTGCAGGTGAAATATTTTTTAAACTTAGTAAACTAAAAAAATATGGTACAGGAAAACTATTATTACATGGTTTAGGAAAAAATAATGTTAAAACTACTTTAAAATTAATTGAAAAAGAAAGAGATACTTGGGATATAACAGATGTTAAAATTGAACTAAATAAGAATAAAACAATTATTACTGCAACACTTTACTTCTAAATTACACCAACTTCTCTAGCGGCTAATCTAAAAGCCTCTAAATTAATGAACTTACTTATACCTGTCTGCAAATATTCACTTAATTTTTCAGGATTGTGTTCGATAAAAAAATCTATGAACTTTTCTCCTAATTTTTTTGAAATCATTGCTTCATATACTTTATCCAAATCTTTGTCTTTATTACCTTCTAAATCAGATTTTATTTCTTCATCAGTTAGAATTTTATTAATATAATCTTCAATGATCACTTTTTCATTATCAGTAGTTAAGACTTTATATTTAGTGTTAATAGCGTCTACTACTTCTTTAACAGTAGCGTATCTTATTTGTCTTTTTGCCCCATATTTTGGACCTGTTTCTCTTATTACCAATGGTTCTGTTTTTTCTAATTTTATTCTGTGTTTAAGCAAAAATACTTTTTTTAGCTCTTCATCTAATTTTCGACTTTTCCCTTCTGGATTAAGATACTTAAATAGATAATGACTAAACAATGCAAAGTCTTTTAGTTCATCATCATTTATTTTGATAAGGTTATTGAGATAACTATATGTTTTGTTAAACTTATTAAGAGACCCTCTAAAAGCTCTTCTTTCATCTACTGAAAATTTAGAGTTTACTCTTTTTTCAATTGTTGAAGCAATATTGTCCAATTTTATTGAATTTTCCTCTTTATAATATGCTATCTTGAACTCCTGAATATCTTTTCTTGTGAATATATTCTTGTTAAGTAATTCATTATACAGTTCAGGTAATTCTTTTACATTAATTCCAGAATAATCATTTACTTCTTTCTTGAATTTTTGAAATGCTTTAATTATTTTTTTATATGAATTTGTAAAGTCAACAACTAAGGTATTATTTTTATTTGGATAAATTCTGTTTAATCTGCTAATCGTCTGAACTGCATTAATATCTGCTACTGATTTATCAAGGAACATAGTGTGCAATAATGGTTCATTGAAACCGTATTGATATTTATTTGCAACAATTAAAAATCTATATTCTGTCTTTTTGTAAACTTCTTCAATATCATCTTTTACCTTGTTCATATTTTTTTCAGTAAAATTCTCACTATCTTCTTTTTGATTTAATAAGGATAAATCTGATTTGGATAATTTAACTCCACCTGTAAATGCAACTAAAGATTTGTAAGGAAGATTTTTTTGTTTTATTATCTGATCAAGTAATACTTTGTATTTTACAGCACTTTTTCTGCTTGATGTTACAATCATTGTTTTTGCAGATTCATTTTTTATTGCATACTTAGTTTGAGCATCAAATATTTTTAGAATAACACTTATTTTGTCTTTTATTACATTTATATCCTCATAAGCTTTATTCTTTAACTTTTTAGCAACGATCATTGGAGGATATTCATCTTGACTTTTCAGTTTCTCTGAGAGTTGAAATAAAGTTGAATAAGTGACAATATTTTCGGATACATTTAGAATATGACCTTCTTGTTCTGCCTGATCCATACTATATACATCAAAAGGTTCACCAAACATAGTTAGGGTTTTTTCACTAGGAGTTGCTGTTAAAGCTACAAATACAAAATTTGGAAATTTTCTTTTATAAAAAGTTTCAAAATACTTTTTATCAGATTCAGGTTCATCTTCTTCAAAATGACCTAATAAATGTCTTTGTAATTTTCCTGATTGGCTACGATGTGCCTCATCCAAAATAAAACAAATTTTCTTACCTTTTTGCGATTCTAAAATTTCATCTAATTTTTTAACTGAAAATTTCTGAATAGTTGAAATAATTACTTTTGTATTTTTATTAAGTGCCTCAGCAAGTTCAGCAGTAGAATCAACATAAGATATTATATTCTTCTGAGTTTCACTTGAACCAATTGTTCCTTTTAATTGTGTATCAAGATTGATTCTGTCTGTTAGTATTAAAATAGAATTGAATATTGCTTCATTATTGATATGAATGTATCTTAAGAATTTTTGAATAACTGCTATTGTATAACTTTTTCCTGACCCTGCTGAATGTTGAATTAAATATTTTAGATCTAACTTCCTTTTTTTCTTGTAGTTTTTGATAATATCATTTGTTAATTTAAGAACAGTTCTTCTTTGATGATATCTTGGGAAAAAAAAGGTAGTAACTTTTTTGCCATTTTGTAATTTGAATTTAAAGCATGAAAGATAATGTTCTATTACTTCAATTAATGATTCAGGAAGTAATATTTCATTATAGAGATATTCAACTTGAAACTCATCTTCTACAATAGGATTTTCAAGTTCTTTATTAAACCAAACAAAGTCTTCCACATTATTTCTAAGAAATTCAGTTGTAATTTTAACATTCTTGGTATCAGCCGCTATATGCAATATTGGTGTTTTAAATATTTGTAATGTTTTATCACGATCTGCAATATACTGAACAACTGCATCATCAACAACTTGTCCATTAAATGGACTTTTTAGTTCAATTGTAACAAGAGCAAATCCATTTAAGAATAATACAATATCAATGGATTCCATTGTATCTCTAAATTTGAATTGCCTTACATAACTAAATATATTTGATTCGTATTTTTTTAGTTGCTCTTTATTGAATGTCGTTTCAGGTTTAAAGTAAATCAATTTTATTGGAACAGTTTCAATTGTTATTCCATTTTTTATAATCTCAAAGAGTTTATTGTTTTTTAACTTTTCATTAACTGTTTCTTTTATCTTAGCTAACCATCTATCACCAAGAATGCTTTTGATTTCTTTTAATTCCTCTTTTTGTGTAGATTCAAGAAATTCAGTCAATAAAGAATCATCAATATTGATTTTTAGGTCAATATCTTTGGTTAGTCTTTTTCGATAACTATGATCTTCCAATTTCTGACAAAAATGATCTTCAAAGTTTTTTTCTAATGGTCTGGACATTAAGCAGTCACCTTCATTTTTCCAGTAACAACGTCATTGATGAGGATTGTTTTGTATTCTTCAAGTTTTAAAATTTCATTTTTTAAATTTTCTTTTAACAAATTGTTTAGTTTTTCTAATTTACTTATTCTTCCTAATATGATTTCTTGCTCACCCTTAGGTGGAATAGGTACCCTAATTGGTTTAATTGTCTTTTCATTGATATTCATTTGAGTGTTAATTTTTGCATATTTTAGAATATTTTGTTTTAAAGAAGTTAATAAATAATATAAGTATTCATTTGATATTTTTGAAACAGTGTTAATCCCAATTATACTGTCGGGAAAACAAGAATCAAAATTTAATATTGCTATATCTCCAATATTAGCAGCTATGGTTATTAGTAATGTTTTCTTAGGAATCATTTTACTTACTTTTAATCCTTCTTCACTTAACGTTTGAGTGAAATGATTAATATATTTTGATGCTTTTGATACATCACCTGTTTGAATAAAGGGATATGGTCCGTTGTACATTTTAGGATCATTTCTTGGACGATGTGTAAACTTTCCTCTTTGAATATTAGCAAAATATTTTATTTTTGTTTGCTTCCAATGTTTTGGTACTCTTTCTATAAATTCAATTTTTGAAGAATCAAATAGGTGATTATTAAAACCTTCTGTAATTGCCTTAAAAATCGAAATTTTAAGTGAGTCAGTTAAAACTTCGATTTGTCTTCTTCTTATTTGCTATCACTATGTCAATCTTTTTTGTAACATTATCAAGGTAATTAGAAATTATAATTTGTTCTTCAATTGAAGGTAATGGCTGTTTCAAATAATTTGGAGCATCACTGGAGTGCATTATTGTTGTACCTTGTGAAAAAAAAGTTATACATTCTTGAGAAAAATCACATTTTAAGGAATAGAAAAGATAATCATAAATAAGTTCAAAAGATTTTAACTCAATTTTTCTCAACCCTGTAGAAAAAATTCCTTCGAACCCTTTTTCAACTAATCCAGGAGATCCATCTAGACACAAAAGAATATCTTCCTTTTTGCATATAGCATTTGTTTCTAAGTTAACATAAACATTATCTTTATTATTACTTCCAATATCATTTACTCTAATAAACCTTTTTCCTTTACCTTCAATTCCATAATTTTTACTTCCTGGTTCTATTCCACGTAAAAAATTGATAAAATATTTTAATCTTTTTCTATCAAATTTTTTTGAATTAAACCATTTATCCTCAATTAGTTTATATTCATTACTTTTAATCATAGTAATCCCAAATCCTTCAACAGAGTTTTATTTTCTTTCTCTAAATCATTAAACTCTTTAATGACGTCTTCTTGTTTTCTTAATGGAGTATATTTGTAAAAATATTGTGTAAAATTAATTTCATAACCGATGGTTTTATTTTTAATTTTATAAGGTTTTTCAACTTCTCGCTTTAAATATTCATTTATATCCTCTTTTAATGGAATATATTCACTATCTGAAATTTTAACATTTTGTGTGACTTCTCTTTTCTGACCTTTAATTTTTTTTATTACTGTTTCTTTTTTCGGATTACCATCTTCATTGACATCTGTTAATTCCAAATGAACTTTAGTATAACCAAAATCTATAGTATCAAATATTTTACAATGTTCACTTTCCTTAAAACTATTATATATAAGACAAATTTGCTTTATTTGTTTATCTGATATATACTTTGTTTTTTTCCCAAGGGACTTTGGCATCTTCTCTGAAAATTCAACAGCATTAACAAGTTGGATTTTTCCTTTTCTTTCATTACTTTTTTTATTTCTAAGTACCCAAACATAAGTGCCTATATTCGTGTTATAAAATAAATCCTTTGGCAGACCAATTATTGCTTCAATTAGATCATTTGCTATTAAGTATTGCCTGATTTTACTTTCTCCTGACCCTGCATCACCATTAAAGCCAGGAGAACCATTAAAAACAATTGCAATAGAACTTCCTCCTTCTTGAGGAGGCTTCATTTTACTTATCATATGTAAAAGAAATAAAAATGCACCATCTCTAATAGTTGGTAACATGTCTTTATGAAATCTTCCAGAAGTATCATCTAAAATATCTTGTTTATCTTTTTTCCATTTTACTCCAAAAGGAGGATTAGAAAGCATATAATCAAAAGTTTCATTTGGAAATTGGTCATTCGTTAAAGTATTTCCATATTTAATATTATCAGGATTTTCTCCTTTTAACAACATATCAGATGCACCAACAGCCCATGTTTCAGGTTGCTTTTCTTGACCATATAAAACTACGTTTGCTTTTGGATTAACTTTGTCTAAAATATGATCTTTTCCAATAACTAGCATTCCGTCAGTTCCACATGCTGGATCATAAATTGTTTTTAATTCACCATCTTTGATTTTATCTCCATCAATTAAAATGTCAACCATTAATTCTATGATTTCTCTTGGAGTAAAATGCTCTCCTGCTTCTTCACCAGTTTGTTCAGAAAATCTTCTAATAACTTCCTCAAAAATATAACCCATTTTTTGATTTGATACAACACTAGGAGACAAATCAAGTTCTGCATATTGTTTAATCAATGGATAAATGAGTTTATCTTTTTCCAGTTTATTTAATTCTTTTAATATACCAAAATTATCCAATATTTTCTTAATATTATCAGTAAAACCATTAACATAACTCTTGAAGTTTTCTTTTATCGCAGTATCTTTTTCAGATGCTAATATCTTAAACGTAAATTTAGAAGAATTATCAAAACTTATTGATGCCTGAACTTTCTTTGACATAATGTTTTTAGCATCACTTGGACTAAGTTTACTAAGGCTATTTCCAAGAAGTTTTTCAACTTTGTTTCTTTCTTCTAAAAGAACTGATTCAATTCTTCTAAGAACGACAAAAGGAAGAATAATATCTTGACTTTGATGTTTTTTATATGTGTCTCTAATGATTTCAGCAGTTTCCCATATAAAGCTGACTTCTGCAGATATGTTAATTTGCTCCTTCATTTTGTATCCTCTTCCATCTGTTTTTCCATCATAATTTCAAATTGACGGGAAATAACAAAACCTTTCTTTTTACAATAATTTCTATACTCTTCATACAATTCTTCATTAACTCTTAAAGTGATATTTTTTGATGACATAAATCTCCCCCATACAAATATATACAAATACAATTAAATGTAATTATTAAATCTTTCCCAGAATATATACTGTTTTATATATTAAAGTTAATAAAGTTATTAAGAGATATTCAATTCAAAATTTCAAAACGTAAATTGAAACTCAAGAAAATACCTATTTTCTTTTAAGATTCAATAAATTGAAAGAAACAGATTATTTGAAAAAAATCAAAAATTTATTTTTTTGAAATCTGTAACAAATGTAGACAAGTGTAACAAACAGCATTGTATTAAAACATAGATAATTGAAGACAATTGGTATACACTAGTTACACTATGTTACATACGTTACAATGAATCATCATGGGCATGTATTTTAAAATCTGTGGTGTCAAATTTGTCAATTGGACTCAAATTCTTTTGTGTTGATAAATCTACTTCATCCAAACCATATCTTTTGAATAACATCTCTAAATGAATTTTATTTAATGGAATTACTCTTTTAGTTTCATTACCCAATCGTTTAAGTTTTGCCTTTTTAAATCCTAAAGATTTTAGCATTCTGCTTAAAACTTGAGTAGATAACACATTGCCATTATAACCCTTTAATTCACCATAGGAAATAATATCTGCGTTGTTGAAATACTTGGTTTCATCAGATAACATTTTATGTATTGTTTCAACAATTTGTCCATCAAAACTATTTTTTCTTTCATATACAATTTCATCTTGATGCTTTCCTATAAACTCTTTAAATATCTTTAACTGCGTTTTATCTTTACTAAACAAACAAATGTAACTGCCAACAATTTGTTTTACTCTTGGTTCTAATTCACCCAAATCTATTTTTGGCTTATTAGTAGGATCTATTTTATAGTAATTTCTAAATCTCCATAAAAGGAGTTTATTTCTTAGCAATAAAGCTTCATCATAAAAATCTTTATTCAAATTCAATGGAATGTCTTTTCTATTTGTTCCTCTCATGACATGAGTTATACATCTACTTTCTACAGCTTTATCCGTAAATACTTTTCTACTACCTAATATCTTTGGACAGAAAGGGTCAAAAAACCTAATATTGTCAAAATTATTTGTATCACACCTCATAATAAACCTATTTTTTTCATATCCTTGATTAATTATTTTGACCATATCTTGTGCTTCATCAGACTTTTTTAAATCAGCTTCATCAATAATCAAACTACCTTTCCATTTGTCAATTATTCTAAAGACAGGTGCACTTGTTGTTGCTCCACTAGTACTAATTGATTTATAGTGCAAAACTCCTAATGCATCGAGAAATCTACTTTTCCCTGTTCCAGTATCTCCCAATGCACGTAAGTAATTAATTGTATGAAAAAGTTCATATACCCAACTCATTAAAATATTCCAAACTGCAAATTGTAACACATCACTTGGAATGTCTAACCATTTGTGAATGAATTTTTTTATGTGATTTTGAAGATTTACATCTGAATCGTAATCAATTGGTTCACTTGGTAAAAATATAGCACCTTTTTGAATCTCTTCTCCTAAAAGTGGTTTAAATTTTGTACCTTCAACAGTAAACTCATCCATTGATTCATATTTATCTTTTTCAGCATCATATATACAAAAAGTATTCTTTTTACTAACTGGATCGTATAATTGCTCTATCAATAGTTTTCTTTTTCTATCTTCAATAAAACTAGCTCTAACAAAATCATCTTTCTTTGATTTTTTATTAATTTCAGGATTCATTATTTTCTTACTAATTATTTCAAGTGCTTTATTATATGTTAGCTCACGATATTGACCCGAAGAATTTGCCCATTTAGAATATAAATTCATCTCACTAAAAATTTCTTCTTTAGTTTTATTCTTTCTTAACAGACTACAAATAATGCCAAATTCTTTACCACTTCTTGATGTGTCTTTTGAAGTTAAAATTGGTGTAGAATTATTTTTTATAATATGAGGTCCAATTATTTTTAACAAATGTATGTCCGAAATTATTTGAATTTCTGTGTCTCTAACAACCTTGTACATTTTCCCATTTGGATGTGTTGAATTTGGACCAACAACATACCAATTCTTACATCGCATTTCACCACCACTATTTTTAAAACGGTGATTCTTGTCATATTCGCTAATTACATAATAGTGTCTTCCACCACTTCCAGTTTCAATTGTAAGTGTCGACAATTCATTTTCAAAATATGGAATTAATTTTTCATTATCAACATCAATTATTCTTAAACTACCTGGACCAGCTTGAACACCATAATTATATTTCATTTGAATATGGCTTTTAAGAGCTGAATCAAAAAGAGAGTATTCTGTTGTGTTTCCTTTATGGGGTGCTTTGCCAAGAGGTTTCCAATTCTTATCTTTAGATATTTTTTCATATTCTCTTCCTTCCATCATATGTATTTCATTGTTTTTTTTCCAAAATCCCCAGTGTCCAAGCAATTTGAAACGATAATCTTTTTTTTGCAGTTGTATTGGTATCTTCATTAACAACACCTTATTGGTACAACAAACATCAATTTACTTTTTGATATCTCTGTATCATCTTCTAAATGCAAATTTTCTTCATCTCTAACAAATAATTTAGAAACCCTTGAATTTGAAAAAATTAAAGATGCTAGTGTTTTTGGACAAAAAGAATTGCAAATTATGCACGGTAACCGAGAAAATTTCATAAAAAAAACAAATTTCTTTCTTGAATCAATTACTGTTCCTGATTTAGACTATTTAAAAATTGTAGATTTTTGTAAAGATTTTGAAGAAAAGATACATGAATTTAATGAAGACACTAGAAAACCTTACTATATTCTATCAAACTTTTTTGATAATACTATGAAAAAGATAGCACTTAATCTTAAAGACTTTGAAAATACAATAGTTCAACTTTTTAACTCAACAAAAGATCATGCTGTTACTGAATATAAAACACTAAACTCAAAAATCAATGAATTAAATGATGTTCTTGACCAAAGCGATAAACTTGAAGAAGAATTAGCACTACTTGAGACTGACCTTGATGATTCAATAAAAAAACAAGAAAAAGCAAATCTTCAAGTTGAAAAACTAAAAGAAAGTCGAGAATATCGAAAAATAAAAAAATTTGAACGGGAACTCCAAGAAATTGAAGACACATCTTTAAAGATAAAATCAAAAATAATCATTCAATTAAAAGCATTTGAAAAAGCGTTTAGAAAAATATATCATAAACAAAATATAAAATCTGTATACCTAGACTATCTTGAATATCCTCTAAAAACTATTGTTAAGGATAAAAATTTAGTAGTTATTGATGAAATAAAAAAATTAAAAGTTGAAATATCAAAAACAAATATACCTATCAAAAACAAAGAGAAGATTTTAAGCAGAAAGATTGACAAAGAAAAATTAGTAAGTTTAAGGTCCGAATATATTTTGCTAAATGACAAAAAGTCTCAGATAAATACTGAAATGGATAAACCCTTAATTATAATGGATTATAAAGAACAACAGTATAAGCTTGAACACCTAGTGGACAAAATTAAGAGACTTAAAGAAGATATTTCTGACAAAAAAAATATTCTAAAACATCTTAATTATCAAGATAAAAAAATAAAACTTGAATCAAGATTAAGTGAATTTTCTGGATATGTTGTAAGTATTGTTTAATTTAAGTTCTATCGATAAGTTTATTAAGTGAAATTCTATTAAAAAAAATATTCAATATTTTATGAGGTGAATATGTTGAAAAAGTTTTCAAACAAAATCATAATCATATCATTAGTACTTGCAATATTTGTGACAAGTTGTGCAAATAAAAAAATTGAAGCACAGTTTTTTGAAAATCAAGATTTTTTGACAGATCAATGGAGAAACATAACTGATAAAACAGAAACTCTAATGGACGACATGGACGACTCTGAAAGACTTGAATTAATATCTCAACTCCAGGGAGAATTAGAACTTTATGACAAAAATCTAAAAGTACAAGATGAATATATTAGAGAAAATAGAGAAGCCTTAACTAAAAGAAAAGTTAATACTGAATTAAAACTAGCACAAATTGATTCTTCATTTTTTGAATTAGAACTTCAACAAAAAAAAGTTAACACGTATGAAAAATTAATTGTTGATATTGATAAACTACAAGAACAATATAATGAAGAAGTTATTTCTTTTGAAAAACTAAAAGCAGAAATTGAAAGTGAAGAAATTTCAAAAGAAGACAAATTAGCAAAAATAGATGAGATGAAAGCATATGCAACAGAAATTGATTCTCATATGATGTCTTTTAAATCCTTCCTTGGAATCAATAGTATGGATTTAGAAACTCTTGGATATGATCCAGATCCATTAAAACAAGATGTTGAAGATAAAAGAAATGAAATTTATTCTTATAAATCAACCTTATATGACAAAAAATATGAATTAGAAAATACAATGCTTTACGACTTAGAAATTAGACATCTTCCATATGTAATGGCTGGTGTATACAATCAATACCCTGCACTTAATTATTCCTTAATTGAGTATGAATATACTAATAATGAAGCACACCCAGTAACTGTAACTTTTAATGCCCAGATTAAAGGTCATACTACTTATGGTACAGTTACTGAAACGTTTGAGGCTGGAGAGACAAAAATTGTTAAACAAACACCTCAAATTTATTCATACATTGCTGATGATATAACTGAGATGAAATACGCAGATCTATATTATTATGTAACTCAAGATTACAAAAAGATTGCTGAGGACACTAAACCAATCAAAATGTATGCAAAAGATACTATGGTGTGGGCTGTTCAATCAAACGATGAATGGGTATCAACTGCTTACTTAATAGGTGCATGGGTTACTCCTCATATTGAAAAAGTAGACCAAATAATCAGAGTTGCTGCAGAATTAAAATCTAACAGAGCTATGACTGGGTATCAATGTGGTACATGTACTTTACCTGCAGATTTTACTGAATATTCTGGGGATGAAGTTGAAGCAATCTATAATGTTGTTCAAGCAATGGGTATAACTTATATTAATTCTCCTGTAAGTTTTAGTTCAAACCAAGAAGCGTCACAAAGAATAAAATTACCTTCAGAATCTATTGATTTGGCTTCTGCAAACTGTATTGATGGTGTATTATTGTTTGCCTCAGCATTAGAAAATATTGGTATGAACCCTTATATTGCACTTGTTCCAGGACATGCTTTTATTTGTTGGGATGTAGCAGCAGAGTCAGAAATGGGAATTGATTGTTTTGAGACAACAATGGTTGGCTCATCTACTTATGAACAAGCAAACGCAGCAGGTAGACTTGAATATACTGAATATAAATCAAAAGGAGAATTAACTTTGTTACCTATCAAAGGAATTAGGCAATTAGGAATCATTCCAATGGAATAATTTTTAATTATTTATTATTGAATATTAAAAATAAAAGAAATAGAATAAAATAATTTATTCTTTTTTTGAAGTTTTAGGTTTTTCTTCCTTTTTGACTTCTTTTGTTACTTTTTTTGTTGCAGGTTTTTTCTTTTCCTTGTCGTCTTTAGGTTTTTCCTTAGCTTCTGCTTTTTCTTTTACAGGTTCTGCTTCTTTTTTAACAGGTTTAACTTCTTCCTTTTTGACTTCTTTTACTTCTTCTTTCTTTTTTCTTTTTAATGCGAACATTTCACGTGTTAATTTCTCATAGTCTGATTTTAAAGAAGGATATTGAATTTCTTTCAACCTATCTACTGCGTTTTTATTACTTTTAATCCCTTCATAATTTGTGTAATGTGCTTGAACTTTTGAACCAGGTGCATGACCCATCAATTTATTTATGAACATTTCCGTTTCACCAGAATTTGTTCGTATCATTCGAGCAGATTTTCTTAATATTTTAGGAGAATAGTGTTTTCCAAGATATTTAATGGTATAATGTTTCATTAATTTTCTAAATGTTTTCTGTGTATAATTAAAAACAAGATCTCCTTCTATAAGTTTTAAACTATTGAAATATGGTCCCAACTCTTCTTCATAAAGGTCAATAACAAACGGGAATTTCTTATATGAAACTCTCTTCACTTTGGGTAATTTAATGATCCATTTTCCTTCAGAATTTTTATATAAGTTATACTTATTTCCATATCTCACTTTTGTTATTTCACACGGTCTTGCTCCAGACATTAAGCTTAACTGTACCATATGTTTAAATTTTCTAGTTTGTATATTTTCTAATAGTGTTGGAATATCTTCTTCAGGAATATATTCAACAGTTATTTCATTAAAATCTGAGGGACATTGAATTTGAAAAAACTTAGTAATATCTGGAATTTTTCTGTTTTCTGTTTGAAAAAAATATTCCCTTACAAATCTGTGAAAATCCGAAAAGTTTTCTTTATAGTCACACTTAGTTCTATAACTTAAAGGTCTATTAGTTTTAGACAATTTAAATTTTGGAGTCTTTGATGTCTTCTTCCCCCAAATAACTGTTGTTTTATAACATAAGATTTTATTGGCATTTAACATCTCACGGTAATTCAACATTTCTTTTTCTGATATTTTATCAATATCTTTTTTAAAGTGTTTTTCAATACGTGCAATGTTTCTTGCTTTTTTAACAAGTGTTTTATATTGAATTTGACTTTTGTACAGTAACCTACCGTAACTTCCCTTTCTTTTTGCTTCAATAAATTCTAATAATAATTTATTATTCAATGGTGTAGATAGAAACCTACTGGATTGACATTTCCCAGAAATATTCTTATATTCTCTTTCAAATTTATCTAATTTGTCGTCGACAAATTTCTTTTTCATATGAATAAAAAAGAATTCTTTATATTTAAGTGTTCTGCCACGTATTAAACCCAATGGGTTTAGTTCACTTCCCCCGCACTTTTTTTTATTTGACTTAGTCTAATAAATTTGGTCAAAAGAGAAAATAATTAAATAGCCAGACATGATAAAATATGTGTAAATGAAAAAAGTATTAAATAATTTTGAAAAATA
>Ga0233437_1003072_pt1 | contig 22923 bp, 18 predicted proteins | sample SI_122_August201_FD_182714 | JGI IMG/M metagenome (GOLD analysis project Ga0233437, IMG submission 182714) | Seawater microbial communities from Saanich Inlet, British Columbia, Canada - SI_122_August2016_200_MG | ecosystem: Environmental > Aquatic > Marine > Inlet | place: Canada: British...
TTACCACCAACTTCAATAGTAATGTCTTCCATGAAAACAACACTACTTTCAGTAGCATTTACATCAACATTATCACAATCTAAATTTGCTCTACCTAAATTCTTTATAGTACTTCTAGAAAAGTTTACATCATTAACAACATCTAAAGTAAAGTCATAAGTATTTCCATAACAAGTCATGTTAAAATCACCAAAAGCATTCCAATTACTTGCATTCATATTAATAGACTTATTCATCCTAGTCAAGGAACTGTAAACACTAACATTAGTATAATTCATATTACTAGAAAATTCCCAACCAGAATAAATTGTTAAATGCCTATCATCACGATCAATAAAACCTAAAGTTCCAGGATCACCATCCTGTGCACTACCAGGTCCAGTACCACCAGCAACAGTACTAGTAGTTATATCAACATCTTCAACACTATCATAATAAACAGCAACACGACCACCAGAACCACCACCACCATCACCACCACTATTATCAGCACCATCACCACCAACAGCACTAAAATTACCAATCCCTCTAAGAACACTAGTATTAACAAAAATAGATCCAGCAGAACCACCACCACCAGCATAAAAAGTTTGATAAGTAGTACCAGATTCACCATCAGCACTAACACTACCATTCAAAGTAAAAGTATCAATAACATCTAACTTAATTGCACCACCACCAGAACCACCACTATTACAACTAGCCTGACTACAATAACCACCACCAGAACCTAATCTAGTAGGAACCAAAGAATCACCAAAATGACTACCACCAGCAACTCCAGATTCACCATTACCACCTTTTCCACCATAACCACCTCCACCACCACCTTGATCATAAGTACCAGTAGAACCTTGACCAGGACCTTCAGACAACATCCAACCTTTTTCATTTGCATTAATAGAACCACCAACATCAACAGTAATATTAGTTGCATTAATTGTAATTGAAACATTATTAACAGTAGTATCAACAACTAAAGTTCCACCATCCTGAATAGTAATGGTGTTACAAGTTACAGTATCATTCACAGTTTGAGAATCATTAATTACCCAAATACCATTTGAAGTAGCACCAGTACAATTGGGATAACTCGCATCATTGTGAGCATAAGCAACCAAGTCACCAAACCTAAACTCTAAATCATGAACACCAGCAGTCAAAACTCTAGACTCTTCAAACCCAGTTTGATTACAAGAATAATCAGCAACAAAAATAGAACCATTATAAGAACTATTTACAACATCCTCACCACACCTAATTTCTATAAATTGTAAATCAACTCCAAAGGAAGTGGTATTAATTGCATTGACACTTAAGTCAGCAGTACCACTTGTATTAAACATAACAGTCCAGCTACCACCAACAAAAGGATATGATTGCACATTCAAAATTGTAAGCTCAATCTGAAATTCTTGTTCAGAAGTGTGCGGTGTAACCCATTCAAGATAATCAACCAAACCATCAGCATTTGTATCATAACCATCAAAGGAATGTACAACCCTAGAACCATTCACAATCCAATACAAGTTAACTGCATCTAATGCAATTTCAGGAATTGTAGTGTAGGTTAAAATATTTTCATAGTGAGTTTCAGAACTCACAACAACTTTTTTACCATAACTAGTGTTTTCTTCACTAGCTTCAGGAGCTTCAGTATAATATTCAACTTCAACCTCTTCAACCTCTTCTTCAATAATCAAAGTAATATTTTCAACAGGTTCTCCAGCTACAAAGAAACCAGTTATTGAAGCACTAAACATTCCAGAGATTAAATTAAAGAACCCAGTAGGACTATCCAGATCACTTCCATCCAAATCACTAATAACACCAGAATTATTCACCTTAACATTATCCAAAACAGTTTCAACATCATCAACAATTTCAACAACTGTAACATTTTCAGCAGTTTCAGGAATGTCAACACTCAAATTAGCAGTGCTTTCAGATAAAACAATCTTCTTCTTCCATTTAACAGGTTCACCAATCACAGCACCATACTGTACAACCTCTTCAGAAACATTTACACCAGCAATTGTGTAATTCACAGTTTGATTAGTAATGTTAACAGGAATTATAACAGTTTCATTAGCAGTCAGGTTAACAATCGGGACCTCTACAGAAACATTTAAGCTTTCATTTAATACTTCTTCAACAGTTTCATCAACATCTTCAACACTCTCATTTACCAATTCAACACTTTCATCAACATCTTCAACAGTTTCATTAACAACAGGTACATCCACAGAAACATTCAAAGACTCTTCAACACTTTCATTAAGATCCAAAGACTCATTCAAAGAAACAGATTCATTCAAATCCAAACTTGAGTTAAACCCATCAACAGAATTATTTAACTCTGTATCATTTAGGGTTAGGTTTTGTGCACTCAAGGATTCGTTAAAATAGGATTCTTCTGCAATCTCAAAAGAAGCAGAATCAACAACACTTTCATTTACAATCAAATCAACATAACCAACACCAGTAGAATTAAAATCAAAAACAGACAAATCAACAACAACAGAACCATCAACAACAGAAACAGGAATATCATAAACATCACTACCAAGACTTACACGAACAAAACTTGAATCAACATCCCAACTTTCATTCCAAGATAAATCAACACCACCATTGTAGGTTACAAAGCCAGTGTAAGAAAACATCCCACCAAAAAAACACAAACCTAAAAGCAAAAATATTAAACTGTAAACATAAAGATCAGCCTTCCCACCATCCATATCCTTCTCTTTTTTCAAAGCTAACTTTTCATCACTACCTAAATATTTAGAACAAACTTTACCATCTTCACCCCTGTATGAAGCGTAATAATAATCTCTATTATGAATCCTCTTTTTGTGCACAAAACCCATCCCCTTTTTAATTGTAACCTACAGAATAATAATAAGGAATTTGCCTTTATAAATTTAACTAAAAAAATAATTATATAATAAAGAATGTAGGTTACAGGTTGTTACACCCTCAGTAATTTAGAACATCAACAGATTCAGAAACAAACAGCCAATTCCACACTTTTTGGTACCAATTTAAATCTTCATATTCTGCAGAACTTCTTAAACCTGGTTGAGTTTTAACTTCCACATTACCCCAATCAACTTCTATAGGATCAGCACCTTCATTATCATCTCTTGCTTGTTCACAATCAGGATCAAAGGATCGGTATATTGGACTATACTCATAATATTCTAAATTTATACAAACTTCTTTACATTCATCCCTAATTTCACTAATCTGTTTATCTTCATAATCTACACCTAACTCATCACAAGCATAAGATTCTCTATTTGCATTACTATCATAAACCCAGCAACCCCCATAAAAATCAATCAGATAATCATCATTCCAATTAACATCATTAACATTATTATCCTCGCCATCATTACATTCAGGTCTTTCACAAACATGGTCATTACAAACCCAACCCTTGTCACATTCATTATCAACATTGCAAAAAACTGAACCAAACTGATTTGAAACCTTTGCATTACCAACATCAGCATGAATAAGAGAAGCATCTTCATCCCAATCATCAAAACCAGCACAATCTTCATCATCAAGAATATATTCACCACCTTGATCAACACAACCAATTTCACAAGCATTTCTTAAGTTAAGTATATCAACACTTCCATCCCCATTAACAAATCCAGCAATTCCAAAACCAAGCTCTTCACAAGAATAAAGCAAGGTTGAACCCAAACCCTCAAATTCACAAGCACCAGCATAATCAATACCACCATCCCCTATTAATTTACCATTAACATCAATTCTAGCACCCTCATTATCACCATCATTATCAACACCATCATTACACTCACCTTGAACACAGACCATTTCATCACAAACCCAACCTAAGCCACAATCATCAGCCCCATTACATTCATTCCACTCATCATCATCAGAACCACTAACACAACCAGGATCAGGATTAAGACCAGCATAATCAACTAACCCATCACCATCATTATCAACTCTATCAGTACAAGCATTCCTCTCATCATCATCCCAAGGCCCTAAACAACCAGGATCAGCAGGCCAATCTTCCAAAAGATCAAAATCATTATCCAAACCATCATTACACCTAGTCTCCTCCACATTCTCAGTAGGATCAGCAGAATTTGCACACTCAGGGTCATCAGGCCAATCAGTATAAAGATCAGCATCATTATCACAATTGTCACTACATTCAGGCTTAACAGAACCAGCAACACAAACACCAAGACTACACATTTCACCACAAGCACATAACTTATCATTCAAACAAGCTAACTCATAATGTGGACAAACAGTTTGGTTATACACAGTCATGTTAACATAATCACCAAATACAGCGCTCACAGCAACATTTAACCCACTAACCTCAGTTTTAGCAAACACACTTCCAGCAACACCATCAACAGTAACATTAACCTCAGTACTAGTAATGTTCACAATCACCAAAGTATCAGAATCAAAAGTCAAACTAGCACCTTCAATAAAACTATAATCACAATCATAAGTTGGAATCACAGTCCGATTAATAATAAAACTATTTGTTTGAACATTATTACCTTCATTACTTTCAGTAATATTGCTATACATATCCAAAGTACAAATAACAGTAACATTCTCTAAAAGAACATTAGGCATAAACTCTTCAACATCAAACTCAGCAGTAACAGAATACCTTTCACCAGCCTCCATAGTATCATGAACACTAATCTTATCATAATCAACTAATGAACCATTCTCAGCATACAAGCTACAATTAATATTCCAAGCATTTGAAAATGTAGCATTACCAGTATTTGAAAACGGCAAATTATACTCACACTCAGTCCAATCACCACAACTACCTTCAGTGATATTATCTGGATCTATATCAGCATAAACAGTAACACCACTAAGAACTTCAGTTCCACCACAATATTCAGGACATCCAGTTCTACAAATCCCAGTACAATTCACTTCTTCATCAACATCATCATCTCCACCATCATCAGTAGAACTCACTACACAAGTTCCAAAACTACATTCATACCCTGTAGAACAATCAGAATCCAAACTACACTCATCTTCATCAACATCATCAACATCATCATCCCCTACATACACACACTCACCCCTAGAACACTCATAATCACTTCCACAATCATCATCAGAGTAACAATCAGATTCACCACCCTCAATACCATCAATACTTCCAAGCATACTACTCACCCAAAACCCAACAATTCCAAACAAGAACAAAACAACCAAAGCACCAATACCAATCAACAACCATTTTTTGTTAAAAGGCTTTTTAGTAGAAACAGTTTCAGGTTTTTTCATAGCACCAGCAGTAGTTACAGGAACACTTGAATTCATTGCAAGATTAACATCTTTTGCATCCCAACCTTTCTTAATCAACACCTTTTTCAAATCTTCTTTAGAAATCCCTTTAGCTAAACTCTGTTTAATAAAATCTTTTAGTGCTTGATCAACCAATCCTTTCACCTCTTGCAATTAATTATATTAGAATATTAACCTATTTAAATGTTTGCAAAAGCACAAATCATACCTTAATAATCTTTAAAAACCCCCAAGGAAAATCATTCATATGCCTAAATTATCAATTGTCATACCTGCAAGCAATGAAGAGAACAGGATGCCAACAACATTAAAGAATTATATCAACTACTTTGACAAAGAATTAAAAGACAATTATGAAATAGTAATCATACCAAACAACTGCCAAGACAAAACACCAGAGCTAACACAAAAACTAGCAAGAAAACATTCTCAAGTAAATTTCACTAACGCTTTCAAAGATAAATTCATTGGCAAAGGAGGTGCAGTTGTAGAAGGATTCAAAATAGCACAAGGAGACTACATAGGCTATGTTGATGCAGATGGCAGCACTCCACCAGAATACTTTTATGACTTACTACACAACATTGCAGAAAAAGATGGCATCATTGCATCAAGATGGATTGAAGGCGCAGAGATAGGAAAAAAACAAAATATCCAAAGACAGATTGCAAGCAGAACATTTAACCTACTAATCAAAACCATGTTTGGACTCAAAGTAAAAGACTCACAATGTGGAGCAAAGATATTCAAAAACAAAGCAGCAAAGTCTGTAATAAACCAAATAATCACAAACCACTGGGCATTTGATGTAGACTTACTCTACACCCTAAAAAGAAAAGGTTTCAACATAACAGAAATCCCAACCAAATGGGATGACGCAGAAGGTTCACAACTTGATGTGAAAAAAGCATCACAGAATATGCTAAAGAGCATAATCAGATTAAGAATGCACCACTCACCCTTTAGAAGATGGCAAAAAAAATAAAATTTTCATTAGCAATTCCAGTAGCACCCTACAGAGATTGCGAGATACTAGAGTCAATAAAAAATTTAACCTACAAAAAATCAGACTATGAAATCCTTATAGAACATGGCTTAAACCCTTCAGAAAATAGAAACAAATGTATAAAGAAAGCAAAACACCAATACATTTACTTTTTAGATGATGATGGAATAATTCCAAAAGATTTTTTAGAAAATGCAAACAAACTTTTTCAAAAATATGACATTGACGCCATTGGTGGGCCACAACTAACTCCACATGATGACAAAACATTTGCAAGAATTTCAGGATACGCATTAGAATCTTTTTTTGGCTGTTTCAAAATGGCAAAAAGGTACAAACAAGGCGAACTAGATCTAAACACAGATGAAATGTCTTTAACCACAGCAAACTTTTGTGCTAAGAAAACAATATTCAAAAAAGTTGGCTATTTCAATAAAAAACTATTCCCTGGCGAAGACCCAGAAATGTTTGACAGGATAAAAAATGCAAAGTTCAAGATAGCATACTCACCAACACAAATAATGTACCACAGAAGAAGACCAGACCTAAAAGGCTTAGTCAAACAGATCTTCAAATATGGCAATGTAAGGCTAAAGAAAGAAAAAATACTGAACCAAAAGCCAAAACCAGTGTTCCTTATACCTTCCCTATTTGTAATATACCTAATCACACTACCAGTAACACTAGTACTACACAGCGCTTTCCTAATCCCATTACTAGCATACTTAATAGTAGCAATCATAAACTCAGTAGTCATAGCAATAAAAAACAAAAGCCTGTTTTCAATAATCCTACTACCATTCATCTACCTATTTATACATATAGCATATGGCTTAGGAATAATCTCATACTTCTTTGAAACCAAAGAATTATAAATAAAACTAAAATAAAAACAAAAATGAAAGTATTAATTGGCTACCTGCCCCTAAAAAGTTCAAAAGGAATTGCAACATTAGGACAAAACAGACAATTTCAATACTTTACAAACCCAACATTCATATTTCCACTAGTTCCAGCATCAGCTGCAACATTACTAAAAGAAAATAATTACCAAGTTCTATGGAAAGACTGTGTAGCAGAGAATATTAACGAAGAAAACTTTTTAACCTACATAGAAAAACACAAACCAGACTTGATTGCAATTGAAACAAAAACACCTGCAGTAAAGAAAAACTGGAAAACAATTGACAACATAAAAGAAAAACATCCAGAAATCAAGATTGCAATCATGGGAGACCATGTTACAGTGTTTCCAGAAGAAAGTTTGCAAAACTCAAAAGTAGATTATGTTATCACAGGAGGAAACTTTGACTTCCAACTACTAGACCTTTGCAACCACATAACCAAAAAAACAAAACTACCAAAAGGAATCTACTACAGAAGTAATAATAAGATAGTTTCAACAGGAAAATTCGAACTAAACAAAAACCTAGACACACTTCCATTCATTGACAGAGAACTAACACAATGCTTTGAACTCTACCAAAAAGAGTATAACATCATAGAATACCCTTTTGCATACATTCTATCCACAAGAGACTGTTGGTGGGGAAAGTGCAAATTCTGTGTATGGAACCACACTCTATACCCTGTTTGCAAGATAAGATCACCTGAAAATGTACTAGATGAGATTGGAATGCTAATAGAAAAGTACCAAGTTAAAGAGATCTTTGATGATGCAGGAACACTACCTGTAGGCAAATGGCTAAAAACTTTCTGTAAAGGAATGATTCAAAGAGGTTACAACAGAAAGATTAAATTTTCATGCAACATGAGGTTTGGAATACTAAAACAAGAAGATTACAACCTAATGAAAAAAGCAGGATTCAGATTACTAAAGTTTGGCCTAGAAAGTGGAAACCAAGAAACCTTAGACAAACTTGACAAAGGAGTGAAAGTTGAAGATATTGAACAAGGATGTGCAATGGCAACCAAAGCAGGACTCACTGTACACCTTACAATGATTGTAGGTTACGAATGGGAAACAAAAAAACAAGCACTAAACACTTACAAACTTGCAAAGAAATTAATGCACACAGGCAAAGCACATGTTTTACAATCCACAACATTAGTACCATACCCCGGAACACCACTTTGGGACCTAGCAAAAAAGAACAACTCATTCTTATTTGATCCACATGACTATGAAAAATATGACATGTCACAAGTTATCCTAAAAACACCAGACATGACACCAGAACAAGTGCAAAGTGTTTGCAACAAAATCTATAAAATCTTCATCCATCCAAGATATGTTCTAAACCATCTAAAAAAGATTAAAAATATAAAGGATGTAACCTATACATTAAAGGGAGCAAAAGCCATTGTTGGCCATTTGACTGACTTTAAAGATGAATAATATAAAAGAAAAAACTAAATTAAAACCTGAATTTATTGAAAAAATGAAAAAAATTCAAAAGCAAAAAAGTATTAGAGTAAATGATTTTGCTAAAAGATATAATTTATACACTACATTTATTTAACAGATTAGATTATACACTACAAATCAGATTTCAAGAAATTTTTCCTTAATATAATTAACAAAAGGCCTTTCCTTATGTTCTATTTGATATTCATCAAGAGCATCATAATAATTTTCTAAATCCTCTATTTTTATATCAATCAAAGGATATTTTTTCTTCCAAAGTACCCAATTCATTAATAATCTTGATAATCTACTGTTTCCATCAACAAAAGGTTGCAAAGATATCATTTTTAGATGAACAAGTGCAGCTAATTCAATAGGATGAAATTTTCTATTCTCACTATGATACCAATTAAAAAAAAGATCTATTTCTTTATCAATATCATTCCATTTAGGAGGAACATACACAGTTCCAGTTATTTTAACATTTCTTTTTAGTTCACTCCTTAATTTTCCAGCAACTTCATCATCTACTCCAGAAAAAAGAATTGTATGTAATTTCTTAATAAAATTTAGATTCAAAACACCATTATATTTGGTTATAGCAACTACTCCTTTTTCATGATTTTCAATTTCCTTAACAGTTTTAATACTCTTAAAATTCTTAGGGATAATACCATCTTTCAAAATAAGAGATGTTTGTCTCAAAGTAACATCCACTCCAGAAAGTTTACTACTATCATAAGTATATCTAATCATAAAATCCTCAAAATGTTTCTTTTTCTCTAATTTGCTTAATTTTTTAATTTCTTTATTATATTCTTCTTTCTTTTTTTCAACCATTTCCAAATCTTCTTTATTTAGATATTTGAATTTTTCACCTTGAATTTCTTTAAGAAACTCTTTTTTCAATTGTTCAATTCTAGATTTGGGAGGAAGTTCTTTTCCCAAATATTTTGTTTTTTGAGTAATTTTATTGTTCTTTCTAATTGAATGAGTTAATACATAATAATCCTTAGTTTTTCTTACAAACACCATATTTAAAAGTATACACTACATTTATTTAAAGCTTTCGATTATACACTACAAAAACAAAAGAATATAAAGAACACTATATACTTATTTTAAAGATGAAGATAACTAAATACTTACCATTGATTGGTGTTCTAATCCTAGCCTACCTAATATATAAGATAGGTTTAACAGACATCATCAATGCATTCAAACTAGACCATCCTATTTATTTAATCCCAGCAATACTAATAGTATTAGTAGTAATTTTTGTACAAACTTACAAATGGAACATGATTCTAAAAGTGCAAGGTTACAACTTACCATTCCCAACAATATTCAAAATACAAATGATCAGTGTTTTTTATGGTTTTATAACACCTGCAAGAGCAGGATCAATAATCAGAGCAAAATACCTAAAAGAATTAACAGGAAAATCATTAGTCAAATCTAGTTCAAACACAATCATTGAAAGAATCCTAGACTTAGCAGCAATAATGGGCTTAGCATTCCTAGGAGTACTATTCTTTATGAAATTCTTCACAGGTTGGATGTACATTGTAGTAATAGTAATTGCAGGATTTGGAATGTTTTCACTAATCTTCCTAAAGGAAAGTATAATAACAAAAATCCTAAAAAAAATATACTGCCACTTACTACCAAAAAAATACAAGAAGAAGGCAAAACATTACTTTGAAGAGTTCTACTCAGAATTCCCACAAAGAAGAAAACTAATCCTACCATTCATTGTAACAATAATAAGTTGGCTACTAATATATACAATAGCATTCTTTGTAGCTTTATCACTAAACATAGATTTACCTTACCATTACTTCCTATTACTATTCCCAATCACAACACTGTTCAGTTTGCTTCCAATCTCACCATCAGGTTTAGGTGTAAGAGAAGTAACTTTGGTTGCAATACTTGGAACTTTTGGTGTGCCAGCAGATAAAATAATAGCTTTGTCATTGCTGTCCATGATAATTGGTGGCATGATACCAGCACTAATAGGTTTTCTAATATCTTTAAAGAAAAAATTCTAATTTTCAAACTGAAGAGAAGCAATAGGACCAACAGGAGTAACTCTCATATAACATCCCCTCACCTCTTCAAAGAATTTATCATCTAATCTCTTAAATTCTGATCCAATTGGAGCCCTATTTAAAAAATTTGCAGAATGTCCTTCACATAGAACTCTAACATTTCCTGCTAAACCTACAGCACCAATATTTCTAAAATAAAATCTACCATTACCCTCCCCTTCAATATGAAGAGCATAACACCAACCCAAACCAGGATAATGATATTCAAATACAGATACATCTTTTTGCATAAACAAAAAAATAAACTCCCAATATTTAAATCTTACCCACATAAAACTTATAAACCAAAAGGAAAAAAGAACAAATATGACACAAGAAATAGTAAATGAAGGAAACCCAGGATGCGCACATGGATATGTATCTTTCTCAATGCAAAGAAGTGTTTTTGAAGAACAACAAGAAGAACAAATGTACAGGTGTGATTTATGTGGAAGAACAGAAACAAGATCTATAGAAGGAGCAATAACAATGACATTTCCAAGATTTGCAATGGTTTCAATAGATGGACAAAATTACATCCACAGAGCAAATGGAAGAGGAAAAATTGAAACAGAAGTTATAGAAAATCACTTAGGTTATAGCTCTAAAAGAATGGTACCAACTAACTTAGAAAGGTGGACAAACAAAGCAGCAGTATTCAGAGAGGCTTCACAATAAAATGACATGCCAACACAAATACATCAGTTTTGAAAGCCGAGGCGTAGATGGCCAAGCATGGTGGTGTGACGCACCAGAATGTGACAAAAAAGAAACAATAAGCCCTGTCCCAGGAAGAAATCCTAATTTCCCACCAAATGCATACATCAGAATAAGAGAAACAAACAAATATTTTTGGAAAACTGATGCACAAGGAACTATGGAAGAATTAGATAGAGAACATGTAATTCTTAGAAGCGATGCAAAACTAGAGTCGATTCTTTAATAAAACTTATAAACCCTCCAAAAATCCAACTCTTAATGTCAACATACACAAAACACTCTAAAGAAGCAAACCAAAAGGTTCAGCAAGATCTTGACAAAGTTATTCCAATCATAGTAAAAGAAATCAACCCTATTTCAATAATTCTATTCGGTGGTTTTGGCAAAGGTGAAGGTATTGTAGAAGTAAAAAACAACAAGATCACACCAATGAATGACTATGACATGTATGTTGTTACAAAAACAAATCTAGATGATGATTTTTTAGACAAAGTTGCAGACAAATGTGCACAAGCAATAAACAAAGGTGGACTAGACTTTGTAGAACACGCAGGAAAAGAGTACAACAGAGATGACTTTTTTCATGTTGACCTAAGAAACCTAAACTACAACAAAATAAAAAAACTACTTCCAACACAAAGAACTTACGAACTAAAAAATGGTAGCCAAATAATCTATGGTGAAGATGTAAGATACTTAATACCAAATGTAAAAGTAGAAGTTTCAGATGGAATAAGAATCCTTTTCAACAAAATGGACCACATTTTAATGGCAAAAGGACAAAAAAACCATGAAATAAAACTAATCTACACAGTAAAAGCATACACAGACCTTTGTTCAGCTTTACTAATGTTCAAGAATGACTTTGCAGGCACTTACACTGAAAGAAACAACAGAATAAAAAAACATTCCTTCCCACAAGAACTAAAAGATAAAATTGACTGGGCAACAGAGTTCAGAAACAATCCTGATTTCAATATAAAAAATATAGACAAAGAATTAGAAACAGCACAACAATGGGTAGCCTACGCATTCAAATACATTCTAAAAAAACATCTCAACCTAAAAGATGACAATTGGGAAACAATTGCAGATGCAGTGTACAACAAACTACCACTAACATACTTCACACCATACATTCCACACAAATCAATGTTCCTAGCACAATACTACCTAAACATTAAATACACACTAAACTGTTGGAGAAAAGGAGAAAAAATAATTAAACCTCTTTTAGACTGGAGAGATGTTGGACTAAAAGTTGCAATTCCATTATTCTTATACCTTTATGGAGAAAAAGAACTTGCAGAAAAATATCTAAAAAAAGTAAGCTCAAAAACACAACCTTTAAAGCAAAGAGTTCTTGATTTATATGGATACTACTACTTACAGAGGTTAATATGATACTAGTCACAGGAGCAACAGGATTCATAGGCTCACACTTAGTTGAAGAACTAGTAAAAACTGAAAAAGTTAGATGTTTAGTTCTAAAAAAAGATCCAATTCTAAAACAATCAAAGAAAAGAGAAATAATTTTAAGAAGACTAGGTGCAGAGATAGTATATGGTGACTTGTTAGACCTTGACAGCCTAAAAAAAGCAACAAAAGGTGTAAACAAAGTGTTTCATTTGGCAGCAATTGCAAGACCAATGAATGTTCCAAAACATGTTTACTATGATGTGAATGTAAAAGGCACTGAAAACCTAATCAAAGCAATAGGGAAAGCTAAACTAATACATGTTTCCTCAATGTCAGTTTTTGGATATTCTCGTGATAGAACACCATTAACAGAAGATTCACCAAAGTTGCCTGTAAGTGAATATGGTGAAAGCAAAAAGCAAGGTGAAGAGTTAGCACTAAAACTATCAAACAACATTGTGGTTGTAAGACCACCAATGATTTATGGCCCAAGAGACTTTCAATTTTTAACTTTATTCAGAGGTATTAACAGTGGTTTCTTCCCACTATTAAAAAAAGGAAAAGCAAAGATGGAATTCACTTATGTTAAAAATTTAGTAAAAGGAATACTTTTAGTTGACAAAAAAGGCAAAAACAAAGAATGCTACAACATTTCAGATGCAAAAACATACACAACTAAAGAAGTGTTCACATTAATAGCAGAAAAAGAAAACAAAAAACTATTTCCAATATCACCACCAGTATTTCTAGTAAGATTCATAGGAAAAATTTCAGAAATAATCTCAAAAATAATAAACATCCACCCACCATTTAATTCAGGAACAGCTTTATGGATGACAAATGATAACATAATGGACATTTCCAAGGTAAAAGACCTAGGCTACAAAAACTTTATAACTTTAGAACAAGGAGTAGAACAAACAGTAAAATGGTACAAAAAACAGAAACTCCTATGAAAACAGTATTCTTATACATTGATGCAATGTGTTTCCATTACACAGAACACATGCCATTTCTAAACAACTTATCAAAGAGATCAGTAACATCAAACATACAAGTTGAACCATTGCACCAGTTTGAATTTTCAATATTTGCATCACAACACCAAAAAGACCTAGACATGTGGGCTTGGTTCTACAGAAACCCAGAAAAATCACACTTCAAGTGGCTAAAACCTTTTGCACCAATAATTAAAAAAATAAAATCAAACAAATTTAGAGAATTAATAACATATTCCAGCGCATTATTAGCTTATTTCAGAGGAGAAACAAGATTTGTTAAACTGTTAGGAATGGACATAGAAAAAGCACTTCAATTCGCACCAATGGCACAAAGAGCTTTCATTGACCAATACCCAGCAAAAATAAAAACATTGTTTGACATCCTAAGAGAAAAAAACATTCAATACACAGCATATGAATGGCCACTAAAAACAACAAACAAAACAAAAGGCTTAAACCCTTTTTACAGATCAGACAAAGCAATAAGCAACTTCATAATAAAAAATATAAAAAATAACCAATTTGTTTTCGCACACACAGTAGAATTAGATAGCAAAATGCACGCTTTAGGAGTAAACCATCCAAAAGTTATACAACATCTTAAACAGATTGACAACAACATAAAAAACATTTACAATGAACTAAAAAAATATAATTACAATTTTATAATTGCATCAGATCATGGCATGGTACCAATCACAGACACCCTTGACATTACAAAGCTTCTAGACAAAGAATACTCATTTTCAGATTCAACCTGTATAAGAATATGGACAAAAGATATCAAAGGCACATTAAATAAGATTAAAACAAACAAAGGAAAAGTTTTCACAAAAGAAACAATGAAAAACATTCCATTAACATACAACAGAGACTACACAGGAGACATTTTATTTGTAGCAAACCCTGGAGTTAACATTTCACCAAATGATTTGGATGGTAAAAACATACCAAAAGCAATGCATGGTTACTTACCAACAGACAAGTTAGATGCTTTCTTCTTAATAAAATCATCAAACCCAATCAAGAAAACTGAAACTAAAATGGGTTTGGTAGATATATGCCCAACAATATTAAATTCTTTAAATATCAAACAACCAAAAGAATGGAAAGGCAAATCAATCATACAAATTCATAAATAATCAAAGAAGTATAAGAAATATTTATAATCTATTACAACATTATAATCCTATGGATGAACAAGAAATTATAGATAAATTCTTCACTAAACTAATTGCAATACATCTTACTAATTATTTTCCCCAAAATGGAATAATTAAAACAAGATTCTTCACAGCACCTAAAACTTGGTTAAGAGATACACTCCATTTCAGCACAAATAAACCCGTAGAGGACATTTCTAGTTTTTCTTCAATTAAAAAAGGAGGTTCATCCTGGAAAGTAAGAAATTTCGCAATTTTAATACCTTTTGATAGATTATATCAAAACCATCCAGGCAAATTACAAACTCTTAGTGGAAAAGACACATTTTTTATTGGAAACATCACAATTCCAGAAGGATCTACAATAATAGTAATGTCTACAGGGATTCAAGAGTTAATAAATAATAAAATAATATCCAATGAAGAACATAACAAACTAATTGAACTATTCAAAATTAGCACAAAAGTTGGAAGAGATTTCATTTTTAAAAAAACTGTTAATGGTATAAATTACAGAATCTATCACGGACACAAAAAAATAAAACCAGTTGTAAGTGAAGTTATAAAAATATTAGGATATGAAGCAAAAGGTATAACTATGATTTGTTCTCAAACACTAAAAATAGGTATATTAGAAGTAGATAAAATTTTAGGATTAGGTAGGGAATCTCATGGTGACCATTGGACAAGTGATTTAGAGCAAATAACAGCAGATATTGATTCCTTTAAAGAAGAAATTAATTTCTTAGTACGAGCAATAGCTCATCTTAAAGAAAGGAACATCATTTTTCCAACTTATCCTCAAGGTTATTATAAAAAAGATGGGATGGAGATTTCTAAAAAAAATAAAACATATGTTGATTCCAAAGGAAGAGTATTTAATGGAACAATTATTGCTGATTTCCCTATAATTGAATTAAATGCATTTGATACTCTCTTTAGATCCTCAGTTGAGTATAGTGATAATTCTATAAATACTTTCCAAAGTCCTTTTAGAAAAGTCAAATCTGCATTAAAAAAATATCCTCAAAAATATCTCCCAGCAATAAAAGACCACATAAGAGATTATCAAGAACATATTAAAAAATACTTCCCAAAAAATCTTATTGGTTACTGTCCAAATCTCAAGAAGTACCTAAAAGAAGATTATTAAAGTTTTTATCTAAATAATCTACAAGGATTACTTAAACATGTTTGAATTTCTCTCTATTTATCCTACTGAAAGAACAAGATAAAACATTTAGCTATTCTAAAGGAGTAATTAATGACAAATAAAAAAGAAAACTATTTAAATAAACTCAACAACCAAATAGATATGGGACTTTTTGGAAATTTATTTGGAAAAGGAAAAAAAGATGAAGAACATTCTGAAGAAAAAGCTATATTAAACCAAGCAAGAGCCTGGTCTAAAGAAATTGGTAGGCTTATGAAACAATTAGATGAAATTCATTGGGTAATCTCAGAAAGTTACCAAAAAAAGAAAGTTGGAACAGCCAAACAAACAGCTAAAGCAATAGAAGATCCAAGTACTGATGTTGAAGGGTTTGAAAATCCAAATATTATGTATATTTGGAAAGATTTAATGAAAAATTTACAATTAATCTACAATAATAGAGAAAAAATTTTTCAAGCTCTGGACATATTTGCTAAAGATAAACCCTATGTAGAAAAAACTAAAATGTTTATTGAAAATAAATTTAAACCTTCTGTTGTAAAAAGAATCAATGATAAAATAGAATTCTTCACATTAGGGGCATATAAAAAAGCAAATGAAGAAGAGATCCATGAAAGACTTGTAGATCTAAAAAAAGAAATAAATTTCTTAAGAAATCCAATTTTAAAAGTTTCAGATAATTTAGGCAATACAATCTTTTTTGATTAAACTTTCTTATCACTATCTTAAATTCTTTAAATATCAAACAACCAAAAGAATGGAAAGGCAAATCAATCATACAAATTCATAAATAATCAAAGAAGGTTGCCCTTCCAAAGTATAAGTTTGAACAACCTGCACCAATTCAGGATTCAATTCAGCAAAAGCATAAACCCATTCTCTGTGATATTCATAAATAGAAATCACCATGTAATCAGGATCAACATCTTCAAAAGTTTCCCAAAACAACTCTTCAGTTTCAGGGAAACCATACACAGTACGCATAGCATAATACCCATGATGAGGAGTTGAACCAGAATAAATCACAGCATCAGAAGGAGTGTTCTCATCCAACCAATAGCCAGACTCTTGAACTTGCGAATAACTATCACTCTTAACACCAATCACACCCTCAGCTTGCACCAACTGGAAATATCCACCACCTAAAAGAACCAAAACAATAACAACAGTACCTAAACCTTTCTTATACTTCTCAACAAAATCACCAACCTTCAACAAACCTTTCCCCATTATAAAAAATACAGCAGGGAATATCACCATAATATACCTTGGCTCCATATGATCAACCAAGATCGAAAAGAACAGAAATGGAATCACCATCCAAAGAACCAACAGTAAATCATTATTAAACTTCTTACTCTTACCTTTCAAAATTAAATCAAAAGACAAAACCAAATCCAACAACAACATCCCTAAACCAAAAAGGAAAACAATCAAAAAAGGCCAAAACAAGTAAGCAGGGAAAAAGTTAACATAAGTTCCGATACCAGAAATCCCCATCCCTCGAGAAAACCTATCTTCAGTAACACCAGTATACTTCAAAAGCACATTATCATCCAACTGAAATTGCATGTAAAGGAAAAATGGTGCAATAACAACTAAAAATATTACAAAAGCATACCATAAGTGCTTACATTTCAAGAAACTCAACTTCTCTGTAAACAACAAATACAATCCCAGAACACCAGCCAACAAAATACCAGCACCTCTAGTAAAAACAGTCAAACCCAAAAACAATCCAAACCAATAATAATTATAATGACCAGCTTTCTTAATATGAGCTTTCCAAAAAAAGTAAATTGCACCTAACCAAAACACAGTCATTGGCAATCCAACCAACAACCTACCAGTAAAAAACAAGTACTGCCAAAACACAGCAACACCAAACGCAGCAATCAACCCAACCCTTTTGTTATACATTTCTTTTCCAGCAAAATAAGCTAATGCAACACCAAAAACAGAAGCAATCAACTCAGTAATCCTTAACCAAGCTTCAGACAAACCAATCTTCATCATAAAACCCCAAATTGCAGGAATCAAAAAAGGCCTTCTAGGATTTAATTCAAAAAAATCATTCAACCCAAACAATCTTTGAGAAGATAATAAGTAATCAGCCTCATCCCACCAGATTGGTTGACCAACAGTTTTAACATAAACCCAAATTCTTAAAATAATAGAAAAAACAAGGATTACAACAAACAACAAATTCTGTCTATCCTTAATCCATTCTTTAAAATCCATCTTTAACTTCAGTCACACCCTCAGGAACTTCAATACCATAATACTCTTCAGGAATATCCATGTTATCTGGATAAGAAACTTCCCAAATCTTCAAAGGACCAACCATCATACCATTGTAAACCATCAAAGGATAACCACTTGCACTATCATCATGAACCAACTCTAAATACTCTCCAACATTATCCATCAAATACCACTGACTAAACCTTGACACCCAAACATCATGTGACAAGTATAATGCAGAACCAATAGGATTGTACTGGTTAGCATTATAAGTAGGAATTATGTAAAGACAACTTTGTAAAGCATCTTCCTCTTCATCAAAGATAACTTCCTGACCATTTATTGAAACACAAGCAAGTGGAACATTGTACTGCATTCCATTATAATTCAAAACAGCAGTTGGTTGTTCAAGATTACTAATTGTTCCATTTTCAGCAAGATCCATTGGTAATAAAACCGCAACAACAGCTGAAGTATAAGCAGGGAACAACATATCACCATAAATAAAATCATCATCCAATGCAGCACCACCAACATAAGCATAAGTTGTACCATTCCTAGTTTCTTGAGAATTAGCCATATCCAAACTCATTGAAGGAATCCATGAATACCTATCATAGTTTTCATCAGCACCAATTGAAGAGTAAGCACCATACTTTCCAATCTCATCACTAATCATTAAAACATGAGTAACATTATTTGCAGCTAACAGTTCTAAAGCTTCCATATCACTCTGCCCTGTCATTAAATGCCGACCTGTAAAATAATTAATTGCACCTCTTGCATTACCACCATCACTTATTGTAGCTCTCTCACCACCAGTTTGCACCCAATACCCATAATCCCACCAATGCGCAAACACAGCATCTTCAGGAGTGTTATCCCTAACCCAATCCATTGCATACTGCCACTGTGCATTATAACTTGGACCTGTGTAAGTAGCTTGACCTAAAGAAGTATTATAATTACCATACAAAATAGTACAAGCTAACAACACAATCAAAACAATAATTGAATATTTGTAAATTTCCTCTTTCATTTTCCAAGCTTTATCAATCAGATAAAACACTAAAAATGATGCTAAAATAGCAGTTATAGGAACAAATGAAAACATCAATCTTATAGCAGTTCTAGCACCTATCAAGAAAAAGATAAACGCAATCAAAACAAAAATCAAAGACCTATCAAATCTGTGGAATTTTTCAAACCCTTCACCATCATTGTAAAACTTATCAAGATAGTACCATCCAAGACCAATTATGAACAAAACCAAAGATCCAACAAAAGCTAAGTTAGATGTAAAAGTTTCACCATTAAAAACAGAAGCTGAACTATACCTACTCAAAGAGAAAAGTAACAAGAACACTGAAAACCCACCAGTTAACAAATACCTCTCCCTAACATTCTTTACAACTTCATAAAACAAGAATACAGCACCAAAGTAAAATAATCCAATATATTTCCAGGATAATTGACCAATCCAATCAACAAAATAAGGCTGATGCGATTCAGCAACAGTTAAGATCCACCTTGAACTAGCCTCATTAGTTAACTGTGCTAACAAACCACCAATCCTAGCAGATATAAATTCAATACCATAAATAGACACACCCAAAACTGAAATAACAGCAAGAACAAAAATAGTTGAAGTAATACCAGTGGGTAACTTAAAAGGAATTTTACTTTTAATTCTCAACAAATCTTTTTGGAAAACAATATAATTAACTAAAACAACACCAAAAGCAAGAACCATAAACCCTGAAGTTGTAGAGTTAAACAAATTCAACAAACTATATTTTACAGGATACCCAACCCACAACACTCCAAATGAAAAAATCATAAAAAGAATATATCCATAAAAATCTCTCTCACTAAACTTATCAAGTAAAACACAAACCAAAACAAAAGCACCAATAATAAGGAATAAAAAGTTAACACCACCCCAAATCAATCCCATACACCCCATTGCAGCACCAGATAAAGTTGCAGCAATTAACTTTGTTCTCAATTTCTTCTCTTGTATATACACAGTAAACAAATACAAACACAAGAAAAGGAAAAACATAGCCAAACTTTCTTTATCAGAAAAACCAGCCATTGTCCTGTACAAATAAGCAGGAGCCACAGCAATAAAAGCAGTAGCCAACAAACCAACTCTCCAGTCAAACACTCTCCTTACAAACAGGAATAAAAATATTAAACTAACAACAAAAACAACAGGTGGATACAACACATGCGCATACTCCAAAGTCATTGAAGGACTAAACAAATGTAAAAATTTGTAAAAGTAAACAATAAAATAAGTTAAAAAACTTAATTCAGAAATATTTGTATAACCTAAAGGAACATACCTCATCATATCAATAGCCATCAACTGCCCATGTTCCAACAAATACTTAGCATACCTCAAGAAAACAAAAGGATCAAGAGCCACAGGAATATAATTTCCAGTTGTTGCATCAATCAAATGACCAAGGTTTCTAGTTCTAATATAATATCCCATTCCAGCAATAATAGCTAATATCAAAAAAGGCAACCATTTCAAATTACCACTTTTAAAAGCTTTCAAAAATTTCTCTTTTCTCTCATTAAGAATATTATCTTGCTCCATATATACAACCCTTTGTTAGAATATTTTTACTGCCTTTATATAGTTTTTGTAAATAGAAAATAAAAATAAAAAAAAGAATTAGGGATTAAATTCTAATTCACATGCTTCAGCTACATTCTCAGTTTGACCTAAGAAAGAAACATCACCATTATCAATTCCCCAATGCATCTCTAAGTCATATGCATAATATCCATAAGCTAAACTTATACTATTAGCATCAAACTCTTCAAAATAGGTGTGTCCAATGTGTTGTCCATTAAATACCCAAGTGAATAACATCTGATCTACAGTAGTAGATCCAAACCATGCAATATGATTAGTATTATCCTTGAAGAACACATTAACATTGATTTCACCAGGATCTGCACCAAACTGAGTTGCATCGCCATCATTATACCAAACCCAAATTTCATCAGTATCAACATAACCAAGACCTGCATTTGTATCATAGTTAAATTGAGATAAAGAAAAGGCTTCATTAACAGGAGATGTAATGTGAATTGCATCAGCAGCAGTTTCACCAGCAACTATATCACTAATATCAAGATCTCTATCAATTTCAAAATTTAATTGGATAGTATCATTAGCAACAACATCAAAGTATTCAACTTCAACTTCATCATCATATCCGGTCCTATTAGGATTTAAAACAGTAAAATCTCTATAACTCTCAACATATGCAATATCCATTGCCCAATCTCCAATACAATAAGTTCTTCTACAATCTTCACAATCTTCACACTGTTCACAAACAATCTCTTCACACTCTTCTAACTCACAAGCTTCAAGATTACCTTCACAAAGTTCAAGATTTTCTTCAGAACCAGACAAATCCATTTCACAATCATCTAAATCCATTCTACAACCATTTCTAACTGTCTTACACATTGCTAAGGTATCTTCACAATCAATAGCTAATGCAGGTTCACCAATTGCAGGTGCTGTTTGTCCGCCACCCATTCTGTCTCTGATTTTGTCAAATATTGAGAAACCAGTTATATCCCAAAAACCAGCACTCACTGCACTTGTTGCAAGAATACTAACGATTGCAAAAACAAGTAAAACTTTCAAATATTTTTTCATTTTTATATCACCTTCCAATTTATTATTGAAGGTCCATAAATTTGAAATTTATGACACCTCTATAATAATTATACAAATACACAAGGATCCTTCATATATATATATTTCCCTTAACAAACCTTATAAATTCAAAATTAAAAACTAAAACCAATGAAAAAGCAAATAATCCTATATTTCGCAATATTCATCATACTTTTAATAATCTTAAACGCAGTTTTCTTACACTTTGGCTACAATGACAAAGAAGAATATGTAGTAAACTCAAGATTCATTACAGATGATTCACCATTAACAAGCATAAGATGCAGCCATAATTGTATCTACCCTTATTTCCAAAGCATGTTCACAAACATAGCAGATTCAATATATACATTAAAAATAATAAATACAATATTCCTTCTACTAACAACAGTTCTATTATACTTAACAACAAAAAAACAAAAAACACTTTTGCTAGCTTTAACATCACCAATCATTTGGTATCTTTCAACAGCAATCACACCATTAATAATAAGCTCATTCCTATTCTTCGTTTCATACCTTTACCTTAAGAAAAACAAACTAATACTTTCAGGATTATTCTTAGGACTCACAACACTATTCTGGGATGCCTCACTATTCATTGTACCAATCTACCTACTAGCATTCTTTTACAATAAATCAGTCAAACAATTACTAACAATAACAAT
>Ga0233437_1003073_pt1 | contig 22916 bp, 16 predicted proteins | sample SI_122_August201_FD_182714 | JGI IMG/M metagenome (GOLD analysis project Ga0233437, IMG submission 182714) | Seawater microbial communities from Saanich Inlet, British Columbia, Canada - SI_122_August2016_200_MG | ecosystem: Environmental > Aquatic > Marine > Inlet | place: Canada: British...
TGTTCTCGTCTAAAGCCAGGTTCACAAAAAAAAGATCCCAAATGGGATCTTTTTGTATTTTGCGCACCCGGCACGACTCGAACGTGCGACCTACTGGTTCGAAGCCAGTTACTCTATCCAGCTGAGCTACGGGTGCAACGAAATAGACTAGTAGCACGCAGTAACTAACCAGTCAATATGTACACTTCTTGATTGTAACTAAAAGAAATCATAGAGAGAATGAAAATCTAGCAACTTTTGGGCATGGCTGCTGATACTTATAGCAGGGCAAGTTAGATATATAGGGGCATATTATGGGCTTCATGAGTCTTAATTTAATGAATACATTGAGTGTTTTGCCACGTGTGGCAGACTGGGTTTCTTTTAGCTCGGGAAAGGCGCTTACGATTTCAGCATCACCTGTTGCCTGTCATGATGGCATGGTGTCTGCTCATGATACACTTGATATTGTTGATTCAAGGGGGAGATCTTTTTGGTCACCTAAAGCTTTAAAACAAAATGACCCCGAAGCCTATATTAATTTGCGTCACGAAGAGCTTCTTGGTTCAGTTAGGGAGCTTGTCAAAGGTCCACATAGAGCCGAAGAGATCAATGATCTTAGTGTTCCTGAGTTAGCTGGTTTGCAGGTTTTGTACGAACTCTATGGACGTCAAAACCCTGTTTGGAATGTGGTTAATAGTTTTAAACTTAAGGGGTGGTGCCAGGGACATCAGTTTTCTTCTCTGTTGGCACAAATGGGTCAATTAGCAGCGAAAAGTCGAACCTTTTGTCGCGTGTTGGAAAAGTACTTTCTTGATGTACGGAGGAGAGGAGAATTCAGTCCTGGTCTCATTATATCATTATATTTTTCTTTGCTACAAAAAGCAAAAAATCCTGCTTTGGAAGTTGAAGCTATTTTCCCGGGTATTAAAGTTTTTGATCATGGTGGTCGTAGGGCAATGCGAACTTGTGATGTTACATTTGATTACTATGATACTGCTCAAAGTACAGGCCATGAAATTATGTGGACACCGCATGTTAACCCAAAACTCATGCCACAAAGATATCGTCAGAGAAAAGTGTATCAGATGAGAAAATACATGGCTTGGCTTGATCAAAATCCAGAAAGAAAACTTGAATATCATCTTTTATGCAATGCTAGTTTTGAAATCTTGCAAATGCTTTCCAGCCAATTTGGTGAACGCTATAAAGAACGTGTTGTTGTAAACATGTACGTACCTTGGGATTTTGAACAACCCTATAAAAGCTATCGCCTTGATGAACTCAAACCTCAAGAATTGGAAGTGGATTTTTACAAGGATATATCACTTCAAGAAAGAGATTCAGAAGAACTTCTTGAACAACTCGAAGAGTTAGTTCTTGATATGGATGATCATCCTGATGATATTTTCTATGATGAAATAGATCTTTTACAAGCACTCTTTGCTTTGCGCTCTCATTTTAAAGTAAATTTATCAGAGTTAGGGTGGAATTCTATAGCATCTATTTTTGATACTCTTCTTTACCAGTGGCATGAAATGGCACAGGAAGAACTGCCCATTGATATTGTGGGTTATCATAACTCAGTTATGCGTATGGTATTAAGTCAGGGCAGCGAGTTTGTTCGAACAAATGATATCGCGACCCTTTATCGCATGATGAGTATGGTTCAAGAACTTGAATATGATTCACGACCTTTTAATCTTGCTGACGAGGAATATGGAATGTTTGCACCACTTCTTGTGGCTTAAATTATAGATCCACTTCTCTGACCCCTTTACGATCACGCATGGTTTCTACATGAGTTCTGAGCAATTCGCGTACTTTTTCAGGTTCTGGAATGGCGGGGATGATGATGATAGGAGTGCTTTTATCTGAGGTGTTGAGAATAATATTGGCACAGTTAAAGATACGCAGAAAAAAAGGTTTTATAATGCTTATATCTTTAACACGATAGAGTTCTAGCATGTCTTCACGTTTTGAAAGAATGCCTTTGGTGATTTTTAATCGTTCCGTTGTTAATTCATAAGCATGACATTTCGTTTGCAGGAATTTGTACAAGGCATAAAAAATGGGGATAATGAGCCAGAAGGTAAAACCGCATATAATAAAAGTGCCTAAGTTATCGACTTGGGAGGGAGAATCTTTCCAAAGGGATTTTTCTTGTTCAGACATGGAAAGCTAATATCTGATAAAAGATAGTAAGATCAAGTTGTAAACCATCGGCTTATAAATCAACAGACCCACTTCTTCCTGCACCACGATTGTGGCGGCCGACGTTTACACCCGTAGGACGTGATTTTTCAGCGCGTTTTTTGCTCATTGGCATGTTTTATTTGTGCTCGTGCGCCCTGAGTCACTCCTGCTAACCACTTTTCTAAGACTTCATTGAGTAAGGTGCTGAGCTGTGCATAGTTTTTTTGCGGAGCGCGCATGTATTTTCGTAGTTCATTAAATAGTGTATCTCCCCGTTTCATACATTCACTTAAAAAACGTTCATCATGTTCAAATGCGGGTGCTGCTCTGCGAATGTCTTTGAGAATTTTATCTCGTGTGTTAAGATTGTCATTCCATGTTTTTTCAAAAGTCTTTTTTGATTGATTGAGTTTTTGTATTTCCTCATGAACGTCTTCAATTTCAGTCATAGCAATAGCGACATATCTATTGGCTTCATTAGCAAGTTCTTTGGCTTTTATATCATTTGTGATTAATAATTCTTGAGCACTTTTGCTTCTTTGGAGAGCTTCTTGTAAAGCTCGTTGTGCTTTTCGTAGCTCACGAGCTAAAGGTGTTAAGGCATCTTCAGAGTGGTGACGCTTTAGTTCTTTGACTTTTCTAACCAACGTTTGGATTTGGCCATTCAGGTCTCGTACAGAATCTGTAACATTAAGAACAAAGACACGATTCTTTGCGATAGCCAAACCTTTTTCCCAAAGGGATTTGACACGTTCAAGTTGGTCTATTTTATCTTGCCAATTCACAGGACCGTTACGGGTCATGCGTTCTTTTGTTCCAGGAAGCGTGCTTAACAAATCACTGCCTGGAATGAGGAGCGATATGTTGGCATAATCAGACTTTAGTGCGATGAGCTCTCTTTGAAACTGTTCTTTTAATCTTGTGGCGTACAATTGACGTCTTTCAGTGTAGCGTACGACTAAAGTATTGAGTTTCTTGCGTGCGGCATCAATGTCATCAATCTCTCTTTTCATCACATCAAACTTCTTGATAGCATCTTTCGTTTTTAGATCAGCTTCACGATGATTAGGAGGAACGTCCAGTGTTATCTGCGTGACGTGTTCCTCTTGCCCTTGTCCTCCATCAGCATCAGAATCTATGCCCATTTGGACAGCGGCATTTATAGCATCAATGAGTGTGTTATTAGTGGGATCGTTTTCTCTGGGAAGGTACTGGCGAATGGCCTTGAAAAGCTTACCGAGCTTACGGAGCATGCTTTGTGCTTCCATCACTTCAACCATTAGAGGTGCTCTAGAAGCTTTATCATGAACCTCCTTTAACTCGTTTGCCAAAGCTATTGCTAAGGTTAATCGCTTGTATGTTGTTAGGAATGTGGCCTCTGCTTCACGAACACGAGTTCTGGCATTTTCAATGGCATCAATAAGGGCCGATTTCAGTTCATAGGCTTTTTTATACTCAGCAAGTGCAGCGCTGGATTTGGCAACGGCCCCCTTGAGATCACGGCCAACAAGAAGAATTCCTGACAGATTTTTTGTATGGTGATCGCCCCTACCTTTTGGTACGATAGGATCATGACGAGCGCTAACTGTTGTCTCATCGTCACTAATTGTTCTCAAACTTTTGAGAAGTCTTGTTACGTCTCTCATTTCATCAAGTGTGGTGATGAGTGCGTCTACGTCTTTTTTTATCTGATCTTCTTGAGCTCTGTATTTTTGAATGCGTGCATTATAAGCATCAGGATCTGACTCACGAAGAGAGTTTAGTCTTTCATAAGCAGCTCCTTTGTTTTCATATAAAGGGTGTTCATGAAGAAAAGATGTTTTCAAGTTTGCTTGTTCTAAATTTGTTTTGAGTAGCTCTAGTTCATTGTCTGAAAAATCTTTTTCAGCCGTAGAGCTCATAGCCTTAACAGCTCTTATAAGGTCGTGCCACGTAAAGCGAAGTTCCTGGAGATTTCTTTTTAAATCAAGATCCTTTTCCATATTTAAAGCCGTTAATTCATTTACAACTGACGCAAGTTTTTTTCGATCTTTGAAGTGAGGTTGTTCAAGGTCTTTTGTAATACTAGCTATTTTTTCCTCAAAAAGTGAAATGTCACGCAAAAGATTTTCTTCCTGATGGATGAATAGTCGTACTTTTTCTTGTGTCTGACCTGTTGTGTTAGCCAACATTTCTTTGAGTTTGCCATCTTTAATCTGTTGGATGAGGTCAGGACCATTTTCAACGTCTTTTAACTCTTGTAACCAGGTATCCAAATTTGATTCATTACCTCGTTCAATGTTTTTTAGCGTTTTTTGATTGTTAACAATGTGTGTTTGTAGTTCTCCTAGTTTTTTATCATATTGTTTTCGTAACCGACGAAACCTTACGAAGGGAATAGTGGTCAAAAATCCACCTGCGAGTAAGGCAAGACTAGCCAAGATGCCGGGCATTAAGCCTTTTGGTGTTTTTTTCTCAGGATTAACTTCAGGAGTTATTTTTTCAGCTTCTGGTGTTGCGTTTGCTTGAGGTACAGCTTCTTCTGGTGCAATTTCTACTAGGATCCCTGCCAAATCAGAGCCATATTCTCCTGCTGCCATAGCAATTTTTAGAGAACCTTCAGCGGCGGCAACTAAACGTTCAGCAACAACGGTAGGGTTATTTGAACCAAAACCAATTTGACGATTACCCTCGGGATTAACAATGGTACTAACAATTTGAAAATGGGCTTTAGGATCGTGTTGCGGTGTTTCAAAAGCATGGCCAGCTGAGGGAAGAAATAGTGTGCTAACACTTAAACCTCCAACAGCTAATAGTGACGGAATTGTTAGTAATCGGTTTGTATTGTTTGGCTGTGGTGTGGAGGGGCTTACTGGTGCAGGAATTCCCATAAAGCCATTATGCGCAAGGCTACCCGTGAACATGCTTGTAATCATAGCTGTCTCCTAAGTTCATGAAACCCTGTGAACCACTCTTAGTGAACCAATGACCGTGTATACCCCTATAAGGTCATGAATAAGGCATGCCTCTTTTATGCGTCGTTAGTCAAGGTGTTAGGGCTATATGTTTGATATGATTAAGAGACTTGTCCTTCTAGGCTCACGACATGTTCCTCAAATTCAATGTCATTTCGACCAGACATTTTAATGGCCTCTTTTACGATTTGGGAAAGGCCTAGGCAGCAGGGGACTTCCATGATGACAGATAAGACTTTTGGGGTTTTGGCTTGTGTAAATATGGCGGCCAATTTTTCCACATAACCATCTGTACGGTCTAATTTGGGGCACGCAACCACAACAGCACGACCACGGATAAATTTCCAATGAATGTCAGCGGACGCAATCGGAGAACAGGTGCTCAAGACAACAAGTTCTTGGTTAACAAAGTAGGGGGCTTGTGGACTTACTAAGTGCATTTGTATAGGCCACTGTTTGAGTTCTGACGGAAAAGCCACGCCACTCATATTTGTTGTTTTTGCTGTCGTCTCTTCTTTGCGGTGAATCATACGACTACCGGGACAGCTACCACTCATGGTTGGCTGAGCTTGCGAGTTTGCTGTAGTTTCGTGACGTTTAGCCGCTTCTTTCATACGGGCGACTGCTTCAGGTCCTTGGGTATCGAGTAGATGTTTTTTGACAGCTGTCTCATCAAAATCATCTGCTTCTCGTTCGTCAATAGTGAGAGCGCCTGTGGGGCAGGTTCCAATGCAATCCCCAAAACCATCACAGAAATCATCGCGTACTAATTTGGCTTTACCATCAATGAGTTGAATGGCGCCTTCAGCACAGCCCACAACACAGTCGCCACAGCCGTTACATAATTCTTCATCAATAGTTATAATTTTTCGTTTCATGTTTTCAAGAACCGGAGAACCGGAGTTCCAAGGTTCCAGGGTTAAAGAGTTCTGGAGTTCCGAAGTTCCAGAGTACCAGGGTAATTTGTATAAACTACTCTGGATCTCTGGAACTCAGTTACTCTGGTACTTTGGTACTTCAGCACCAGATATATTTTATATTAACAGTTGTGACAAATTCCACCTTGATTCAAATCAAGGGATATCTATTTAGTAATTAATGTTTGTAACTTATCGGTATTATTAATGATTAATTTTTTGCCTTGTTCTGTGATGATTTGATTCTTTTTTAAATAATTCAAAGCGCGCGAAAGAGTTTCTGGGCTTGTGCCAAGCAACATCGCAATTTCTCTTTTGGTGATATTGAGTGGGCAATAGGTTTTGTCACCCTCAGTAACAGCGTTTTTAATCAAGAACTTCACAAGGCGTTCTTTGATATCATTTAAAGATAAGTATTCAATCATCCCGACAAACTCTCTTAATCGTTTGCTATAAGCACTAAGGAGCTTGATGGCTATTTGAGGGTGTGTGTTTAAATAATTTAAAAAATCTTTTTTGGGAATGGAAACAAGTAGGCTGTCCTCAATAGTTTGAGCTGAAGCAGGGTAGGTTTCTTGATCAAAAATAGCGGCTTCTGCGACAAGATCATTTTGTGTTTGAATGTGGAGGATTTGTTCATCACCTCTAGGGGAGGTTTTAAAAATCTTAACTTTACCATAGCCAATAACGAAAAAGGCTTTTGCTGCATCTTTTTCATGAAATAAAAGTGTGTCTTTTTTTATCTTATTTGAAAGAGAAAAGGAGGCGATTTTTTTTATTTCAGAATCAGAGAGTGATTGAAAGAGGTAAATGTTTTTTAAAAACTGATGAATATTCATAAAAAAGATATTAACTATACGTGTGACATATGCTACATCTCTTTTTAAAGGAAGTGTTGTGACAAAGACAAGAAGCAAATTATATTCGTTTTTCAAAACTCTCATCTGTCTTATGATTTTGGCAGCTGTGGCTTTCCCCGTCTTCTGGATCACAGGTACAGAGATGATACACCACACATCAAAGGCCACGTTTTGTTCTTCTTGCCATGTGATGCAACCCATGACTGATGCTTTTTATCTGGATGCTCATGGTGGGCGTGGTCGTACAGGAGTTAGACTTGAGTGCACTGATTGCCATTTGCCGCAAGGGAATGCTTTTAAACACTTAGTACACAAAACAAAAAGCGGTTTGCATGATATTTGGGCTAATTTTACCTATGATTTAGAGGCTATTGATTGGGAAAAAAATAGAGAACGACGTGAAGAATACACACTCAATGCCTCATGCATAAATTGTCACTCTGAATTAGAGCAAGGGGCTAAAGCGAATCCAAAAGCTTTTGTAGCACACAAACCCTACTTTTTGGGTGAAACAACAAAAACATGTATCGCATGCCATAAAAACGTGGGTCATAAAGATCTTGGTTTTCATTTAAGTAAAAATAAGGGGACGCAATGAGAAAACAACGAAAAATATTTTTTATTTTCATGGTTATGTGTTTTGTAATGCTGACCACAGCAGCACATGCTGTTAAAACAAGTGCTAAGCTTGATCCCAATAAGAATCAAAGTGTGGGTGATCTTAGTGCTGTAAAAGCCATTGTGATTGATCGCGGTTTGACCGTTGACGGGAAAAAATGTGTTGATTGTCACCAGAAGCTTAACCCCGGTATTATTAATGATTGGAAAAATTCCCGTCATGGCCATGTGGGTGTCTCATGTATTGATTGTCACGGTGTGAAAAAAGAAGACCCAACAGCCACACAGTGTGAAGATTTAAAAGGAACAGATATTTATAGATCAGTTCTTGTTCCCCCCAGTCGTTGTGCACAGTGCCATGTTAAGGAAGCAGAGCAATTTAATAAGAGTGGTCACTTTAGATCCTATCACCAAATTATTCCAAAAGATAACTTACATGCCTTGATTGAAGTTCACGAAGGGCGTAATCACCCCACATTGAAAAATGCTCCGAATGAAACCGGTTGTATGCAATGTCATGGAACAAAAATTGAATTAGACGCAAAAGGTAACCCCACACCTGAAACATGGCCCAATGCAGGCATGGGTAACATTTACCCTGATGGCAGTACCGGTAATTGTTCAGCCTGTCATACACGACATAAATTCGATATTGCTGAAGCCAGAAAGCCTCATGCTTGTGCTTCATGTCACTTAGGACCAGATCATCCTGATATTGAAATATTTGAAAATTCCAAACATGGTCATGTCTTTAATACCGATGGTGATAATTGGAAATGGACAAGTTCTCCAGATGCTTGGGAACCAGGTGATTATCGTGGACCAACCTGTGCCACGTGTCACATATCAGGTATTGGTGAGCTCAAGACAACCCATAACATTACAGAACGTCTTTATTGGAATTTATGGGCAAAAAAATCTCAAGTGAGAAATTCTGAAGATGTCATGAGTCCTCTTTTAGGTGATGGTATTGATGGTCGTCAAAAGATGAAACAAGTCTGTAAATCTTGTCATGGTAAAACGCATACAGAAAGTTTCTTCAAACAAGGTGATAAAGCTGTGCAACTGTATAACGTTGCTTACTATGATCCCGCTAAAAAAATGTACGACGAATTGAATAGTAAAAAGCTATTAAAGAAAAATCCTTGGACAGATAAATTCCAGAAGGTTTTCTATCATCTCTGGCATCATGAAGGTCGTCGTGCACGTCAAGGCGCCATGATGGGTGGCCCAGATTATGCTCATTGGCACGGTTTTTTTGAACTGCAACAAGATATATATGAGCTTCAAGAAATCTATGCGAAACGGCTAAAACACGGGAAGATTGAAGAATAACTAGCGACCCCGCGAACGGGGCAGGCAAGAGACTAGCGATCACCGCAAAGCGGGACCCCGTTTGCGGGGCTAGCGACAGAAAGAAAGGGTCCCGACACACAACTTCTAGTGCCTTTGTTATCTGCACAGCTCCCACAAATGCCCACACCACACATTGTCAGATAATCAATTGATGAGAGAATTTTTTCTTTTGCTGTGATTTCTGATTGAATTTCTATAACAGCATCAATCATGGGTTTGGGACCACAATTCAAAAAACAAACATCAGAATCTAGGGACAGGTCATTAAATAACTGTGTGACATAACCTTTGGTTCCTAAACTGCCGTCTTCTGTGGCAATATGTACGGAACCTAATTTACTAAATTCATTTTGATAAAAGATGTGCTCTTTATCTTTAGCGCCAAGTAGGGCTGTGATTTTATGTGTGGAAGAAAAATGTTTGGCAAAAAGATAGAGTCCGGCAATGCCACTGCCACCACCAACGAGCACAAGGTGCTTACTGGTGAGTTTTGTAAGGCCTTTTCCATGAGGTCCTCGGATGTAAACCTCATCGCCTTTATTTAAAGCATTGATAGCTTTTGTACAGCCACCGCGTTCTTGAATAGCTAATGTTAAGGGCGCATCATTGAGAATGGAAAAAGGTTTTTCCGCAATACCAGGGAGCCAAACAAATATAAATTCAGCAGGTTTGGCTTTGAGGTGTAAATCAAATTCAATGATTTTAAAATCTGGTGAACAGTCAATTTTTTTTGTAATTTTTGTTCGTATGTACGACATGTCAATGGTCGTGAGCTGGTCATGTGCATGGTTTGAATTGTTTTCTATGTCTTGAGCGAGTGTTCTAAAGTATTTTATGATTTCATGATCATCTAAGCCAGCCAGCGCACTGCCTATACCAAAGAAACAGGCACCTGATTTTTGGTAAGCCCTCACGTCATCAGCGGATCTGATGCCGCCCATACCCAAAATAGGGATGTTTCCTAACTTAGTCGTAATTTGTTTAACAGCGTCTAAACCAATAGGGAGCGTAGATAAACCACTGCGACCGCCAACTTTGTTTGACAGGATAGGCTCATCGTTATTTGTTTTAATAAGATCTGGTCCGACAGTGTTTATGGCCGTGATGCCATAGGCGCCACCTTTCATGGCCGCTTCAGCAATGAGAGCGATATCGTCTACATTTGGTGATAGTTTAGCAAAAACTTCTTTTGATGTTACGTTAGTGACGGCTTTGACAATTTCATAAACAAGCTTTGGATCTTCACCAATTTGTTGACCATACCCCTTGGCATGAGGGCAGGAGAGATTCAGTTCAAAACCATCAGCGTATTTATTGAGTGTTTTTATGACGTGGCAAAAATCTTCAATGCAAGCACCCATAATTGATATGAGTAGATACTTGTCTTCAGGAAAACTGATGTTTTCTAACTTTTCTGCAAAGGCTTTACAGCCTGGGTTCTTGAGGCCTACAGCATTGACAAAGGATCCTGGTTCATATTGATGGAGTATGGGTTCAATATTTCCTGGCCGTGGCTCAGGACCAATTGTTTTTGTTGTGATGATACCCAGTTCTGGAATCTCTCGAGCATATTTTTCAATGGTACTGACCTCAGTCGTAATAATACCGGATGGGATTGTGAATGGGTAAATTTCTTTATTTCCAAATTTAATTTTTTTCATTCTTCACTCTTCATTCATGTAATCTTCAATCTTCAATTAAGAATCCCTAGCTTTTTTAGCAGTTCCTTCTTAGGCACTCCATTCTTATCATACCCACGAACCTTATAATAAATGGGTAGCATCGCATCAAGAGGAACTGTGTGACCGTCTTTATCGCTTTCACGAGGTTCTTTTAAGAAACGCAAAGGAAGGGTGTCATCTTTTTTGGTAATGCCTTCACGTGTGTTCATGTAGCGTTCTAGGATATGAATACGTTCGCCAGCTTTCATGAATTCCGCATTAGATATTTTAACGCCGGTCACATAAGACCAGAACTTGGTGTATGTGCTGAAATCCACCATGTTTACAGCTGCTTCCGGTAAATGTTGCATCATACCACCTAAAAGTTTTTTAGGTGTGTATTTTGTGAGTGGTACTTCGAGAGTATAGGCAAAGGCTGTGAATTGGCACGTATGAACAGAGTTAATGCAGCAATTAAGGTTTTCAAAGAATTTTACGAAATCAGCTTTAGCGCGAACAGTGTATGGTTTGAGTAAATGAAAAAAAGTTTCCATGGCAAATATAGCTGTAGAAAGATGGCAGGCGCCACGATTAGCAACAGCATACGAAAGCCCTTGGCCAAAACAACCTCTTGGATCGTAGGCTGCCATTTCTAAACCTTTGACTTGAATGGCAAACTCTTTTCCACCATATTTATCAGCTAATCTCTTTGTGCCTTGACCCATTTCTTTGCCAAAATCTTTTCTAAGAGCCATATCACGCAAGGTTTCATCAATGCCTTTGGTTTTGCCAAACTTGAGAGAACTTTTCACAAGGCCTTTTTCAGTAGCTTCCATGACCCAACCAATAACATTGCCCGCAGAAATTGTATCCATGCCCATGTCACCACAGACTTTATTCCAAATGGCAATTTTTACAGGATCAAAAATACCCAGGTTTGAACCCATGAGTCCTACGGTTTCATATTCAGAGACAATGAGTTCTTTACCCGCAAAGGTTCCCTTTTTGCCACAAAGAATTGTACACGGACGGCAGGTCGCGTGCTTTGTGTCGTATTTGGCTTTAACCGTTTCACCTGCTATTTTGTCATGATCTACGTGTTGGCCTGTTTTAAAGTTTTTCACGGGTAAAATACCGGCTTCATTACACAAACGTACATTAGCTGTTGTGCCATAATTGCGGTATTTATTTGAGGTGACGTCATTTGAGTTAATGTATTTTGTGGCAACTTTTTTGAGTGCGGCAAATTCCTCTTTTTGAACGGGAACAATTTTATAAGCCCCACCAATAGCTAAAACAGCTTTAAGATTTTTAGATCCCATGACCGCACCGGCACCGCCACGACCGAGGAAACGATGACCTGAAGCTATGTTAGCAAAGCTCACAAGATTTTCACCAGCAGGACCAATGACAAGAGCGGCTCCTTTGGGACCGAGTTCTTTTTGAACATTAACCGTGTCCATACCCCAAAGTTTAGAAGCATCTTTAAACTGAACCCCTTTTTCATCAATAAGAAGATAAGTGCGTTTTTTTGCTTTTCCGTAAACTAAAACACCATCATAACCAGCTGTTTTCAGTTCCATGCCAAAAGGGCCACCACATGATGAGTGCGTAAAAATGCCTGTTAACGGAGATTTTGTTACTGAAGAAAACCGACCAGAACAAGGGGCACCTGAACCCAGGAGAGGGCCCATCATAAAGGCGAGATAGTTGTCAGGACCTAGGGGATCGAGTCTTGGTTTCATGCGATCATAGAGAAGTTTTAGGGCCAGTCCTTTAGCGCCAAGATACATTTTTCTCTCTTTTGGTTTAACTTTATAAATTGTGTATTCTTGTTTGGTGAGATTGATTTCGAGAACTTTATTGAATGCCCCTTTATGTTCTTTTTTCATAATACGAGGTTCGCAGGATCACTGGTTCGCAGGGTCGCAGGAAAATTGACTCTATGAACAGCGATTATGCTAAACAAATTGTTATTGAGATACTGTTACTGGAATCAGTATAGAAATCAATTAAAATTCATCTTTCACAGGAATGCTCAGGGCAGGGCCACTATACTCAGGAAACCTTTGTTGAAACTCTTCCATCGCATTGAATCCATCGGCATAGTATGCGGAAATTGACAGTGAACGTTGATAATTCAAAAAGGCTTGATAAGAGGCATTTTCATTAAAAGTCAGCTGACATCTCGTTGCATAGTTAAATATTGTTTCTAGAGCTTGTGCTGATAATGATTCTGTTTGTTTAAGGTGTTGTGAAAAAGCACTGTTTTCAGGCAAAATATCATTAACATCTCTGGCACTACTTAATAGTGAACTGAGTACATTTAAGGCATTAAGTACTTCAGGATTATTTTGATAAGCAAGGGCATCTTCTGCTTTAAAATTTTGATCATTTTCTTGTGCTACTTTTGAAATGTCTTGTGCTTGAGTTGTAACCCATGTTCCATAGCGTGTGGCGTTTTGATCAATATGTTCTTTAACTTGAGAGCTTACTTCTGTTCCATGTTCCCAGCCGGCTTCAGATAAAGCTTGAGCTCCTTTATAAGTCAAAACAGCTTGTTTAAATTCTCGTGGCAGATCTTGTGTGCTCGTTGTGTTAAGCGTTTTACTGTTATCTAGCATTCTGGATTTTAGGCGGCGTGATACATAATGACCAATAGCCGATGAAGGGGTGTTCATGTAATCTACGAGGTGTTTTTCAGCACCGGCAGCTATAGCTATATTGACAGAGTTATCAATGAGTTGATCAATATCAGCTTCATTTAAAGGCATTAGTCTCTGCGTTGTATCTTGTTTAAGAAGTAGATTTGCTAAATGTAAGACACTGTTTATTTGCTTAATAGCACACTGACGTTGTTTGTCTCTGAGGTGATTAGCTTCTTGTTTTGTTAAATATTGGCTGTAATGATCGATGAGTTTATTATTAGCTTGAATAGCAAGAGGGACAATTTTTATTATATTAAGATAAAGCTCTTTTTGTTCAGCTCTATTTGGCGTTGTAAAGTCTTCTGCTTGTATTTTTTGATCACAATCATCAATAACACTTTCCAGAAGATCAATTTGTTTTCGACAAAGTTTCTTATAAACACCACGTATTTGTATACATGTATCTTCTGAAGCTGGTGAAAATGACATGCCTGGATATGCTGGATGAACCTGCATGTAGGTCATAGACTTTTGAAGGTTTTCCAAATGATAGACGACGTCTCCAGGACCGACAATTATTCCATTTTCATCTAGCTCAAGGTTTTGAGCCGAGGTTAAAGAATTTTCAATCTCAGCAATCCAGTGATCAAAGACAGGTTTTGCATGACGCTGAATTTCTTCAGTAACCATATCACTAGCGGAGTTTGAAAGGAGAAGGGCATCTCTACCAAAAGAACTGAGCCCACTTAGCCAAGCATTGTTAATATGTGTCCACATGTCTTCAACAAATCGTTGAACCGGTATTTCATTAGCATACATTGTTTCAGGAATAAATGAAGCTGGGTCAGGTCGTTGGACACCTTTTATCCGAATAGCGGTGGCCTGAACTCTTCTAAGGTCGTGTTCATAGACAGCCTTTGTGCTTTCTTGATAGAGTTGATCTTTCCAAACCCAATAAGAATGCTCAGGATCTTCAAACTCTTCAGACATAAGTAATTCTTGTGCCAGCCTGTCTGATTGTTTTAACATGTATAAAAAATCTTCACTACCTTTTCCATTGCTGCCGATACTCTGACGGATAGGGTACTCAAACACGCTATAACCTTTGTTTCCTAGTAAGGTAACAAAAGTTTGTATTAGTTGATTAAGATTGTCTGAGCTTGGTTGGTATATTTGTGTTTCTAGCCCAACATCTAATCTTTGTTTTGCTGATCTATAGATAGTTATAAATGCCTTATGCACATCAAGTAAGGTGATGCTTTTTTGTTTTTGTAAATCACCTAAAGTGTTTTTAACACATTGAGCATAGGCAACAAGGTTTGATACAGAAAGACCTGCTAGTTTGTTTAATCCAAGTAAACCTAAATGTTCTCTTATCGTCGTGACACTTGGGTGTTTGGTAGGATCATTTTTGCTCACTATTTTAGCGTTTTGATTAATAACAGGATCATACGAGTGTGATACTGGCAGTTGTATAATAATGTCACCAAAAGTGATTTCATTGTTTTTAAAACTCATTTGAGGAATCTGAGGAATAGCTGCTTTATGATTTACTGTAAGAATAGCATGAGAATTTGCAAAAAGAGAAGAGAGAGAATGTGAACCTTCAGCACCTTGTTCAAAAGAAGGTCTATCTGAATGCGCGATGTAGTTATCATCAGAAGTTTTTTTTGCTATGTTGCTGTGAGATACGGAGAATTGTAGGCACTCTTGTTCAGGTACCAAAGACACAGTTGATAGATTTATGCTCATAAACACCTCTTTTATCTTCACTGTGCCCAGGTGTTGTTTTTATCTTCCCGTTATGTGATCGACTAACGTCTAGAAAAGTTGTGTGCTTTTTGTAAAAAAATGAAAGAAAATCAATAATAATAACAAACAATTAATTTGTTTCTTCATTATAGGGTGTGCTGATGACTAATAAATGATGTGTTAAGAAAAGAAAGATAACTAACCGATTGATTTAACTAAAGAATATGATTACAATCCCGAACTTATAAAAGGATTAATTTTATGAGCAAAGATTATTCAGTCGCCCTATGTAATCGTTTAAATGAAGAGTTTAACCAGCAGAAGCTTTGTCGCCCTATGCGGATAAAGCACTATGATGCGGGTTTGCGATTGCAGTATGCTATCACAGGAATTGAAGATGCCAAAAGCGCGACAGTTGATCTTGAAATCGAAAAATTTGTGGGTGGTGGTTTTGCTGGACAAGTTTATCGTGTGAAAATTCTTAACATTTCTTCAGACGAAGGAGTTAAGGGACTGAAAATAGGCGGCATATATGCCATGAAGATTCTTATTCCCCCGTCAGGTTTCTCATTAGCTTTTCGTAACGCCCTTTATCGCATTGGTTTTCAAGCCCCTTTTCAGCTTCAGGTTAATCCCATTGCATCTCGAGAAGGCGCTTTATGGCAAAAGTTTATTCGAAGAGCTGCTAAAATTCGTTTTGGTACACTAAGGGTGGTAAACGATATTCATGCCACATTTGTGGACACAACCCTTGGGAGTTGTGGAGAGTTGAGTGATTGGGTTGATGGTCGCACGTGGCGTTTAGAAGTTGATGATCACATGGATGTCTTGAAACGTTATAACCAAGGCAAAAAAATAGATAAAACAAAGTTGGGTTCTCCAGAGTATAGAGCCAAAAGAGAATTCATGCATGCCTTTGTAGCTCTTTTACATGATATGGGTGGGCATGAGTTTGCACGTCAGTATGAATGGTCGACTTGTAAGAGTCAGCCAAATTGTCTCAAGAGAAATGAATTTGATGATGATCCTTGTAAAGGCTTGATTGCTGTTGATTTCAGAGCCGGATTAGCGTTGCTTCCTTTTCTCCCCATGAGCCCAGGAGATATTAAGCTCATTTTTCAAGGTTTACGCCGTGGGAGCTTGGTTCAGTTTGATCGTGGTGATTTGAAAAAACTAAAGGTTTTTATTCAGGCACATCAAGATGAGTTCAAAGACATGATGTCTATGTTTGAAGAACTTGAAGAATGCACACAGGTTTACCGTAATTCGATTCCTGATATCACACACAACCATGTGCGTTTGCTTTATAGTCGAAAATTGTGGTCTCAAATCTTTTCAAGCACAAGAATCGGTTGGCAGGTTAAAAATCTACTCGATGATAATGTGAAAACACGCTTTGATCAAAGTGGCTTTAAAACAGCTGTATTTTATATTCTTGGTGCTGTGCCTGTTTTTGGTAGAGTTATAAGAAAAGTTTGGGGAAAAGCTAATTGGCGGAAGCATTACACAAACTGTGTGAAGAGTTTTTCTTATTTAAAACGAGCTATACGGGGTAAGAGCATTGAAGCTGCTATTGATTGGCACCGATCTGGCAGGATGAGTGACGTTCAAGCACAGAAAGTCAGTGAGTCCTACATAACGTTTTTTATTCACTTGCCGTTATCTTTTTTGCCAATAGGTGTGCATAAATGCTTAACAAATGGAAAGTTTGTTTTAGATGTTTTATATTATTATTTGATTCGTCCTGTGAGGCTTTACTTTAGTGCAGATATGCGTGAACAGTGGCTCAGAGACATGCTTGAAAAAGGTAAAGAGAACCATATATTGGCTGATGATGATGCTAAAATCATTGAGGCACAAATTGAAGAACCCTACATTCAAAAATATTTGAAGAGTTTAGCAGTGCATGTGTGTACCTTGCCTGTTACGCAAGTTGTCTCTGTTGCGGTGAGCTGGATTTATGTTGTCATGCATCCAGAGCTCTCTACTGCTGAAGCCATGGCTGCTGTGGCAGCGATTCTTGTCTTATTTCAAATCACACCTGTGTCACCAGGCTCACTGGTGCGTGGTTTATATGTTTTATATTTAGTGATTCGAGAGCGCAATTTTAAGGATTATAATATTGCGGTGTTCTTGGGCTTTTTTAAATACATTGGCTATTTAGCTTTTCCTATTCAAATGGCGTATCGTTATCCTGAGTTGGCCAGATTCATGTCAGGCCAGTGGGCAACAAGCGCTGTGCATATTGTTCCTGTATTTGGCGAGAAGGGTGCTTTGTTGGAGCATTGGGTCTATGGTCTTTTTTACAATTGGCCACTAACGATTAGACGTCGCATGAAAAAGAATTCAACTTTGAGAGCTAGCTTGAAATCTCGTTATTGGCATGTGTTGCCAAACATTCTCATTGGTTTGGTGCTTTTTTCAGCTGTGAATTTGGTATTGTTCAAATATTTTCAATCACAACCCGCATTTAATCAAGCCTGGTGGTTTGGGGCGATTTTTGCCTTATATTTTGGTGGGGGGGTGGTGCATTATAGTTTAGGGGCGTCACTTGTTAAACGTATTGGCTCGGCAGCTATTTGGGGAGCGTTTACTGGTGGTTTGTATCCTTTTGCGTTTTCTTTTCTTGTTCACAGGTCTCTTGTGATGACTCAGGTAGATCTGATTAGTGGTATTTGGTATGCTTTTCTCTTTATTGTATTTGCTATAGTGGGTGCTCTTTTTAACGAGCTTAGCCAAGCAGACATTGAATTATTAAATAAAACTTAATTTCCAGTTTTAAACTTCAAACTTGTGAGATGCATCTAGAAATTTCCTTATTTTCGCTACTGTATTGTCATGCAAGTATTGGCCCCGTGTTTTTAAGAGCCAGAGTAGGGCAGAGGGTGTTTCCTCTACCATTTGAATATAGGTTAAAATTGTTTCGTTTGTAGACTTTCCTTGTTCTAGGCGAATGAGAGTGGCATGTGATAATCTAAAAAGTAATTCAAATTCACTTTGTGTAAGGCCTAATTTAATTCTAAATTCTTTTACTAGTTGAGGAAGATAGTTAATTTCTATAGCCTTCTCAAAAATAAATGTTGATGGACCGCGTCTGCCAATGCTTGAGAGAAGCACTAGAGGATCTTTTTCATTTGGGTCAATTCCCCATTGTTGACAGTAATCAATATAGGCTGGATTTCTATTTGATGGGATTCTGTCTAATAGTGATGCAAACATTTTCTTAGAAGTAAACTTTTCTTTCCAAAGATCAAATTCTGGCCCAAGAGGAATTGCTGTCTTTTGACGAGTGTAGTCAAAACTATACTGAAAGTGATAACCTTTTTTATCTTTCCAAAGTGTGCCAACAAAAGATCTTTTTGACTTTGTTTGGCTAAAGATATTTATTTTATTAACTATTAACATAATTGATTAATTTATCATATTGCTCACAAACCATTTTATAGAGAGCCTGTTTCATGTTTGCTGACAAGCAATGAGCTTCTTGAATTGTTTGTTTGGTTTTGTGAATATTTATTTTATTCAAGAAATCATGAATAGCTCTGCCTGCATTCAATCTCATGATTTCTTTTGCATAATCTTTGATATCAGGTTCTTCAGAGTCTTTTGTCCAAATTTTGCCGTGAACAGCAATATGGGCTTTTAGCATAGACCCACTTTCTAAACCAAGGTATGATGGGTTGTCGTATATGGGGGATAGTCGTTTTTCTTTGTGAGTTTCAATTAAAGAAAAGTTTCTGCCATGTCTATCATGATTACCGATGAGAGCATCAAAGAGCAAAGTTTTAAAAAACATCATGACATCATTAACCGAACCCGTTTCTTTAAAAATAGTTTTACTCAAATGTTCTACATTATAGTTTTTTGGTCCAGGTTTTATATAATGATAAATAGCATTGAGGCTTGCATGGTGTTTTCTATTAAACATAAAGTTTCTTGAAACAAATGCTAGTTCGTTATTGTCTAATTCTATTAGAGTAAAGGGTGTGGCTATTTGAATGTCGCAGTAATATCCTATTTTATTGCAAATGTATTCAACTGGAGCGAGTTCAGGGTATTCTTTATTTGATAATTTAAGAATATAACTATGCTCACCAAGTTTGCCTTCATATTTTTTATAGTTACCTGCAAAATAAGATGTAAGATGTGGGTTATGATTATCTTGATAATTTTGGGTGTCACTAGTGAAGTGTTTTCTCACTAAAGATTGGAATTCAATCTCGTCTTTTACTTGAAATATTTCTTTAAAACAATTCGAGTGCTGCCCATATAAGGCTAGTTTTGTTGATAGAGGTTTGTTACATCTTAGACAGCTTTTCATATAGATATTATATCAATATCAACTGTTATAAAGCAAGTATATATAGATACTAACTAAATAGAATATCAATATATACTGAAATAATAGTAATGCACTAATATTATAGCATTATTTAGTTAGTTTGTTGGTGGATATATAGCGGTTTATTGATGAGAAGATATTTTAAACTTCAAACTAGTCACATTCGCATCAGGCATGGTCTTTTGAATTTTTGCTAATAACTCGTCTTTCATCATGATAAGTTCATTATGCCAGGAGGGGTTGGTGACTGTTACTATCAAGCAACCTTGTTTAATATACAAAGCCTTTGAATGACGGGCAATGAGTGGGCCTACAATATTGTGCCACTGACGCTGGACGCAGAAAGTTTTTGAAAGCTTTTCTTTTGAGTAAGAATCGAGCTGAGAGTCTAATAAGTTTTTGAGTTGTGTAAAGGATGTTTTTCGAGGGTAGAGCATTTCATCACTGTAGTCTGCCATTTCTGTACTGTAGCTAGTTGCATTAGATTATTCAATAGCCAAAACAAAAAAAGGGCATTCGCGTTAACGAATGCCCTATTAAAATTAGCGCGTGTCGCAACACGCATGACGATTAGTAATCAAGTCCTAAGTACGTGATTTGTTCTTCACCAACCATGTAACGAAGTGTATTTTGAAGCTTCATTTCTTGAGCAAAGAGGTGATGAATAGGATTAAGACCTTTTTTGGTCATGGGTGCTTTGTAGAAGAAAGAAAGCCATTCTTGTATGCCTTTCATTTCAGCACGTTGCGCGAGATCCATGAAAAGAACAAGATCAAGAACGATTGGGGCGGCTAAGATTGAATCGCGGCACAAGAAATTAACCTTGAGTTGCATAGGCATGCCTAACCAGCCGACGAGATCAATGTTGTCCCAGCCTTCTTTGTTGTCTTTTCTAGGTGGATAATATTCAATGCGTACTTTGTGATAAAGGTCAGCATAAAGATCAGGATAGAGATCAGGCTGTAAGATAGAATCGAGTACAGAAAGTTTTGATTCTTCTTTTGTTTTAAAGTTTTGAGGATCATCTAAAACTTCGCCATCACGATTACCTAAAATATTTGTTGAAAACCAACCGCTGATGCTCAAGTAACGAGCAGCAAGTCCTGGAGCGATCATTGTTTTCATGAGTGTTTGACCTGTTTTGAAATCTTTACCAGAAAGAGGTACACGCATTTCTTGAGCAAGCTCTTGTAAGGCAGGGCAGTCTGTTGTGAGGTTAGGAGCTCCATTGGCATAACCCACACGACATTTCATGGCTGCATAAGCATAAATCATGCTAGGTGAAATGCTGGGATCATTGTTTTTTAGGCCTTCTTCAAATGAACGTACTGTACTATGTGTGTCTGTTAAACTGTTATAGGCTTCTGTAGAGGCACACCAGATCATGGTGATACGATCACAGTTATTGTTTGTTTTAAAGCTTTCAATGTCCTTGATGAGCGCATCTGCTTGAGCCATTTTATTTGTTTCAGGTTTAAAATGTGTGGCTTCTAAGCGACGACAATAATTTTTGTCATAAACAGCTTTCATGGGGACAATGTTTTTTAAGTCTTCGTTGCATTTATCGAGTAAGTCTTGAGGAATAACACCAGCTTTTAAGGCTGCTTCATAACCATTATCTGGAAAGAGATCCCAAGCACCATAAACGATATCATTTAAGTTTGCTAAAGGAACCATTTCTTTAACCATAGGGTTACGATTTTCGGTTCTTTTGCCTAAACGAATGTGGCCTAATTGAGTCAGAGAGCCAATGGGTTTACGAACATCTCTTTTAGCGGCTTCAACGCCAGCTACAAAGGTTGTGGATACAGCGCCAAGACCAACGAGTAGTACACCCAATTTTCCTTGTGCTGGTTTAATATTAACGCCTGCTTGTGTCATAAAATCCTCCTTGCCACGGCGCAGTCCTGAGTTAATCGGAGGACAAAACCGGGCTAAATTAATCTAATTTTCAAATAGTGAATCTTGTATCGTACGACTATATAAGAAGTTGCTAAAAAAGTCGCACTGATAATTGTCAAAAAAACGTTCAAATTCCTTACTCCCGTTGATTGAGAAAAGCAAGGGATACTGCAGGTAAAAACGTTTAACAATATGATATGATTAGAGAAAATGGTCAGACAATTTCAAACAACGTTATCTCAGGAGCAGAATTAATCCGCATGCGGAAGGTATGCCCTAGACCGCGGTTTATGTAAATGCGTTTGCGATTAGAGATATGATGAAGGCCGCGTTTTAGGTTTTGGCTGCGTTGTGGGACTACAAAAGAACCAAAAATGGGCCATGTGAGTTGACCGCCATGTGAATGGCCTGAAAGCATGAGATCAAAATCTTGATTAACCATATGCACTGTATCAGGATTATGTGAGAGGACAAAAGTGGGCAAAGATGTATCTACATTTGCAAAGGTTGTTTTGGGATCACATTTATTGGACCACAGATCATGAAGACCCAAGAGATTAAAAGTTTCTCCCTTAAAAGTTAGAAGCTCAGATTCGTTGGTCAAGATACGAATATCTTTTCTTTCCAAAGCATCTTTAGTGATGTGATGTTCAAAAGGATCATTTTCCACACTGCCAGGATAGCAGCTGCCATAATCATGATTTCCCAAACAACCATAGATACCAATTTTGGCTCGTAATCGTGATAGCATTTCAGGGAGTTCATACAGGTATTTGGGATCCCATTGGAAAAAATCACCTGTGAGTACAATAAGGTCAGCTTGTTGTGCGTTGATGTGATCAAAAATTTTGTTAAAATATTTTTTATCTTTGTTTGTGGGGCCGTAGTGCAAATCAGAAATATGTATGATTTTCATGCCCTTAATTGAGGAATGTTTATTATTCAGTTTAAGAGGGACGTAATCGAGTTTAAAATTTTTCACAGCGCGTAAATAGCCATAAACACCAACAACAGGTAGACCTACCATGAGTGATGCGGCTGTGACAGCGCGGACAGCCTTTTTGTGATGCAAGGTACGAAAATATTCAGTGACTTTACGCTTATTTCTCATAGATTAATTACAGTATAGCACGGTTTTTTTTAAGGGGAAAGAGATAATCTGTCATATTTTTGACAATTTAATAAGAGAAATCAGTATGATACATTTCCTAAACAGTGTATAATTTAAGAGATGTCATCCTCAAGAGTCATTTTTATCCTTTGTATTTTTCTCATGGTTTCGTGTGGCGGTAGTGGGGGCAAGTATATTGTGCCTGGCGATAAGGACCAAACAGATGAATCCGTGACTGTTATTGAGAATAAATCTGTTTATGCTCAAGATAAACTCAATGTGATCACGCTGAATGTAACCGTTAAAGAAGGTGGGGCCACATTGGATGAGGTGAATACTGATGACGATGACTCTGATGATTTTCAACCAGAAGCTGTTGTCAGTATTTCAGAAAGTGGTTACACATTTGCCGATGGTTCTAGCTCAGCCTCTGGTATGTTACGTGTGCGCGGCGCATCTTCTAGAAATTCTGATCATAAATCTTATCGCATAAAACTTGATAGTAAAGAAAACTTATGGCGCAATCATCGTATTCTTCAACTGAATAAACATCCTTATGATTTGTCGCGTATGCGTCAGAAGTTGGCTTTCGATTATTTCAAGGACATTGATTACATGAC
>Ga0233437_1003075_pt1 | contig 22896 bp, 22 predicted proteins | sample SI_122_August201_FD_182714 | JGI IMG/M metagenome (GOLD analysis project Ga0233437, IMG submission 182714) | Seawater microbial communities from Saanich Inlet, British Columbia, Canada - SI_122_August2016_200_MG | ecosystem: Environmental > Aquatic > Marine > Inlet | place: Canada: British...
TCCGCCGCCAGGGCCGCCACGAGCACACCGTATTCGGTTGCGTCTTCCCAGGGCAGCACCGTATAGCGAGATAAGATGCCATGCCTGAGGGCGTTAAAACGAGTGATCTCGGTGCCGGTATTTTCCGCTGGTAACAATTGGTTGGTCATGGCCAAAAACTCCTCTTTCGTTTGGGTTTATCAAGGCGGGTCAGCAGCAATTCTGCATGGATGAAAAAACCTTCATTCGCCTTCATTTCAGCATCATTGGATTTATCAAGGAGGCGCTCGTAGGTACGGCTCCACATACCCTTGGGGCGCTCGGGGAATGCAGCCGCCATACCAGGATCACCGCCGAGACGCATCCTGATCTTGTTTGCGCGTCTTAGCGCCCGGTCCCAGCCTTCTTCGCTCTGGCTTGTATAGGAGAGCCGATAGCAATGCCGACACAGGAAATACCGTCCCGGCCCGTGTAACTTCGCCACGCGCCGATCACAGGTAACGCCATTGACCACGCCAGGGCAGATAAAATATGGCCGCGAACCGCCAAACCGGCAGGACACGCGGACGATGCGGACGGCCTCCTCCACATCCTCCCACTCGCCGCCACCGATGCGCACTCGATAGGAAAGGCGCAGGCAGCTATCTTCCGAGTGCAAGTTGATCGACGCCACCTTCTCGCCGTCCTGTGACCACTGCCAACCACCTCTCCAACCGGATTTAAGACAACCATCCTGGTGAAGTCGGTTCACATCAATAGACCGAGACGATTCCACCTTGTCTCGACCAAGCCCCGCAGGCCGTCCTGATCCTAATCCACCCATCATATGCTTCCGTTTTTCCCGAAATCGTTTGGAAACTTGGCTGGTATTTCAATCCCCATTACCGTGAGAGCCGCGATTGCCGCTTCCTTTCGAACCTCATACCAACCTTTCCAGCAGCGTGAATGCAGCCAGGCATGGCCTTGGGAATCTGCCCCGAACGGCAATAGTGGATCATGGGCGCTGTCACTGCCGCCACAGGCAAGGCAACCGTCCGGCGAAGATATGGCCGGGTGGTGATTCATCCATTCACTTACACAACAGGCAAAAGCCTGTACCTCCGCTTTCGAACGTGAAACGCCACCGTCAAACTCGACAATCCCGGCGCGCTCGTCGAAAAACATCTGCCAGTCTTCAGCCGACCACCCGTCGGCACGGGGACGCAGGAGAGCGATGATCTCTGCCTTGTTACGGGACAGGCCAGTAAGAACGTGTTCTGGTGGCGGCGAGGAAGCTTTGAGAGACAAGGATTCGCCATTAACGGCGATCCCGATACCAGCGGCTATTGCCGCATGAAGGGCTTCGACGGCACTCATACCTGGGCACTCCATCCCGTGACAGTTTTCCCAACCGAGGGGGCAGAAGGCGGTGAAGGCGTTAAAGGCGGTGTTTTGATTTCAGCCACCCTCCAAGCCGTGCGGCCATCGGCTTCTGCTTTCTGGAACTCAAAGCCCCGGACAATTCGATTGGCATTCTTTTTAAGTAGCCAACCCAGCTTCGAGCGATTTATCTCGCCACGTTCCTCAACGGGAAATTCGCGCATCGCGTCGAGCAGATTGGGGTAGTTGTAAAGCGCCGCGTCAACCGCCTTGCGGACCGTGGTTGGAGACGGGCCAAATGCGGCATGCCACTCGGCCATTAACCCACTAAGCGCATCCCCATCAGGGTCATGGCGCACCTGTTCTAGCAGTGCTGTCGCTGGATCAGGGTGACCGAGCCACATCAGCGGATACCGGCAATAGTCGGACCAAGCGCCACCAAACGTGACAATATTATCGGCATCAACGCGCGGCATGCCTGCATTGCGCCACGCTTGGATAATCGTTAGGACCGCCGCCACATACGTGCCACGACTCTGGCACACCTTATCCACGGGAAATCCTTTGTAGGACATTGTTGCCGGGGTCGCGCAGCGCGGGTCGATATGTATCGTTAGCACACGACGAAGCAGATCGCGTATTGGCCCGACGTTGTTCCCCGACCCCAGAAACAGGGTGCGGGTGCTGACTGTGGCGGTCTTGCTGACGCCGAGAATCCGATCTGTGATATGTTCAGCCGTCAGCATTCGCTTAACAGTGCCGTGCGGTATCCAGTCGGTGTCCATGTCGTCGAATTCGATAACCGCCGGGCTGGTCAGCAGCAAGGACAGAATGACCTTGGTAGCCTCCTCCGAGGTTGTCGGATAGCTGACCTTGGCATTTCCGCCTGGCCCGGCGAATGCCCCAATCAATTCGCACAGGTATGTCTTGCCGCTACCGAATACTGGCGCTCTAACGTGAAACCCTGGCGCATAGGGCAGCGTTGGGCGCACCACAGCAGTGAAGATCGCGGCAAGTGCAGCCGCCTTATCGGTGGCAGCCACGAAATGGAACTCGGCGAGCAATTCTTCGAGCAGAATTAGCGCCTTTTGTGCCGATTCATGGGTCGGCTCAGGGATTACAAACTGCCGCGCATCGAACACACCGAACCGCTGGGCTTCCTTGTCATAGCCCGGATGAGTAATGAGTTCTCCGTCCGTCTCCCGGAAGTATGGTTGCCGTGCCAAGCCCGCCAAAGGCGGCAAGTAACGAAAATTCTGCGCATCAAACAGAATGCCCGCGTGCCGTGCTGGCGGATCGCAGCGAACCCAGTCTTCTGCGCGCCCATCATATTTTTCCCATGTGGCAGCTACCGAAAGTTCACGGGTCAAAGCAGGCGCGCTGGTGGGTACGATTGAAGGGTCACCGGAGGTAGGGTCGGTCGAGACGGAAACAATCAAGCCACCAGCCTGATAATGCCGCCCACGGTTTGCCAATTCCTTCTCCGCAGCATCAACGACGCGATGCAGGTCTCCTGCCACCACTCTTATTAGAGGTTTGTGGCGCGCTTCTGCGCTGCGCACGCCGAGGAATTCAAGGAGTGCCCGAACGTGATATTTGTCTCGATGGGCGTGTTGGCAGCAAAAGCCGCCTACAGGATATAGCTCGTCGGGTTCGAAATAGGCCGCGCCTGTGTCTAACTCGTCGGTGTGCTCATGCACCCACGGGCAGGTCATGTCGTGTTTGCCAGACCCCAGTGGCGTCTTGTAAAGCCCCCGCGCTTTAAGTGCCGCGACGACTGGGTTCTCAGCCGCTTTAGGGGTCAGGATATCGTCATTGGCATTGCCAATACGGTGATATTCACTGGAAGACCGCGCAGAGCGCTTTGCGGTTTTCTTCGGCCTTCCCGCCGGGGCGAGTTCTAATTGCAGCCGATCGACAATCTCGTCCGGTGTGTAGCGTTTATCGGGCTGCCATTCAATCAGGCGGCATTGAAAAGGAGCACCAGCAGCGTCAGCATATTTTGGCTTGCCGTTTATTGCCACTGGCAGCCGCGCCCAACGGCTTAATGGCCCTGACGCGCCAGCATCACATAAGCCAGCTTCAATCGCTGCATTGAGCAATCGCACTGCCACAGCACCGTCAGTGAGCGGTTCCGCAAGGATGATCCCACCTTGATGATTGCCGGGGCTTGTCTCGATCAACCATGACAACTCGAACCCATCAAGACGATCCAGCGGGACCTTCGTGCCAAGATCATCGAGCATCAGGAAATGGCAGGCCGCAAATTGGCTTTTGCGAGCTTTAAACGATCCGTCATCACCAGGGTAGAAGCTGGAACATCCAACAAAATTGTTTGTTTCTGCGGATGGCATTTCCGTGGCCGGATCGACGCGACGGGCAGGCCAACCACCGATGCTGGGATCGCCGCTCTTTGAAGAGATGGCGGCAAAGGCACCTTCTGGCAGGCACGGGAACACCGCAGCGACGAAATCAGCGTTTATGATCTGAAAAACACCTCCTTCGCCGCCTTTACCGGCTTCTACTGGGTCGGGTGAGAAAACTGTCAGCGGGCCCACGGGAAAAGTTGTTTCGATGTTCTCAGCGGTCATGGCGCACCTCGCCTATCTCACTGCCGACAGCATGGTCATTTGCGGCATCTGCTTTGGCCCATTCGGCCAGGATGGAAAAGAAACCGCTGACGTTCCCGATGATCTGGCAGGCATCATCACGGGTCAGGGGGAAATCGACACGCGGCTGCCAAGTTTCGAGGGTGCGGTCGATAAGGTCGTCGTTAATACAGGATTTGGTTTTCACCGAAGATCTCACGGATGGCTTCTAACCGCTCCGTGCCTCTGATCTCCGGCTTCGGACTCACACCGATAACACTGGATCGTTATGTCATTTGCATATTCGGCGTCCCAATCCCAGGGATCGCCCGTTAGCAGGGCACTAGCGCGACAGGTCGTCCTCCGGGATCGTGAATTTGTGGGACTTGCCCGCTTCGATCACCAAGTCCCGTTTGTTGTTTTTGCCAATAGCGCTAGAAATGGCGCAACGGAAATGGCCATGCCGTAAGCCGTCCACGACCACGTTAACGATACGATTTATGGCCTCTCTGGCTTGCGGGCCATAATCAAGGTCATCTGGCTTGGAGTTCTGATCATCAGGCATTGTGCAAAAGTCCTTTCATATCTTTGATAGTGGAGGAGAACGCCAACGGCGGCACGAAGGTGCTGTCGCCGTAGAAGGACAGAACGTCGGCCTGACGGTCGGGGCGATCCTCAAATACAAAAACCTTACGGCGGCCTTCGGTGCGCAAATTAAGGAGGGCATATCCTGTGCACCGCAAAAAGCAGGCGAGGTAAAAATCCCTCGTTTCAAAGGGCCTTTGATGCAGCGCTCTTGCTCTGATTGTTTTGTGTCCAGTTGTCACTTCACACTCTCCTGAAAAAAAGGGAATTACTCGCTCGCGAGAATACGTTGATGGGGGACTTCTCGCATCAGCAGCCCAAGTTTCTCCAACCGGATGCGCATGGCGATGGGCGAGACGAGGAACTTTTCCGCGAAGGGCCGAGCGATACCGTCAAGTGCTTCCTCAACGCTCTCCGTCCAATTATGTCCCGCGATGCTGCACGAAATCCGGGGCACTTCGACGAATGGGTGTTCGACCGGGATTTTAGGGGCCAGTACCCGCCGCTTGCGATCCGGAAAGGCCTCGTCCCAGGCGGCAAAAACTAGCTTTCGTGGCATCAGTAGACAGGACGCGTAGAAATCCGCTTGCCATTCGACACGCTCCTTCGCCTGACTCGAACGGCACACAACTGACGGAACCGACTTGCTGCCGAATAGGGATGCTTGGGCCGCATCCTTGGCAAACAGTTGCCGATGGAGCCGCCAGTGGCCGCCGCCCTCATGTGCCAGGGTGAAGCGATACCGGCCTTCTTTATTGGGGTTCTCTTCTGGGTCGAGGCTTTCGTCAACCACGACCCGCTTTTCATCAAAAAATATTGCCCCCAAGATGTCTGGGCCTTGGGCGGGATCAGTGCCGGTGCGGGGAATGCCGAACAGACGATGGGTATCGTCGAACTCAATGCCAAGTTTCAGGTGTTTTTCCATGATGTCTTCGATGGGAATCGGCGGTTCGATAACGACGTCGCGCGCATGAGCGAACTCTGCAAGCAACGCCTCGGCCTCGCGTTCGATGGCTTCCTCGGCTAAATATGGGACAAATTTTCTCATCAATCTTCCATTCTCATCTGCATCTGTCGTTAGGTTGGCTACTATTTGTCTTTTGATTTCTCCGCCTCACGTGCCAGTTTGGCTACATCATCAGCCGTCATACCCTTTGTCGTCCGCAACAGTGCGGCCAGTTCGCGAGGGTGTTCCTTGATGATGTCTGACAGATCGGACGAAACCTTCCCGGCGAGGGCCATTAGCTCATCCACATCAATTGCAAAAATTTCAGCGATTTTGCACACCTTGTCTTCGGCTGGCGGCGGAAACTCGTCCCGCTCGACCTTGGAAAGATAGGTCGGGCTGACGCCGATTTTCTTGGCCATTTCACGCAATCCAAACTCCCGTTCCTCTCGGATGCTGCGAATGAACGCCCCGAATTTGATATTCCTCCCACTGGTCATGACTTACATCTCCGTTTTATGTTTAGGTGTCACTATACACATGAAGCTTATAGAGTGTCAAGTGTCAACTAAACGGTTGTCAAAGGGGGTTAGGCCGCGAGCTTCAATTCCCGGACATCTGTCAGAACCTGCCGAAAATCAGATGACGGGGCGATGCACATGGTTCTATAAGTGTCCAAGAAGCGCAGGGTTATCGTAGTTTTGAAAAATGAAGCACCGCGACAGATGAACGTACCCGGGCCACCTATTTCACACGGTTTCCGTGTTGGTCACACGTCCCATCCGCAAGCCGTATAATAACGGCTAACAGCACGCTGGATATGGCCTGCACAAAGGCTGGCATTACTTTCCGGCAGTTCGCCAAATTCAAGATTTCCGAAGAACTGCGTTATGAGTCCCTGGGGAATGGTTACGTTGGACAGGTTCGTAAAAAGGCGATCCAAGGCGGAACGTACTTCTGTTTCCTGCCAATAGTATCGAACCCGGTCACTTAGGCTGAAATGCCGGAGGACGGCAACTTCCGCATGGGGCCCCTCGTAATACGATTGCCAGTCACCGGGATTCCGATCCATGGCGTCATCAAGCGCGGCGACGATTCCCGACCGGACGCTTGGGTAGAGCCTTTCCTCGATGGCGGCGAGTGCGAAGATCGCCTCGCGAAAGCGGAACGTCAACTCCGGACCGACTTTTAGGAAAAAAACGTGGCGACTGACTAATTCAGCGAGGGAGGAAGTCGGCTGGTAGTCCGTCGAATGTCCTTCAAAAGTCAGGCCGTTGTGACGTCCGATAGCTGTCACGAGTTCCCGCGCGCCATCGGGATCGAATTGGTGGACGGAACTGTGGCTGAAGTCCACGCCGGGCTGGGTAACCACCGACACGACACGGCCCCAGGCGTCTTCAATGCCCTCGGAACGGAACGCATCGCGGTGGGTGAAGATGGTTTCGTCCAGCCGTTCGGGTGTGGTGACCTGAAGGCCGGTCATTTCTTCGGTTTCTCCGCCAGGGACGGGAACTTCCGTGCCAATAACATAAACAAGTGCATTCGGATCGGGGGCAGACTCCTCGGCAATTCGGCAAAGACGGGCTGCGCGGCGGGCGACTTCGTCAAAGCTTGGGCGTGGTTCGCCCCCGCAGGCCATGCTGGCATCGAGGTGGGTCTTTGTGAATCCCGCTTCGACGTAACTGCGAACCAACACTTCGGCTTTGGCCAGGGCCGTTTCAGCAGATTCTTGTCTCCATGGGTTCGGGCCGAGGTGATCGCCGCCGAGCAAAATTCGGTCCTCGGCCAGCCCCGATCTCTCGACGAGTTGCGACAGCCACGCCGCAAAGTCCGCCGGCGTCATGCCGGTATAACCGCCTTCCTGGTTCACTTGATTGCATGTGGCTTCAATCAAGACCGGAAGCTGTCGTTTGGCTGCAAAGTCGAGAATTGCCTCCAGCACGTAGCCATTTGCGGTACAGAAACTTGGCAGACCGACACGGGTACCATTCCGATTTTTGGAGATTAAATCATTCAAATCCATGATGTTTCAGCCATTAAACAATTTCATGAGCGGGATTCGTTTCGACGAATCGTTTAAGCGATTCCAGGTCCGACGTTCCTTCCATGGGACCGCGCCGCGTGACGGCGAGTGCACCAGCGGCGGCGGCTAGGGTCAGCGTCTCGTCAATATCTCCGCCGCGAAGCCAAAGCGCAGTGAAGGCGCCGCCGAAACAATCTCCCGCCCCGGTCGGATCGATTTCCTCAACCTGGAACGCCCGGACAAACCGACTTCCGTATTCATCAAAAAACCGAACGCCTTCCGACCCGAGTTTATGGACCACTACGCGAACCCCAAGTCCAAGGAGTTCTTGAACCGCGCCATCGGTCTTTTTTGCTTGCGTCAGTAAAAAGATCTCTTCGCCACTGGGTAGGAACAGATCCGTCAGGGCGAGTATTTCACCCATGGCTTCGCGCATACCCGGAGAATCGAGTATCTCTTTTCGCAGGTTCGGATCGAAAGATACCGTTCCGCCGCGATCCTTAACGGCCTTTGCCGCGCGCAGGTTCAATGCCACAAACTCGGCGCTTAAAAGCGAAGAGCCCATGACGTGAACATGATCCACCGTTTCCAATGCGCGCATTGACGCGTCCGACACAGACATTTGGCCGCATGCGCTATGTTTGATATTGAAGACGAAATTCCGGGAACCGTCAGGACAATACCGCACGAAAGCGCTGCCTGTGGGTCTATCCGGATCGATGCTGACCGCCGAGATGTCGACCCCGTCCTGCTCAAGCCTTTCTAGGTTTACGCGCCCGAAATCATCATTTCCGACCGCTGAAATAATGGCGCCGGGATGGCCGAGTTTCGCGACCTGATCGATGTAAATGGCCGGCGCGCCGGAAGGATACGGGCCAGTCAGTGCGATTGGTTCAAGAAACCCATCACCTCGATGGTCCGCCATAATTTCGACGAGAATTTCTCCAATGACCGCGATCTTTTTCACAGTTTCCGTCCATTATGTTTCAGGTTCGTGGCAACACAGAGTTCTGTTCCAATGTACATTGAAATCAAAGAGCTGGTTAACAGGACGGCGGCGACTTCGCAGGATGGTTTCTTGCTTGACTCATGCCACCAGCGGCTACTAGTGTCAACTTAGAAATTAACACGCGTAAAATATTTGTGGTTATTTTAAGGGTTGTTTGGGAGGGTGGCCTTGTAATCGCATAGTGCAATCTTGGCTTCGAATTGTATGCCGGATGGCGGGTGAGGATCGACGGTATGAACCGAAAAATCAAAACGATGGAAGAATTCGCATCGTTGTGCGGTGTCTCCCGGCCGACAGTTTCGAAGTACTTCAACGACCACTCGAGCGTTCGCAAATCGACGCGGAAACGTATTGAGCAGGCGATAGAACAGTATGACTATCGCCCTAACATTTTTGCTGTAAATCAGAACCGCCGAGCGACCAAGAATATTGGAATTCTCGTCCCCTACCTTGCGGACCCATTTTTCGCGGAAATAGTGCGAAACATCGAGCGGCGATGCATCGACGCGGGATACTGGCCAATATTGATGAGTTCCCATGGCGCAACGGAACTCGAAAACAACGCTTTGGATTCGCTCCAATCGCTCAAACCCGCAGGGGCTCTAGTGGCGCCGCTCGGCCGGGCGTCGGACTACGAACATGTTCGAAGATTCACGGAAGAGGTCCCGACGGTCATCTTTGACAGTCAGGTTGACGTTGGCGAAGCCTTTGTCGGATCTGATAATTTCCAAAGCATTGGGATGATCGTGGAGTATTTGTACCGCACTGGGGAACCGCCTTGTTTTTTCGAAATGCCACCCGTCAACCCGAATGCAAACAAGCGTCGCCAGGCCTATCGGCAGACCATGGAGCGGCTCGGCCACGCGCCACAGATTATCCATGTCGATGGACAGGGTTGGGAGTTCGAACGCGTCGGCTACCAGGAAGGCAAGCGTCTTATATCGGAACATGCGCTCCCTTCGAACACGGTGCTGTGCAGCAACGACCGAATCGCTATCGGATTATTGGCGGCGGCGCATGAGATGGGGCTCCGCGTCGGCCAGGGTCCGGGTTGCGCCTTACGGATCGCGGGCCACGACGATCACCCCTGGTCTCAGTTTACCTGTCCCGCTTTGACCACGGTTGCGCAAAACTATTCGGCAATTTCGGATCACAGCGTGGAAACGCTGTTCCGAATAATCAATTCCGGCGGCAAGGCCGAAACGTACGAATCGATTCTTTTCGAGGGAAAACTCGTCTTACGCGCTTCTGCGTGACGGTGGCGGGCTAAAAACTACGGCTGCTTAAAAATTTACGCGCGTAAACTTTTTTGTTGACTTACTTGCCATCTATTCGTATAATTAACTGATATCAACAATTCGGTTTAGGTTCCTTACAAACCCAACAGGGAGATTTCATATGAAACTGTTGAAGGCATTTGCTGCCGCGACGGGCATTGCGTCGCTAATCAGCTTTAGTGCTGGGGCGGCGGAAATCACGGTCGCCACTGTGAACAACGCTGACATGATCGTCATGCAGAAGCTTGCTCCGCAGTGGGAAAAAGCGACCGGCAACACGATCAACTGGGTTGTCCTGGAGGAAAACGTCCTGCGCCAGCGGACTACTCAGGATATTGCAACGAAAGGCGGTTCTTTCGATATCATCTTCATCGGTGCCTACGAAGCTCCGATTTGGGGGGCCAACGGTTGGCTTACATCGTTGAACGATTTTGGCGATGACGCTGCATACGACGTCAACGACATCTTCCAGCTGGTACGGAACGGTTTGTCTGCAAAGGACAACCTCTATGCTGTTCCGCTCTATTCCGAGACCTCTTTCACATTCTATCGGACGGACGTCTTCAAGGCCGCGGGCGTCGAAGCGCCGACCGAGCAAATCTCCTACACCGAGTTCAGGGACATTGTTTCCAAGGTCCACGACCCGGATAACGGTGTTTTCGGAACCTGTCAGCGCGGTAAGGCTGGCTGGGGCGAGAACATGGCCTTTATCGGCCCGCTTGCCAACGCTTTTGGCGCCCGCTGGTTCGACATGAACTGGAACCCGCAACTCGACTCGGCCGAGTGGAACGCCGCGGTAACCTATTACGTTGACCTGATGACCAAATACGGTCCTCCGGGTGCGAGCGCCAACGGCCACAATGAAAACCGTGCTCTGTTCAAGGACGGTAAGTGTGCGACCTGGGTCGACGCAACCTCGGCGGCCAATGACGTTCGTAATCCGAAGACCTCGACCGTTGCGGACAAGACCGATTTCTTCAAGGCGCCCAAACAGGCGACTGCAAAGGGCACTGGTTGGTTCTGGTCCTGGGCACTTGCCATTCCGGCGACCTCTAAGAAGATTGACGCCGCCAAGGACTTCCTCAAATGGGGCACTTCGAAAGAGTACTTCGAAATGGTTGGCGAAACCGAAGGCTGGGTTGCCGTGCCGAGCGGAACGCGTCAATCGGTTCACGAGGATCCGCGTTTGCTGAAGGCCGCGCCTTTCGCGGCGACTATCAAGGACGCGATCCTCTCGGTGGACCCGGCCGATCCGTCGCTGCTTCCCGTTCCTTACACCGGCGTTCAGTTCGTCGCGATCCCCGAGTTCCAGGGCATCGGCAACTACGTCGGGCAGCAGATCTCGGCGGCTCTTGTCGGGCAGCAGACGGTTGATACTGCTCTGGCCAACAGCCAGAAGTTCGCGGTCCGCGAAATGACCAAGGCCGGTTACATCAAGTAACCTCCTGCGTGAACGGGCCGGTCCCTGCGGATCGGCCCGCTTTACGATATTTTCCGAGTCCTTCTCGGCGTAGCTTTGTAGAAAGGGCCTGGGTGGGCCTTTCCTTCAACGCTTCAAAGAAAGTCTAACGGGAGGAAACTATGGCAACTAAGGCTTCCCGCACCGCCGCAAGGGCAATGATCTCGCCGGCCGTGCTTCTCCTGCTCGGCTGGATGATCGTTCCGCTTGGGATGACGCTCTATTTCTCGTTTCTGAGATACAACCTGATCACGCCCGGCGACAATCCATTTGTGGGGTGGGAGAACTACAACTGGTTCATTACCGACCCGAGCTTTACGGACGCAATGTTCAACACGCTTGTGATGGTCGGAGGTGTCCTGCTGATCACGGTCGTCGGGGGCATCTTGTTCGCCCTGCTGCTGGACCGGCCGATGTTCGGCCAGGGCTTAATCCGCATTATGGTGATCGCACCGTTTTTCGTGATGCCGACCGTTTCCGCACTGGTCTGGAAAAACATGTTCATGAATCCGGTGAACGGCGTCTTCGGGCGCCTCGCCACGAGCTTGGGTTTCCAGCCCATCGATTTTTTCGGCCAGATCCCACTGGCCTCGATCATCTTCATCGTCAGTTGGCAGTGGCTTCCATTCGCGACGCTGATCCTGCTGACCGCGCTGCAGTCGCTCGATCAGGAACAGCTCGAGGCCTCCGAAATGGACGGCGCAAGATGGCTGAGCCGGTTCTGGTACATCATGCTGCCGCACTTGGCCCGCGCGATCACCGTCGTGATCTTGATACAAACCATTTTCCTGCTGTCAATCTTCGCCGAAATCCTCGTGACCACCAACGGCGGGCCGGGCACGGCGACGACTAACCTGACGTATTTGATCTATGTCTCGTCACTGCTGCAGTTCGACGTGGGGATGGGTAGTGCCGGCGGTGTCATCGCCATCATCCTTGCCAACATCGTTGCGATCTTCCTGATGCGGATGATCGGCAAGAACCTCGACGCATAGGGAGGAACGATCAATGGCACGCGCAGTCTCAAACAAAACCAAGCTCATCAACACAGCCGTTGCCGGAACGCTTGGCTTTCTGATCTTCTTTCCTATTCTCTGGATCGTGGTCCTGTCGCTCAAGACCGAACAAGACGCGATCAGGGCGCCTCTGGAGATCCTGTTCAACTCCGGTTGGACGACCGAAAGCTTCAGCACGGTCCAGGCCCGGTCCGACTATTTCAAGCACTTCTCCAACTCGGTCATCATCTCGGTCGGGTCGACGTTACTGGGCCTTCTGATCGCGATACCCGCGGCCTGGTCGATGGCCTTTGTGCCCGCCAAACAGACAAAAAACGTCCTGATGTGGATGCTGTCGACCAAGATGCTGCCGCCGGTAGGCGTGCTGGTGCCGATCTACCTGATCTTTCGCGACATCGGCTTGCTGGACAGCCGGATTGGTCTGACCTTCGTTCTGATGATGATCAACCTGCCGATCATCATCTGGATGCTTTACACCTACTTCAAGGAGATCCCCGGCGAGATCCTCGAAGCGGCACGAATGGACGGAGCGAGCCTGCGCGAAGAGGTCCTCTACGTGCTAACGCCAATGGCGGTTCCGGGCATGGCCTCGACGGTCTTGCTCAATGTCATTCTCGCGTGGAACGAGGCTTTTTGGACGCTCAATCTGACAGCGGCCAAGGCGGCTCCGCTCACGGCCTTCATCGCCAGCTACTCGAGCCCCGAGGGCCTCTTCTACGCCAAGCTTTCGGCGGCATCCGTGATGGCCATCGCACCGATTCTGATCATGGGCTGGTTCAGCCAAAAACAACTCGTTCGCGGCCTCACCTTCGGCGCGGTGAAATAAGGAACAGATCATGGGAAATATCAAACTCGAAACCGTCTCCAAAAGCTTCGGCAGCGTGGAAGTCATTCCGCCGCTTGATCTGGAAATTGAGGAAGGGGAATTCGTCGTCTTTGTCGGCCCCTCGGGCTGTGGCAAATCGACCCTGCTGCGTCTTATTGCCGGTCTGGAGGATGTCACGTCGGGGACCGTTTTGATCGACGGTCAAAACGCAACCGCTGTACCGCCGGCCAAGCGCGGACTTGCCATGGTGTTCCAGTCCTATGCGCTCTATCCGCATATGTCGGTCGGGAAAAACATCGCATTTCCGCTCAAAATGGCCAAGGTTGATCAAAGCGAGATCGAAACGAAGGTTGCCACGGCAGCCGAGGTCCTTAACCTTACCGACTACCTTGACCGTAAGCCCGGGCAACTGTCCGGCGGGCAGCGCCAGCGCGTCGCCATCGGCCGGGCCATCGTCCGCGAGCCCAAGGCGTTCCTGTTTGACGAACCACTTTCCAACCTCGACGCGGCCTTGCGGGTCGGCATGCGGCTTGAAATTTCCGAATTGCACAAGCGGCTGGCGACAACGATGATCTATGTCACTCACGATCAGGTCGAGGCAATGACCATGGCCGATAAGATCGTGGTGCTTCAGGCAGGCGTCATCGAGCAGGTCGGCAGTCCGTTGGAGCTTTACCAGACGCCGCGCAATATTTTTGTGGCCGGTTTTATCGGTAGCCCAAAGATGAATTTCATCGACGGCACCGAAGCCAAGAAACACGACGCCCATACCATCGGAATACGGCCAGAACACATCAACGTTTCAAGCAGCGAAGGCTCTTGGAAAGGTGTCGTCGGCGTGGCCGAGCACCTGGGTTCCGATACGTTCCTCCACATCCACGATTCCGGGTTGGCGGATCCGATGACCGTCCGCGTTAGCGGCGAAGTCGATTTCCGCTACGGCGACACGATCTACATGACGCCGCATGAAGACAAGATCCAAAAATTCGATGCAGAAGGACTTAGAATTACATGAACCGCCTTGAGGGTAAATCTGCACTGGTTACGGGCGGGGCGAGGGGTATTGGCCGGGCCATCTCCGAGGCATTTGTCCGTGAAGGGGCCGATGTTGCGATTGCCGACCTTCTTGAGGACGAAGCGCAAGCGCTGGCAGAACAACTGGGACCGAAAGCCAAAGGCGTCCGTTTGGATGTTTCCTCCAGGGATTCAATCACAAGCGCCGTAAATACGGTGGAAGAAGCCTTTGGTGGCGTTGATATTCTCGTCAACAACGCCGGTATTTTCGATATGTGCCGGCTCGACGAGATCACAGAAGAAATGTATCGCCGTCAGTTCGACGTTAACGTCGCCGGGACGATTTTTGCCTGCCAGGCTGTGGTGCCCGGCATGATCAAGCGGGGTGGTGGCAGCATCATCAATTTTTCCTCTCAGGCAGGTCGGCGGGGTGAGGCTTATATCGTGCTTTACTGCGCCACCAAGGCCGCCATCGTAAGCGTGACCCAGTCGCTCGCTCTGGAACTGGCGGAAAACAATATCCGGGTTAATGGGATTGCCCCCGGCGTGATCGATACACCTATGTGGGAGCACGTGGATTCGCTTTTCGCGAAGTATGAAAACCGGCCGCTTGGCGAGAAAAAGCGCCTGGTGGGCGAAGCCGTGCCGCTTGGGCGTATGGGTAACCCCGAAGATATTGCCGACCCGGCGGTATTCCTCGCGTCAAACGAAGCCCGGTACATCACCGCTCAGACCTTCAACGTCGATGGCGGTAACTGGATGAGTTAGAGGCCCCTGCTTGTGTTGTCCATCAAGCACGCGGATTTAGGGTCAAAAGTCATGGGTGTTACCCTCAACAATGGCACAATCTCACAATTGCCCGATGGAATCCCTGGGCCTTCCTATGATCGCGCGGCGCTGACGCCGGGTATCGTTCACATAGGCTGCGGAAACTTCCATCGCGCGCATCAGTCTTGGTATTTGGGCCAACTGTTGGAAATGGGCCTGTGCACGGACTGGGCAATCATCGGCGCGGGGGTTCGTCCGGCCGATGCCGCCATGCGAGAAACGCTTGAAGCACAGGATTGGTTAACGACCCTGATCGAACTCGGCCCCGACGACAAACGCGCCGAGGTCATCGGCCCGATGATCGACTTCGTCCCGGTGGCGGCGGATAATGCTCCGCTGATCAAAGCGTTGGCCGATCCGCGCATCCGGATCGTCTCGCTGACCGTCACCGAAGGCGGGTACTACGTCGATCCGGCAACCAATGGGTTCGATACCGACCATCCCGACATCCAATATGACGCCGCCCACCCCGACACCCCGCGTACCGCGTTTGGGGCCATGATCGCGGCTTTGAAACGTCGCCGGGATGCAGGTGTCGGTCCGTTCTCGGGGCTGAGTTGCGACAACCTACAAGGCAACGGCAACATCCTAAAATCGACGGTTCTTTCGTTGGCGCGGCTCTCCGATCCCGATTTGGCGGACTGGATTGAGGCAAATTGCACTTTCCCGAACTCGATGGTCGACTGTATCGTTCCGGCGACTGGCCCGAAAGAGATCGCTTTGGCCCGCGAATTTGGTATCGACGATGCGGCGCCGGTTACCCATGAACCATTCCGCCAATGGGTCATCGAAGACAATTTCTGTGCTGGCCGCCCGGATTGGGACAAGGCCGGAGGTACCTTTACCGATCAGGTGCCTGACTACGAAACAATGAAGATCCGGATCTTGAACGGCGGTCACCAAGTGTTGTGTTTGGTGGGCGAACTGGTGGGCATCGAACTCATGTCGGAGACGATGGCCGATCCGCTGATCCACCGCTTCTTCCGCAAGGTCGAAGAAGAAGAAATCGTACCCTTTGTGAAGCCGGTTCCCGGTTTCACGGCGCCGGAATACCTTGAACTGATTGACGGCCGGTTTGCGAACCCATCCATCGTCGACACCACCCGACGGGTGGCTTTTGACGGGTCTTCCCGGCAGCCCGGCTTTATTCTGCCGTCGGTTCGCGACGGCTTGGCGTCGGGGGCGCCTGTGGAGGGACTCGCCCTGGTTTCCGCGGCCTGGTGTCGCTACTGCCTCGGTACACGCGAGGACGGGAGCGTGATCGAACCCAATGACCCGATGTGGGATGCGTTGCAAACCCGTGCGAAAGAAGCCGCCTCAAATCCGAAAACCTGGCTCGGCATGGGCCATATCTACGGTGCTTTGGCTCAAGAGACGCGCTTTGCCGATGCGTTCGTGCGCGCATACGCCATGATCCGAAACGACGGAGTGAAAGCGACGCTCAGAGAATTTTGCGGCTGATCGACAATCGGAAACGCTTGCCCGCTCCGCAAACAGACACAAAGGAGAACATGTTATGCAAGCAGTCGTCTATGATGCTCTTGGCGAAGCTTCCGTCCGGCAAATCGATGCCCGCGAACCCGGCCCGGGTGAAGCCCTGGTGCGCACAAAAGCCAGTGGGATCTGCCACACTGATATCGACATACTGCACGGCCGGTACGGCAATTCGGACTTCCCCATCGTTCCGGGGCACGAGTATGCGGGCGTCGTGGAATCTGTCGGGGTCGGGGTCACGAATATGAAATCGGGCGACCGGGTAGTGATCGACCCGAATATCGGGTGCGGCACTTGTCGGCCCTGCCGAAAGGGTCAGATCAATCTATGCGAGTCCTTGGGCGCATACGGGGTTACGGTCAATGGCGGATTTGCTGAATTCAGTACCGTTGCGACGTCAAGCCTCGTGTCCATCGGGGACATGCCATATGATGTTGCCGCTTTTGCTGAACCCATGGGCTGTGTCCTGAACGGTGTTGAGACCGTCGGCACCGAAGGTGTGGACGAAGCGATTATCTTCGGCGCTGGGCCTATTGGGATCCTGATGGCCATGGCGTTGCGCGCCCACAATGTGCAAGAAATATCCCTCGTCGATATTGAAGAGAGTCGGCTCGAACTCGTTGAAAGTCTAGGGTTCTCGGCCCTTGCCGCAGGATCGGATAGCTTGGCTGCGCGTAAAGGTGGCGTCGATCTCGCCGTGGACGCGACGGGTGTTCCAGACGTCGCAGCGGGATTGGTCCATTACCTAGACATCGGGGGCACGGTTCTGTTTTTCGGGGTTTGTCCTCCCGACTTCCGAATGGAAATTTCACCATTCGAGGTCTTCCGCCGGCAGCTCAAGATCGCCGGTTCGCACTCTCTCAATAACAATATATCGGAAGCTCTGGACGTTATTAAACTCGTCGGCGCTGATATTGAACGGCTCGTTTCCCATTCTGTGCCTCTTGCGGAAATACCCCGATTTCTTTTGGGAGAGACCGGGGCGAAAAAGCTAAAGGTGCAGGCCGTGTTGTGAGATTTCGTCCCATACGGGCGTTGTCAGGGCTTTGTCGGCATTGTCACGTTAATCGGAGGCGGCCACAAAGCACGGTATCCCAGCCCTTTCTGCTTGCCGCGCTCGCACTTTCCCATGCGTTGAATGCATCGGTTCGAAGTTGCTTGAACGTGGATCTGCTGAGTAAATGACGCTGGATGTAAAAGGTGTTGTAGACCGAAGAGTGGAAATTCAGGAAGCGTTGCGCAGAGCCCGGTGATTTGAAGCGCTGCTGTTTCCGCTCTCTTCGTCGCACTGGCTGATGTGAGTTTTCAGCACGATTGTTCGCACGCTTATGATCGATGTGCTCAGCCGTCAGACCGAGAGTTTGAAAAGCGACAGGATAGGACCAGAATTTATCAGTCACGATCCGGGTCGGTGCCCAGCCTGTTTCCTTAAGGGTTTACGCATCAACTTCAATGCCGTTTTGGCATTACGTTTCGGTTGAACGAGAAAGTCGAGAACCTCGCCCTCATTGTCTACGGCGCGCCACAGCCAATACCGTTTGCCACGGATCACGATCGCCATTTCGTCAAGATGCCAATGGTCGCTGGGCATCGGTCGCGTTTGTCGCATATTGCGGGCAATTGGCACCCCAAATGTCCGGAACCAACGCCTGACAGGTTCATAGGAAATATCGAGACCGTGTTCTGCGAGTAAATCCTCAACGTCTCGATAGCTCAAAGTGATCCTAGCGTACAGCCACACAGCATGGCGGATAACTTCGGGCGAAAAACGGTGGCGTTTGCAGGAAATGTGCTGCATCCCGAGATGCTTCTTTGGTACAGCCTCCCGACACCAGCCTGTTAACGTGACAATGCCCCACCGGTATTGTCGATGCGCTGATCGCTTGCCATTTGTTTCGCTTGATTCCCAGAAACGGCCAGTTTTGGACTACTTAGATCGAAACCCGCAGAGTCAATTCTCATTGGGTGCGTGCCCCAGAAACCAAATAGCCTAGGCTTGGGATGAATGCCGAAACGGGAGTACGAAATGGTAGAGATCGTGCCCCCGCAACCAAAACAACAAGTAAAACAACGCACTACAAAAAAGGCCCGGTCACAGACCGGGCCTTCTTGCGTTTGTATCCGCACTGTGTCCGGAATAGGCCGCTCCGTCACGAATGAAATTTAACCCGTGACCGGTTGTCCATAGTGAAATTGGAACCATAGCGGCGGATCACACTCAGTTATCGGCGCAGACCCGATCCATAAGACCGTTCATAAAGTCTTCGCATTTCGCGATCTGCTCAATATCAATAGATTCGTTGGGTTTGTGGGCCTGATCGATATTTCCCGGACCGCAGATAATGGTCGGCACGCCGGCGCCATGGAACAGACAGGCCTCGCAATTGTAAGAGACCTTCCGCACGTGGTTTTCGCCGGTAATGGCTTTTGCCAATTGAGTGACCGGCGCATCCTCGGGAGTGTCAAGCGACGGGATCACGGCCATGGGCTCGAATGTAATGGTCGCGCCGGGATAGACCGCCCGCATTTCCGGAAGCAGTTCCGTGTCCACAAACCCTTGAACGTCCCGAAAGATTTTATCCGGATCATCATTGGGAAGGTGGCGGAACTCAAACTCGAATACGCATTCCGCAGGTACGATATTCAATGCGGTGCCACCCCGAACCAGGCCCACGTGAATGGTCGTATGCGAGCAGTCATACTCGTCATCAAACGGGCCTTCGGTACGGAACTTACGAGACAGTTCCTGAAGACGCGCAATGATGGCGCCCGCGTATTCAACGGCGTTTACGCCGCCGGGCGCCAACGACGAATGAGCTTCCAGTCCACTGACATGGCAACGATAGCTTCGCTTTCCCTTGTGCGAGGCTATGACCCGCATATTTGTCGGCTCACCGACGACACAGCCCTCGGGCGTGAACCCATTTTCACACATGTCAGCGATGAGACTGCCCACGCCGGCCAGACCAACCTCTTCGTCATAGGAGAGGGCTACATGGATCGGCACGTGCAGGCCGCGCCGAAGAAACTCCGGGAATGACGCAAGAACCACGGCATCAAACGACTTCATGTCCGTGGTGCCACGGCCATAAAGCTTGCCGTCCTTTTCCGTCAGGGTGAATGGATCCGTGTCCCAGTCCTGGCCGTCCACGGGCACAACATCCGTATGGCCGGACAGTACGTACCCACCCGGAACTTCGGCCGGACCAAGCGTCGCAAACAGGTTGGCTTTCCGGCCCGTATCATCAAAAGTCAGGCGGTACGGAACGGCAAGTTCGTCCAGATACGCCATGACGTATTCAAGCAGAGGAAGGTTCGAATTCCGGCTCGTGGTATCGAACGAAACCAGGCGGCGCAGAATCTCGATGCTATTCGTGGATGGCTTCGCGACCATTGCACACCTTCGCGGTTTACGGCTTGTTCAACAGCACTTCTTCATTCCGTATGGCCGGAAAATGCGAGCTATCGAGGTACTTGAAGTACTCGTCCATATAAGGCAACGGCCCATCCGGGCAGGGAAAAACGCAAATGATTTCATCGCTTTTTTCGTCGCGGACCTCATCCAATGTGTCTTTCTCTTTTGTATCTTTCAGGTGCTGAAACAGACCTGCCAGCGCCATGCCGGAACTGGGGCCGACGATAATCCCCCGTCGGCTGGCTTCCATGCTCAACCGGTAGGATTCCGCCGTTTTTACCCCCTCGATAAAATCGACATGCGTTTGCCAATCGAAGCCGACCAGCTTCAGCAGCTTTTCCGTTCGCACCCCCGGAACATAATTATCGGGTGCGCGCATGGCCCCAACCGTGCGGATTGCCGGGTTTTTTCTTTTCAAAAACCTGGAGTTCCCAATCATCGTTCCGGTCGTGCCGAGACCCGCACAGAAGATATTAATTTTTCCGTCGGTTTGTTCCCAAATTTGTTGCCCCGTCCATTTCTCATGGGCATTGGGGTTGTCTTCGTTGTCGTACTGTCCGGGATTGAGCGCGTCTGCGGCTTCTCCATCCTTTTTGGCCTTGAAAATTCCGCTTTCCGGGTCCGTTTCACTGGGGTTCTGTGGCTCGACATTGACGATTGGCTCAATGCCAAAGAACAACAGCATGAGCAACTTGTGCCAGGAGATTTCGGCCGGGACATAGGATTGTGTCGTCTCAAGGCCAAATTGCCGTGCGACCATGGCCATGGCGGAAACCGTGTTGCCGGATGAATTTTCGACAATCCTTTTCACGCCATCCAATTCTCCGGATTTGTATTTTTCCCGGATCATATTGAAAGCCGGCACGGCTTTAACGTTGCCCAACGGCAGCATGTTCATCAGCTTTGCGAAAATGCGGACGTTGTCTCTGGCAAAAGGATTTAGCTCTGCCGGCACCTCGACCAGGGGCAAGTAAGGAAGCTTGCCCGGATCGAGGAAATCTCTCAGTGCCGCGGGGCCTTCAAAGACGTTCATTTTGTTCTGCATCACGCACCTTTCGCGTAAACTCACTGCCGTTGGAATGCCGTTCGATATTTTGCAAACCACCCTTGCGATTTCAGGCATACCCGCACCAGCATCAGCATCACCGGCACCTCTATGAGGACGCCGACAACCGTGGCGAGGGCTGCGCCGGACGAAAGCCCGAACAGCGTCACCGATGTTGCGATGGCGACTTCGAAGTGGTTGGAGGCTCCGATCAGGGCGGTGGGGGCGGCGTTGTTGTAAGAAAGGCCCATTTTTTTGGCGAGCCAGTAGCCGAGCGCGAAGATGAGGACCGTTTGCAGGAAGAGGGGGACAGCGATCCATACGATGGTGAGCGGGTTGGCGGTGATGACTTCGCCTTTGAACGAGAACAGCAGGACGAGCGTGATGAGCAGCGCGATGATGGTGATGGGGGTGAGGACGTGGAGGAACTTTTCCTTGAACCACGTTTCGCCCTTGGCGGAGATGATCCACTGGCGCGAGAAGTAGCCCGCGACCAGCGGTAGCGCCATGTAGATGGCGATGGACAGCAGCAAGGCTTCCCACGGCACCGGCAGCCTGCCCACACCCAGCAAAAAGCCGCCCAGCACGCCATAGAGCACCAGCATGGTCAGGGAGTTGATGGCGACCATGACAAGGGTATGGCCGTCATTGCCCTTGGACAGATAGCCCCAGACCAGAACCATGGCCGTGCAGGGCGCGACACCCAGCAGGATGCAGCCCGCCAAGTAACTACGCCAAAGCGGCACTTCAAGCATCTTGATGCCATCGACCAGCATGACCTTGCCCGCGCCGTATTCAGCCCCGGCGGGCAGGTCCACGCCCAGCGGCAGTTTCACCAGATCCATGGCGTCGGCGCCGATGAAGCCGCGAAACAGGATGCCCAGAAACAGAAACGAAATGGCGTACATGGTGAAGGGCTTGATGGCCCAGTTCACAAAAAGCGTCAGGCCCACGGGTTTCACCGCCTTGCCCGCGCTCACGACCTTGGCAAAATCGATCTTCACCATGATCGGATACATCATGAAAAAGAGGCAGATGGCGATGGGAATGGAAACGACCGGCGCCCCATCGACGTTCAGCGTCAACCCATCCAGATAAACGGCGACCTCGGGCGCAACCTTACCCAAAGCAATGCCGCCGACGATACACAGCGCAATCCAGACCGTCAGGTAACGCTCGAATATGCCCATGGCTTCGGTGGTGGTGGGGGCGTCTGCGGCAGCACTATTCGTTCCCATCATCTTACCTCTTTGTTTTTGGCTTCGAGCCATGCTTCGATTTCGTTTTATTTTTCCTTGGCCCATCCACGCCCTTGGCACAAAGAATGTCCAGCGGGATGGCGCTGACCTTTTGGAGACGTTCGCGGTCGGCCGCCACCTGGCCGTCCTCGCAAATCAATTCGCGAACCGAGGCTAGGATCGACAGGGCGTAGGGGTTGATCGGACGATCCGCCAGACGGTAGTAAACCCACCGTCCTTCCTTGCGCTGAAACACCAGACCCGCCAACTTGAGCACCGACAGGTGCTTTGAAACGGTGGCCGGGGCCAGATCAAGAACCGCCGTGATCTGGCATACGCATAGCTCGTCCGCTTCCAGCATTTTCAAAATGCGGGTGCGGCTGGAGTCTCCCGCAGCTTTGGCCACCATCTCGAATTGTTCAATCATATCCGTAATTCGTATATTTCGTCGGATGACGAAATATACGATGCAACGATCTTTCGGTCAACCCATAGCTCTGTTCTTTCCACCAAGGCGTTTCGGTGGTCGTCTCCTGGGTTGGAATTGTCAAGGATATAGGCTGGTGCCACGATACTGTACGGTTTTGGCTGCTCCGCAAGCACTTAGGCAACGTCATCAGCCCGTATCTGTTCCGGGATATGGCGGCCGCAATATGGTGGTGGTTTGCTCCCTTGGCGGCAGACATTATTCCGTGCCGATCGACGCGCCAGTTGGGATGGGTTTCTTGGTGGCTACCTTTCCGCCGAAATCGGCGCTAACGTGTTTGCCGTTTCCTGCTTGGGCGCTTTCTTTAT
>Ga0233437_1003078_pt1 | contig 22876 bp, 29 predicted proteins | sample SI_122_August201_FD_182714 | JGI IMG/M metagenome (GOLD analysis project Ga0233437, IMG submission 182714) | Seawater microbial communities from Saanich Inlet, British Columbia, Canada - SI_122_August2016_200_MG | ecosystem: Environmental > Aquatic > Marine > Inlet | place: Canada: British...
CGTCCTTCGGGCCACATTGCTGGTTATAGAAATCGATTCCAATATCAATTGAATCTGGAAGAAAGATAGCATCGTCGACGCAATGATACATTAATCTTCCCTCGCATTCTTGTGTACCCAGCTGGGCGGCACGAGTGGGGGCGCCGTAGTCCTTGATCAACTTGACATTATCCAGGTGCTTCATGTTGTCTGGCAAATCAAATGGACTGATGAGAATCAGTTCAAATGTATGGCGCTTGCATGAGTTAAGCAAGCTGCCATACATCATTAACCAATTGTAGGTTCTAATCGCGGGCATCAAAACCGAAACATCATATTTAGACATTAACTTTCTCCAATACAGTTGTCCAAAAAACTTTGGAACTAAAATTCTTTATATATTCATTATAACCATTAGTGGCTATTTGTATACGTTCTTCGTCGTTATTTAAATAATATTCTATCTTCTCGACCAAATCGTTAGTACCACTATATTCTACATAATGTTCGCCAGGTTTTAAATGTCTTTTTGTCGCTATATTCTCTCGCTCTAACAAAAGGGAGCGGCTTGCAAGTATTTCCCAAACGCGGCCTTTGCACTGATCAAAGCCAAACGGCGACCATGGAAAATTGATACCTATCTTGCTTCTACGCATGATACTGGCATACTCCGTGGCATCTAGACGGTTCTCTCGTTGACCGCCGGCGACGACGACATCCACGTCTTTATTCAAAAGAAAGTTAATATAGTCTTGGCGCTCTTTGTAACGCATACTTCCAAGAAAGCTAGCACTTATTCCCTGTTCTTCAAATTCGACCGGGTAATAAAGTTTTTCGTCCTGGGGGGCCCAGAGCCACAGAATCTGTTCTGTGATCTCGGCAGGAACGTTGTTCTCAGATCCCCAGCACACATGCAAATCCGTATGGTCTTTAAACTCTCGAATTTGTGGAATACCGCAAGTCTCGGAAACGTCCGGCCACATCATCAAAATTTTAGAGTTTTTGCTTTTAATATAGTCTACGCTTTTCATCGTGGGATTCAATGGCGACGTTCCTAAAAACGAAAAGATTGTGAGATCTGGCTTATAGGTATCGCAAACTTGTGGAATAAGATTATCAATATGTTGATTCTTTGCACGTGTGTATTCGTCCATATGGACAATGGCAAAATCTACGTCCAGGCCGCTATTTTGTAATGAGCTAAAAAGATTATGATAATTGTTAGTTAACCCCATCGCGGGGTTACCATCACACCATTTTTCGGTAATGAATAGTATTTTCATTTTTCACCGTAAAAATCTCCATATTCAACCAACAGGGTGTTCTTACCGTCTGTTCGATGATATGCTTTGTGATAAGCATCAAAGATCTCTTCGGGTTCTTCCAGCCTGATAATTTCAATGTTCTTCAATATCAACCGAAAGGCGTCCGTAAAATCTCCTACATGTTGTGCCTGGGGGTGTAGTGGCCGCTCAGATCCTATGCCGGTGCGAATAATAACCTTCGGGGCATATTCTCCGTGCGAGAAGATAGGAAACCGATCTAAGTGATTAACTAGCTGATTGGCCGTCAGCAACAAGAAGTTCCATCGCGGATAAATAGTGATGGGCACCGTACCTGCCACTGCTAGGCCGTTCGTTATACCCATTTGCATTTCTTCATCTACTGGCATCTCCAATAACTTGTCGCGCGATACGTCTTTTAGTGTGTTTGTCATGGCTGTACCAGCATATTCGACTGCTTGGCCTAGGAACATGGTATCCGGTTGTTCTCCCAAATAATCCATAGATCGTTTTAATTCATCAAAATATTGTCCCATTAGAATTGCACCCGGGTTCCTGCTCCTGCATGCGGGTACTTGTCGAGCTTATACCGGTAATATGTAACATACTCATCGTTGACGCCCTCATAGGTAAGCCTCTCCTGATTCCAGGTCGCTCTCGTATCAGTGCAAACCGACTTTCCATTGTCCTCAATAATAAAGTGAATTGGTAACTGGTGGTTACGAGCATATTTAATGCACTCATGAGCCATTCCAGTCTCAGAGGTCATCTCTCCCATGAAGCAATAAACCTTATTTGTACCGCCTTTCCGCTTGATGTCTAGCGCAATGCCTGTCGCAATAGGAAGCACTCCGGTAACTATACCAGACGACAGAACCCGGTGCTCCTTAAAACAGAGCGAGATCGAGCGTCCCTCCAAAATGGCCGCTTTCAATTCGTCCTTTGGAACCCCTTTCAGTAAACACTGGTAGTGGCTGCGCCATGAACAGAGTACCCAATCCTCTGGGCCAATGTTATGTTTTTGAAATACCTCTATCATTTGCTCTTCGTTGTCATTATACAAATGCACCGGAGCCTTGATTTGAGCGTTATTAAAGCATTCTGCGATATCGTTTTCGAATTCTATTAATTCTTCTTTTGTGTACATCAATCCTCCAACAGCTTTCGTTTAAGAGTATACTTGGTCATTTGTATTATATCATCATATGTGGCTTGACCAAACTTTTGTTTGATAAAAGACAAATAATTTTCATTTTGATAATACTCATTAAAGGCATTGTCTCTGAACCTTAATACGTCGGCGGCCGAAATATGTTTAGTGGGAAGTGGTTGCGTCTCATAAGAGTGCTGGGAATATCCTACGTAAGTCTTTGGGAGTTCCCAGTTGTGTAGGAGTGCATCTAAATACAGTCGCGAACCCGGATAGGCCATCGTCGAATAGAAATTAGCAAATTCACAATTTAAATCCATAGCTAAATCTAGTGTGTCCTGCATTGTGTCCAGGTTGTCCTCTGGGAGCCCAAAGATATAATTTCCAATCACATTGATTCCTGCGTCTCTAATCTTTTGAACCAGGTCTCGAATATTAACGTCAGTAAATTTGCCCTTTACCACATCTTTCCGGACAACAGTGTTCCCGGATTCGATTCCTAGCGCTAGCCATTCTACGCCGGCATCTTTAAGCGGTTTGAGGTATTCTTCTCGGACCGTATCGATGCGCGCATATGCCCAAATATTAAAATCATAATCGCGCTCAATAATCTGGTTACATACCCCCAAGAAGTGCGACTGATTTAATACAAACATTTCGTCTGCCAGCTTGACGTTCCGAATTCCCCTTTTATCGATCTCGTCAAACTCCTTAATAATATACTCAGGATTCCAGAACCTAAATTTATTACGTCCATAGTCCCAATTTTCAACGTTGTTGTTTCCAAAAGGAGCATTAATGCAGCAAAAGCTACACTGAAATGGACAGCCTAGGCTCGTGTACAGAGAGGCAAAAGGAGTGCGTTCGTTGTTGTTACTCATCGCATGCCAATTGGATGTCCGGTACTTGTCCATCGGAAGCAGATCCCATGCCATTCCTGGGAGTTCAAACTCCAAGTCTTCTTGATTTATAATCGGTGCGGGCTTTGTATATTTGATGTGGCCGTTGTCACGATACCACAAGCCCGGAACCTTTTCCAGGTCAGAGGCCTTGTTCATATCAATGTTCAGAAGCCCAGTTATGGTGTGCGGACCTTCCCCTTGGCAAACGAAATCAGCCACCTCGTGCGTAATAGTCTGTCGAGCCACCGCAGAAGGGTGGAGGCCCAGGAGTAATATTTTAGAATCAAGATTGTGCTCTTTGAGCTTTTTGCACAGTAATGAGGCCCCATGCATGTTCTGTGTGGAGGCAGAAGGCTGCTGTCCATAAACCACTACTGCGATCAACTTGGCGTCTTGTTCAATGATGCGCTGCGCGCTTTCATCGATGGTAAGACGTTCAGCCTCGCAATCTAAAAGGCCCGTCGAATGGCCCTTACTCCGTGTATGATTTGCCATCAGAGCCGCCCAGATTGGTGGCTCAATTGCAGAATAGACTTCGCTCAGCTTTTGATAAATGATAGCTGCACCATTGGGGTGCACAAATAAAACGTCTAACTGGCTCATAACAATCCCCTAATAATTGGCATACCACGGAGACTCAATTATCGCATATGCCTTTATTAATTGTCGAATGCCGTCATCTAGGTTGTAATCGCAACTGAATCCCTTCTTATATATTTTATCGCTGCTCACAATATAATCACGAGTATCTGGATCGGTGGTAAACTCTGCACGAATTATTTCTAAGGGCAATATCCTCTGAATGGTTTGCGCCAATTGGAGCTTATTCATGTTCAAAGCATCATTACCGACGTTGTAGGTTTCTCCCTTACATGTCTCCCAGTTGTCTAAGACGAACTTAAACGCCTTGCATACATCAAAAATATGCACATAGTTTCTCATGAACTCGCATTCATAAAGTACCAGGATGCGGTCGCGCAGCGTTCGGAGAACAAAGTTATTAACAAGTAGATCTGTACGCATTCGGGTTGAGGGCCCATAAACCGTAGCTAGTCGAAACGTTACGCAGTTTTCTGCATTTCGAAATGCCTCTTCTGCGTCCACCTTGGTTCGTCCATATAAAGATACCGGGTTGAGTGGAGATTCTTCGGTGCGTACAGTGCCGTCGTCACTGGTTCCATAGCCTGAATTTGTGCAGGGATAGACCACTCGCTGGTCGGGTCTCTTATTGTCGGCGATCCACTGGTTCACCTCGTAGTTGATCTCCACCGCAGCACGAGGGTCCTCATCGCAAAGAGGAAAGCCCACAAGGGCCGCTAAGGGGATAATGATGTCTGAGTCTAGCATAAGGACTTCAAGCAGCTTAGTGTTGCGCACATCGCCCTTAATGAAGGTAAAGTTGGGGTGCGTAGTGTATCTCAGCAGAGAAGTTGGATCGTACATAAGATTATCGAGAACCACTACCTCGTGATCATCAATAAAATAGTTAACTAGCTCACTGCCAATATAGCCAGCGCCGCCGGTAATTAATATTTTCATTCTTTATTCTCCCTTATACCATACGGCACATAATTACAAATTCTCTCATATGCATAATAAACAAAAAACCCTGTCATATTCATGTAAATGGCATTCAATAATGCATCATCAGTTAAGCCCCACACCAAAATTATAAAACTATTTGCGATTGCTAGCAATCTCCATATAATCGTTTTTATAATACTTCTTGTTTTAGTTTCAGCCGGGCGCATTCCCTACCACTCAATCTTTCCTCTTAAAATGTCTTTTAACATCACCCAGTCGCAAGCCTTGGCCCAAAGCGGCCGGCTCCACGCGGCGGGTGTGTTTTTCTCAAACACCACGTGTCCCGTCCATGCAAATGGATAAACTACCACAGGTGTTAATACCAGAAGAAGCCAAGATTTTAAGAAAATTGCCCCCACTAATGTTAATAGTGTAACACACTGACCCAGAACATGCAACCTGCGGTTTATTTTATTTTGGTGCAGAGTTAAATAATACGCGTAATATTCTCTAAATGTCATCCCAACTAATCTCCCAATCTTTAAAATCGGCCGCCAAACAATCAATCTTGTAATCTTTTCGGCCGCCCACAATCTCCTGTATCTTATTCTTCGCAGTATTTCTAATTCCATTGAGGCCGTGTGTAAGCTCGAGGTTGTTGCCTTCTCTGATTCCTTTGCGCCAGTTTGTTTCGTTGTGCCAAATATGTAAATTCATTTGAGACAACACTACGATAGCACGAATAGTCTCGGCCGTTATCTCCTCGGCTTCGTTGAGGCACAACTGAATATCATGCACGATGTCTTTAATTTCCTGCGCATACTCTTCTTTGTGCTCTGTTATGAACACTTCTTTGAGTTGAGCTATTGAAAGACGATCAACCAATTCAGCGAGTGTAGGCAAATATTTACGTTCCATAATTTTCCTTAATCAAATTGATGAAAATAGCGCTTGTAGGTGTTGTAGTTTTTTTCTCCCAAAATATGTTTGTATTGTTCGAATACTCCACACTCTTCTTTACGCCTTTCTTTCTCGTGTTTTTTAGAGGTTGAAAGCCCCTCTTCATTAAGATAATACAATCCTACGACTTTGTCAACCTTTTTAAACTTACTTTCATGATCCACGGCTCTCAAAAAGAGATCCCAATCGCCCGCATAAGCTAGTTCGCTATTAAAATATCCTATCTTGTCATGCAAGGAGCTGCGCCACATAGGCATCGGGCCGGGCAAGCACTTGATCATGTTTTCTCTACTAAAAGAGTTTTTAGAATGTTCGTAGGTAACCCCTCTCGAAGAATTGTTTTCTACGGTTTCATTCATCTTCGTGGTTTGTAGGCATTCTCCGTACACCAAGTCTGCCTTTGGGGTAAACATCAAATGTTTGGCCAGCACCTCCAACGCATCATGGGCGTGGCGATCGTCTACGCAAGCCTGTGCTATGAACTCTCCGGTGGCCATTTCAAGAGCCAAGTTCTGAGTCTCCATAACAGTGGTTACACGATCTAGCTTCTCATACACAACATTAGAGTGCCTTTTCATAAATTCTAAAATATGTTCTTCTTCCCCCTCCGGAGAATTAGCGTTAAGAATGATTAGCTCACACTGATCAAATATGGTCTGGGATTCCATATCTTCCAAAAATCCCTTTATAAACTTTTCTCCCTTGTAGAGGGAAACAATGACCGAAATCTTTGGTATGGGCAATGGCGCGATATGAATTGCCGTACGCGTTTCTATCATCTTTTCCCAGCGCGCAAAAATGGTTGTATTGTTTTCTTTTATGGTTGCTAGCAATTCGGTGCCGTTCTGTTTGAAGTAAGGCTCCGAAGCGGCGCCGAGGAGGCCATTGGTTATCAACTTGCATCCTAAAATTTTAGCCTCGATGCTTAATCTATTATAGGATTCAAACCATTGGGGGAAAAACACAAGGTTCTTTACTCGTGATAAATTCTCAATAAAGTCTTCAAACCTCTGCTCTTCCAAAAACTCAAATGCCAAATTATTCTGTTGGCAAAAATTAATGGCTGTGGGCATGCCTTTGTTTTTGTTATTGCTTCTTATAACTCCATGCTCAATGCTCTTGTCTTGGTTCAGGTTCTTTTCTAAAACTGCCAGTTGCGCATCTGTCCAAATGTTCCCCCCAAAATTAGAAAGGTTGTTAATGAACAAGTTCTGTTGTAATATCTCGGAATGCTTTTTGCTTTGACAGACAGTCGTAATGGCGTTTTGATAAAACGCCTTGTTTTGAATCTGTGCTTCGGGTGCCAGAAAGTTTACATACAATAAGGGATTATTAGAGCGAATGTATTTATGGTCGTGTTCAAACAGAACGTACGGGACAGGCGCCAGCCGTTGTTTGCTGCTTTCGGAGAGTTGAAAAAAATTAGCAACAATAAAGAAACTATCTTCGTGTGTCTCAATAAAGGCCGGCGTTACAGTAGCGGACTTGGCACGAAGTACTTCATATTTGCTCTCCAAGAGTCCAATCAAAGCCTCGTTACAGTATTCGGCTCCGCCGCGTATTTCATCCAGAAAATAATCAGAGATGAAAACAATTTTACTAGTCATAGTTTACAACTTTATTTGTAATTTGCTCCCATTCTAATTCTTCTTCGCTGGGGGCAATCATCTCTAAAACAGCATTAGCAAATTGAGCATACTGCTTCTCCTCAGAAAATTCTTTAAGAACATGCTTCTGTAATTTCTTTGCTTGCGCTTCAAACCGGGGTAGGTTTTTATAGACCTCACGCAATCTCATTTTGGCGCTCCCCTGGTCTGCGTAACACCACAGCGAGTCCGATTGGATGACACCCTCCCACACGGCCTCGGCCTCGACGGGCGCCAAAGTATAATCAACCTTAGCGCATTGGGCTTTCATTTTCATTTTCTTGGATTTCTTGTCTTTTACCGGCGCATAAAGGAAATCCGCTTGTCCACTCCACAGGGGGCAAATTACCGGCAATCCATTACATGCTGCTTCAAAAAGCGGCAACCCAAAGCCCTCTCCATGAGTCAGAGAGAAAATAGCTTTTATCTTTTCATGGTTATATAAAGTGGAGAGTTCCCCCTCCTCCAAAGTTCCATGAAGAAGATAAACTTTGCACTTTCGATCCTTATAGGGCCCCATAAGATTTTCCAGGTGTCTCTCGGAATTAATCCTATCTAATAGCGAATCGTTAGCCATATTCATTTTAACAATTAGGCCTACCTCCTGGTCGATAAACTCTTCAACAAACCATTTAATAGTGTTGATTAGGTTTTTTCGAGGGCCCCACTGAGCAACGGTTAAGAAATTAAAATCATAATCCAACTCCATATCTAGTTCGGTAGGCTCCGCTACTCCTCTCACACAATAGTTAACTACCTCAATGGGTGTCTCGCACTTAAAGTTGGGAATTACTTCTCCCGTTTCCTGATTGGTCGCCTGATAAGTTGTCGACTGGTAGGTATTTTTAGCGTGATTGGAGACTACAATAATCTTTTCTACGGTATTGCCCTTCTCGATCCACTGCGGAGCAACTTTGGTGGTTTCAATCCCAGCAGTGTATCCAATATCAATGGGCGCGATGCGCTCCCATTCGTTGGGTATTGTTACCTGTAAGGAAAGATCAAAAGTTCCACCCTGCTGTGTGTGTAGAATGGTTTTATGAAGCAGTGAGTCAAGCCAATGCCGTTCTTCGTTGTCGGTAGTGATAAATCCTGTGTGTCCCCATGGAATATTGATGAGGTAAATATCCAACTTATCCTCAACACTGCGGAGAGCGCGCATTGCAAACCTCGTTTGTTCACCATAGCCCGAGCGTGATAAAGCCGGCGCCTTAACTAAAATTCTTTTTTTCATTATGCCACTTCCTTAAAACTATATGTTTTGTAGTTCTTGCGAGTTTCCCAACAGCCGCCGTGCTCATGCACAGAAGTGAACACTTCATCCCACTGCTTAATGAAATTACCAAAATTATAATTTTCCATAACATGCTGACGGCCAGCGGCGCCCATCTGGCGCCTTTCTTCCTGAGCTAAGTTATAAAACTGAACTAGGGCGTCTACCACCTTGTCTCCGTTTAGGCGGTCTTCGTAGATATAAGGGACCTCGAGTGACCCGATAATTGATTTTGACGCTGGCTCGATACCAAAGCCGTGTTCATATTGTGTAACTCGGGCAGCGGTGGTATTTCTCTTAATCATGGTTTCGAGGGAAACCTTTTCACATTTGGTAACCTGTTCTTGGAGACCGCCGGTCATTGTTACTATAATGGGGGTTTCAGTGGCCAAAGATTCCAGAGTTGCAAGACCAAAGCCTTCTGCATCTGCAACATTCACTGTACAATCCGCCATGTTGTACATCATTGATAGATGCTCGGGGGGTACCTTGTTTTTTGAGAACTGTACTTCTCCATTGGTCAGTCCTAGGCGATTTATAATAGCCTCGAGGTCCTGGCCGTGTGGATCGCGTGTGTCCGTGTGCATAACCAAGCTAGCCTTGTCGTGCCCCACCACATCCAGGAATTCCTTAAACCACCAGATGAGGGCACCTGATTGCTTTCTGCGCGCATTGCGATTATTCCAGAAAAAGATCATTCGTTCTGGCTCTTTGAAATGTTCTGCGCGTAACTGTGTTATCGTCTCGTCATCTAATTTTCTAAATATGTTGGTATTAACAGCATGCGGAACATAGCTAGACGGTACCTCCGGCGTCAAAGTTTCTACAATATTGTGCGTAACTTTGGAAATGCAGGCAATATAGTCATTCGATTTGTAATAGCCACTATTGAATTCTGGGTATGGGAAATTGTCCCAGACGTGATAATATACCATTGGTACAAGAGAGCGGATTTCGTTTTCAATGCTCCAAAGCCACCCCCAAAAGCGAGGATCTGTCATAAACCACACTATGTCGGGGCGCTGCTGGCGTACAGCCGAGCGCACCTGATCTGGTGTTCCATATCCATCCACTGGGAATATCAGCCAATCGTCCTCCCACTGCTCGGTTTTGGTGGGTCTATAATCTTCATGTTTGACGGCCCCCCCAAGGGATACAAATTGATATTTACCGGTGCTCAGCAAACCTTCAATAATATATTTTGTCTGTGTTCCCACGCCGGAGGGGGACAGTGGGTGATCGCTCAAAGTAAGAATCTTAATCTTTTTATCAGTCATATTTTCCTCACGGACATTCTGGTGTCATGTTAAATGCGCATTTGTTACAGTTGCTGCGCTTTTTAAGGTATCTCTGTTTGCCAATATTATAAAGCGCCATGTGCAATAGTTTAAGGGCATTCTCGGTTTTTTTTGCGCCGCTGGTAACTCGAAAGAATTCAACTTTGTTTTTATCCGCTGTACGTTTAAGAAGAGCAAAATGAGTTTCTACATTTTTAGGATCTATGCCGTGCTTCTCACAAAAGAAATATTTATACAATGTCAATTGATATGTCACCATGGGATCGCTACGGCGACGCGAGTCCCAACCCCACGATGTTGTCTTCCAATCAACAATATGATATTTTCCGTCATTAGTTTTAACAACCGCATCGATAAATCCCTTAAAATTTATATGTTCGTTGATGGGGACCATCAATTTCTCTTCGCTAGAAACGATGTCATAGCTCTTAAAGTAGTCTTCTAGGGCAGGCACAATTTCTGGTATCAATGCTATGCCCTGCGGCACCATTTCCAGGGCGCGCTCTAAATTAAACTCTACCTTATCGTCTTCAAGTTGTTTAAGTTCTTTCTGAAATTCTAGAACAAATGTTTCTTTGGGATTAAAGTTCTCTTGGAGGAGCTTCTTTTCACATATGTTATGGATTGCTGTTCCAAAAGCAGTATATTCATTGCCTTTGAAAATCTTGTTACCGTCGATATATGTAAGTTTGTGATAAAATGGACAGAACTCCCAATTTTTAAGTTCTGAGTATGAGATATGGGTCAATTTAGCCTCTATTCTTCTTCCTTGTGCAATTGCACTATTAGATCATATAATGCAGGGCTGATTTTTTTAATATCAGATGGATCTTCTAAGTAAAAATTCTCAAATGCATTAGCGAAATATTCTTCTAATGAGGTTGCCCCATAGGGGGAAACAAATAGTCCCATTGTCAAAGTTAGTAGCGTAGGATACCCTACTATTTGCGCTAGAAATTCATCAAAAGCTGTGGAGTATTCCATATTTAAATAATATTTTTTGGGGAACTTGTAGCCTTCTGAATTAAGAATCATTCGCAGTCTTTCTCTCTTCCCTAAAAATTCTTTTTTTACCCTGTCATCAGAATTAAGATATGGCCACACTCTTTCCATAAGCGAGTGAGCAACCTCGTGAACAATGTTTTCTAGATAATCATAATTGGTCGGTTCATCGTTTCGGCAGTAAATTGCCCCATCGGCAAAAACAGCATTTCTGTTTTCTAGGCCTGGAAACTCTCCTACATAAACAGCGTCGACTCCGTGGAAAAGGTGTGAAGGTATGTTCGCCTCTAAAAATCTAATTATTGCCTTTATATTAACCTGCTCTGACGAAGGGAAATCTTTTAGCATCAAAGGAATAGAATTGTATATGTAATACTGCCTTTTTTGTTCTTGTCGTTCTTGAATATATGTAACGATTTTACTCGTTACTATCATCGACGTTTTCTTGGTTTTCATTATGCTCTTTAAGTAGCTTTTCGCCTTCTTCGGCATCTGAGAGGGCCTGGTGGTATCCGCGAATCCAGTTTTCTTCTGCGACGGCCATCAAAAACTCTGGGAACTGCTCGGCAAAAACCTCTACTATCATTCCCACTGTAACTTCATTTTTTTCTGGTTCGAGCGTGCTTCCAACGTATTGAACAATAAATTCTTTAAGTTCGTTGGTTTCCTCAACTGATTCGTCAAGTTCTGGATTTTTCTCGGCTTCCAGACTATCTTTAAATTCTACTTCCATGTTCTCTCCTATAAATATTTGGCAGCGTAGGTGGCCACTTTTGAACGCTCCCCTTTTTCGAGGGTAATATGTCCGGCTAGCTCAAATTTCTTAAACTTTTCCACTGCATGCGTAAGTCCGTTTGTAGTTTCGTCTACGTACACATTGTCAATTTGTTCTACATCGCCGGTCAAGATTATCTTAGTGCCTTCTCCCACTCTTGTTATTATAGTCTTTAATTCATGAGATGTCAAGTTTTGTGCCTCATCAATTATAATAAAAGCATTGGCAATCGATCTACCTCGAATATAGGTCAGCGCTTCTATCTCTATTCTACCACGGTCCAAATACATTTCTAAAGTAGTTTTATCATTTCCCATTAAAAATTGAAGGTTGTCCTGGATGGGGGTGAGCCATGGCTTCATTTTTTCCTCCATCGTGCCTGGAAGAAAACCGATATCTTTTCCTAACGGTTGTACGGGTCTAGAAACAATCATCCTAGAATAATGTGGATCGCCCTTAATCATAAAGTCATCAACGGTTTGTTGGAGTGCCGCGGCGATAGCACATAGGGTTTTACCGGAGCCGGCTTTCCCAATGAGGGTGATCAGTTTAATATTGGGATCCATTAAAAGATCTAATGCAAACTGTTGCTCTTTATTCCTAGATTTAACTCCCCACACTCCCTTGTTAAATTTGATTAATCGCCTAAGTGGGGTGCTGTAAGAGATAAATCGACATAATGCAGTTTTCTTCTCGCTCGCATTTGATACCAACATTAAATATTGATTAGGGTAATATTGCCCCTCCTCCTTGTCTAGAAAGATATCCTCTCCCTCATAAAAGCGATCGATAATCTGGTCATCTACCAGGTGAGAAGCAAAGCCGGTATAAATACTCTCACTATCTTTTACTATTTGATTATTAATATAGTCTTCGGTTTCGAGTCCTATTGAGTCACAAATAACGCGCATGTTAATGTCGCGTGAAACCATAATTACTTTACGGTCTGGGTGATCGTTTTTAACCGATAGGGCGGTAGCAATGATCAAGTGGTCTGGTACAGATGGATCTAGGTCTTTTGGGAACCCACTCTTGCGTAAGCCTTCGGTGCCCCAGGCATGGAGTAAACCATGACCTTTTCGGATTCTCACACCGCTGAACAGTGAACCCTTGGCTCTTAATTCGTCAAAGATGCGAATCACCTTACGAGATTGGATACCCACACCGTCCTGGCGCTTTTTGTGCTTATCAATTTCTTCTAGTACTTTAAACGGGATTACTAAATCATTGCTTTTGTACCCGTATATACAATCAGCATTTGTAAGCAGCGCGCTTGTGTCCAGCACATAGATCTTTTTTTTACTCATCCTCATTAATTAGCCCTCTAACGTCTTTTATCGGCTATACGTAGCTATTATAATATACCAAAGCCGCGAGTGGGAGCCAAATTAAGATATAAAATGTTCCGATTGTATAGAATCCGAAAACAACGTCTAGATAACCCGTCATTCTCCACCCGTTAGCCATGGAAGATATACAAACTGCACCTATCATTAAGACACCCAGGGCAGCCATCAGGAGAAGGGTTATATAAATCCAATCCAAGAAATAGCGGCACGTGCGATGAAGAGCGGATTTTGTCTTGCTTACAAGCTTAGCGGTTCGCATATTCATCTCGTGAGTACAGACGATCGTCGCCTACGCGGCCTAGGCCCTTACCATCGTTTGGTCGCGGATACCAATTACTTGTCGTCATTATCTCATTAAAATTGCTTAAAGTATAATAAGAATCTCCCTGTCTGGTTCTCAAACGCCACCTCTTAGCTCTGTCTTTGTTGCCCGGTGAGGCCACCGACTCCCATGACGTAATATCTTCGAGACGTATAAAGGTGTGATAATTTTCTCCATCGCGTACGTGGGTAAAATTAACAAAAAAAGCGCCACTTTGCTGCGCTGTATCTACATTAATTTTCACTGTTTTTTCCTCTTAAAAAAATTGATTTATCTGGTTTTGGAACTTCGGGATCATTCACTTCGGGTGGTGCCAGATTGGCATCTTTTACCAAATCTGAACTGCTTTGTACTTTGCCGCCCCCTAAGCGCCAAATCATTTTAATACCAAGCTTTTTACATAGAGCTTTTTCGGGTGTGTTTTTATTAGTACGATCGCCACCGTTTCCAAACATTGCAGGACGGAGACGTTCAAGAGCCTCACATACAGTGCCGTCTCCATCGTTAACATACGTCACCTCTTTTACGCCATTTATGCTTCCAATAATTTCCGCCCTCTCTTCCCAGGGCATGAAAATATAGCCCTTTTTTCGCATTAGCCAATCATCGCTATTAGCGACGACTATGACGTCTCCCAACTCTGCCGCGGCAATGATCATACGGACATGACCCACGTGAATTGGGTCAAAGCCCCCTGAGAGCAATATTGTTTTAGTTTTGCTCATTGTTGCCGGGGACCTCCTCTGGTGCATCGAGGAAATTTCGTTGTATCGTTTGGAGTGCGTCTTCCGCTTCCGCAAGATTGGACACGGCGGTATATAGCTCAGTAACCACCGTAGGGTGGTCTCCTATTCCTACTGAGGAATTAAGATATAACTCAATGACCGCCAAGGCCTCCTGCCTGTCGGCCTCAAATTTACTGATAGTTGCGCGCATTAGTTGGGCGCTGATTCTTGCATTATTCGTTGTCATAGTGTGCTTCCTTTCTGTTAGATTGCATATATACTACATTATCTTGATGGTCTAATTTCACTTGTTTTTGAATTTCTTCTAGCTCCTCTAATTCCCATGGCATCGGCAAAATTTCGTTTTCAGCTAATGCAACGGCATGATAATTTAAGCGTGTTTCGAGACAGTAAATGCGACTATATAAATGTACTGCGCGGCGCCTTAAATATACTAACACCATTCCAATAAATACTACGTGGGCTGAAATAAATAAAAGACATAGAATGTAGGTATCAACTCTCATACCGGGCGCCACTTATTACCAGCAACTAATTCTAAACTTATCACAAATTCTTCATATGCGTCCGGTTGCTTTTCTCGGTTCCATTCTTCGGGGCCGACCAACGATATAAAACAAGTCCCATCTTTGCGCTTATATAAATGATAACAATGGCCAAGAATTGGCATTACGCCGAGGTCGGCAATACTAAGTATATTATTGATCTCCTCGTCTAATTCCTTAACTGTGTCGTCGGCCACGAGTTCCTCTTGATTACGTATTATTAGTTTACTACTTCTTCTTCTTTTTGTCAAGAGTTATTTTAGATTCTATCAGTCTTGTTTTCACAGCAAATAATTTACCCCCTATTGCGCAGCGGTGGACCTTTACTTGAATATCTGGGTCTTCTAGCAGCTGATTTCGAGTTGCGTTAGCGGCCGGATAATCATCAAACCGTCCGATCGTCTTCCACGGTCGCCCCTCGACATGTTCCTGAACTTCTTCCATTTACTTTACCTTCTTCCTTTGTCGGTTAACATTCCGACTCCCACTAGTATAATTAGAAGTGCACTAATAGTTAAGAAAATTCCTTGCATTATTATCCCCCTCGTGAAAAATAAGTGCTAATTTAAGATTCTATAATAGAGCGGGGAGCTAACTACTTGATTATATTCTTGATTTTCAATTACCAATGTAATCATTTTATGAGGTTCATCCTCTGGGCGCCAAATAATTTGAAGAATGTTTGATCTTTCTTCCCAAGTCCAGTCAAAAGCATTTCCTTTGTTTGTATCCTCAGTGATATGTAAACAGTCAAATTTATCTCTTGTCAAATAGCTTATTAAATTATCATACATATCGATGCCGCTGCGAAGAGTAAGGTTTGTGCCGCACAAATATAAGCTCTGCGCATTTTCCAGTTCCAAATAGAGGAACCCTGACAGCAAGTCAGTATCCACGTGCTCAAAACATCTCCATTCGGCAGGTTGTAACGCCCAGGATGCGTCTGCTGGATTGGTCCAATAGCAGCCTATCTGAAAATATATGTCGCCATAATTAGAGGCTATTTCCTCCGGAGGATCCGAGATACAGGAGGTTAGTAGTATTAAAAATACTAATAAATAAGTCTTATACACCCTATAATAGATAGGGGCTACGGCTATAAACTCGAGTCAACAGTGTCGATTTCTGCGTCCGCAGTTTCAAAGAGTGCCTTGATCTTACCACCAAATGTCACTGTTATAGCAATGCAAACGATAGCGATTCCTACTAAAATAATAACATATTCTGTTAGACCTTGGCCCGATTCGTCACGATGAAATCTAGATAAAAAATTGCCCACAGTAGTACTCCTTAAAGTAAATACTGTGGGCAACCCGGTTTAGTATTGTGGAATTGTTATGTTTTTATTATAAATTACACGCAAACTCGCCCAGAGCATAGCACTCGCTCGTTTGGCCGATATCGCCACATTCTTCTCCGCCAAGGTTTTCGGCATTGAAAGTTTCAGACGCACACAAATTCTGGCCGCCTCCGACCTGTACAGTCGCTGTGGTATTTCCTGGAACCTGAGCACAAAAAGAACCATCACTATTAGTTAAAGTGCTGTATACCCGAGTGTCAGGAAAATCCAAGTCATATGTTTCAACAAGTATATTTTCAATCGCGTCACCATTAACCAGGACAGTCCCATTGGCACATGTGGTGCTTTCATAGGGGCGCAACACCACCATGTTAGGACACCCAGACTGGCAATTGGGAAGACCGGGTTGAGTAAAGACACTAACCGGCCGAAAGCCTAGGTCGTCCACCTCGGTTGTAACAAATACATCGGAACTCTGAAAAACCGGCGTTGTCACACAAAAGGAGCCACTGTCGTCGCTAGTGGCCACGCCACCATTTGCGTTAACGATCTGCATCCCTTCTAGTGGTTCGCCAGACGCATCGATTACAACACCCGCGAGACAGGTCTGAATATCAACTGGGATCTCTCCTAAATCATCACACGAACCTTCGCCCATAGAACAGCTAGCCTGTCCAGGGGAAATAGCAACAGGGTCCGTGCGCTGTGTTGCCGTTTGGCCGGCCATAGAATAAGAAATCTCTGCCCACACTGTTTCACCGTTTTTGACTTCTAGGCAAAAAGAGCCATCTTGGCTCGTGCGTGACGTCGTTGTGGAAATGTAAGTGATTCCAACCGCTCGAACAGTTGCTCCGCCCCTAGGCGAACCAAAAGAATCTGTTACGGTACCTGTAAGACAGCCGTGAGTAGAAATGGGGCGATCGCAGTTCCAAGTAGAGAAGTGAGGCGCCGTAAACTCCCAAACTAGCTCTCCGTCAAACTCAGCCACTATTCCAATGGCTTCTTCTTCCCACTTTCCAATGGTTTCGTTATAACTCCACGCAGCAATCTCGTCTCCCACGTTGGGGGGTGCACCAAGACTCTGAACCGGTAAACGAATTATGGCTGGCTGAGTTCCTAGCTGCAAATCATCTCCGGAAGGAGTGGTCATATTAACCTGGATCATTCCATATGATTCCAGAGTCTTATCTTCGCCGGTGGCATTAATAGCAGTAAAATCTCCGGGGCTAGCTAAAACTTCATTTCCATTATCAGCATCAGAAACCAGATCAAATACAGTCACCTCTACAACAACAGAACCATTATAAAGCTCCCCTTTGGAATCAACCACGTTATTAGAAGGAAAGTCCAGTTTGAGTGATTCTTCACTTCCAAAAGTATATCCATCGCTTGAACCAAAGTTAAATACGTGATCCACAACTGCCATACGCTGAATGATAGAGTTCTCCACACCCTCTCTCAGTTCGACCGGAGCGCTGGTGCGCGCATATGCTTCCTTTCGAAAAGTTAGTATGGATCGCTTGGAAGGTTCAAGATCGATTAGCCTAAACCGGCCGGAAGCATCAGTTTCCGTTGTGTCACTATTACCTATGAGTGAGACGGTTACGCCGCTCAGTGGCTGTCCATGTGCGCTCAGTACAATACCAACCATGGAAACGGTTGAAACATCGTCATCGTCTCCTGGGGTTGGGGTTATATCGTCATCATTGTCAGCTATGTTAGTGTCATCGTCATCATAAATCTCGACATTTTCTTTACAACTTACGCTGAGTAGAAGCAGTGCAAACATAGCGGCTATTAAGGCAGCCGTAAGCCTATTAGTGGTTATCATATATTCCTCCTTTGTTGTTTGTGAATATGATTTATAGCGTTAGTGTATCATATAAGATACTAACTTGCAAGTTATTGAGAGTATTGAGTCCATTTTTTAAACTTACGGTATCCATAATATTTGGCTCGCTCTTCATTTGCAAAACAGACCTCTGGATTTACCATCTGGTAGTGGGGGCTGTCATAAGTGTGGTATATGTATGAATCTGCATTCCCTTTAATAGGAAAATTATCTGGGCATGTGCTATTGGCAGCAGGCATTGCTAAACCATTAATATGTGCACATCCCCATAGCAATGAACTCATTAATATACTTATAAGTATTTTCTTCATATATTATATAGTATATTATTCTATCACAAATATTGTGAGAATGATACCAATTTATTATTTTTTAAGGCCGGCGTCTTTCCATCCGCCATAGATTAATTTTTCGTTCATAAGATGGCCGCGCTGTTCTGTATGCATCCAGCCTAGGGCATGCCCGAACTCGTGTTCTAGTACTCGCTCTTCAACTTGCGGTTTAAGGTATATCTTGGCCCAGTGTATTTCGCGTGTATCATTATCAACGTAAAAATGTGTAACTGCTAGATTATCTCCCGGCTCGAATGTTTCTTGTGTTACAAGATTAATGGTAATATAGCCGATGGGATCGGGATTGTGGCACACCGCACGAGAGCGATCGCCACGTAAATATATGCTATCATAAAAAATATACCCGCGATCGCTCCACCAAATTAAGGCCTTACGTACTTCTTTTCTATCAATCGGGGCATGCTCGCAAATAACGACAGTAGGGGTTCTTTGCCAATGGCCCACCTGCACTAAGCCTTTTTTGGCTATTTTTAAAGTATCTAATCCTTCTATTACGGGAGTAGTGGAAAAAGCTTCCCCGGGTATTAATAATAATAGCAAAAATAGTATTAATCTCTTCATAATATTTGGTGGAGGTGGTGGGAATTGAACCCACGTCCAAAGCATGTCATCTTTCAGGTCATTTACAAGCTTAGTCTATTTTTCTAAAAAGACAAAATAGTCAGTTTTTTTCGCTACGCAAAAACTGACAAAAGGCGCATATCACTAAATATGCTTCAATTGGACACTTGGCTTGAAGCAGCCAAGGATTAAGCAGCTAAGGCTAAATCGTAATCTGCGTTATCGGCAGTTAAGTGTTGACTGAGAATTATTTAAGTGAATATTCAATCATTTTCACTGCTTGCACCATTCAGAATTTTTTACCCTGTCGAAACCTTAACACCCCCTCTAATATAGTATATTATATATTATCTTCTTCTAGAAAATAGTTAATGGCATCATACTTTTTAACAGCTTTTTTAAAATTCCTCTCAGATATGCCTAGTATTCTAATCGCATCCTTTCTTGTCTTGGTGATCCCAAGTGATGCTTTAATTGTAGCATCTTTTATAACGTCTGGCAAGGATTTCCATAAAAGAATTCCATGTATTTTGCCACGTGTAAGTCTTGCTGCTAATTCTAGGCGCAGTGCTATAATATCTTCCAGTGTCAATACAGAAAGCATTGCCTCAAACTCCTCAGAGGATTTTCCCTCTTTTCTTAGTTTGCGCGATACACTGAAATATCTATTACGTCCTATTTTTTCGTGTCGTTTGAGAGTAACCATCCCACAATCTCATCCATATCTAAGTTTAATCTTTCTTGAAGGCCCATGGGGGGTGCCTCAGCTGGGGAGGGCGCCACCTCGGCATCGGGAGGCGTTTCAATATCGGGCGCCGGTAAATCGGTTTGTAGCTCTTCCTCGAAGCGCTCAAAATAGAGTTTAAGATTGGTTAGAAGATAATCCTTAAACATTTGGCGATCGCCCGGATCATCCAAATCGTCGAAGGCAGTGATAAGGTTCTTTTCTATATCTTTATAGTCGGTATAGGCCCTGTTACGACCTGTCTTGTCTTGACCCGAAATAGTAAAGTCTTCAACCTCATCTTCCGGAGTTACTTCTTTCTTTTCCACATCGATAAAAGCTGGGTTATCTTCGGGGCCCCCGACATCGATATCGATGGCCTCTTGAATCTCTTCGGTTGAATTGTCAAAAAGGGAATCCTGCACCTCGATCGAGGAATCAACAGCATTAAGAATGTGGTTCTTATAAGATTCACGTTGCTCTTTCTTGCTTGTAAGAGACTTATATCCTTGACGAAGGGTAGTCAACATATTGCTATTCTTAAACAGATCTTCCAGCGCGTTAATCCCGGTGTTTGCATGGGGAGCCCCAGTGGCTATGGCGGGATCCGCCTCTGTGATCAGTTGGCGGATAGTTTTACGCAGTCGCTCTTCTTCATTCAGGTGCACCTTCCGGCGCTGGTGAACAACCTTAATGGCTTCACGGATGTGCTTCCTCAATTGTATTTCTTGCATAAATTCTTCTCGATTAATCATGGGGTCGCCTCGTTGTTAAGTAAATAGTCCGCTATTTCGGCAATTAGTTCTTCTTTGTCGTCAAGCTCGGCATTTTTCTTTTGCTTTTCATTCTCTTCTTCGGCATCAAGATCGGCCCAGGGCCCCTTTTTGCTGCCGGTCCCAATCATACCTCCCTGTATACTGCCACCGCCCATGGAAGACATTTCGTCTATTACCTCGTCGATTAGCCCATAAAGATCATCGGCACGAAAGGATTCCGCCAAAGGCTCATCCTCCTCTTCTTGGTCTACTGGTTCTCCGCCAAGAATTCTTGTGAATATATATTCTGCTTTATCTTGGGCTCCATCAGGTAAAAATGTTTTAAATTGTTTAAGGTCTCCATCTAAAATAGCCCTGCGCATATCGCTAGCACTCATCTTCTCCCCTTCGAGAGCTCCCGCAAGCGGGGGAATAGATAAAGCCTTAATGGTTAAATCAGGCCGAGCTCGCTTGATACTTTTGCCAATATCGGCATGCTTCTTATCTGCTGTGCTTGACGCAATATAAACTGTGGCCTTTTTAGGCAAACCTAGTGCAGAGTTATAAATTCCCTGCAATGGACTGTTCGAAAATCGTGGGTCTCCGTCGCTGTTTTTCAGCGGTTGGCCGTCTTGATCTAAAATAACGAGGCCACCTTTAGGAATGGTCACAATGGATAAATCATCTAAGCCTAACGAGCTTTCGCCTTGCAAGAGAATTCTTAAAACATCCATTGACTGTTGTAAGGTGACACTATCCCTGGGTGTTTCACCTGTAACTAGATATGGTTTTGCTTCTGGTAACCTCTCCACTGCTCTGGAAATTAGATGAATATGCCCCTTGTGTGGGGGCTTAAATCCTCCCGGGATAAAAAGAAACTCATTACCCCCGTGGGTGAACGCTTCATTCAATGGTACAAGGTCATCAAATAAATCCGCAGGAATGCCGGGTCGAGATCCTGGGAAATTCTGCAATCCCAAGAGCTGATTCATGGGAGCAAAGTTTCCAGTAAACTTATAGGTATGGCCATCAAAATCAAATACGAAGCCTTCGGCTGCTGTAACAATATTGTCGGCCCCTTTGAGTTTCCTCAGCTGTTGGGCCAAAAACTCCTTTGCTTCATCACTATGAGACCCCTCAACGGTATTAATGACATGAGAGATCTTCTTCCTGAGCTCTTCAACTTCTTTCTGATTATCAACGATGAAAGCGCTTTCTAAACTTCGAAGCATTTCTACTGAAAAGTCATGTACAATATCTTCGAGAGGCGCGAGAATTTCTTTTATTGTAATCTTAGCATTACCAATAGTCTGCTTGACTGCCAGTTCTACTTCGGGCGTAAGACCCGGGATTGATTTAAGAATCGACGCGGTGTCGATGCCGCGGCTTCTTTTGTTAGGGCCCCCCTTCACATCATAATATTCTGCATACATGCGCCTATAAAGAAGTTTCTTGGCTTCAAAATTGAGGTTGGGCAGAGACTGATTCACAATCCTTTCTAGATTTTGAATGATGAACTGTCCAATATTTTGAGCATCAGTCATTCCAGCTGTTGCCATTAATTTGTCTAGGCGAATAATCGCTTCTTCATAAAAAGCACCGGTTGCTAGGTTCTGTAAAGTAATGACTGCCCCAACTTGAAGACCCATCCCTTCTCTCACAAGACTGTTGTAAAACTGTTCTAGATATGTTTCTAGTTCGATAGCCTTTTCTTCGGCTTCTTCACGAGATAAGGGAACTGTATCTTCCTTCGCCTCATCATATGCTTGATGACCTACTCGGTGTATCAAAAGCGATTCAACATCATAGTTAATTGCATTCCTACTCGATGCGCTCATCACCTCTGCATTATAGAATATATCGGCGTCTTCGCCGAAAAACGCTAATTGCAATTCAGGAGGGAGGCTTTGGGCAAACTCTTCAAAAGTCGCCATGGCTTGTGCGAATGCTCCGCGGACGTGCTCCGGAGTCTCTTTCTTTTTTCGGGGCTTGCCTGTTCGTAGGCTTTTAAAGCGATCATTTACAGTAGCCATGTAGGCCACCAAATCATCTGAATTAAAACCACGCTTATACGCGTGGTCATCATTTCGAATAGCTACTGCCTCACCTCGACGAACCGAATAAGAAATGGAAATGTTTTGACCGTCAGTCTTTTCTGTACCTTGAAGTTTTCCTTCGGAAGCTAATTTAAAAACTTCTTTGATTTTTTCAAAGGTGAGACCCGGATCATCATATAGGTGAGACATATGTCCCGCACGAGCACCCATTTGTTTTAGATCTCCTTGTTTTCTTCTAATATATTAACTTGTTCTTCAAGAACTTTAATCTGTTCTTGCATTTTTCGGCAATGACGACGCACTTCATTAAGATTAGATTTGGCAATCTCGACGCGTCGTATGTCACGTTGGGAACGAGGCATAATGGCAGCGAGAGTTTCAGAAATCGATTGAATGTAGGTCTCTACACTCGGCTTTTTGCCTTCGCCTAGGAGGAATTCTCGGGTTAACCGATTTAAGTCAACCATCTTGTTTACTCTTTACGGAGAGATTTTTTGGGTGCCTTTTTCAGGACCTTCTT
>Ga0233437_1003082_pt1 | contig 22853 bp, 26 predicted proteins | sample SI_122_August201_FD_182714 | JGI IMG/M metagenome (GOLD analysis project Ga0233437, IMG submission 182714) | Seawater microbial communities from Saanich Inlet, British Columbia, Canada - SI_122_August2016_200_MG | ecosystem: Environmental > Aquatic > Marine > Inlet | place: Canada: British...
CTTGTGCGCTCAAGAGGATTCGAACCTCTGACCTTCAGTTCCGCAAACTGATGCTCTATCCAGCTGAGCTATGAGCGCTACAAGGCAATATTGTACCAGAAGAAGGGGGTTATTTTGATTGTTTCTTGGGTGAAGGCTCATCACCATCGATATCTAGGGGAACTTTTTCTTGGAGCCATTTGGCAGCTTTGTCGTAGGTGGTAAGTTCTGGTTTTTCCAGTAGTAAGATCTCGGACATAATTGCTGTCAGGTCTTTTTTACTAGCTTGACCCAACATAAGGCTTAAACGATTGGGGAATCTATAGACTTCCACCAACATCATAGTTTGATCTAGTTTATCTTCAAACCAAAAACGACCCAGTTCTTGCCAGTAAAACACTTGATCATCTTGCCGGATACCATAAGTAGTGATCTTTTGCTTTATGTCATGAGGGGGAATGGTGGACATAATGTAGGCCAAGAAAGCCACAGAAAGAACTACTGCTACAGGTAAAACTTGACCAGCAAAAAAGAGGATCAAGGATAGCAGGAGTACGATTGTACCCAGAGTAGTGTAGTACTGGCGACGACGTTTCTTGAAAGGACGTGAGGGTGATTTCCATTCGAAGATAGTTCTTTCGGGGATGGGTTTGACAACACCAGGAAAAGTTTCCGACATCTCTATTCCAGGAGGTGTGGGGTAGTTGCTTGGAGATTGAGTAGAAGCGTTGTTGGAGGGAGGGACAACAGGATCTGCTGGACGTGCTTGATTCATACCTTAAGTCTACACGAGCTGACTTTTAGTAGCAACTTGATGTACAATAACACCAGAGTTTGATCTGGTAGGATCATAGGAAGGTTGGCAGAGCGGTCAATTGCACTGGTCTTGAAAACCAGAGCCTCCGGGCTACGTGGGTTCGAATCCCTCACCTTCCGCAAATAAGATCTCGCGAAAGCGAGATTTTTGTTTGCGGAAGGTAGATTGGAGATGAGAAAGCGACGAGTTGCACGAGGAGCAATTTGCGACGGAGAGTGCGTTAGCACCCTCCTAGTGCATGCGAACGAGCAAAGCGAGTGAGTCGTAAATCCCTCACCTTCCGCCTTCGCTTCGCCAAGGTATAATACAAATTATGAACAGATGTTTAATAAAAATTAAGAATAAATATTTTGAGTGGTCATCAGTTGTTGATGCTCCTACGTCAGATGGAATGTCACGAGAAGAGTTGGATGATTTTGTCAAGACTAGACATGGTAAAAATGAGGCTGAGCACTTAGATGAGGTGCTAAAACTTGTAGATGAGCTTGGTACAAGTATCGAAGGTGTTGGCGTGGCAGAATTAATATCTGGCAATAGAGCTGGGGATAATGAAGAGGAGCTAACAATGGAAGAGATTTATAAAGCTTATACAGAATAATCGGAACAATGTATCAGTAATTAGGCATTTCTACTCTTCTCCTTTTCCACTACAAGTCAGATATATCTCTTAACTATTATTTTTTCTATCCAATCATATTTACTAGTATCTTTTGATTTTGCATACCATTCCAGGGTTGTGAGAGCAATATAGTATGAGTAGACAGCAATTCGTTCAGAAAAATTATTCATGTCAATATTATGATTATTGGCAAAGATTTTATACTTTTTTAGATAATTAATTTCAAAAGACCAGAATTGTAGCCAAGCTATATCAAATAGAGAATCTCCTAGAAGAGAGTATTCCCAATCTATTAAGTAAAGTTTCTCATCTTTATTAATGAGCACATTATCGTATCCAAAATCACCATGAACAAGATCTTGTCTTTCTATAATAAAATGTAAATTATTCTCAATTTTAGAGAAAAGGTCTTTTGCTAAATTAACATTAAACTTTTTTGTAAGTGAAAGTTTTTTCCAGGATGATACCTTTTTTGCTTCTAATAGGTGTTGTTTCCAAGAAGATTTTTTAAAAGTATGGCCTTTTTTTGTATTAGCTAGTTCTAAGTGTAACTCAAAAAGTTTATCAGTATATATTAAGCTATCAGCTGTGCTTAATTTTTTATATGATGTTCCATCTATATATTCAGAAATACATATGTATTGATCTCCAAAAGAGTCTATCCTTATTACTTGTGGGATTAGTAATGTATCTGATTTAAAGTTTTCATATGCATTTTTATCTTTAGTAAATCCTAATTTTGAATCATTTAATCTTAAAATAAGCATTTTTGTATTATCACCAATAAGATAAGTTTCTGAATCTTCACCTTCAGTTATTTTAGAAATAATTTTATAACCTGAAAAATTATCCTCGAGATATGTGTTTAGTTGAAAACGTATGTTCATATTAATTATCATACTCTAATTTCAAAGGTTTTTATTCAAGTAATGATTATCTTCAATCAAGAATGGGTATAACCACCCTTTCCATTTATCCCCATATTTCGCTACAATCAATATAATGAAGCATTTTCTATTACTCCAAAGTGCTAGCTCTTCTCAAAAGAGAGTTTTGTGGTTTGGTTTGATTTTATTCTTTGTGTTTGTAGCCGATACCCTCATGTCTTACGTCACACCTTTGGTCTTGCGTGACTACTTTGGAAATTTGGCTACCGCAGGTTTGGTGATGGGATTTTCTTCTGTAGTGGGGTTGGCAGCAGATTGGTTGGTGGCACAGAAACTGCCTAATACTACTTATAGAACATTTATCAAATGGTTACTGATAATTTCTATCTGGTTTCCTCTCGTCTTCTGGATATTTCCAGGTTCTGCTGTGGGTTATCTATTGGCCATGACAGCTTGGGGACTTTACTACGAGATGATTGGTTTTGCTTCATTTGATTTTGTAGACAGAAGTGTTTCTCACAAACTGCATGCTGTGACTTGGGGAGTACTTGATGCATTTAAAGCCATGGCTTTACTGATAGCTCCTGTTTTAGCCGGCATGTTGTTTCAAACTCAACCCAATGCTATCTATATGATTAGTCTATTTTGTTTAAGCATTACAACTCTGATATTTTTTTTGGGAGAAAAAAACCGATCTAAAAAAACTTGGTCTCTTAAATCTAATCCGACTAGAACTTTAGGGGAAGAGAAAAAGATCTGGTGGGAGCTACTCAGGAAAATATGGCCTGTTTATCTATTCTTTTTTGCTCTGATTATGCTCGATGCAGCTTTTTGGACAGTGGGGCCTCTTTTATCCGAGCAGATTCGTTTGACTAGTCAGCTAGGTAGCCTAATCCTGCCAGCATACATTCTACCAACTTTATTAGTTCCATTTTTAATCATGAGGTTTGGTGATTTTTTGGGAAAAACAAAAACAGTTTTCGCGACAGCAATGGTAGGCTCAATTATTTTGGGTGTAGGAGCCATGCTGGTTGGTGTCGATGCTATGATTGTGCCAGTTATCCTAGTAAGCTCTCTGTTTATTGCTATAGATTTCCCAGAAGTTGGAGCCTTGTTTGAAGGATATTTTGGACGAGTGGGAGAGTTTGGCAATGACCTAACTGGCTTAAGAAACTCCGCTTTTAGTCTGGCCTATGTAATTGGCCCCATCTTGGCTGGATTTCTGGCAGAGAGTTTAAATTATTCACAGATATTAATAGTGTTTGCGGTCTTACTTTTTATTACCGGCGGCATTGCTCTAGTTGCTACTCCAGAAAATATCAGGATGCCTAAAGCTAGATTGTTATCCATCATCAGTTTTAAGAATAGGCGTAAAGTTAAGAAGCGTAGATTATTTTAGCTACAAGTCTAATTACCACTTTAGGTGACTAACTCTCTGCCATTTAAGTTGAAGATACAACCTGGTGGCTTCGTAACCAGCTTTGGCGATAACTTTCCAGTTGGCTCCGGTGGAGTTGCCCCAACGTCTGGTGTAGTGGGTGACTGGTAGTTGTTTGAAAGTAATGTGATTCTTTTTGAGTTTGTAGAGAATTTCCGAAGATGTAAAAGCTCCGTTTGAATCAATTTTTAACGACTGAATAGTATCTGCCCTAAAAAGTTTAAAGGCACAGTCTATATCTTTGACATGGAGTCTAAATAATAGATCGATGAATACTTTAAAAAGATAGGCGTTTCTGGCTCTGGAAAAACCCTCGGCTCTGTTAGCTCTGTAACCCAAAATTATTGGGTGTTTTTTGGTATGCGGAATAAAACTTTCTAGCTCTGTGATATCAAACTGAAGGTCTGCATCGGTGAAAAAAATCCAGTCCATTTGACTGGTTTTAATACCTGTTTTCAAAGCTGCTCCGTAGCCTCTATTTTTGGTGTGAGAGACCACTTTGACTTGTTTAAACTCTTGAGCTAGTTTATTGGCTACTGCCTTGGTTCCGTCTTCTGAGCCATCATTGATGACGATGATTTCAAATTTGTTGGCTACTTGGGGCAAAAAGTCTAGTGATTGTTTAACTAGGGGAGTAATATTCTTTTCTTCGTTGTAAGCGGGGAAGAAGACAGATAGAGATGATAATTTAGTCATAAACAGCCGTCTTTTTTTATACCAGAGTATTTTACACCAGGGTACAGCAATTCTCCAGAGGGAGGCATGGGGGGTGTATGTGTTGGATTGCTTGCTACAACCAGTCTATTGTGTTTTGGTCTGATATTTTGTACAGTAGATATACATCATATCTATATCTTATGGAATACGACTACACATACGCCCCCCTCCAACCCAAACCAGTTAAGCCAAAACATAAGTTTTATACTGGTTTATTTATGATGACTTTTGGACTTGTATTGTTTGTTTCTGGATTTTTCCTAACTAGACAAAAAAGTGCTGGTAGTTCTACTCAAGTAGCTGTAGGTCTGGAACAAGCTGTGGCTAGTGAACCAGCAGTAGCCCAGGAAGCTCCCACCGCTTTAGCTCTACTTGCTACAGAAGAAGAGCTGGGATCTCCAGCCACTCAAGCTGTGGCAGGAACTGGACAAGCAGAAGATGGTCAAGCAACTTCTGGATTTGGAGTAGTAGAGGAAAAAACACAACTGGCCTGTCAACCAGAAGTATTTAAAATAGGATTGGAAGAAGAAAGCCCTCTAGATAACCCAGCAGATGAATTTAACTGGGTAGGTGCTTTAGACGTAGTGCCAGACTATGCAGAGCCATTTGTAGTCGATCTACACCAAGCATCAGATTTTCCCTGGAGAACTAGCCAGGATAGCAATGGTAACTTAAATAACAATATCCAGTTTGAGTACAAGGGATCAGAAACCACAGCCAGACTGACTATTGCCTGGTCTCCTGGCACAACTGGTGAAGCAAGTAAATTAATTTATCTAGATGGAGAGTACGTAGGTAGCACAGACACCTATCAAGGTGAATTTACCCAGGGTACATGGCAGAATATGCCGTTGGTAAAAAGCCAGCTAGAACTACCTCTCACAGCTGGTAGCCACACTTTAGGTATCAAAAGTATGAACAATGGTAGCCAGGCAGTCTGGGATTATATTTCTTTGGTTAATGATTGCAATTAGCTATTTCTTTCTTGAATTATCTAGCCACTCTTTAAGTTCTGTGTATACTTGAGAGGCTAGTTGCATAGTGGCTTCTAGCATGTCTGTAGAAACTTCTCTGCGGTCACTGCTAGTAAGTAGTTCTCTAATCTCTTTTATTTTAACTATAGAAGCCACAGCGGAGTTAGTTAATAAACCATTGGCTTGCAGATTCTCTAGTACATACTCTGGAGTAAGTATGGTGTCACTAATTTGTTTGCGACTTAAAGACCTAGCAATGATTCTCATCAGCCTGTCTATCTCGTACGAAAGTGCCAAGAAATTATCTTGCAGGGTTTCCATGTGAGTAGGTAGATCTATTTTCTCTGCTTGGCGGATTTTGTACAAAGAGGGAGGTTTAACCGCATCTTGATCTATCAATTCATTCCCGGACAACTGTTTAATCTCTTCCTCTTTACGTTTGCCTCGCAGTCCCCAGAAATCAAACTCTGCTAGATCAGAAAATAATACCAATAATAGAATCATGACGGCGATGGCTACTGTGTTGTTGGAAATAGTTGCTCCCAATATATTAAATTGAGATAAAAATAGGGTGGTGACCAGGGTTAGAAAGGCAATCTGTTTCATTCTGATAGGTATTGTATCACTTAACTTGTGAAGCCTGTTTGATATGATGAAAAGGATGAAAAAGGTATTTACTAGCTGGCGTTTCTTGAGAATAGTCTTTTTGTTGGTTTTAACTGCAAGTTTAATTAGTTTGTATGTAGTTCAGTCCAAAGCCTACATGTTAGTAGAACCTATAAACAAGATCACCTCTTTTCTAACCAACTCAAAACCATCCCAAGAACAAGTCGAGCCGACAGTCACCGTAGAAACAGGTGAGGCAACCGAATCGACTAGCAATCCAGTGACTAAAGAACTAGAACCAGACGATGGAGCTGGTACAGGTGTGGTTGTGGTTCCTACTACAGCTACTACCAAGAAAGAAGTAGTGGTTGTTCCAGAGACTGTTCAGGTTGCTAAACCCACAGCTGTTCCAGTTGCCAAGTCATTCCCATATATCTCCAGCACCGACGTGTTGTTAGCTTTAAACCAGTATCGTTCAAATCACCGGGTTCATCAGTTAATAGAGCATCACAATCTGTGTGAGTATGCCCAAAAGCGAGTCAATGACTTGGTGGCTTATGGTGGGTTAGACCATCATCAGGGATTTAGTCATGATTTTGCAAATGATAATAGACCTAGTCAGCTGGAAAACTATCCAGGCAGAACAATTGGAGAAAATCTGGCATATCAGCACTGTCGCAACATGACCACTGGGGAAGGGTTTATAGCAGAGTCTGCTCCAGCTTTAATTGAGTGGTGTTTTGACTCTAGCACTGCCGGTCACAGGGAAGCTCAACTTAACTCCAAGTTTAACAATGTCTGTGTAAGAAGCCAGAGTGGCTATTTTGTGATTATTTTTGGGGACTGATTGTTCGTTATCCTCGCCCCTTTGTCATCCTCCCTATTGACGTTGGATCTCTCCCTTTCGTCATCCTTGCTTGGGTAATCGTTCCCTTCGTCATCCTCGATCCCCGCCTTGGCGGGGTATCGGGGATCCAGGTTCGCGAGACTTAATCCTGGATTCCCCCCCGATAAATCGGGGGGGAATGACAACGGGAGGTACATCAGGGTGAGAATGACAATGTGGTAGGTATTATCCTAACTGGTGTAAAAATTGACCAATTTCTTGTTTTATCTTTGGATCTTGGAATGCTACCGTCAAGTTGGCCTTGAGCCAACCAAGGGGGTTACCTCCATCTAGGTACTCCTCAGCAGGTTTGTACACTACAACTTGATGGTCTTGTGCCAGTAAAGTCGCAGTATCGGTGATGTACAGCTCACCAGATTTAGGATCTGGCTTTTGATGTTTTAAGATCTCAAAAACGTTGGGCTTAAAAATGTACTTACTAATATTAGCCAAGTTAGATGGAGCAGTGCCAGGAGCGGGCTTTTCGATCAAAGTAGCCAGGAACTGGAAGCCATTTTGTGATTTTAACTTAGCCACTCCGTACTTACTTAGTTCACTGTCTGGTTTTTCAATACAAGTCACCAAGCCATCTGCTTCAGACTTTTCAAAAACTTCTGCCATCTGTTTGGCGGCCGATCCTTCACCTGGTTGGTAGATAAAATCATCACCCATGAAGACAAAGAAAGCCGGCTCATCTTTTAGCTCATCTTCTGCCAGCAAGACAGGAGTGGCAGTTCCATAGAGAGCCGAGTCTGGCTGACGAATAAACACAAACTCTGCCTGTTCGTGAATGTATTTAACTTTTTCGTACTGTTCTAACTTGCCCATCTCTTCAAGATACGAGTAGAGTCGTTGGTTCTCTCTAAAGTAATGGATTAACTGCATGTTGTGTTCGGAGATAATGAAGATAATCTTTTCTACTCCAGCTTTAACCAAGTCTTCCACCACGTAATCTATCAGGGGTCTATCCATGATAGGCAACATCTCTTTTTGAATAGTTTTGGTGATAGGTAAGAAACGAGTGCCAAAGCCAGCGGCGGTGATAAGGGCGGTTTTAATTTGCATAAGGAGGATTATATTCGTTTTAACAATAACTGTTTAGAGCAGTTTTGATTTTTGAAGTAGGGGAATTAACATTTCCATAGGCAGACCATGACTAAAACCAGTGTTTGAGCCATTGATTTGGCTGATTAGGGCTAGACCAGCAGGGTAGGCGGGACAGAACCCAGCCGACCAAGTAGTCACGGGATTGTTCTTAACGTAATTATCTATTTCTTCTTCCAGTAACTCTCTAAACTCGATGTCTGTGACGGCAGTTTGACCAAACTCTATGGAGTTGGCAGGGTCTAGATAGGCAAAACCAGTTAGACAAACACCCTTTTTACCAGATTGCTCTAGCAACATTTGTTTGGCCTCCGCTTTTGTGGCTGGTTTTTCGTACGCCCGGTCATTAACCACAGTGTAGGTATCGGCGGCCATAACCACAGAGTTAGGATTGGTAGCTAGCACCTTTTTAGCCTTGGCTAGAGCAATTACCTTGGCTCTCTCTAGCTCTGTTTTGGCAGTAATTCCTTGTTCATCAATATCTGCCGGCACAACTTCAAAAGTCAAACCAGTTGTTTCCAAAATGATTTTTCTTTGGGCAGATTGAGAGGCGAGGATAAGTTTTTGCACAGTGATGATTATATCAATAAATAACTTAATTACTGATCAGATCATGGTACAATTCACTCTAGCATTGGAAGCGTCGCATAGTGGCCAATTGCACAAGGTTGCTAACCTTGACCCGTTCGCGGGTTCGTGGGTTCGAATCCCACCGCTTCCGCTCTTTACAAAAAATGGACGTTAGTCCAATTTTTGTAAAGAATGATTGTGGGATGACTTGTACTCGAAATCAAGAAAAAACTATAATCACTTCAGTTTTTTCATGATTCGGGTGAATCCCACCGCCTTTGAAAACTAGCAATCTCGCAAAGCGAGCCAGGTTAATGCCGGGAACGAAGTGAACGGCAATCCCACCGCTTTCGCCAGAAGATTACTGCCAGATGAATACAAACATATTTTGAATGTTTAAGCTATGTCAGAAATATTTAGAGCTGCTAAAAGATTGGCACAATCCGAAAAGAGAGAAGGAGATGCTGATGAAAGAAGTCAGGCTAAGAAAGACAAGAGGGAGGAAGGCGAAAAAAGAAAAAAAATGGAGCTAGCGCTAAAAGCTCTTGACAGACTTAGATATAAGCTGAGGCCTCTCTTTAGAGAATTTGAAAAAAATGGGTGGAGAGTAGAATTGACTAGCAGGATTGATAAAGTTTACTCTCGCACAGTATTTCATTTTGAGTCAATTTCATATCTTCCCCACGATGATTGTGTTAGTTCTGGAGTGTTGGGATTAAGTATTAATATAGTTAAAGATGGCAGACGTTTTAAAAAAGATGTTTATATTGAAAGTGTAGATGGTTATGAGGGCATATTAAGATTATTAGGTCATGAGGTTAGATTTAATTATGGCTTAGATTTAAATGGAATTGTTGCGAAAGTTAGGAGTAATGCAATTTATTTTCTAAAAGAACTAGAATTATCAGAAAATACAGAAATAGGATTATCAATAGATGTAGATTATTGGGAGTAGTGCGTGACTAACACCCGAAGGGTGCACCGCCCCCGCACCAAAAAGACCGCAGGGCTAGCTCTGCGAACTATCTTACTTCTTCCCCATTGGACAATGCTATATACTGTATTCATGAAACTATACGGCATTACACTTTCAATCTTTTTAGTAATAGATATTATTTGGTTAAGCCTGGTGGCCAAAAACTTCTACGCCGATCAAATCGGTTTTTTGATGAAATCAAATGTCAACTGGGTTGCAGCCATTGTTTTCTATCTGTTGTTTGTAGCAGGTTTGATATTTTTCGTTATCTCGCCAGCTCTAGATAAACAATCTTGGTCTTACGCTTTGATGGCTGGAGCATTTTTTGGTCTATTAGCCTATGCCACCTATGATTTAACTAACCTAGCTACTATTAAAGACTGGCCGTTGTTAGTTACGGGAGTTGATTTGGTCTGGGGCATGGTGCTTTCTGGCTCGGTTTCGGTTTTGTCCTTCCTAATTTATTCTCGCTTTGTTCAATCATGAAGCCAGTTATTCAAGTGGTTAACGACAAGATGCAGACTGGATATAGGTATCTGCTAACACAACCTGTGGGAAAGAATATTCACCCAGATTTCAAGCCAGAACTAACTCCCAAACAAATGCTCAAGCTAGGAGTATTTGGTGGCAAGTACATGACAGACACAAGGCAAGAATTTCCAGCCAACTGGTTTGATAAAGCCAAGCTATCTCCACAAAAATATGATACTAGCTTGAATTGTTTTTCTGTCAAAGCTAGTCAGCCTTTATCTGTTTGGCAGAAGAAAGGCTGGATCCATCCAGACGATCCACGAGGTTGGTTTCAGTGGTACTGTCGTTATTATTTGGGTCGCAGGCATGAAGATGACGAACGCCAAATAAAAAGATGGCAAGCGTTTAGAAGACACGTTGCTCAAATAAAGAATAACTGTTTGGCCGGAGATGTAAATTGTCGACCCAAACAACGCCAAGCATTGTTGCACTGGGCTTACGACAGTCGAAAATTATAGTTTGATTATCTTATAGCTCTGCTTTATACACCCTCACCCCCTCAACCTCACCCACCTCGTCCCATGGCACATCTATAACTGTCTGGATCTCCCAAGCTGGATTTTTCTTTGTCTCTGTCTCACTGTGTGGGGAGATAATGTAGATGATTTTGTCTTGAGCGTATTGGTCAATTCCACTAGGTATAACTCCATCTTTAACTAAAAAGTAACGGTAGCGAATGCCTCTGGTATCGGCATCGGTGAAGGTGGCTAGGTTAAAGTTATCTCCTATGGTTGCATTTTCTTTGACATCTTTAACCACAGTTTGTGACAGCTCTCTCACAAGAGGTAGATTTTGTGACCAATCTGGAGGTTGGTTAAGATGGTTGCCAGCTATCATCAGATTAGAAAGCAAACCAAGTCCCACATAGGTAAGTGGCTTGAGTGGCAGTTTTTCTATGAGTAGGTAGATAAGACCAAACCAGATGAATGCACTGTGGTAGTCATTAATCAGGTTGGGGAAGAAAACAGTGATTACTAGGAATGAGACATAACTTAAACCAATCCAGAAACCCAAACTTAATTTCCTAGTTTTCTTAAAGTCTTTGTAGACAGCGACCAATCTATAACTCAAATACATTAATACTCCACCCGCCAAGATGCCATGGATATTAAATAACTTTTTTAACAGATCAAACGAGTAGGTGACTGGTTGCCAAATTATATTCCAGATAGAAAACTGGATGTATGAATCTCCAGAACTTGAAAAGAACATGTCTTTAATAATCTGTAAATAAAAGAACTCATGGGTGAGATCGAAAACCACAAAACTTAAGTTGGGCAAGATAGCTAGTCCTAGAAAAATTAGTAGACTTTGCCAATTTAAATGATTCTTCTGTTTTTTGTTTTCTTTAAGCCAATAGATGGAAAAAAGAAAAGCTGTAATAAGAGGCAGAGTAAAGAAGTGGAGTTGAAATAATAAACCAAGACACAAGCCAGCTATGCCACTCCACAATAGAGTGTTTTTGTGCTGTTTAAACAGTTTCGTTAAAGCCAAGAAAAAGAGTAGGCTAAAAAATGGGGTAGTGTTGGGATTCCAAGACCAAGTCACGTATTTTACAACCAAGGGACTAATGGCGTAAAACCAAGTGATAATTAAAGCTCTTTGGGTTGTTGTCCATTCCTTAACTACTAGGAAAACAAGAGCTACAGTTATCACACCTAGAAAAGCGGTGAAGATAATGGGTCCAATGGGGTCGTAGTTGCCTGCCCAAAGAGCTGGTGCCATAAGATAGTACTGGAAGACACCAAAAAAATCTTTCTTGCCATTTATCTCGTTGTACGGTCCAAACAGAGTGGGGTTACGATTGGCTACCAGGTCGTGGATGGCCAGCATATCTCTGCCCTCATCCCAAATAAATCTGGCTCTGTATTCGAGGCGGTAAAATCTTAAGCAGATGGCAACTAGAATAATTAGGGACAAACAGATGAACGTGCGATGTGTGGAAATTAAATTACTCAACTTTCTGATTTGTGGCATTGATAAAGATTGTAGCATCCTGGATCCCCCCTTGACCCGCTCCGCCTCCGCCAGCCGGCGGATGGCGGAGAGGCGGGTCTAGCGAGGATGACAAAAGGGGTGTAACGCTCAAGCGAGGATGACAGTTGGTAGTGAAAAGGATGCAATTAAGATTGGCATTGTTTTATTTCATCTGGACAGCTTTAGTGATAGACTGTTGATCTATGAACTGGAGATTAACTAAATTTGGCATCAAACTCATCTTATTACTAATATTGATAGGTGGTTTGGTAGCAGGCGGGTATTGGTACAAACAAAATTACTGGGATAAAAACAATGACCCACAAGAAGAAGTTGTTTATAGCGAAATTGCTCAAGTGGCATTTATTGAAGAGGCTTATCAATTAATCGCCGATAATTACTGGCAAGCTATGTCCGAAGAGCAATTGAGCGATATATTTATGCAGTCATTGTCTAGGATCTATGGGTCACAGCCAGAACTTAAAGAAAAAAATAAAGCAGGTCTGGCTCAAAGAATAGAGTCTCTAGTTGCCAATGGACCAGAGACAGACCACTCCCAGATGTTGGCCCAAGTTGTAGATATAGTTTTGCAAAACCTACAACCTTTTGGTAGAAGCAGGCTCTACACCCAACAAGATGAGACAGCTCTCAAGAATACTGTCAGTAATGTAGATCCAGAAGCAGATCTGTTAGCCAACTTAGGTGTAGATGAGTCATCGACAGACCAAGAAGTAGAAGAAGCATTTGAGCAAAAAATACAACAGATTGATCAGACTACCGCTACATTGGCCCAAAAAGAAGAGCTGATAGCTCAAACAGAGAGAGCATATAAAGCTGTAGGTGAACAAGTTAATCGTGAACGATATGCAGAAACAAAGGTGGAGCCCACCATGTATGGAGATTCACTCAGTGACAGTATTTACTATGTAAAGATTGGCAAGTTTTCACCCACCACGGTAGAAGACTTAGTCAATATTTTGGCCAGCATGCCTAAGAACAATCAGGGACAAGCATTGGTGCTAGATCTAAGAAACAATGTGGGAGGAGCCATAGATGGCCTACCATATTTTTTGGGTCCCTTTATTGGCAAGGGGCAGTATGCGTATCAGTTCTTTTCTCAAGGAGAGACAGAGGATTTTAAAACAGTTACCGATAGAGTTGAGCAGATAAATAGCTTCAAACAAATTGTAGTATTAATAGATGGTGGAGCGCAGTCTTCGGCAGAAGTTATGGCTGCAGTTTTAAAGAAGTATCATGTGGGAGTTTTAGTAGGTTTTACTACCAAAGGTTGGGGGACAGTAGAAAGAGTATTTCCGCTAGAAAACCAGTTATCAGAAGATATGACCCACTCCATATTTCTAGTTCACAGTCTAACTTTGAACGAAGTTGGCGAACCTATTGAGGGTGAAGGAGTTACGCCAGATATAGATGTGACGGTTAAGGGCTGGCAACAAGAGCTACTGGGGTATTTTAATAACCAAGAACTGGTGAGTGAAGTTGAGATTTTGTTAAGCCAAAAGTAAAGTATGAGGAAAAACGGCGAGGAGGTATAATAGTCTTCGTATCTTGGAGGTGTCGCATAGTGGTCAATTGCATATGCTTGGCCACCGCGAAGCGGGGTCCCGCTCTGCGGGAAAAGCATGAGCACAAATTATGTATACAGTATATGTACTGCGAAGTATTAAAACAAACAGATATTATATTGGTGTTACAAAGGATTTAATTAATAGGCTAGAGCGACACAACTCGGGAAGTGTTAGATCTACAAAAGCTTACAGAAAATGGAAAGTAATATACACTGAAGAATATAGCAATAAAAAAGATGCTTGGAGAAGAGAGCTAGAAGTTAAAAAATATAAGTCAGGATTGAAGTTTAACAAGTTAATAGGAGGTGTCGCATAGTGGTCAATTGCATATGCTTGGAAAGCATAAGCCTCACGGCTTCGCAGGTTCGAATCCTGTCACCTCCGCATTTACCAAAAAATGGACGTTGAGTCCATTTTTTTGTTAAATATGGGTGAAGGATGAGAAGTTTATCCCCCAGGGGATCTTCTCTTTCTTCGAAATTCACCTTATACTCGAATTCAAGCAAAAATTATAATTGTTAAATTTTTGCATGATTCGGGTGAATCCTGTCACCTCCGCATACATATAAATTCAATGATATATTGCTTGGCATGAGTGAAATTCTAAAAAATGTATTGGATGATAGGAGAATATATCAAGCAATTGATGAGGCAAATAGAATGGTGGTTGCAGATGTTATTGTGGTTTACGGAGTGGATGCATTTACAGATGATTTACATCATGAAATTACTCAAAAGTATCTTAGAGCAGGCGTAATTCAAGCTTTACAAAAAGTGGGTGTTCTTGATGAGGACGGCTTGCCAGTTCCAGGACAAGAAGAAGTTGCTAGCCTTTATGGATTTATTTAGTGAATAGTATGCCTATTACTCCCAGAATGATTATGGTGGTGTGGAGTAGTTGATACAAAATAGCCGACTTTCCTGCATCTAACCATTTTACTTTTCTTAACATGGGAGGGTTGAAGTCGTTGTTAACTGATTGGTGGTTTAACCAGTAAATGACTTCAAATCCAGATCTAATCACCCAGAAAACTAGTAAAAATACCACTACCTGCTTGATCGAGAGAAACCAAAAAATGATACTGGCTACAAACCAAAAAGGAGCCAGCACCAAACCATCTCCCCAAACATAGATACCAAAAGGCATTAGGAAGAAAGTATCAGAATAAAACATATCTTTTTTTGAATTGTTTAAACTTAAATAAAAAATATATGCACTAATCAAACTTAAAAAAGTGTAGATGGCTGTGATAGACATAGTGAGTGAATTATATACGACAAATGTGGGTGGGGTTCTGTAATGAAGCTAATATATTTTATATCTGTTTAAGCTATAATCAAAATTGAGTAGTAGATAAACTTTGTTAGTACCAGTAGTTATTGAAAGAATTTATGTCACCAGAAGAAACCTCAACAAAACACGTTAAAACTGGATTCTTTTACAAATGGAGGAGAAAGGGCAGTTTTCGCATTATCCTCATTCTTATCTTGATGGCCATTGTGGCAGCTCTGTTCTTCTTTTGGGGGAAGTTTAGGATTGCTCTGGTAGCTATTTTTGTGCTGTTGTTGGCAACTCTAGGACTTGAGGTTTCTGGCAATGACTGGGATCTTGGGAAATTAATTGAATCTGGCTCTTTTGAGGAGTCAAAGATCGAGAAAACAGAATCTGGGGTGTGGCAGATTGGTGATGACTGCAACTTGAATTTACTTAACTGCTCTAACTTTGAGTACCAAGAAGACGCTCAAGCTCTGTTTGAATCCTGTGGAGGTCCAGAAAATGATCCCAATAACTTGGATGGAGATGATGATGGACTGGTGTGTGAAGCTTTGAAGAGTAAGAAATAGTATAGAATGGTTGTGAATGACTCAAGATAAACTGGATAACCAACCAATGGAGTTTAACTGGAAGATAGCTGGCAAAGCTGGTGAGGGGGTAATGGTGGTGTCCAAGATGTTGGCCAAGATCTGCAAGCGTCACGGTCTCAATGCATTTAACTATCTAGAGTACCCATCCTTAATAAAGGGTGGACATCAGACCGGTCAGGTTTATGCCAGTAGTGGTGAAGCCAGGTGTCAAAAGAAGAACCTGGATGTGCTGGTGACTTTAGGGCCAGCAGGATTTGATGAACATGCAGTGGAAATAACTCCAGAAACTGTGATTGTATACAACTTGGATGCTGGAAAATTGGATAAAGAAACAGAAACTGGGAGTAGGGTATTTGAACTCCCTTTTATTTCTTTGGCCAAAGAAGCAACAGGCTCTTCGTTTTCATCCAACATAGGAATTTTAGGTGCAACTGCCTATCTGCTGGGTTTGGATAGATCTTTGGCAGAAGCAGTCATTAGGGATGAGTTTAAAGGTAAACCAGAAAAAATTGTTGATGATAACATCAAGACTTTCAATCTGGTGTTTGAAAAAGCTGGTCAGTTTGGTCAACCCATTAGACAGATATCAAAAACAGCAGACACAAAGATTTTAGTTACGGGCAACGAAGCGGTGGGACTGGGAGCACTGGCCGCAGGAGTCCAGTTTTATAGCGCTTACCCAATGACACCTGCAACAGCCCTACTTCATTTTTTAGCTGCTCAACAAGATAACTATCCTTTGGTGGTCAAGCATGCAGAGGATGAGATCGGGGCAATTAATCATGCTTTAGGGGCTTCGTTTGCTGGCGTGAGATCAATGACTGGCACATCTGGTGGCGGTTTTGCTTTAATGGTTGAGGCTTTATCTCTAGCTAGTTTGGCAGAGATTCCGCTGGTTATTTTGGAGGCCCAACGCAAAGGCCCAGCTACTGGACTGCCCACTTGGACAGAACAAGCAGATTTGAGCTTTATGCTAACTGCAGGCCATGGCGACACTCAGCAAGTGGTATTTACACCTGGCACCATAGAAGAACACTTTGAGTTAACAAAACAAGCCTTTTATCTGGCCGAAAAATATCAGGTGCCGGTGATTATCTTGAGTGACAAGTTTATTTTGGAATCTCACTCTACACTTGATAAACCAGAGGATATGGGTGCAGTGGAGTACCAGAGTGAAGTTGGGGACTTATCTACTGATGGTAGTTATCGCAGATATAAAATAACTAGTGATGGCATCTCGCCCCGTAGTATTCCGGGACAGGTTGGTGGCTTACAACTTACCAACTCCTACGAACATGATGAATTTGGTTTTGCTACAGAAGATGCTGGGCAAACTACAGAACAGGTAGAAAAGAGAGCCCGCAAGTTTGAGAAGCTAAAGCTGGAGATGCCTAAACCTTACTTGATTGGTCCGGACAAGGCAGAGGTAACTTTGGTGGGTTGGGGGTCGACCATCTCTGTGTTGAAGCAGTTTGTGCAGAATGATTCTAAAGTTAATGCTATCTGTTTACCTGCAGTTTGGCCATTTCCGGTAGACGAGTTTATTGGGCTGGCAGAAGGTGCAAAAAAACTAGTTATGGTGGAGGGCAACCAATCTGGGCAGTGCCAGAAGCTAATTAAACAAGAGACCGGCATAGAGATGGCAGACCATGTTAGACGTTACGATGGTCGACCCTTCTACACCGAAGATCTAGAAAAATGGTTGAAGAAAAAAGAAAAGTAATTATGAACTTAAAACCATTTCAATCACCTATCACTCCAACCTGGTGCCCTGGCTGTGGAGATTTTGCTGTTTTGAGATCACTTCAAACAGCTCTGGTTAATTCTGGTAGTGATCCAGCTCAAACAGTTATCTGTTATGGCATAGGTTGTAGTGGCAACATGGCGGACTTTAATGTGAGTTATGGATTTCATGGTTTGCATGGGCGAGCTTTGGCCAATGCCATTGGTGTTAAGCTAGCCAATCATGATCTTAAAGTAGTGGTAGTTGCAGGGGATGGGGATGCTTACGGGGAGGGATTAAATCATCTCATTGCATTGGCTCGTGGAAATCATGATGTGACTGTAGTTATTCATAACAACTCTCGTTACAGTTTAACTACTGGCCAAAGCTCGCCCACTACTACCCAAGGAATTAAAACTAAATCAACCCCTCAGGGAGTGGTGGAGCATCCGTTCAATCCTTTAGCTAGTTGTTTGGTGGCTGGAGCTAGTTTTGTGGCCAGAGGTTATTCAAGTCAACCTCCTCAACTCACCAAACTTATTCAAGCTGGACTGGATCACCCTGGATTTGCTCTAATAGATGTGGCTCAACTTTGTCCAACTTTCAACAAGGAACAAGATCATGCTTGGTTTGCAGAGCGAGTCTATCAGCTAGATGAAGCAGATCATGACACCTCTCAAAAAAATCTAGCCCTAGAAAGAGCATTGGAAAGTGACCAAATCCCACTGGGCATTTTTTACCAAGATCCAAACTCTAAACCATATCACTCGCATCTACCCCAACTTAACAAAATGACCTTGATGGGTCAGAGAACAAATCCGGTTGGAATTGAGAAAACATTAGATAAATTTATCTAAAAGATAAACATTGGACACCGCAATATGCGTCGCTTTTTAATTTTGGGGCTAATCATCTTTAGTTTTATTAATTTGGGGGGATATTTCGCTGTCACTGCCAGTGAATTTGCAGATCCTGATTACAGCATTCCAGAACAGATTCAGGTTGAGATAACCCAAGTATTATCTTCTGGTAAAGAAAGCTTAGGTTCCGATTTAGTTGATTTTCAAAACCTTGAAGCCAAGGTGCTGGTTGGAAAATCGACAGGTCAAACTATTGAGTTTAAGAATTCTATTTCAAATCTAGGGGGAGGTAGAGTGGGTTTTGAGGAATTTGTTGTGGGTGATCAAGTTAAACTAAATGTCAGTCACATCCAAGATGGTGAGACTTTTTATAACATCGAAGGTCATGTTAGAAAGTATGGGTTAATTAACTTATTAATTGTATTTATTTTGGTTGTTTTGGTGGTGGGCAGGCTTTGGGGGGCTCTGTCATTATTGGGCTTGGGCATTTCATTTCTAGTGATATTCAAAATTATCCTGCCTTTAATTTTGGCTGGCACTCAACCAGTTATAGCTGCTGTTTTGGGAGCTTGCCTGATTGTGCCCACAACGTTTTATATATCTCATGGGTTTAATAAGAAAACCCATGTTGGAGTGATATCTACAGTCATAGGCTTGGTAATAACTGGTTTTTTGGCGGTATATTTTGTGGATGCTACACATTTAACTGGTTTTGCTTCGGAAGAAGCTGGCTTTCTTGATGTAGAAAAGCAAGGGGCTGTTGATATTAAAGGACTTTTACTGGCAGGTGTGATGATCGGGTTATTAGGGATTTTGGATGATGTGACAGTTGGCCAATCCTCTGCAGTTAAACAACTCAAAGAAGCCGATCCAAAAATGAACTGGAGACAACTATTTCATCATGGTATGGAAGTTGGGCAAGATCACATATCTTCTATGGTTAATACTTTAGTTTTAGTTTATTCCGGATCGGCCTTACCATTACTCCTACTATTTTTTACCAGTGGTAGAGGTTTTCTGGAGGTGATTGAGTTGGAGTTAATTGCAGAAGAAATTGTGAGAATGTTAGTGGGTAGTATTGGGTTGATACTAGCCGCTCCTTTGGCAACTCTACTAGCAGCGGTAGCTTTTTCCAGATCGAAAAATAATTGAATTATTTGCATAAATGTTGTTTAAGTATCGTCTTTAACGATGTATACTAAATTTGTAGTGAAATAACAAAAACGACTACGATATGTAAGGAGAGTAATATGAAAAAACCCCTCAGTCAGATAAAAAAGATTCTGCTTTGGTCCATCCCTTTAGGAATAGCAGGAATATTAATGAGCATATATGCAGTTAGTTTGGTGATAGAGGATAGCGTTAGACAAAAATGTGTTAGAGCACAAGAGTTTTATGCAGGAGATTGTGTGGCTGCACTTTCCAGTGTGTTAGTGGATGAAGATAAGTCGTTTAGAGAAAAAAATGATGCCATCTGGACATTGGGACAGTTGGGCGATGATCGAGCCCTACCTCTGCTTGAGCCTATGTACACAGGTGAAATTAACAAGACCAAATATGATGCAGACATCTCTCAATATGAACTGATGAAAGCTGTCAAGTTAATTAGAGGTGGTTTTAATGTGACTCACTATTTTAGATCTGATATTTAGGTTAGACTAAAAATGTTAAGCCGTATGTGAAAAGCAAGCCAGCTATTAATGTAGCTAGAGTTAGGATAGATCTCCAGTTGCGAGCGCCATGAGCCTTGTGTACCTCTGGAACAAGATCTGATGCCGAGATATATATAAATCCTCCAGCAGCCAAAGCAAGAAGATAGGTAGATAAAGTATGAATACTAGTAGACAGCAGGATGCCTGTTAAGCCACCTAAAATAATTGTGCTTTGAGCCAACATGCTTTTATATAGAGCTTGTTTTTGTTTTTGACCAGCATATAGTAGACTACCAAAAATACCTAGTTCTTGAGGAAGTTCATGTAGCATGATGACTAAAGTAGTCACAATTCCTAGTTTAATGCTTGCAGAAAAACTAGCAGCAATAATCAGACCATCTAAAAAATTGTGAACAGCGTCACCGATAAGCATGGTATAGGTCAGGGGATGATCTGGACAATCTTGACAATGGTGCCAATGAAAATAGCTTTCTATAACTAAAAAAATGACCAGGCCCAAGCTAGTTAAGCCCAACGCTTGAGTTGCAGGTAGTGCTTCTAATGCTTCTGGCAGGAGGTGAAAAAATGCTCCTCCCAAGAGAGAGCCAGCGGAAAATGCTACGAAATATATCAATAACTTGTCTAAAATATTTTTCTTGAATCCTAAAACTAGCTTGCCAGTTAAACCAAGCAGGCTGATAAGGACTGTTGCCAGCGTCACATACAAATATACTTCTAGATTCATGAAGTTATTATACCCTTACCATGGGCATGATTACCCATCCGAACTAAAAGCATCTGTAGGTTGAGTTTGTTCCGAGTTGGAAAAACTTTTTTTGACCGCTACTTGATTGGTGATAGGATCAATCCAGACAATCTTTCGATGTAGTTTAAGCACATCTTGGAGCTCTTTTAAGCCATGAGCTGTGTAGGGCATGTGACAGTTTGAACTTCTCATAAATAACCTTTTACCTTTGTATCTGTAATAATTTTGGACTCTAACCATAATAATGCCATTTGGTATGACAGTTCAGTGGAGTCATTTACACATGTTTTGTAAGCTCCATGACAAAAATATCTAAAAATGGATGATATGGTGGCAAAGTTAACCTGGCTACGCCGTCCAGATCATTTAAGGGGTTAGCGTAAGAAATAATTTTGGTATAGTGAAAGTATGTAGGATTATGCAAGACGAACAAGTACATAGCAAGATGGAGCACTTTCTGGCTAATTACAGGGAGGTCACTCTTAAAAAGGGAGAAATTCTATTACGACCGTATGACGAGATAACTAACTGTTACTATATCAAATCTGGCTTCGTATACTCGTATACAGTGTCTGCCTCTGGGAATGAGTTCACTACCAACGTATTTAGACCTACTTCGATCATTCTTTTGTCTGCAGCTTTGTCTAGCAATACTCTGTATTGCACTTGTGAAACTTTGACTCAAGTTACTGCGGTTAAAATTCCCTCACGAGATATTAGAAAATTTATGAAACAAGAGAGCGAGGTAGCATTTTTCTACTTTACCCAGTTTGCATCTGCTCTTTCTCAGACTTGTTTGAGAATGGAGGCTATTATTTTTGGTACTGCTGGGGAAAAGGTGGCTTCTGTTTTATGCTTACTTCAAAATAGGTTTGAGTTGGATCCTGGAAAGAAAAGAATAAACCTAGATTTTTCTTTAACCCATCGTCAGTTGGCCTCTATGACTGGTTTGACCAGGGAGACTGTATCTAGCGAGATGGTCAAGTTAAAACGCGAGAAGTTAATAGATTATCATTCTGGAAATATTGAGATTTTAGATCAAGAAAAATTGCGGGATGCGTCTTCCATTGGTCACTACTTTTTTGAAAGCTCCAAGTAATCTCCTCCTTTATGTTGCAGGAAGTCTAGCGGTTAAGAACTGGTAAAGATTGATTCGGGCAGAGCGAACTCTTCGATAACTGCATTATTGAGAGTGTTATCTTTGACTAAAATGAGCACATAGTTATCTACAAAAACTGGCACCCAACCTGGATCTTTGATTCGGTCTAAGAGGAATGGTTGGGCCCAAGTAGTCATGTCATGACGGTGGAAAAAGATGGTATTAAAGTTTTGTTCTTCATCCAGCACTTGCCAAACTTCTTGCTTTTCTTGAGCTAGAGAGTATCTATCTAGAAATTCTACAGAATATGCCTCTGGTCTGTTGTCTACAAAAACTGTTGTTTTAGGATAAAGACCATAGATTAAAAAACCACCAATATCGTAATTATTAAACACGGGACCAGATAGATGTTGGTTAAAAAACTTTAAGCTATTTTCTTGATTTTGGATGAGACCCAATCCGCCTTGTGCAATGTTGGGGGTAAACAAACCTGAAGAGAAACAGATGGTGAGTATGCACATGAGAAGGATGGGGCTGATCATGATGCCAAGAGCATGTTTGGTGACGGTAGTTTTTATTTTGGTAATTGGTATCTGTGAGATAACCCAAGACAGAGCTGGAATCATGATCAGCCCCGTAATGGGGTGGAGTCTATAGATAAACAGATTGGCAATTAAGATTAATGGACTAATAAAAACCAATGGTAGTAAGGGGTGAGAGAGTTTAGACTTGTGTTTATTGTCCAGTTTGTTTGCAGTTTTTTGAAATCTAGATAACCCAATTTTAATTCCACCCCAGATAATAAATCCTAGAAAAAGTAATCCAGTTAATACAATAAGGTACCAAGGTAGCATTAGATTGACTCTGTCTATTAGAAAAGGAATAGACTGATTTTCTACTACCTGGTAACCATAGTTATTAAAGATATTGAGTGGGATAATCACTCCTCGCCAACCTGCTGGGTTAATGAAGCTAGCCAGAAGTGTTAAGATCGCAACCAAACCTAGTGTCTTGAATTTTATAGTTGCTTTAATTTTATTGGTAGAGTTGCCTAATCTAGATAAGATAACCTGCCAAACTACAAAGACAGTTATTATTCCAGTTCCCAAAATAAAGAACAGATGTGTGTTGACCCAGATGATTTGAAGAAAAACTAACCAAAAATATAGCCAGTTTGCTTTGAGTTTGTTGGTCACAAACTTAATTAACAACCAAATGAA
>Ga0233437_1003085_pt1 | contig 22842 bp, 15 predicted proteins | sample SI_122_August201_FD_182714 | JGI IMG/M metagenome (GOLD analysis project Ga0233437, IMG submission 182714) | Seawater microbial communities from Saanich Inlet, British Columbia, Canada - SI_122_August2016_200_MG | ecosystem: Environmental > Aquatic > Marine > Inlet | place: Canada: British...
TTTTAAAGATAAAAAGAAAAGTCTTTTTTTAGTGGTCACCCTTTCCGACAAACCCATAGTCATCAAGGAAATGGCCAAAAAAATTGGTGCCAAAAGCCCGTCCTTTGGCAAACCTGATCTTTTAGCACAGGTATTAGGCGTCATTCCCGGTTCAGTGACTCCCTTTGCCGTCATCAATGCAAAAAGCCATGATATTAAAGTTATATTGGACAAAGAAATGATGGAAAACAAACTTCTTAATTTTCATCCCCTGGTCAATACAGCAACAACAACCATTGCATCTAAAGATCTGGTAAAATTCCTTGAGCACTGTAATCAGGAGTTTGAAATCATCAGATTATAATAGACTTTATAAATTCATCAGGGCAATCGCATGTAATTTTTTTTAATGATTACTCCATACCCGTTCAGGTCAGTTTACCTTTCCTTCTCTATATGGGACATGTTGACAGGCTCTATGTCGGGCTACACTTGTGGCGGAAAAACTCGGTTCCCTCAAACAATTTCCACCACTTAACGTTTCGCCCGCCAGAGCCTTTAACAACAGGTCCCAAAATGCTCATCCAAGGCAAACTGACCTGAACTAGTTGCTGTGCCGATAATTACAATCATTGTAGCGGATAGCAGAGCAAAATATTGTTTACATGCGTTAGCCCTGATAAATTCATTGGGGTTCATTGACCCTTATGCAAAATTCAATCCTTTTTGGATCACCCTATATTATGATAAAATCGAGGGGGGATACCACCCACAACTGGTTCATAATACCTGTACAAGGTTTTCTCACCCAGCAATTCATCTATCTTGCTCTGGATCGCCATTCGTTCCTCACTGTGCATCCACTTGTTCCAGTTTTCCAGGGTATTCCAGGTGGTGATGATCATATACTCCCCTTCACAGTCAAGACAACTGAAGGTCTGATCCGTTAGAAACCCTGTCTGAACCGTGGCTCTTGATCTGAGTTGCACGATCAAAGGTGCCAGTTGGTTTGCCATGGCTTCATCCTTAAGGGTTCTTCTGATAATAATGGAAACTGCCATAATGCCCTCCTTTTTTTATACCAATTTAATATTAAACCACTTTAATGTTAAACGAAAAAATGTTGGCAGGAGTGCTGCAAAAACAATTGAAAAATACAGGAGTTGCGAAAATTTGCGATTCAGTTTGAATTCAAAAATATAAATTTTAAACAGTTTATCAATTTGATTGATTTATTGTCAATATATAATCGAAATTCATTTTACAAAACAGCCGGTTTCAAATTAAAATGAAACCGGCTGAAAATTATAAATGGGTACCTTTGTTCAGAACAAGGGTTAGATCATATTACTCTCCAAGATAGGCTTCCCTGATCTTGGGATTGGTCAACAAAGCCTGTGCTTCGTCTTCAAGGGTGATTTCGCCTGTTTCAGCTTTGTCAATACCACAGAAGGCCAATCAACTGTTCCCTACAACCCCATACCCCAACCTCTCTGATATGCTTTAATTCTAAACTCGAAAATATACCTTGTGTTATATTTGTTTTACTTTTTTAATAAAATTTTTTATAAACCATGTAACAGTTTTACCCTGTGCAATGAAATCTATTAATTTTTTTCTGGTGGATAGTGGACCATGCCCATAACAGACCATAAAAATGATTCTTTTTCGTTCAGCATGATCGACATTAAACAGATTGACCCCTCGCCCTATCAACACCGCAAATACTTTGATGAAGAAAGTTTAAGAGAACTTGGCGCCAGCATTGTCCGGGATGGATTGATCGAACCTATTATCGTCCGACCACAACAAAACGGCCGGTTTCAGCTGGTTGCAGGGGAACGAAGATTAAGGGCAGTTAAAGATTTTACAGACCTGACGATGATCCAGGCAAAAATAGTAGATGTAGACGATCTTCATGCAAGAAGAATGAGCTCTGCAGAAAACTCTTTAAGACAGGATTTAACGGCCATAGAATCCATTGAAGCGACCATTAAAATCATTGATGTGGAAATGGGCAAAACGCCGGAGTATTTGACGGGTGGTAAAACACCCCTTGAAAGGGTACATAAAATGCTGTCAAAGCTGCACTCTATAAGGGTTTGTAAGGATAAGGGGTCACATGTTTCCAGGGACGCAGAGGCATTGTTGAATAAATTTATTCAACCGGTAGAGTCAATCTTTAAAAATCTGCCCAAGCCATTGAAATGGCAGTCTTTTTTGATGAATGACTTGAATTTATTAACCGACATTCCCTTAACAGTCCAGAAAGAATCTGAAAAACACGATCTGAACAAGGCTCAGATAAAAGCGCTGGCAAGGCTTGAAAAGGTATCTGACAAGGCGTTTCAAGATGTCACCCAGAAAGGTTCCCTCCCGTTTAAAGACCGGAACCATCCTGTTTTGCCAAAGCCAAAGCTCAATGAATGCAGCGCAAGAGAAATCCTGAATTTTGCACAAGAGATAGAAAAAACAAATTTTAAGAATCAACAAAAAACAGACCCGGATCAACGCGAATTTTCCACACAGATGAAGATCGCCGTGATGACACGTCTGGGCATCCCTCTGGTTCGGATTGCCAAGAGGTTAAATATCCACAGAGAAACCATTTCAAATCATGCCGGAAAAAACCAGGCCCTGTTTAATAAAATCCTTCAGGCGTTTAACGGCGGGGCCCCTGTCCCTGATATAGCTCAAGAATATAGTGCGCCCCAGCCCCTGGTATGGTCTGTGGTGCTAGAGGATAAAACGGACCAGGAACGGTTCAAGATATTAAACTGGGGATTGCGGGCATGGGATAACTGGTATTTCAATGATGTGGATCACAGGTTCGGCGATCCCTGGCCCGGGCGAATCCCTGCACAATTAGTTGCCCACACCCTGTTTTACTTTACACGAGAAAACGATCTTGTGCTGGACCCCATGGCCGGGGGCGGCGTGGTTGCAGACATCTGTCTTGCCTTTAACCGAAGATGCTGGTCTTTTGATCTTCTGGACCGGATGGAAACAAGACCTGAGATAGAACCATTTTTGTGGGACCCTGAAAACATGGCCTGGCCCGTTTCTTCAAATAAAAAACCAGACCTGATTTTTTTTGATCCTCCCTATTTTAAAAAAATGGCTGCCCATTACAGGGAAGGCAGCATCTCAGATTTTCCCCGGTTCAAATATTTAAGCTTCTTTAAAACGCTGTTCAGCCTCTTGAGGAAAAATTCAAAACCCCTCACCCGTATGGCATTTCTAAATGCAGACTTCAGGGATTTCCAGGGCATCCCGGCCCTTGATGAAGACCCGGACAATGCCATCCTGGTGCTGGCCTATGCAAAACTGCTTGAATCCAGCGGATGGAAGATCACACATTTACTGGACTGTCCCCTTTCAACTGAAAGGTTTATCGGCCATATGGTCAACAGGATGCACGAAAACAGAACACTGGGTATTGTCAGAAGAACCTTGATCATTGGGAAAGCAAATCGCCTTCACAATGGTGATGCTGTGCAATATTTTTGAATACGCTATAACAGCATCCGCTGCCGGACTGATTGTATCTACCGCAATTGTCATTTTATAAAAAACCCATGTAACACCGTTTAAAATTGCACCAGATTCTGTTTCAGGATTGTCAATATCTTTTGGCAGTATATCCATGATAATTCGTGCCTGCTCATCGGCAGGGAATGGTGAAACAACAATAAATATTACTCCGGATTTTTATTGACACATTCCGTTTTTTGAATAATAAAATGAATATAAGCAAATAGAATTTATAAGGTTTTTTACAATTTAATTCTTATTAAGATCAGATTTTTTAAAGTTCAAAGGAAGATGTCGGGAAATAATATAAGGTAAGTGACAAAACTAATGTTAAGTCATGAATTTATAGAAAAAATATTAAATTATGATGAGCCTATTGAAAAATTAATTGAACTCTCTAACTGTGGAGAATCAGATTGGCTTGAATTTAAAGATTCGCTTATACCCCGGGACGGCGTATATGAAGAAAAGAAAAAAGGTAAAGAACAAAAGGCTGATTATCAATGGAATGTCGCTGAGGCTGTTATTGCAATGGCAAATAGTTATGGTGGTGCCGTCCTTATAGGTGTTGCTGAAGATAAAGAGACAAAAAAACCTTTTGCCAATGGTTTATTTTCAAATTATGAAGGACATTTAAAAGACTGGGACTCTTTTTTCAGTGGAGTTATTAAACCTGCTATTTTTTCTATAAAGGGTTGGAGAACTGGTTGTGCAGGAGAATGGAAGATTAATTGCAATTCGTTAGAACCGTATATTATTTCAAGATCTGCTTCCTATCAAGGCAAACTAATCGGAGTCTTGATTATTAAACCGATAGAAAATAATGATGATCTGATTCTTGTTGAAGATTTGAAAATTGACAGAGAAGCTCTAATCGTTAGAAGAAATGGCAATGTTGGCGAATGTGATAAAAAATTCAAATCAACTCAAATAAAAAAATACAGAGAAACAAGACAACTTGATACTCATAAATTTGACCTGCTATATGAAAAATTTAATGCTAAAATTACAAAGTCAAACAGTTTATTTGAAAATTCATTGCCAAGCCCTCCTGATCTTGATTCCAAGATAAAAAAACATAATAACTGGTTTATTAAAAATTGTAGAGAGCTTGAAAAACAGTTTACCTTACTTGATGCAGAGGAAAATTTTGAGAAAACTGCAAATATAGAAGATGATGAAAATTATTATTTAATTCCCGATGCTGAAGAATCTTTTTATGATGAATATGATGATGAGTTTGTTGGAGATGAATGGGATGATGATGATTTTGATCATGAAGAGCCTGATAATGAAATTGATGAAAGGGAGTATCGCATAGCTCGGAAAGGAACAGTTTTTGAACTGCTTGATTTAGAAAAACGTTCTGTTTTTTTAGGTGAGCCTGGTGCAGGAAAAACCACAACGCTTCGTCGAAAATGTTTGCAAATTATAAAAAACTATTCTGAAACAGGTATCACAGGTGTTTTTGTATCACTATCAAATTTTAGAAAAGATGATAATTTACAATCTCTTATTTTGCGTAACACCTATTTTTCCGAAGAGGAATATTTATATCTGCTCAAATCCAACAGAGTCATTCTTTTTCTGGATGCTTTAAATGAGTGCCCAACGTCTGCACAACCTGTTTGTGTTGGAAACCTCCGAGGCCTGCTGAACGCATATCAAGAACTTGCAGTAACTATTAGCACAAGAACGCTTAACTGGACCCAGCAGATAGAACTTCCTGCCTTTACAATAAAACCATTGACAAAACAACAACAGGGAGAATTTTTAGCAGTATATATAAAAGATAAAGAAAAGTCGGAAAAGCTTTTATCTCAATTATACAGTCAGCCTGGTGGCGAAGTTCTTGCAAATAATCCCTGGATGTTGAGAATGCTTGCCACAATCGCAGATGATGATCAACTGCCAAACGGCAGAGCTTTGATGTATAAAAAATATATGCATATATGGTTTGTTCGAGAAACAAAAAAGGCCAACAAAGCAAATATTAAATTGCCATGGAATGAAGATAGAACCCTGGCAAATATTGCGAACATTGCTGCAACAATGCGTATAAATGGTTATACTAAAGAGGCTCCTGTCTCGTTCCTGAAAAAAATCTTTCCGCAGGAGTGGTTTGAAATAAATGGTGCTTTTGACAGATTGGCACAGGGAACTCTTTTTTCCCTTGATAAAAAAAAAGATATATTCTCATTTCTGCATGAAACATTACAAGAGTATTTAACAGCGGAATATATTTTAGAAAATCCTGAATTTTTGAATAATATAGATAAAAACGAATATTCAAACTGGGAAATGCCGTTAGCTTATGCTTTTGAAATTGAGCCAGAGCCTGCTGCAGAGTTATGCAATACAATTTCCAAAGTAAACTATTTTCTCGCAGCTTTAGTTTTAAATGAAACGTTTTTACACACTTTAAAGCTGCCAGAAAATTTATCCCATTTTATGAAAGCAACTCTTTCAGTTTTAAACATAACAGCCTCAGATGCACATAAGATTACGTATAGACAAACTGATATTCCTGTTATCTCTTCAAACACCATTAAATATGTCACCAAAACAAATAACCTCTCTATAAATAGATTTAAAAAAATAACTGACTTCTGGAAGGAAAAAGTATCAAACAATTCAATGCTTGGATTATGTTCGCTTGATATTTTAGTTTTAACTGATAATAAAATAAGAGAACTTTTGCCTTCACTTTCTTCCTGTCACTGTGCTATCAACTTAGTTGAATCAGGTTTAATGACTAAGGAGGATTTGCTTAAACATGTTTCTAATGCAACTATAGCCATAAACTTAGGTGAAATTGGTTGGGCTACTAAAGAGGATTTTCAAGACAGGATTCCTCAATGGTGTCAAAATGCATCTTTTGAGCAAGCTATAAAATTAGTTGAATTAGGTTGGGCTACTAAGAAAGATTTTCAAGATAGTATTCCACGATGGTGTCAAAAATCATCTTTTGAGCAAACCAAAAAATTAATTAACTCAGGTTGGGCGACTAAGGAAGGTTTTCAATACAGGATTCAACAATTGTGTCAAAATGTGTCTGTTAAGCAAGCCACAAACTTAGTTGAATCAGGTTGGGCTACTAAGGATGATTTTCAATACAGGATTCCACAATGGTATCAAAATGTATCTGTTAAGCAAGCCACAATCTTAGTTGAATCAGGTTGGGCTACTAAGGATGATTTGCTAAAACATATTTCTAATGCAACTATAGCCATAAAATTAGTTGAATTAGGTTGGGCTACTAAGGAAGATTTGCTAAAACATATTTCTAATGCAACTATAGCCATAAAATTAGTTGAATTAGGTTGGGCTACTAAGGAAGATTTTCAAGACAGAATTCTACAATGGTGTAAATATGAATTTGGTAAGCAAGTTATAGATTTAGTTGAATCAGGTTGGGCGACTAAGGAAGATTTTCAAGACAGAATTCTACAATATAAACTTAATTTATTTATCAAAACAACAAACTTTGCATATGCAAAAAAATTAATAAATACAGGGTTAGCAACTTGGATGGATATTTTGAGGTATACAGAAAATGAAAAAATAAAACAGAGAATAATAAAAGAAGGGTTACTAAAAGTTGAATTTAATTTATTGCTCAAAACAGTTAGTTTTAAAAATGCGAAAAGAGCAGTAAATGTGGGATTAGCAACATGGAATGACATTTTTAAATATTCAAAAAATGAAGAAACAAAACAGAAAATAATAGATCAAGGGTTGCTAAAAGTTGAAAAAAATGCTCCACCAAGTCAAAAACCTTAAAAATCTGTAAGTGCCTACGATTTTTTAATTTTTCTTTGAACTGACTTGTATCGATTAACAGCGTTAACTTCCACTGGGTATGCCCAGGCTCTGTTTCAAAACACTCATTTCCTTTTCTATTTTCTTCATCTCATCCTGATTATAGATACTTTTTAATTTTTCATAATGCTTTCTAACTTTCTTTTCAAGCTCTGGAAGAATATTTTTTTCAAAATTCCGCTTTTGTTCTATGGTATACCCGGAGACAATTTTTGCCTGTTTCTCAAGCACAGCAAGCAATCTGTCAAAATCTTCAGACTTGATGAATAATTCCAATTCATCAAGCAATATTTTTGAATGGGCTATAACAACATCCGCTGCCGGACTTATTGTAGCTGCCGCAATTGCCATTTTATAAAAAACCCACGTAACACCGTTTAAAATTGCACCAGATTCTATTTCAGGATTGTCACTATCTTTTGAAAGAAAATCCATGAGAATTCGTGTCTGCCCATCGGCAAAAAATGGGGAATCAACAACAAACATGGCCCCGAATCTCACCAATCCTTTAAATTGGGGAAAAATAATCGCGTCAACTGCAATTTTGCCATCTTTTCTAATGGAAATATTGTTTACCCTTCCGACTGTTTGGTTATTACGGGCATAGTTTACGCTTGCACCTGCCCGTAGCAGCTTTGTATTATCAAATAAAATACAAAGCTTTAAATTAGAGCCTGAATCGCAGCCGCAACTCAATACAAAGGCTGATCCCATTAAAATGAACAAAATCGTTCGCATCAATGTTCCCATTTGATGTCTCCTTGAAAAACAATCAAAATAATTCCGGATGTATAGCGATGCATCCTTCATCCTTAAACGCCTTCATCTAAAATATGTATGAAGTCAGCCATTATTTTATTAACGCTTTCTTTGAATCGTATGGCACTTTCCTCTATGCGATCTTCTGCAATTACCTTTAAATAAGGTATTTTGATGTCATTCAGTTTATCATATTGATTTTCAATAACCTGATAGAAATTATTGCATATTGTGTTCATCTCATCTTCAAACTCACTGAGTTTATTTGCAAAGAACAGGCCGCTGTCGCTTCGAATAATGGATTTCCCAGTCTTAAGAAATTCATTATATTTTTCTTGGATTGCTTGAAGTTGAGCATCTTTCAACATCCTCAACGCTTTTTCTCTGTAGTCCAATTCTGTTTTTGCCTGTATCAGATCAGATTCAATAATAACCTTCTGGAATTTTGTGGGAAAAAGGCGCTGTAAAATTGAACGATGTTTGACAAGAGCAGCCGGTCTGCTATCGTTAATCTCATCAGAGGTGGCGATTACTGGATTTTTTTGAGTTTTTTGGGGCATGTTTTTTGAATTCATGGCTAATCTCCTAACTTAAATTTAAAATATTTTTTTTACTTATGGGTGTTTTAAAATGGTTATGCCGGTTGTTCATCGCGTTTAAATTTAAAAATATTATCTTTAAGGTTATCCATTTGATTTTTTATTCTGTTTTTACGCGAGGCAAACCTGATGTTATCTTTATGCAGTTCGTTTTCTGTGTTTGTCCTGTATTTTTCTGTTTCGATAAACAGGTCCTGTTTAAGAGCAAAAATTTCTTGATGTGTAATTGATAAATAATTAAAGATAATATAAATAGTGCCTTCAAGAAGGGAGGCCGTGATTATGGCGAACAATACCACAAGAAAATCATACTTAACTGTTATATCAAACCCTTTTTTCAGGGTACTGGTCAGGGACAATATCATTTGGTTGTGAGTTCTACTATCAGCATCTAATTTTTTTTCCAGACCAGTTAGAGAATGCTCTCTTTCTATCCGTAAATCATCTGATTTTTTTAAATAATACAGCTTAATACCGTCTTCTTTTAATTTTATCTCTTGATCTTCCTCATCCCGTAATTTTTTCTGTTCATTGAGATATGTACTTGTGAATTGTTCAGCTTTTCTGTTGTGTTCATTCCACTTTACGCCCTTTCTGACGTTGTTGATAATATTGTCAAACTCAGAGTCCCGAAGGCTCTCTTCTTTTTTAATTCTTGGCTCATAGTATTCTGCCAGCCGCAGATAACGATCTTTGTATTTGCGCACGATTTCATTTTTTGTGTTTTTCATGTTTGAAATATTTTGCTCGGATTCTTTGTGCAGGCTCTTTTCGTTTTCTTTATAATTATTTTCGATCATTTTTTTATCGGCCAGAAGAACTTCATCAAAATTTGGTTTGTCCAAAAAATTGGCTAACAATGAAATTGAACATCCAATTGAAACCACAAAAAGCATTACCTGGTAGCTTTTGATACCGACTCGAAACCCCTGCTTAATTCTGTGTTCATTTTTTTCAGATTGAAAATGATGTATAATGATTGTCATAACTTTAGCACCTTCAAATATTGCTGCAAAAACAAAGGATATCATGTACATATCTGAAATTTTTGAGAACACGTAACCTTCTATCAAAAAAGATAGGATAAAAGCTGCCAGGCCGATGATTACATAAATTCCCCACATGATTTTCATAGATATTCTCCATTTCCCTGTTGTCAGGTAAAAATTGAAAACTTGATTCTATTTCGCATTTGTCAGTTTGTGTCTTTACCCGGCTGTTTGTGACAATTTTTTTTAGCTGCCATCATTATTCAAAAGGCTTGATAAAAACATCTATGGAATTGTGCTGTTTTTGCTGTTTATGTGACAAAAAATCAGGAAAATTGTATAGATTAATCAGTGACGCGGGGCTGGGGGATGGGTTGAACTCTATTTATTACCTGTAATTAAAAGGAAAAAATTGTTCGGGATGGTCGGCAACCAGGTTAAGGGCAGTTGCAATATCCCTGGTGTCTGTAAGCGGTTTAAAATAGGAGCTGTTAATATAATAAGAGGTTTGGATATTTCCCAGTACTGTAGAGCAACTTTGTTCCAGTTCCTGATTCATTTGTCCGAGTTTGTGGATCTGGGACAGCGGTAAAAGTGTCATGGCATTGATGGTCTCCCCACCGTACTGACAAAGCTTGATAGTTTTTATGAATGTTTGATGTGCCTGCTGTAGATTATCCAGTTGCAGTGCGAGCCTGCCGGCGTTGTAAGTTATCAACTGCCAGGGGTGTATTTCATCCGGTTTTTTAAAAAAGAATTCAACTTTCATCGCATCTGTTATCTGGAATATTTTATCTGCCAGCCGCCTATGTTCTGCTGGTGAGAAAGTTCCGGGGATATCGGTCAGTCCCCGCGTAAGTGCAAAAAGCGGATATGGTTTGTCGGCGCTTACAGAAACAGTGTCGGTAATTCCCATAGGGACATTTTCAATTTCCAGATATCGGCAAAGCACCTCTTTTGCTTCTAAATGACAACATTTTTCGCAGTCAAGTAAAGCAAAGCAGAGATAGGAAAATTGGCGGAGCCAGTCCTGGCGAAGGGATGCCACTTCCCCTTTACCAAAAGCAGCCTGTGCCAGAGAAATATTTTTTTTTGTCTGTTTAATAAAAGCAGGGCCGCAAAATGCAAAATTCTGTGCAATGGTACCGTAAATACTTCCGATACAATAATCAACTGTGCAACCGGTTTCCTGGTTAATCTTTTCCTGCTGATATAAAAGTGTCATAAACTCATCCGGCATTGATTGTCTGAAATCATAACGGTTATGGCGGTCACCAATGCCCGAACGTCTAATAACAAATTGATTGACAATTTTTCTACCGCCAGTCTCTTTCAGTGCTGCATCATGATATTTCATTTCCTGTTTGCACCAGTACTCAGCGCGTTCCAAATCACCGCCATGGTTGGCCAAAGCCAGATGTACTGAGCACCAGAGCAATGCAGTTACCGGTGAGATATCCCCAAACGCTTCAATGGACTCAGGGGTGCCAAACAGAGCGGCCATTGCCGCAACCCGGTCGAAATTGCCCGATGCCCGGGCATAACAGTTTTTCAATTTTCTGCCCAGGTTTTCAATTTTGTAGACATCTTTGCTGATTGTCTTTAAATATTGACGTATAAGCTCAGACCCGGCACACCATTCAAGACAGTTCGCATCCAAATTTTCACTCATGGTCACAAAGGTTTCAGGGCTTTGTAATGCTGTCTCCAGTGATGTCAGTGCTGCCACACGATCCCTGCTATACAGGGTCGCCCACATCCAACCGCTTTCAAAGGTTTTTACAGGAATGGATTTTATTTCATCCGGGAGTCTGACTCCCATCGCACTGCTATGGGGATAGAGGAACAGGGTGAACCCTTGTTCCTTTGCCGTATCCCATTTCAAAGCGATATCTCCAACCGGTTCAACAACCGCTTTCCCCTGTTCCAACTTCAGGTCTCCTGTTGCAATATATCCGGGGCAGCATTTTTGGCTCCCCAATAATGCCCGTGCCGTCAGGGCAAGGGGAAAAGCTAACGAACGACCTTGAATAATTTCAGGCACCTTGGGTACCATTCCAAACAGATACCACTGAGACTGCCTGCCAGATGACTGCTCAGCGATTTCAAAAGCATCATGGACTGCTTGTTTTGCATCATTGCTGAGACATTGGCCGAACCATTCCGGCCAGACTATGGTGTTCAAATCCAAGCGCTTTTCAGCCCTTTTACCGGTTCCGACCATAAAATAATTAATTTTATTGCCATCGTGGCTGACACTCATCAATGGTACAGACTGCCATTGGAAGGAAAAAGCATCATCCAAATCTATCCCTGAAAACAGATTTTCAATATCAAGGTTATTTCCCAGCCAAAGTTTAATCCTGTCATCCAGATGATGCAAAGAGAGCAGAAGGCTGCTGAATAATGAAATCTGCAGAAGGTGAAAATATGATGTATCAATAAGGTCGCAGCGAAGTTCCTGAAACACACTATCAAGCTCATTAAGATTCACCGGCCAATACAACCGGGATGGATCAGATAGATGTTTCCTGATCGGTTTTAAACGACCAAACTTTGCATTTGACACAATATTTTTCAGTTTATAATCCATTACCGTATCTTCTTATGGAAATTAATTGGTTTTCAGCCGAACATCAAACCAGATAATAAACCGGCCATCCACCCTTTCCGCCATGGGAAAGTCGGCCGAAAATTGACCTAGTTCAGAGTCATAATCAAAACTGTCAGGATAAATATTTTCATAATTTTTATCTGTTTCCCATTTACAATACCAGTTTGCAATACGAGGGATCAGGTCTGCAAAATCGTCTTCAAGGGACCCGCTGATGGTCAGTAAACCATCCTCAAAATCTTCAAACAAAATGATGACATCTACCCACGCCCGTCTGACCTCCTGACAGTCTTTCAGCCACCGAACAAATCCGCCAATGGTTTTTGAAAAAGAAGGTTCGGTGCTGTGAAGCATCGGCATGGCATCCTGGAAATCTTCAACCGCCACAATATACGGTGGAAACTCATCCGCATCAAAATTCAAGGTCGTCTTTTTTTGTGGAACAACCATACGCTCAGGATGTTTCCTCATCATTGACTCAATCGTCAGATCCCAGATTCCCTGGGAAACATACAGAGGGCTTTTCGAAGTTTGCTCAGCATCTTTCATGGCCTCCCTGATATCGATTACATCCCCAAGACAACTGGTACAATGATTTAGATGATGTTTAATGGAGACAAAGATTTCAGGATCAAGGTCATCATGATTGGCAAAGGCTGCTATCATTTCAAAATCAGGACAGGACCCCATTGAGACGCTACCGCTTTGGAAAAGGCTGCCAAGGGCTGAAACAAGCTCTTCCGCTTTCAGGGACACTTTTTTGTCTTTTATTTTTTCACTTTCTTTTTCTTCAGGTAAAGCCATGAGCCACCAGAAGCCAGCAAAATATTCATGAAGCCGAAGCCGGTCCCATAAGTCATTCAGAATAGAAAAACAGTGAAAATGTGATTGGAAGGCCTTATCCACCTTAGCAAAACCTGATTTCCATGCATTAAATGCTGTAGTGTTTTTGAGAACTGCTAACGGTTCATATGCGACACAGTACAGTTCAGAAAATTGAAAGATTAAATCCTGTCCTTCATTACTCAAGTCCGTCAGTGAGTCTTCACCCGTTTTTCCGGAACCGGATCGTTGCAGAACAAACCTGTTAAGGGCTTTTTCAAATGCCTCCAACCGTTCCCACAGCTCCCCCTCCCGAAGAAAAAGAGGATCGATTTCTTTTAAGGAAGATGCAGGATCAGAAAATAGTTTGTCCGCCAGTATACAAGACTCCTGCATCTGTTCCAACAGGTCCAGAACATCCCGCGTTTGGTCCGGCAATGATGTCTGTTGAAAATTTTGATCGTTCTTCTCCAGAAGAAAGACACCCCTCCGGCACCTGGCAAATTTGCTGTTCAGTCGTATCAGTCGATAGCCAAAGGAAAAATCGTTATCTTTATTTTCAAACCGTTCAATGGCTTCTATTAAATCCTCTTCATCCCTTACCATGATATGGATCAGTTCCTCCCAGGGAAAGGAGGCCTGGCCATCTGAAGAATTATTTTTTATCATTTGTATAATATCCTGTATAAATACATAAAATTATTTTCTTATCTCTTTTTCCAGTACCGTCTACCTTTACGGCCTCTTCTTTTCCTTTTGCGCACATCTTTTTTTTGGGCCACCCCCCATGTCTCATCTGTTATCCAACAGGTTTTTCCCACGGACTCGAAATGGATCTTTGTGATCATATGATCCCTGATCTCTTTTCTGGTGACTTTTGCACCTTGTTTTGGCCGGTAGCAGGTTTTCAGCGTATAATTGTTTTTGATAAAAGAACAAAGGGCAACAATTTTATTGTGGCCCATTGCCCAGAATTTTTTTTGTGTAAAACTATTATGAAATACCGATAGCATAGGTGTTTCACACCCTTCTTCTATCACCTTTTTGCAGCAGGCTAAATAGCTGTCCTCTATATATGCGGCATGGGGTGAACATTGTTTCCACTTGACACATTTACCGGGTCTGCCGAAGCAGGGAGGACTGCCTTCATCTTCAGTAAAATAAGGGCAACCAATATCTTTTATCCGGTCTATGCTTGAAATTATTTTGTCAACGTCAATCTTTCCAACCTTTCTCCAATCGCTGAGTTCCGTAAAATTGCCAAGATGATCAACTGCATGGCTTCGTAAGTGAGTATCCCAGTAAAATAATATCACCTCAAGTTTTCTGCCCATCTTATCAACCAGGTCTTTATCCTCAAAACTTTCAAAGTTTACCAGTCTTTTGTGCATTTTTCTTCCTTGTTCTTGATGTTATTTAGTGTGGAGATATAATTTTTTGTGACGAAAATAGGCGCATAAATATTATAGCTTTGTCCTTTTCAGTGTTGGCTTATTGTTAATCATTTCAAATTCATATCCATTTTCTTTAAGAACTCGCATATAAATTTCAGCAAACCTCACCTGTGAACCAGATTTTTCCCTGGTATATTGTTTCCTTATGGCATCTTCTTTTTTCTTTAAGGTTACACCATCTAATGGCACACTCTCCACTGATAATTCTCTCTGGGCCATCTGCTGGTATGTAAGATCCTCTTCCATGCACCAAAAAATCAATTTTGCATCCCTTGGCCTGCGAACGGATAAGCGTTCCAAAGCAATGCAGACAAACTTATGGTTCAGTTGCTGATGACAGGTATCATTGGCCAAATCCGGATCATCAATATGAAAAAGAATTTCCTCTTCCCGGAGAGATACAGGATCAGGAATATCGTGGTGATTCGATCCGTTATCCACCGAGATTTCTTTGCGTCTTTCAATTTTCCTGCCCGAATTCATGATCAAATTTCGCATCACTTTAAAAAAAAACGTCTTTAATGATGCCCCTCTTCTCCCTTGGTAACTGCATACAGCTTTTTCCCTCAGGATTTTATCAAGCCAGAATTCCTGCATCAAATCCTGCACAAATATTTTTGTTTGCTTTTCATCGGTATTACCCGGGGCTAGATAATGATTCATATGGCGATAGTATGTTTTTATGACTTGGTTTTTTGCAAATGCTTCAAGAGACTTTCCATATAATTGCATCAACTCCAGAACCGCATGTGTGTTCCCCTGATTCAATTCATCACATATTCGTTGAGCTATCGCCAGATCATTGCACATTTTAGATAACCTGCTCGTTTAGGATTAATAATAGCACTCTATTAAAAGTAGCGATTCTTTATATGACATTAATTACATAGCTTTATAATTTTATAAAGTTTTTTTTGTAATCATAAATCTCAGGCATAATTATACGGTAGAATTGATATGGGACCGATTCCGTTATAATCCGGCCGTTCCATATCCCTGAGTTGTTCAATAACGCCATACCGTTTCAACGGGGTCATCAACCGGTCATTGATCAGGATGTTTATCTCATCCAGAATATCCGGGTCGTGCAATTGATTTTTCCCCCATTCAATCTGCAGGCAAAATACCAACGCAATGAGTTGAATGATATTTTCAGGCCATTTTTTGTGTTTCATCAACTCTGGCGTAGCGCCTGTATTTGCCCCCAGTAAAATCAAATACCCCAGAATCTGTTCATAGGGATGTCTGGCAGGCAATTCACCTGCTGTCTTCATGATATCCCTGATATCGGGGAGAAAGGTACTGCCGTTGCCTGAAAGCCATTCCAGTTTTAAAAAAGCCAGAAATGCATATAAATCATTGGATGACATTGTTTGATGATTTTTAAAAAATGTTTTGTATAGCTCATCCTGATTGAATTTCCGGGATAATGTATCCCTGGCTGTTTCAAGGGCAGTATTGTCTTCACGCAATATAAACCGCTGCATATAGCCATGCACCCTGTATATATACTGCCGCTCTATATCTTTATGATCATCAAAAAATATTTCAGAAAGTTCTGAATAGGAAACTGCCTGTTCAAATATATCTTCAAACTGGCCTCCCTTTGTATAATAATATGAACAATGGCTATAAAAAAACAGAGATTGTGAGTAGCAGCCGAACAATCCCCCGATATACCTGCCGGTTATATTTTTGGTGCCAAAAGGATTGTGTGTCAGATTGGAGAAATAATCAGCATGGGATCGGAGCCGTTCCCCTGCTTTCTCAAACTCAAAAATGTTCTGAAGAGAGATTGAAACATGGGTGAAAAAACCGGCAATTTCAGACCAGCAGTCACTGTATTCAATAAACTCGTCTATAAAACTTTCAGCTTTTAGAACGGTCGAATGTTCCGCCTGGAATTCGCCCAGATGATTTTGCGCAGCAAGCCATCGACTGATATTTTTAATATAGAGCCATTTTAATTTTTCATCATTACCCGTTTTTGTTTCAAGTTCATTTTCCAGATGGAATGTGATGAATTCTGAAAAGATGATGGAAAGTTGAAACTGCCTTGTTTCATATAATTCCTGGTACACATCCAGCAGTTTTTCCACTTCATATAACCGGTCTGCTCGTGAACATTTGCTTAATTTTCTGTGTGCTTTACTGAAAATTTCATTCCGTTTTTTATCTGACTGGTTCTGCCTGAATTTGTAATCAAACTCAGCAATAATCCTGCCCGATGCGGTTGTATTGTCATGGACAAAAATAGTCCTTCCTTTTTTTTGAACAACTTTGGTAATTTTTCGGGTGGTACGGGTTATTTTGATAATTTTACCGGTTGTTATGCGGTTAAAAATTTTCCGGGCATTTTTACTTGTGACAAAGGATTCATTCTGTTTATAAAAATAGGTATTCCATCCCTTCAGCTGATTATTGAAAAGGTTGGAACCATTGCTCAGATCTTTAAAATAGAGGTTGGAAAAAAGGTCAACCAGACTGATCATGGCATTTTCACCCTTTGGAAGATTGAGCACCCTGAGTTCTGGAACAACGCGTTTCCTTTGGAGGCATTTCTCCCGAATAATATCGCAGAATATTTTATAATTGGCCTTCCCCCGATCCTCAAGAAAAACCTCCAGATTCATTTTGCCATAAGTGTCTGACAATTGGTCGATAATCTCAACAATGCTGCTGCTGAGCAAAGGGAAATAGATATCAAATGGTGACTTTTTATTGAGTGTCACTACATTCATATACACGGATATTTTTTTTGCTGCCAGTCTTTGTACAAGATGGAGGAAAGTATTTTTCTTCTCTTTTGCTCTCATTTGTGATGCATGGAACCGCCTGTAGCTGTTTTGAGTTTCTTTAAAACTGTTTTCAACATACCTTAATAAACCATGATAGTTTCCGTCGTCAATGTGGCACAGGGAAGCAATCAGTTGATGGCCCGGGGATGAAAAATCACCACTTTCATCAAAAAACAATCTTATTTTTTGGGAGGGGCCTTCAAGTGGCAGTCTTCCTGTTTGAATGGTTTTTCCGGGATTACTGTATGATTTTTTCATGATGTTTTCCTTATTCTTGAACAATTTGATATGAACAATGTCCAAAACCGGAGATGGTATTTTTCCCAAGCCCCAGACAGCAGATTGTGTTGAGTAACCCCAGATAAGGGGTAAGATTTCCCTTATACACAAAAGATCCCACAAGCCCTCCAAATTTCTTATCCTGTTTATTTCTCTGGGGCACCTGTTGCCAGCGGCCATCATTTGGTTCTCTGACCAATATGACATCCCGGGCATTGTGACTAACTGCATTTTTATATTCCTGAAGGGAACCCTTGTTTTTATCCCACTGGAAGTTAAAAAAGTGCCTTGCCACATCTTCTGTGCGGCCTATCATTTTTCGCACCAGCGTTTCAAAGGAAAGTTTTGCCGGATCCTGCAAAAACCTTTGCTTTATATAAGAAATTTCAGTCGGGGTATGAATTTCAAACCGGATGCAGGATATTTGACCCCTTACCTGCCCATTCCCACCCGGCTGGAGGGATACCGGTCGAAATATCATGGCTTCATTTACCTCTCCAACGTCTGTCACGGGCACGAATCCCCCATCCGGGGCAACACAGCCGGATTCCTCACAATAAAATTTCAGCCCAGGTTTACCCAGAAAAAGGGGAGAAGAACGAAGTGCCAGCAAAATTTTTCGGATTTCCCGGATGGTATGACCAAAACAGACCATATCAAATTGCAATGTCCCGCCCTTTGTGAAAGAGGTTTTCATGCTGCGAAATGAGGGCCCTGTTTTTAAATGAAAGCATTTTGGTTTATGTCCGCCCCTGTCAAAATTCTTGATATAGACACACCCTGCTTTTTCCAGACATTTCCGGCAATCGACATTATTGTCCTGAACACAGCCCTGGCTGGTTTTTAAAACATGACCGATACTGCCCCTGATTTCAGGGCCCAGGGGCCAGGTGATACAACCCTTTGAGCTTGCCGAATAAAAAAATCTGAGTCTTATAACCAAAATCTTTTCAAGCCAAGGAACGGTACCGGAGCAAGGTGTCATTGTTTTTAAATCCCTTTCAATAGTTGATATTTATTCATGGTCAATACGTCGAAATAAATGGTTTATAGATCTTTTTCCTGCCGGCAATATACTTTGCCATATTGTCAGCCTGAAAATAGATGATGTCTTCCGCCCGGACCTTTCTTCCCCTGTATCCGATCAGACTGGAGAGCCGGGACAAAACGGCGCTTAATGTGATTTCTTTGGTTTTCTTATCCAGCAGCCCTGTCCTGGGATCAATCTTAAATTTTTCATACCGTCTTCCTTTGGTCATCATGCTGAATATGGGTCTATCCACCAGGGACTGCCTAAACTCTTCAATTAAATCATAGATCAGTGTGGGCTTTTTTTTCCGTATGGCATGCAGAAAACTGATGTTGGGATTCAGGTTGGCCATGATGGCTGCATTCCATATCCGCTGATATAAGACACCATAGCCATAGTTGAGCATATTATTGACCACATCACCGGCCTTGCGTTTTTCTCTTTTGGTGAACCCAAGTTCCGGCGGCAGGAGATTTTTTATAATATACCAGTAATATCCGCTCACTCGGGCTTCATTCAAAAACAACTTTTCCCTTGATTTTTCAAATGATCCATTCAATTTTGGTGCATTGATTTCCTGCAGGCCGATTTTCATTTTCTCAAGAGATCCCATTGCCTGTTCATGGAATATCGGATCTGTTTTTGATCGATGCCGGGTATAAAATTTAATCAGGTTCATTTGATTTCTGCACTTGCCGTTGAGAATCCGGGATGCCAGTTTCAACGCTTTTTCACTTTCCACCATTCTAAGCTGAAGTAATGAAAGCTCTCCCATGATTGATTCCGGGGTCTGTAGCATGGCGACAGGCTTGCCGTAATGGTTGATAAAGGTCATATTTACATTCATATCTGCACAGGACCGTATCACATCACTGGAAAAAGCTACGCCGTTTGCAGCCACTGTAATTTGCCGGATTCTGGCAAATGGATGTTCACACACGTTTTTGCGGGCCTGCCGCAACACAAGACGTTTACCTGTTTTGCCGATAAAAACCCCTGGAGAGGTGACAACCACTTCAGAAACATTGGCAACCTCCCGCAAATATTTGTTGGTCCGGGTATTGACACGTCTTGTGTTCTTATCCGGTCTGACGGATCGCGGTGAATTAATTCGGCTTTTCTTAACTGCCGACTTCATCTTATTTATGATTTCGTCTGCTATTTGTTCACAGTCTTTTTTTTTGTCATCATGGCTTTTTTCTTCATATCTCGATATATTCATAATAAAATCAACATATTCCTGCCGGCTTTTCCTGTTTCCTTTTCCTGTCTGACAAATCAATAATTTTTTCACTCTTTTCAAAAGAAGGGTATCAAATACTGCAAACTGTCGTATGGGTTTGATGTGGGTGTAATATCGTTTTTGTGACAGGACATGTGTATTGATCTTTTTGATGGCGCCATCCAGATCCATTCCTGGTGAGTATCCGGTTAGCCAGTTTAGGTGTTTACATGTTTTTCTTTCTTTTTCCCGGCTGATTTTTCTCTCTTTCCCCTTAAAAAAAATACCCAGAAAGACAAAACCAGTCTGGAGGCTCTGAACGGGGGTCTTATTTTCATTGAGGGCCAGGGATAATCGGTTTTTGATAAACTTGATTATTTCCTGGCTGTATTCTGCAGCTTTGCGCTTTTCCGGGAATAATCCGATGAAATTATCAGAGTACCGGACATAGGGATAGTGTCTGCTCACAGCAAAACGATCCAGGGAGTTTAAATAAATATTTGAAAGCAAGGGGGAGATGACAGCACCCTGGGCGATACCAGCGTCTGCGTCTTTATAATCGCCCTTGGGACCAATGAGTCCTGACCTCAGCCAGAGTCGGATCAAAGAAAGAAGTGATGGATCCTTTACCGTCTTGGATATTTTTTTTATCAACAGATGATGACTCATTGTGTCAAAAAAGTTGTCAATGTCATGGGAAACAATCCAGTTGATTTTCCGGGTTGCAATGATGTGCTCTACACGGCGGATCGCTTTTGTTGCACTTTTTTTACGGCGATAAGCATAACTACAGTCCAGAAACTCCTTTTCAAAGACAGGCATCATAACGTTTACCGCAGCCTGTTGAACTATTTTGTCCTCAACAACGGGCAGTGAAAGCGGGCGCCATTCATTAGCATCATTAAATTTGGGTATTTTGATCTGCTCATAGGGAGTAGGGACATATTTCTCTTCTGAAAGCGTACGGCTCAACTTCTGGATAGTTTTTGAAATGGTAGCATCAAAATCTGGCGGATTGATGCCGTCTATGCCTCCCTTTGCGTTTTTCTTTCTAACCGTCTGCCAGGCTTCTGTTAAAACCTCTGTTGATCTGATTTGATCGAATAAACTCTTCATGGGCTGTCCTGTTTTTTTCAATGGCAAAAAATTTAATTTACAATATTACAATTTCTCCTTTTCCCCTGGGTTGATTTATCCCCATATAATAGACTTTCTGCTTACAGGCCGCACAGATTTCATAGAGCAATACGCTGTCCTTTTTTTCTTGTATCAAATCCAGCAGCGATTGTCTTAATTTTTTATATTCTTTTGTTTTAAGTTGACATTCAAAAACACTGTAATTCATCCTGCGGCCCCCGAAATCCTTCAATGTTTTTACAACATGATTCCTGCGTTTATCAGAAACAATGTCATAAGCAATTACTACAAACATTTCTTTTTTCATGCTCAGCACGCCTTAATCGATAAGGGTTTAAAGTTTATATTCCGTTTAATTATTTTTAAAAAAATCCCGAACTCATGAGATGGGTCAATGAACTGGCAGTAAAGAATGCTGTACAACCTTAATGGCTAAGGTCTCAAATCCCGACCTCATGAGATGGGTCAATGAACGAAAAATAAAGATTCCTCAAGAAGATCTTACCTATTTGTCTCAAATCCCGACCTCATGAGATGGGTCAATGAACATTTTGATATGAGAGATCAAGAATTTTCCAAAGAAGGTCTCAAATCCCGACCTCATGAGATGGGTCAATGAACATTACTACCTTCGACGGCCAGAAGTCTTGGCAGACGTCTCAAATCCCGACCTCATGAGATGGGTCAATGAACTATTTAAAGACCGTGGAGGTAAAATTCTGTTTGCGTCTCAAATCCCGACCTCATGAGATGGGTCAATGAACTATTAAATAGTCAGCAGAGATATTTAACTGTCAAAGTCTCAAATCCCGACCTCATGAGATGGGTCAATGAACCATTATTGTCGGCAGTTCTCTGAGTATGATGGCAGAGTCTCAAATCCCGACCTCATGAGATGGGTCAATGAACCAAGAGAAATATTTGATAGCCCACTTGCTAAAAAGTCTCAAATCCCGACCTCATGAGATGGGTCAATGAACGAAGACGGAGGTTGTTGAGGCAGATTTTGAAAAAGGTCTCAAATCCCGACCTCATGAGATGGGTCAATGAACAGTTCGCTAAAGTTAACCAGACTCCCGGGGAAAAACGTCTCAAATCCCGACCTCATGAGATGGGTCAATGAACAAAGATATGAATCGGCTGAATTAGGGGCTTCTCGTGGTCTCAAATCCCGACCTCATGAGATGGGTCAATGAACTGATCCTGAGAACAAAGGTAATTCAAATCAGATTGTCGTCTCAAATCCCGACCTCATGAGATGGGTCAATGAACAACGGCTGTTGTCGTATGCAATACGATCCTCTTCCAGAGAGTCTCAAATCCCGACCTCATGAGATGGGTCAATGAACTCATTTTCTCCTTACCTAAATAATGATGAAAAAAGGTCTCAAATCCCGACCTCATGAGATGGGTCAATGAACTTTGGATAGATGGTTGTGTAGAAGAGTATAAAGCTGTCTCAAATCCCGACCTCATGAGATGGGTCAATGAACGTAGAAGATTCTTCAACAAAAAAAGAAGATATAAAGTCTCAAATCCCGACCTCATGAGATGGGTCAATGAACCTCAGCTTCTATTGACAAAGAAGCTGAGTGGAAATGTCTCAAATCCCGACCTCATGAGATGGGTCAATGAACTGTTCCGCCGCCTCGGTTGATGCCTCCTACTGGAAATGTCTCAAATCCCGACCTCATGAGATGGGTCAATGAACCAAAAATGAAAAGTATAACACAAAATATACTCACTTCGTCTCAAATCCCGACCTCATGAGATGGGTCAATGAACACAATGATAAAAAACGCCG
>Ga0233437_1003097_pt1 | contig 22790 bp, 26 predicted proteins | sample SI_122_August201_FD_182714 | JGI IMG/M metagenome (GOLD analysis project Ga0233437, IMG submission 182714) | Seawater microbial communities from Saanich Inlet, British Columbia, Canada - SI_122_August2016_200_MG | ecosystem: Environmental > Aquatic > Marine > Inlet | place: Canada: British...
TTTTTCTGTCGAGTGTTTTTTTTTGTATATACTTTCCCACGATTTTGGTTATTTCTGGTCTATTTAGTAATGCTGTTCTGTTAAACATACTTAGATGTGGGGAACATAGTTTTAAATGTGTGAATTTTTTTGGTGGAAAACTTAAAGAATTTCGATTGTTTTGTTCCTAGAACGGTGGCCTGAAATAATCTTACAAGGGCCGTGTTTCTTTTTTAGTAATTTTAATAATTGTGTGTTGGCTTTTCCTGATTCGGGTGGAGAAGTTAGATAAGCGTGGGTTAAATTATTTTCTGTGGTTAATCTAAGTTTGGAAGAATTCAAATGAACGCGGACTTTTAGATGCATGAGTTAAGATGGGTGAGATGGATTTAAATGTCTTCGGGATAAATTTTTCTTGTGGTGATTAGATGGTTGAATTTAGAGAACGTAGAGAAGATCGTGTTTATGGTCGTATAACACCTGACGGAATTGAAATTTATGGAAAAGCATCTGAACATACTGATTTAGAAAACTCTGTAATTTATATTGATGCTTCTGGTATGGATGGTCAGTTTGCTGGGACTGTTGAAAAGTTAGAGAAAAAAGAATAATTAAAGTTCTGCGGAAGTTTCTACGCAAGTTTCACATGCCCACTTTCCATTAGATAAAGCTAAGTCGGAAGAAAAGTTTTCACAAACTTCGCAATTTCCGTCTTGGGATTTTGCATCTCTCACTAAAGGTGTATCAGAATCATCTTCTAAGAATTTTCTATGAAGGGTTTGTACTTCGTCTGGAGTAACTTTAATTATTTCACGGTAAGATATTAACCCGACCAACTTTCCGGAATCTACAACTGGCATTCTTTTGAAACCGTATTTTAACATTGTCTTTGCGACAGTTGATACTAAATCGGAAGGTGTACAAGTAACAACCGGCATATTCATTATATCTCGTAAAGTTAGTTCTGTAGGTGACTTGTTATGTTGAATAAGTTTGTTAACTATGTCTTCTCGTGTTACTATTCCTATTGGTTTGCAATTTTCACATACACCATTAGAACAAGAATCAGAATGATCACAAATGACTAGTAATCCAACATCGTTTTTAGCCATTGTCTGAGCGCCGGCTTGAACTGTTTGATCGGCTGTGGCTGAAACTACTTTTTTTACCATAGCTTCTTTTACAAGTAAATTCTGCATGGTTTTTATTGTGGTCTGAAGTATAAATTTGTATAATTTTCATTTACTCGGTGGGTAGAGTTAAAATGATAACATCGATAGATTTATAAGTCTACATCGTCAATCTGTTATTTATGAAGGCTGATATTCTTAGAAAAGAAACAATGGCTAAGAGGATTGCTGGTGAGATTGTTTTGAGCAATGAAGCGGGTAAAACGATTCAAAAATGGCGAAACATCTTTAAAATACCTCAAAGGGTGCTAGCTGATAATATGGGGATCATGCCATCTGTTATTTCGGACTATGAAAATGGACGTCGTAAAAGCCCAGGAATCAAGGTTATCAAGCGAATTGTAGATAGTATGATTGTCCTAGATGAGAATAACGGAGGACCTATTATAAAGGAATTTAGTGATTTTCCAACTAAAACGGTGTTATCAGAAGCTGTTTTGGATCTTAAAGAGTTTTCTAAGCCTGTTAAGGTGAAAGAGTTTTGTGAAATTATGGGTGCTGACTTGAAAGTTAGAGATGATTTAAAGGATTCTATGATTTATGGGTATACTGTAATAGATGCCCCTAAAGCGATAGTTGAATTGCCTCCAATGGAGATGGTTAAACTTTATGGATTGACAAACAACAGAGCTTTGATATTTGTTGGAACTAATTCTGGAAAAAGTTCTATGATTGCTATGAAATTAACAAATTTGAGGCCTGGATTGGTTGTGTTGCATAGTTTTGGAGAAATTGATGCTTTGGCTAAGAGAATTGCTGAGACAGAAGGAATACCAATGGCTGTTGTTCGTGGGAATGACGCTTCTGAGCTGGTAGATAAGTTAAAAGCTGGAATGAAGAATTAATTTCAGCGTATTCTTAAATATTGTTTTTCGTTATTATTTTTAAGAGTCCCCTTTATGCCGTATGGAAACACCATATAATAAAATATATTTATTTATTTATATTATATAACATTGTTATAAGAAACAAAGGTTAAAATTAATTGTTTGTTTTAATTTTTTTATTTCTATGAGAAAGATAGGGGAGGATGTGTTAGAAAAACCTTCACGTTAGGGGAATGTGAAGATTTGGTGAAATTGGGGAGTTTTAAAGTGGTGTGAACATTCACATTTGGTGAAATTGGGTAAATTGGGGTTTCCAGTGGAAATGAGGGGGTAGAAATATGAACAACGTATAGTTCGGTTTGTTTCACAAATCTCGGATGAACCCCTCTGTTGCGTGTGAAGATTTCTTTATGTATGTTCACGGACATAATATGTATATTCCAAAGGAAGGAAGGGTATGATTATAGTATATGGTTATTATGTGCTTCCTGTGTGATATTGGTCGGCTTGGATATTGTCTATAGCCATTTGGTGAAGTTGGTGTGTGGTAGATATTATGAAAAATTTACAAGGAATGTTTAATGAATTTATTGAAAGTGAGCCACTTTTTTTTAATAGGGAGGCACTTACAATTTCGTTTGATCCTGAGAATATTCTTCATAGGGATAAACAAATAGAAGTTATTGGGAGGATGCTTGCGCCGGTACTTAAGGGCGGGAAGCCTTCAAATCTTTTTGTGTATGGGAAGACTGGGACTGGGAAGACAATGGTTTGTAAGCATGTTGCTGGTGAGCTGAAAAAGGTGGCTGAGAAATCTGATATAAGAATAAAGATAATTTATGTTAATTGTAAGATGGGGAAGTCTGCTGATACTGAATATAGATTGTTAGCTCATTTGATTAAGGAATTTGGTAAAGAGGTTCCATTTACGGGTTTACCTACAGACAAGCTCTATAAGGACTTTTTTGAAATATTGGACAAGGAGAAAAGGACGGTTATCTTGATGTTGGACGAGATTGATACTTTGATCAAAAAAAATGGGGATGAGATGCTGTACGTGCTTACTAGGGCAAACCAGGATCTAAAAAATGCTAAATTGTCAATTATAGGGATAACAAACGATTTAGGGTTTATTAATAGGTTGGATCCTCGGGTGAGGAGTAGTTTGGGGGAGGAAGAATTGATATTTCCTCCTTATAATGCGATGCAGTTACAGGATATTTTACGAGAAAGAGCCAAGTTAGGATTTGTTGAATCTGGGGTAGATAGTGGGGTTGTGGAGAAATGTGCTGCTTATGCTGCTCAGGAACATGGAGATGCGAGACGTGCTTTAGATTTACTTAGAGTTGCTGGGGAATTAGCTGAACGTGGGGGTTTCAAGAAAGTGGAGACTTTGCATGTTGATAAGGCGGAAGATAAGATAGATCATGATAGAGTGTTAGAGATAGTGAAAAGTCAGCCTCGGCAAAGTCAGTTGGTGTTATTTTCGATTTTGAATTGTTCTAATAATCAGAGAAATTTACGGAGTGGTCGGGTGAATTATGTTCAAACAGCAGATGTTTGGAATAATTATCAGAATTTCTGTAAACAGTTTAGGATGAAGTCTTTGACGCAAAGAAGGGTGTCAGATTTGGTTGCGGAATATGATTTGTTCGGTATGGTTACAACTAAGGTTATTTCTAAAGGTCGATATGGAAGAACTCGAACAATTGAATTTGCTCTGGATGACGATATGCGGAGGAAAGTAGAGGGGGCGCTTAGAGAGGTATTTGGGTGACCTTTTTATTTGGTAAATTTGTTCAAAAAGATCAAGCAAAAATCATCTTATAAGATTGTGTAAGCAATCTTGTCTATACTCTTTTGATAAAATTGGTGAGGATAATATTATGTTACAGAAAATTCTTGATAGTGGAACATTGATAGGCGAAGGAATGGAAGAGCGAGTGAAGGGATTAACTTCTGAGCAAATAGAATTTTTCTTGGGTTTGGGAAACAAACCGCTTGTGTTTGATGAAAGTGTTTGGGGAGCGATTGTTAATCCGGAGATTAAGATCATTAAAGACAAGTATAAACACGATAAAGAAAGTATTCAGGATGTTGTTAATAGATATAATCAGCGCTTGAATGTTTTGAAAGAAGAATTATTAGAAAATCCTGACTTGAAAAATTTAGTTTCTATTGAATCGTTGAAAAAATTACAATCTCATAATGATGTTAAAACTATAGGGATGTTTGATGGGAAGTTTTTAGAAGATCAGACTGAACGAATTGAAATTTCTATTGCTTCACAGTTGATATTAAAGGATGAAGTTGTTGGGGTCATTGGAAAGATTTCTGGTGGGAAGTTGATTCCTGAAAAGGTGATTTATCCTGATGTTAAGGCGAAAGAAGTTAAGAAAACCGATTTACCCGCTAAAGTTTTAATTACTAATGGGATTGGGGATGTTAATGGAGTTAATTATGTTATTAGTAACGAAGGAAAAGATTTGCCTGAGAGAATTGCTAATGTTGTTATGGATGGTTATGGGGAGTTTGAAATTCATGGTGTAAGGTTTTTAGTGGTGAAGGAAGCGATTAATAATTGTATAGAAAAATTGTCTATAGAAGGTTCTGAGAAAATAAATAGTATTACAGCAGGGAAAGAAATAATTAAGCGCAGGGATTTGTTTTTTAAAGATCATTGGATTAATGACGTGCCTGATGTTTTTATTTCAGTAGCAGAAAAAACATTTATTGAGAATTATAAGGGAGTTACGATAGTTGGTTTAGGAGAGCGATCTGTTGTTTTAGATTTGCAAACACGGGAGTGTGTATAACCATTTTATTGGTTATATCGGATCAAAAGCGTTAGTGGAAAATTGAAAAAACTATTAGAGATGAATGATTATGCAATTACAAGTTTTAGATTGTGACTACACAATGTTGAATGGTAAGCCTTTAGTTAGACTGTTCTGTAAAAATAAATCTGGTGAAACTGTTGCGGTTTTTTATGATAAGTTTAAACCTTATTTTTATTTAGATTGTGGGGAGAGTTTGTTTGAAGAAGCGGCTGAATTTGTTAATGATAAATTTGGTTGTGCTTCGACTGTTGTGGAAAAAATAATTCCTGTTGGTTACCAACCAAAGAAAAAAGTTTTAAAGATCATAGGACGTGATCCTAGTAAGGTTTCTGAAATTCGTGATGCGGTTAAAAAATATGGTGTTCCGTATGAAGCTGATGTTTTGTTTAAGTATCGGTTTATGATTGATTTTGGTATTCGTGGAATGGGTTGGATTGATGTACAAGGAAAACCAGCTCGAACTTCTGTTGTTAAGTGTCAGGTTATTGAAGCGAATGAAATTAAGCCGTTGGAAATTGTTGAGAATGCTCCATTGCGGATTTTATCTTTTGATATTGAGTGTATTGCAAAGGGTGATAGAATACCTGTTCCTGAAAAAGATGAAACAATAATGGTGTCTCTTGTTTTTTCAACTCCGTATAAAGGGAAAAATAGTATTGTGTTGACTTCTAAGTATTTATCAGGGGGGAAAGATGTTGAATGTTCTGAGAATGAAAAAGAAATGTTGAAGCGTTTTTCTGAAATTGTTAAAGATTATGATCCGGATGCAATAACAGGTTATAATATTCATAATTTTGATATTCCTTTTATTGTTGGTAGAATGGAACAGTTAGGAATACCAAGAAAATTAGGAAGAACAGATAAACCTGTTAGAGTTAGGAAAATGATGGGAACTACAACATGTTCAATGGTAGGAAGAGTTGTTGTTGATCCTTATCAGGTTTTAAAAAATGATCCTTGGGTTCGTTTACGGAGATATAATTTGGCGACAGCTGCTAAGGTTTTAGTTGGTGAAGAGAAGTTAGATGTTGGTGGTCCGAAGGAAATGATTGCGCTTTGGAACGGAAAATCATCAGATCATAAATTGTTGGTTGATTATTGTCGCAAGGACAGTGATTTGGCTTTAAAAATTGTGCAAAAGATGAAAATGGTTCAGAAATTTTCTGAACTTTCAAAAGTTAGTGGGGTTTTGTTACAGGATTCTTTTGGTGGACAGACACTTAGGTTGGATACAAGAATTATGCACGAGTTTAAAAATTATAATTATATAATGCCTTGTCGTCCAGATGATTTTGAAATGATGCGAAGAAAAGGTGAGCGAGAAAAAGCTGGGTTGGAAGGTGCATTGGTTTTAGATCCGGATGTTGGTTTGCATTCTAAAGGAAGTGTGCTTGTGCTAGACTTTACATCGTTGTACCCGTCAATTATTTGTGCTTATAATATTTGTCCTACTACATTAACAACTGATAAAAAAATAGATGGAAAAAAATCTCCATTTGGTTCTAAGTTTGTTAAACCGGAAATTCGTGAGGGAATACTTCCTAAAATCATAAAAGAATTTTTGTCTGCTAGAAGAGCTGTTAAAAAACAAATGCGTTACGAAGAAGATGAAGATAAGAAAGCAACTTTGAATGCGCGGCAGCTTGCTCTAAAGACAATGGCGAATTCTTTGTATGGTTATACAGGTTATACACGTTCTAAATTGTATAAAATTGATTTAGCTGCGTCGATTACATCGGTGGGAAGGGAAAATATTATGTTAACTAAAAATTTGATAGAGGAAAATTATAAGTATAAAATAATTTATGGTGATACAGATTCTGTTTTTGTTGGAATAGATGTTACTGATTTGGATGAGGCTCAGAAAGTTGGTGAAGATGTTTCTGGATTTGTTACAAATCACTTGGATGGATTAGAGTTGAAGTTCGAAAAGATTTTTCGGACGTTTTTGATTATGGCTAAGAAACGTTATGCTGCATGGGCATTTGAGAAAACTCACTTTGGTTGGGATGAAGAAATTTACATGAAAGGAATTGAAACTGTTCGTAGAGATTGGTGTCCGATTGTTGGAGAAACAATGAAAGTTGTTTTAGATATTGTTTTGAAGGAAGGTGACATTCCTAAAGCTTCTAAATATGTGCGAAAAATAATTCAGGAAATTATAGATGGAAAAATGCCTTTAGAGAAATTAACAATTGTTAAGGGGTTGTCTAAACCAGTTGATGCTTATGATGGTGTACAAGCGCATGTTGAGCTTGCTAAGAAAATAATGAAACGTGATCCTTCACGTGGTGCGATGGTTGGTGAACGGTTAGGGTTTGTAATATTGAGAGGGAATGAAATGCTTTCTAAACGGGCGGAAGATCCTGATTATGTTAAGAAAAATAATTTGAAAATAGACCCGCATTATTATATTGAGAATCAATTGTTGCCTCCGTTAGAAAGAATTTTTGATGCTTGTGGTGTTAGTAGAGCGGAACTTAAAGAAGGAAGCAAACAGAAAAACTTGTTTGATATGTTAGGTGGTAGGCCTAAGACACCGGCGCAGACGGTGTTAGATAATTATGATTGTATTGCTTGTCAGAAATGTGATTGGACAGCTGATCGGCCGACTTTGGATGGGTTATGTCCTATATGTAAAAAACAATTATTCTTTAAGAAGGATGCGACTTTGGGAAAGTTTGTTAAAGTTTAAACCTTTTTATTGGGTCGTCGTGTGAAAAAACGTTTGTGAAAAATTAATCAAAAACGTCAAGAAACTTTATCAAAAATTGATTTATATTTGTTAAATTTTATTCTGGTGTATGTCAATACTTGGGAAAACGAGAAATTATTTAGAAACGCTTGGGTGGAGCCGTATGTGTGATCGTGTTTATGCTGGTTCTGATATTTATGGAAATGAAGATGGTGACAGAGCTCTTGTTGATAGAGAAAATCACAACGTGTGGTTTGAATATTAAATAGTTTTTTCTTGGTGTTCTTTTTTGCTTTGTTCTAAAACTTGGTATCCGAATTCACCGACTTCTTTTGGAACAGTTTTCTCTAAAAACATTGACATTAATGAAAATGTTTCTAATTTTTTTGTTGCTTCATATCTTTTTTTAGGATCTTTTATGTCAGTATTAATAATATTTTCAAGATCATTTTTTAATTCTGAGTAATTTAATTCTATTGGTGTTTTTATTTCTTTTAGCATTTCTGATTTACTTATTTTAAATTCTCTAAGAATTTTTATTAGATATTCTCCTTCTTCGTATATTGTGTCGAACTTAGTGATACCTTTTTTTAACCATTTGTCATAAAAGCCTATTGCTAGTGGTATATCAAAATGATATCCTGTTTTTGTATAATCTGATATTATTCCAGAAATAAATTCTTTCATAAACAATTTCCATGATTCTGTTAATTGTTCATATGCTGTGTTTTGTCCAGTGTTTCCTTCATTTAAATCTAATTTTCCTAAGTGTGAATATTGTTGGAAACCAATTGTTAATAATTTTTCTTCGTGTGTTGCTATTTTTGCTATATATTCTTCTCTTGTTTCATTTCCCATGAAATGATATGACCAAACACCAACCAATTGTTTTGCTTCTGTTAGGTATATTTTAGAATAATCAGCAATTTCCATAAGAAATGAAAAATATTCTTTCCAAACAGGAGCAATAGTTTGTCTTAATTGTGATTTTTCTATTAGTTCGGAATTATATAATTCACATACAGCGTTTAAGACAGTGTCTGATAATCCTCCGGTTAGTAATATGTTTATTGATTCTTTGTGTTTACTTATGTATGATGTAAAAAATGGTCCTGTTTCCATATGTGAAGATATGTACAAAACTTTAAATGCCCATGAAAAATAAAATGGTTGGGATGATTAAACAACCCATTAGATGAGTTCTGCGGATGTTAAAACGGGTAGGTAATGTTCCAATTAACATTGCGAAGAATGCGATTATTAATCCTGATACTCCGGAGAAAGCTAGGATTAGGAACCACAAAAAGTAGAAAGTCGATTTTGCTAACAATGAATAATTTATTTTTCGAATTTTAAAGATGGCTACACGGGAGATGTTTAATGTTATTGAGGCGGCGATTAGAGAAGTGATGAAAATTATTACTGAAAAAATAACAGCGTCCCAGATTGATAATTTTATTAATTCTGAGATTGCGACAGCGATGCCTGATCTCGGGTTTCCAATTAGAACTATTGCGAAGATAGAGTATATTATATCTGCTGTGTTTATTCCGCCAAGGGAGATTAGAAAAGATTTTATGTTATGAAGATTGTCTGTGGTGTTTTGTGGTGTTCGTGACGTATTGCTTGCTTCTTGTGCAAGTATTGCTGCTTGGGCTGAACCAACTCCTGGGAGCAAACCAGCTAAAATTCCTGCGAGTGAACCGATTGAAATTGAAGATAATAAAAATTTAGGAGATAGTTTTTCAACTTGGAAGGAAATTTTGTCAGGTAGGGTTGTTTTTAGTTTGTAGCTGTTTCTTAGAAGTGGGAGCGCAAATAATCCAGTTAGTAAAGGGAATAAAGCTGAAGAGTCCATATGATTGAGCGATATTATTCCTAAAATTCCTGCTAGTAGAACTGTTGCGATGGCGTGGAGATGTGATTTCTCGCTGAAAATCATATAAGTTATAACAAAAATTAATAGCCAATGGGTGTGTGGTCGTACTATATTATATACAGATGGGATGATTAGTGCGAAAGCTGGGAGAGTTATTAAGGAAAATACACAAGCTCCTAAACCACCTACGACTGATAAGTAGATTGCTTCGTATCCACGGCCTTGGAGAAGTAGTGCATGTCCTGGGAGAACACCTAAAGCAGAATCGTCTTCAGGTGCGCCGAGTAGGATGGATGGGATGAAAGTTACGAATGAATTTGTTACACCAGTAACTAAGAGGAAGATAGCTACTAGATATGGATCATATGTTAGTGCAAATGGTAATGCTATTACAATTGTGGTATTTGGATGTACACCGGGAATTAGGCCAGTGATTGTTCCGATTATTATACCGAGTAGTATAGCTAATATTGATAATGTAAATATTTCTAACATCTAGAATGTTTTTCTTGTGGGGGTTAATAGGCGGGGGAAACGGTTTTGGAAAAAACAAAAGAGATTTAAATAAGCATGCTCTATACATGTCTATACTTGTTACGCAGTAAAATTAGGAGTGGATATTATGTTAGGTGGAATGAATCCGAGACAGATGAAGAAAATGATGCAGCAGATGGGCATTAGTCAAGAAGAGGTTCCGGCTGAAGAGGTAATTATCCGCGGACATGGTAAAGAGATTGTTATTACTAATCCTCAAGTTGTTAAAATTAAAATGGGTGGGAATGATAGTTTTCAGATAACTGGAAATGTTAGTGAAAGAGGAAGTGAGAAATCTGAAAGTGCGCCTGTTAAATTTTCTGATGAAGATGTGCAGATTGTAGTTGCACAAACTGGATGCACAGAGGGAGAAGCTAAAGATGCTCTAGAAGGTGAAGGAGACATTGCAAAAGCGATTTTGAAATTGAAAGGGTAGTTTTAATGAATTTTGAAAATTATAAACTTGAACAAGGGAGTATAATGATAGCGTTTTCTGATGAAAAACTTTCTGTTGGTACATTGGAATTGAATTCAGGCGCTCAACTAAGTAGACACGATAGACCGTGTTTGGAATCATTGTTTCAGTTGAAAGGTAAATGTGTTATTAAATTTGATGATAGGGAAGTTGAATTGAACGAGGGTGAACAGATTGATATTTCTGTTGGAACATTTCATATACATTCTAATCCTTTTAGTGAGAAATCATTAACTTTTTGGAAAGCCAGCGGAGACATAACAGAAATTATTCGGAAAATAAGAGAAGGAAGTAAGATGTAAGGGATTTAAGTTTGCGGTGTGTAGTTTTTCTATGGGTAAATATGTTCCAGTTAAGATCGAGTTAGATAATTGTACTAAACCTGATATTGCTGTAGATGATAGTAGAAATACTGTTGTTGAGGAATTGGGAAGCTTTGGTTATTCTACCGGGAACTTAATAGGTGAAGGCGAACAAAATGATTCAGGTGAATTTTCTAATGGTTCTTATATGGAAATATTGGATCGTAATGTTCCTATTGTTAGATGGGAATTGTATCGTAATTTAACAGGGTTTTTGGGAAAGATGGTTGAACGAGTTGTTATTTCTACCTATAATCCTGATATTAAAATTGTAGCTGAAGTAAATAGTGAGCGACAGCGATATAGAAGACGTCGTATTAATTTTAGTGAGGGGACAGAAGCATTGGTTGCTAAGTGTATTAGAGAGGGGTATGAGTTCAAAGGTGATGATGTATATTTGACGGAAGACAAGATTTTTTTTGCTGGTGGTAATCCTTTACCACGAGAGTTGGGTGGGCGTTCTTATAGTTATTATGAAACACTGGATGGGAAGCGTAGGGAAGTTGTTGGTGTTCCTTCGTTGGGACTTGTTTATTTATTGGAAATTGAACTCGACGATGGTGCTAAGTTAGATACTGTTAAATGGCTGAGAACTTTTTTTAGGGAAGTTAAAGGAGACATACTCCCGGAAAATAAATAAGATGTAGTTTATTTTTTTGGTAGAAGTGCATAAACTTCCGGTAGGTTTTCTTTTATTTGTTCTTCTGATAATCCTATTAATTCGTGTGGGAAGTTTATCCAATTGTTGTATTCGACTACGTAGAAATTTGGTGTGTCATCAACTTTGTTTTTCCCAGGTTTGAAGTATGGTACAGCAACTAATATTTCAAAATCTTTATTTAGTTCTGTTGCCTGTTTTTTAATTTCTTCTATTGTTTTACCTCTATCCCAAACATCGTCTACAATTAATAATCTATGTCCGTTTGGAAGATTCTCGATTTGATCCATTCCATAAACTTCTACACCCTTTTTTATCTGGTCTAGGTCGTCTTCGTATAGTTTGGTTTGTATTGATAAATATTTTGATTCTATTCCAGAACGTTTTAGAAATTCGTGAACTACAATTGCTGGTGGTGCTCCACCCCGACATACACCGATTACTGCATTAAGTTTTAGTTCTTTTTCCTTAACATAATCTAAAACTTGTTTAGCTAATTCTCTAGAATCTTGATAAAGCTGATTAGCTGTTAAGTATAGTACTCCTTCTTTGTCTATGTGATATTTTTGGGTGATATCTTCTTTTCTATTGTTTAGTACTGTGGGTTTTTCTATATCTGCTTCGCGATGATCATCGTTCATAATAATAGATCAATTACAAAGGCTTTTAAATCTTAGAAAAATTAAGGAAAAACTTGATTATAATGGGTTACCGTCTTTGTCGTGGTATTCCATTCTAAAATCTCCGTTTTCATCATGTACAACGCTATACTGATACCATATATTTCCTTTTGGTGGTTGCCCATAATTTTTTGGTCTTCTGGATAATCCATCATCACACAAAGGAGCTGTTGTTCTTCTGCCGAGAAAACGATCTAATCTATCCGAATCAACTTGAGAACCTCTTGAGATCATATGTTTAATTATGCTCTTTATCATTTATAGGTTCGTTTCCGATTAGTATTTCAGCTATCCGGCCGAATGCAGGTCGTGTGATAAAGATTCCAATTAGAACTCCTATAGTTGCGACAATTGCAAATCCTCGCATTACACCGATTCCAATAATCATTAATGGAACCATAGCTGCTATGGTTGTGGTAGCAGAACCCATGATGATAAAGAATGCTTGTTTGATTCTTTGTTTTAGTGTTTTTGTTTCTTCGCTTGTTCGCATTAGTATTTCGTCGATGATCATGATTTGAGAATCGACTCCTGTTCCTACAGCTGCGATTATTCCTGCTAATGCTGCTAGGTCGATTGTGTATTTTATTGTTGCTGCAGCTCCTAAAATTATTATAACTTCTGAAAGGGAAGTGATTAAAACTGGTATAGCGATTTTTATTTTTCTATATCTTATGAATACGACTACTGAAACCGCAAGTGCTGCCAATATTCCAGCTAAGATTGCGGAGTTGATAAAATCTTTTCCTAAAGAAGCGGAAATTTGGTCGGCCTTAACAACATTTAATTCAACAGGAAGTTTTGTTTGTAAAATACTTTTCATTCGTTTCATTTCATTGTTTGCTTCTTCTTGGTCTTCTCTGAAGCCTGTGATCAAAGGTTCGCGGTATGCTTTTCCTGCTAAATCGGAAGAAATTGTTAATTCGTCTAAAATTTCTCCGTCTAAGAATAAGTAAAGTTTTGAATCTAAGTAACTTCCATCAGCATCTACAATTTTTTTGGAGTCTTTGGTAAGTTCTGCGAAATTGTTAGCCCCTTCTTGTGTGATGAATACTTGGAAATTGAATTCGTATCCATTTGATCTAGGCATTAATCGAGAAGCACAAACTCCTTGTTGATCATGCATACAAACAGATTCAATGTCATCTGATGTGAAAGCTGTTCCTAATAAGTAAGCTGATGAGTTTTGAATTCCTAATAGTGTGAATTCTATGTTGTTTATTGTTGTAAATGTTTCATTTGTTATTTTTGTTCCGTCGATAGTTATACAGTTTTCTATAGCTTCTTCGGAGTTGGTATTACATTCTTCTATTGTTTTTCCCCAGAATGTTCCTTTCCCGTTTTCTAAAGTAACTGGTTTTGCGATTTTTCCTTCGAACATTCCTTGTTTTGATAGTAGATCTTCTATTTCTTGTAGACTACCACCTGCTATTTCTATTTGGATGTAATTGTTTCCGGAAATATCTGTAACAGATTGAAATTTCATTTCCTTTAATCCGTAAAAATTAATTCTTGATTCTAATGTTGCTAATGTTTGTTCAAATTCACCAGAAGAAATATTTTCAACGGGTTCTAGTAATACTCGTGTTCCACCAATTAAATCCATTCCGAGATTTAATGTTCCTTGTTCAGATTCAGATGCACCTATTCCTAATCCAGGAGTTTCTATGTTTGTTAAAGTTAGTTTTCCGTTTTTGTTGTAACGTAAAACTCCGGTGAAAGTTTCAAATTCATCTAAATCGGACGGTGTTGAAATTGTTTTTTCATTTATCCAGTCGATTTTATCACCAATACTAAGATCTCCTCGTAATGGGGAGTTTTGTGATATTGATGTTATTGTTATTCCTGATTCAGTTGGAGCAAGAATTGTAAAGACAGAGTATAGCACTACAAGTATGAGTAACCATATTCTCCATTCTTTTAGGAATTGTTTTGTGTTCATATTATATCACTTTTTTTGTTCGTGACTTTATCGTTTGTAAATATTATTTATAGTTCGTTGTTTTGAAATATTATCTATAGCTTCTTTGAAGTTATATTATCTGACTTTTTCTGGATGCTTCTCTACATACATCCTCAATAGGTTTATGTTCATGATCCATGTGTTGAATGCGTCGAACACTAAACCAATTATTAATACTGCTGCGATTTGTCTGATGACTTCGTTACCAGCAACGAGGAATAATACGGTTAATGCTACTAATGTTGTGATTGTCATTGTTAGTCCTGTGGTCATTGCTTTGCGGATTTTGTCTTTTAGATCTCCACGAGATTTTAAAATTCGTGTTGTTAATAAAACATCTGTGTCGACTGAGTAACCTAGCAACAGCAGCAATGCTGCGAATGTTGGAAGGGAAAGTTCGATTCCGATTAATTGTGAAAATGCGAGTGTTTCTATGATGTCTGCGAATGCTGCAAATACAACATAAAGGCTAGGCATGAAAACTCTGAAAATTATGAAAACCACAATTGCCATTGCTATGAAAGCAAGTACAAGTGCTAATTGAGATTGAGAAAAGAACGAGTTACCTAAAGTTGGTCCGACTGTTTGTTGTGACCATCCTTCGATTTCGTATTTGGAATCTAATATAGTCATTATTTCTGATACTCTTTCGGAGTCTGTTTCGATTAATATTGTTTGGCCTGAGAAAGTGTCAGATGATCTGATATTGGTTGGGAAATCTGATAATATGGATTTTATCTCGCTTATATCAACTTTTTCTTTCATTTCTAATGTTAATTGCGTACCGCCCTCTAGGTCTATGCTTAGATCTAATCCACCGGAAAATGTCTTGAATCCTAAAAATCCTATGGATAGAACTAATAGAATTAATGGAAGGACCATATATCGCTTATAATTGTCTGGTACAGGCATTTTCATATTGCTATTTCTGTGGAGTATATATTTAAGTTTTCCAACGGAGAAGGTTATTTATGAAAATTGGTATAATTGGTGGGGGGATAATAGGTTCTTATTTGGCTTATAGATTGAGAAAGGACAATGATGTTGTTATTATTGATAAAAAGGCTGGTTTTGGAAATAAGCCTTGTTCTGGGTTGATTTCTGAGCGGATTTGGAATTTTTTGCCTAGGAATGAAGATTTAGTTAATCATGTCATTAAAGAAGCTAGGATACATTTTTTACGAAAGACAGTTAGTCTTGTGTTCAAACCGAAAATGCTTGTGTTTGATCGGCAAAGGCTTGATGAATATGTTGGGGGATTGGCTGAACGTGCAGGTGTTAAATTTGTTTTCGGGGAAAATGTTGATGATATTTCTGTGGGTGACAAGACTGTTAGTGTGAATAGTAAATACACTTTTCATAAATTAGTGGGATGTGATGGGGCAAATTCTGTTGTTAGGAAAAAGTTAGGAATTGGGCAAAAACAGCGTTTGGGAATTTATTTTTACGAGCAACGGCAATGTGAAGATGATTGGGTCGATACTTGGCCGTTGAAAGATGGCTTTGCTTGGCGAATTCCTAGAGGGGATTCTATTGAATGGGGAGTTATTGCTCCACAAAAATTAGCAAAGCAGGAATTTGAAAAATTTGTTAGAGAGAATGAATTAAAACCCGACAAAATTTATTCACATATTATACCAGACGGATTGTCTATAGCTGCTTCTAAAGGAGTAGTGAATATCACGCTTTGTGGGGATGCAGCTGGTTTGGCGAAACCGTGGAGTGGTGGTGGAGTTATTTGGGGAATGACTGCTGCTGATTTGCTTGTTGAAAATTTTTGGAATTTTGGAAAATATGAAAAATCTGTAAAAAGAAAGTTTAATAACAAAGCAAATCTAAATAAAATCGGAAGGAAAGTTATGATGATTCCTACAATGGAATATTTTATTCCTTCACGAATTGGGTTTGATGCTGATTGGGGGATTTTGTAGATGTGGTTGTTATGAAAATACTTGATTTAGGGTGTGGTGATGTAAAATATAGGAGTAAAAATCCAAATGATGTTATTATTGGGTTGGATAGTGTTAACATTAGTGGGGTGGATGTTGTTCATAATATAGAACACACACTTCCATTCAAAGATGATGATTTTGATATTGTTCGTATGAATATGGTTTTGGAACATGTTGATAATATCTTGGGTGTTATGGACGAGGTTTGGAGGATTACTAAAAAAAAGGGAAATGTAATAATAACTGTTCCTTATCATAGTAGTAGATCTTCTGTGGCTGATCCTACACATAAAAGAAGTTTTTGTTTGATGACTATTGAGTATTTTTTGAGAGAGGGTAGAATTGTGTCTGGTAAATATATTGTAAAAAATAAATTTGAACTTATATCGAGTGAAATTACATTTAAACGTATTTTATGGCCATTTCAATTGTTGATTAATTCTTCGAATTTTTTTCGGAATTTTTATGATATGGTGTTTCCATATATTATACCTGCAAGTAGTATAACATGGAAATTAAGACCAATTAAGTAAATTGGTAATTTTTTGGATAGTTTGGGGTTTTTCTTAATGTGTTTGTGGAGTGTGATCTTGAAAATATGAGACAGTATATGAGTGAAAGAGAAGAAAAATATAGAAAGGTGTTTATACCAAAACTTCATACATTTTCTTATGATGATAATAGAGTTGCTAGATCAAAAGAGGTTTCTACTCCACCATTGATAGAACCAATGGTTGTTGATACAAGAAAAATTCCTAGATCAAATTATGCAATGTTTAGCGGAACTGCTTCTGAAATAGAAACAATGAGAAAGATGGTTATGTCTTCAGATAATGAAGGTGTTAGATTGTATGTACCTCCTTGGGTTTCAATGGATTGGGAGCATAAAGCTTCACCGACGATTTTATCAAATCCTAATCTTTTGAAAGTTTATGGTCGAGCTGGTTGGGGAACTATTTGGACTTGTCAGGTTGAGGGTAAGGAGTTTGTGCATATACCTTATACAAAAGGTGATGATCCTGAAATTTATTTTAATACTAAGACACTTGAATTAATGAACTTGATGAAAGAAACTGAAAAAATTAAGCAAGAGTTTGGAACACTGAATGGTATGAATTTTGTAGCTAGAAATATACTGGCTGATGTTAATCCTCTTTTGTAGAATTTAATATTTTCGTTAATCCGTCTTTTAGATTTGTTGTTGGTTCCCAATTTAATAATTTTTTAGCTAATGTGTTGTCTCCTACATTTTCACTTAGAGTTCGGTTGTCTTTTAGAGAGAGTTTTATTTTTTTGTTTGTTATTTGTTCTAATATTTCTACAATATCTGAGGCTGAATAGCATTTTCCGTAAGAAATATTTACAGGTTCTGCTAATGTTGTGTTAATACATTTTTTTAAAGCATTACACACATCATCTATGTACACAAAATCCATTTTTGAATTGTTGCCTTGTAGTTTAATTTCTTCATTATTAAGTTGTTTCAACATTGTCGGTATTAGTAAGTCAGCTGATTGGTTTGGTCCGTATACGTTAAACAGTCGTAAAATATTTATCTCCATATTGTAACGTTTTTTATAATTTTCGCACATTTCTTCTGCGATTAGTTTTGAGTAACCGTATGCACTTTTTGGATCTTTTGTTTGTGATTCTGATATTGGTAAATTTTTTGGTTTTCCATATACTTTTGATGTTGATGTGAATATTACCTTTTTTATTTTATTTAATCTACACGCTTCTAGAATGTTTAATGTTCCAAAAGAATTTACTAAAAATGTTTTATGTGGTACTATATTTGATTCTTTTGGTAATATTAATCCAGCTAAGTGGTATACGACATCGTAGTCTTTGATATGCTTTTTAACTTCTTCAAAATTTGTTATGTCACAGACAATATTTTGACTGTTTAATCCTATTGTTTTTACGTCGTGGCCTTTTTTTATTAGAAGATTTTTTAGGTTGGATCCTATATATCCTCCACCACCTGTTATTAGTATTTTCATAAAATCATCTTAGTGTCTTTCTAAATTTAATAATTGTGGGTTGTTTTTGAAATAATTTACAAGATCTAACATGGTTTTTGTTAGTGGTATTCTTGGTTTATATCCTAGTTCGTTTTTGGCTTTTGAGTAATCACAAATCAATATCTCTACTTCGGATGGTCTAAATCTTGATTTGTCTGTATTTATTTTTATGTCGATATTGTTTACTTTTCCTGTTAATTTTGCTAAATTTTCAATTGTTATTCCAAAACCATGACCAAAATTATATGGTGTTGATAGTTTTGCTTTTTCGACAGCTAATATATAACCTTGTACAATATCTCTTACATCTGTGAAATCTCTGATGGCCTGTGCGTACCCAAGTGTTATTTCATTTGTGTTGTTTATTAGACATTTTGTTATTTGTCTGGCTATTACAGATGCTACAAATTGTAAACCCCGTCTTGGTCCTGTGTGATTAAATGCTCTTGTTATTATAATAGGTACTCCATATGCTTTGTAATATGTTCTGGCGATGTATTCTGCTGCAACTTTTGATGATGCATATGGTGACATAGGTCTTAATGGATTTTGTTCGCTTATTGGAACTTCGTCTGGTTTTACAAATCCATATTCTTCACTTGTCATCGCTAATTGTATCCGTTTAACATTATTTTTTGATTTTCGTACAGCTTCTAATAAATTTGCTGTTCCTAATGTGTTGACTTCTATTGTTTCTATTGGACATCTGAATGATGTTGGTACAAATGATTGTGCGCCTAAATGAAATATTACGTCTGGTTCTGAAGTTTCTATTGCATTGATTAATGATGACATATCATTGAAATTTCCTTCGATTAGATTGATTTTATTTGGTATGTGACTTATGTTTGGATATTCTGGTACAGCATGTCTTCGAACAAGACCTGATACATTTGCACCCACTTCTAGTAGTTTTTCTGTTAAGTGGCTTCCAACAAATCCAGAAATGCCTGTTATTAGGACACGTTTTTCATTCCAGCTTTTTTCATCGAATATGTTGGTTTTTATACTTTCTTCATGATTCTTAAAATTACTAAGGTACGAATCTAAATTTTCAGGATCTATTATGAATTTATTGATATCTGACATGGTATCACCAACATATTTTTATATCTAATAGTTATAACTAACTTATATAAATTTGTTGTTTTTAGTTTATAGATAGCTTTTATACAGTTTTTTTAGTTCATTGATGAACTTTTTTTCTGAGAAGTCTTTTGCTCTTTCTATACAGTTGTTTTTCATTGATTCTGCTCTTTCTGGTGTTAATTCGTTAATAGATTTTATGATGTTTTCAATTGTTGGCTCAATCAATAATCCTGTCTTTCCGTGTATGATAGTTTCTTTTAATCCGCCTTCATTTGCTCCAATACATGGTTTTCCAGAAGCCATACTTTCGACTGGAACAATTCCAAAGTCTTCTAGTATTGGTATGTATATTGTTGATATGCATTTTGAATAAAGATCAATGATTTCTTTTTCTGATATGTTTGTTTTTATTGTGGTGTTTTTTTTAGCTATATTCTTCAGATGATTGAAATATTTTTTGTCTGTTACAGAACCTACAATTACTAATCTTTTGTCAGGCATTTTATTGAAAGCCTCTACTATTATATCTATTCTTTTTACAGGATCCATTCTAGAAACACATAGATAATAGTTTCTGGTTTCTTTGTATTTGTATTTTTCAATTTTCGTCGGTGGATAAATTATATTACAATCTCTTCCATAGGAAGCGTTTACGTCTCTCCTAACCTCTTCTGATATAGATATTATACCATCTATTTTGTTTTTTACTAGATATTGGTCTATCATTTTTAATTTGTTTAGATATGTGTTGTATATTGTTTTTTTTATTGGGTTATTTATTTTATTTAGATAGAATTTTCTTAATTTGTAAATATCTCTTTTGGGAGTTATACAATAGAAAATTGTTGGGTGATTTTGTATTGAAAGAAAATTATTTATAAAATATCCATGTGAATGAAAAATATCATATCCTTTGAATTTTGTTCTAGCTAGTTTCATACCATAGAAGAATTTATTCAATTTCTTGAGCTCTATTATATTGGTTTTTTTAAATATATCAAATGTTTTCTCTTGGTCATATTTGTTGGTTACTATTGTTAGATCTAGGTTTTTGGCCATTACTTCGAGCACTCTTTCACTGCCCCCTCTTGCTACTAGTTGTGGAAATGATGCCAATACTTTCATTTTATACACCGCATATAATACTAATGATGGAATTGATTTTTATATATGTTTTATTGATATTTCTTTTAAATAATCTTTGCGGTTCATCCAATGAATTTCATTTAGCATATATAAATATCTTTATGCTTTTGTAAATGGTGGGTTTTTTAGTAAATTGTGTGTATTTATAGTATATTTCCCAATTTTATGTGGTTGGTTTTTATGAAAATACTTGATATTGGTTGTGGTTTGAATAAATATAAATCAAATGATGCTTCGGATAAAATTATAGGACTGGACGCTTGTAAATTGAGTGGTGTTGATGTTGTTCATAATTTGGATGATATTCCATTACCATTTGAATCTTCTACATTCGATCTTGTGATATCTAATCATTGTTTGGAGCATATTGATAATGTTGTTGGTCTTATTGATGATATTGGTCGTATTCTTAAATCTGGTGCAATACTTTCAGTACAGGTTCCTCATTTTAGTTCTAGGTTAGCGTATGGGGATCTTACACATAAAAAATTCTTCTCGCTTCACAGTTTTGATAATTTTATTGATGGCGCAGAATTTAGTAAAACTAATTATATTAGTAAATCTAGATTTGTTATGATTGAACGAAAAATAAGACTTAGTAAATATTTGAAACCAATTGAAATGATATTTAATATGATTCCGGATGTGTGGGAAAAGACTTTATTGAAAAATATGTTTAGTTCTTGTTTGGAATTCAAACTGAGAAAAATATAATATTGATGGTAATGTGATAATGTGGAAGTAGCTAAAAAGGTGGTTTCTAATACAGGTTATCTGTTTATGGATACGCTCACAATAACGTTTTTTGGATATTTGTTTTGGTTAATAATGTCTAAAATGATGCATCCTTGGGAACTTGGTAATTTTTCGTTTATATTAAATGTTGCTATGATAGTATCTGCATTTACAGTTGGTGGTGTCGGGTTAGCTGTTTCTAAGATAGTTCCTCAATATGTTAAGAAACAGTATGTTCCTGGTAGTATTATAGGATGGTCTACCAAATTGGTTACATATTCTTTGGTTCCGATAATAATAATTGCGTATATATTATTTAATTATTTTAATTTTTCTTTTTATGCGTTGTTTCTATATCTGTTGGTTCATTCATTTTTTGCATTAACACAGTGTTATTTGGTTGCTCTTAGCCGTATGAAAGATATATTTTTTACTAATTTGGTTGCATATATTTTGAAAGTAAGTTTGGCATTTGTTTTGATTTACTATGGATTTAGTTATTTTGGTCCAATAATAGCTTTTATACTTTCATCGTTTATTGCTGTTTTGCTGAGACTTAAAAAAATAGATTTTAATTTGAAACCATTGGATGGTGATATCAAAAAGAAGATTATTGATAATTCTATTCCAGCTTTTGTTTCTGGTGGGTCTTGGATTGTTATTACAAGTTTTAGTATAATAATACTCCCGTTTTTTGTTGATATGAATATTGTTGGTATATTTTCATTATCTATGATGATTTCTACGTTGATTAGAATGGTTTCACAATCTATTTCTACTGCAATGCTTCCTATAATTTCTGAAAAATTTTCTTCGGGCGATAATGATATTGTTAGTAAAATAATTAATTCGGCTATTAGATATTCATATTTATTTACTATTCCTGCTGTTGTATTTATTATGTTTTTCCCAACAGAAATAGTAGAACTTATTTCAACTTCTGAATATGTTGGTTTAGCAATAGTATTACAAATACTTGCTTTATCAGGAATGTTTTCTGGTTTTCTTCAAATATTTATGATTTTGATGTATAGTATTGGTAGGATTAAACATTATAATATTTTGAATGTTATGGGGGCTATATTGATAGTTGTTTTGTCAATTATTTTTGGTCAGATGTATGGAGTTGTTGGTGTTGCGTTGTCTTATTTCGCTGCTCTTGCATCTATGCTTATTTATTCATATGTGAAGTTGTCTGATATAATTTTATTGGTTGATTTTTTTGTTGGTGCTATTAAGGTTTCTATTGTTTCATTGATTTCAATAATATTACCATTATATATTTATTCAATGAATCCCAGTTTAATTTATTTTATTGTTTCTGGTGTTTTGTATGTTCTTTCTGTTTTTGTAATGTTTTTGTTGATTGGTATTTTTGATAAGTATGATGTTTTTATTATTTCTAGAATAGAACGTAAACTTCCAAAAAATTTCAGATTTCCAATAACATTTTTAAAGAATATGGTTAAGAAGACACTTTAGAGTATAACTACTTCTTTTAATTTTTTATCAAATTTTTCCATTTGTATTTTTTTATCAAAATGTTTTGCGATTTCAATGCAGTCGTTTTTCATTGATTCTGCTTTTTCTGGTGTCATTTGATTTATTGCTTTCGTTAAATTTTCAATGGTTGGGTCTATTAGAAATCCTGTTTTTTCATGTGTGATAGTTTCTTTTAATCCGCCTTCATTTGCTCCAATACATGGTTTTCCAGAAGCCATACTTTCGACTGGAACAATTCCAAAGTCTTCTAGTATTGGTA
>Ga0233437_1003099_pt1 | contig 22783 bp, 31 predicted proteins | sample SI_122_August201_FD_182714 | JGI IMG/M metagenome (GOLD analysis project Ga0233437, IMG submission 182714) | Seawater microbial communities from Saanich Inlet, British Columbia, Canada - SI_122_August2016_200_MG | ecosystem: Environmental > Aquatic > Marine > Inlet | place: Canada: British...
GATGACTGTGAGTTTGAGGTTGAAGTAGTTACTGAGACTGTTACTAATAAGCGAACTAAACTTGTTGGTGACTGCGCTCAAGCTATCGCAAATATGTAAACAATTAGGGTTAGGCATTTAACTGTTATTAGGATTGTCAGTTGCAACTATGCTTAACCCTATAATCATTGGGATGATGATTAATCAAAAGATAGCATCGAAAGGAGGTGATGCCTGCAACTAACGGGTAGAAAAAGAAACCCATTCGCAGACATTACTTTTCATCATCCCTTTTACTATTAAATAAGGAAATACAATGCCAAACAAAAAAGCTAAAGCCCGCAAAATCAAAAGAGAGACTACAGACAGAGAGCTAAGTCGTAATGGTAGAACACCTGGACAAATAGCTCGTAAACTAAGAAAAAAAGAAAAGGGAAAACTATCATGAAGACGAAAGACAAACTACAGCATATCGAAGAAGTTATTAAACATATGATAGAGCATGATGCTGATATTGCATTTAGTGTATTAGCCATGTCTATTGATATGATGTTGTCAGTTGCTAGTGATAAAAGACTTATGGAAAAGGGTGGACAAATAGCTATGATGCCAATGATGGTTAAAATGGTATTTGATATGAATGCTGCTCAACTTCAAGAAGATTTAGACAAAGTTAAATTTGTTAAAGTATCTTCAGACATAGCAAATGAAGACAGCAAAGAATAAAGATGATATGACTATCCATGAAGCTAAGAGTATTATAGCTAAATGGGATAGAAAGAATAAAATCATTGATGCTATTATTATTATTGTAATAGTAATGTGCATCGTTGGTCTTACTATAGTATATTATCATTAAATAATTGGGGGTTAATACACGTTGACTGTTTATGGTAGTTTTCAGTCACACTTACTCAGCAGTAAAGTATTAGCCCCTTTTAAGGAGACAAGATGAATAAAATAGACCTAGAAGCATTAGGGAATCATTCAATTAACATAGATGTAATTAATACTGCACTTGAACATATTAAAGAACACTCAGAACATTCACAAGCATCATTTCAAGCATTTAAAGGTATTGATGAATATTTAACTACTGTTGTAATGCTAATTGAAGAAATCATTGTTAATGAGAAGTCTGATAATGGCCAGACAGATTTGAATTTGCCATGAGTGAGAAACTTAAACAGTTGGAGGAACAGTTAAAGAATGCACAGAAGAACAAGGATAATTGGCATCAATGTATGGTGATACAAATGGCTATCTCGAAAGAGAAAAATGCCACTAACACCACAAGAGTACATACGAGAATTGATAAATAGACTAGGTGCTAAATTTATTGCTAAGATATTAAGAAACTCTAAAGAAGTAAAAGAAAAGATGGAGAAGAAATGAGACTTATACAAGCAATCCCTCACATTTATCATCAATACCTATTGGATATAAATGCTGAAGGTCAAAAGAATATTGACAAAATGAAATATCGTATGTCTTCAGGTAATGCCTGTTTCCTCAAACACCAATATGCTAGAGAAGGCGTAAAGAAAGAAACGTCTGCTAAAGACATGAGGAATATGAGAGTAGGCACATTAGTTGGTGATGACATTGAACACGCTATTGAACTAAAAAGGGAGGCACTAGAGAAAGATGGAAGACTATTCATTCAAGAAGAAGTGTCACTTTACAATAATGCTGTTGTTGGACATCTTGATGTTGCTTTTTATCATAACGATGGTACACTTGAAGTAATAGATGAAAAGACTATCAAGAGCTGGAACTGGAAATATGTGTTCGGTAAGGATGCGTATGATAAAAAGGGTTATATCTTTCAGTTAATATGTTATGCTCATGGCATAATGGAGAAGTACCCTGAATTAGAGATAAAGAATGTAGTCCTTCACAATCTGTATTGGCGTAAAGGTGATGGTGAACTGAAAGAGCTTAAAATCAACTATCGCAAGTATAAGAATGAAGCACTACAATACTGGGAAGACTGTTTCATGTTAGAAGATGAGAAGCTAACGCCAGGTGATGACTTCGGTTGCCCTCAATCGTCATGGGAATGTAATTACTGTGACTATAGCTGGCAGTGTCCTAGTCCATTTAAGAAAGGAAAGCGATGAACATTGATAGATTATACCGTGTAGCTGGTACTTCATGGGCTTCAATCACACCTGAGCAGGCATTTATTAAAGCTTGTACGATGCCTGGTCGGGTTGTGATTAAGGATGCGAATGACCACTCATATCATATTGCCTCAAAATCACACGTTTACGATGAAGATAAACATACTACATACGAATCAAGAGAGTTCTTGCAAATGTTATGGGATAATCCTAGCGTTACTGGTGAAGTCGAGATGACTACAAGAGCTAATTTTGGCCCATGTTGTGATATTTGTATGAAGATAACTATAACATATACCAGAATAAGAGACATAATAGAGGAACTATCTAAATGAATGGTCTCAGAGTAATACGAACTATAGCCTTTGACATAACTGTAGGTTCAGAAGTTATTGTGGGAGGTAAGACCCTTATAGTACGCTCGTTCGACCTTGAGCGTCAAGTCGTTACCTTAGAAGTTCCTTTAGATGATGTATTCTTAAAGAGTAACCCTCTATCAACTATGAATAAACAGGTAAAAACATTTCAAGCACCAATAGCTAAAGTTGTAGGTACTGGGATGGTTACAATACTCAATGATAAACTATTAACAATAGGAGATATACCTTATGGACAAGGACTTAGTAACAACTAAGAGCTATGCAGTAGTTAGTAATACTGTATTAGACGCAATAAAGAAGACGCATAAAGAGGTATCAGCAAAAGAAACCCCTAAGAATGAAATGAAGAAAGACTATGGTGGCTTTGACTATGTTGAAATGTCATACATGAAGCGAGTTGCTGATGAGTTCTTTCCAGGTTGGAGCTGGACTATTATTGATAGAATGGTTCATCCTGTAGGACAGCTAGAAATAGCGTTTAGTATTCATGGTCGTTTAACATGGTATGATAACGGAGTTGTCAGGACAGGTGATATGACAGCAGGACACGCTAATCATCTTCTGAAAGACAAGACAGGCTATGTTTCTGTTAGCAACGCTTGGAAGTCTGCTAATACTGAATGTATGAAGAAAGCTTTCAATGTATTCATGAATATAGCAGATGATGTGTATAAGAATCTTGATACTTCATTAGACCAAACTGAACGTACTACACTTCTCAACCTATTGTCTAAGATTGATAAGGACTGGTTGCTTGAAGAACAAGGTACTACTAAACAGGAAATGGATGAAAAGATACTAAACGGCACTATCAACAAAGCCTCACTAAATCTGTCAACTCAGAAGATTGAGAAATGGATTAGACTGTGTGAAGCTGATTTAGCTGACGGATGGAAAGCCCCTAAATAGCTGAAAAATAGCGACTTAGTATTTATCCCAGAATCTTATTATTTATCTGATAAAATATCGTATAAACACTAAAATAATTCAAATACCTCTTGTTTTTCGTATGATACATACTATATTGTGTGTATGAAGACAAGTAAACATAACGTAAAAAGGAGTTAAAACATGGCAGGTCTATTGCAAGAACTGTTGGATGCTGGTGGAAGTCAGTTTGGTATTGATGTATTGGTTCGTGGTATTGAAGCTGGAGACATTACAGACTCATTAGACGTAGCAATTGGTAAAACCAAACTACAAAAGAAAGTTGATATTAAAGTTATCAAGCAGTTAATCGCTGATGAAAAATTGACACTTTCTATTGAAGAATACCAAGAGAATGGTATTTGTAAAGCTGGTAGTGTTGGTGGTGGAACTGGTGGTCGCCAGTCTGGCCCTAAGATGTTCATGCTTAACGCAGACGGAAATCAAGTGTTTCCTAATCTGTATTTTAAAGGAGGCGGTATTGCTTCAGATGAACAAAAGGCATTTCGTGCCGACTTCAAAGCTCTTATGGAGAAATATTGTACTGTAGAAGAAGCCCCAGTGGCCGAAGCTCCTGCAAAGAAATCCAAAAAGAGTTAATTACTAACAAAATAAATTCTAAGAAAAGAATCCCATCTAGGCATTGTCTAGGTGGGGTTTTTTATTTGTGAAAGGAATGTTAAGAAAATGAGAGAACCAACACAAGAAGTACCTTTTGGTGATGATGATAAACGAGCAATGAGAGTTGAAGGTTCATATCCAGCTCATATCATTGGTCTAACCTCACGCGAATTTGCAGGTGGGAATGAAGTATTCAATCTTAAAGTTCGTGTAGCAGATGAAGCTGAAACGATTAAAGTTCCTAAATATATTTATGATGCTGACTCTGAACGCTATCGTGCTCCAGTTCTTGATGATGACGGTAATCAGGTATTTATACCTGCTAAATTCATGGTAGGTCAAGAACTTGATGATAACGGAACTTGGTTTTATGAAGATGCTAAACTCGATTGGCAAACCAATGAGAAATATGCTGACAGAATGAACTCTTTAGGAGTTGAATTTCCAGAAAAGGAAGTTGGCAAAGGTAAGAATAAGGTAGTTAAACAGCTCTTACAGAAAATTGATGCCGATGATGTATTAGGTCTTCCTTGTTTCATTGAATACGGCTGGATGAAATATCCAAAGAAAGCCAAAAATGAAGATAGTGGAGAATGGGAAAAGGTTAAAGATGAAGACGGTAAGCAAGTATATGGTGAAACGCTTAAAGTCCTGAATTATCTTCCTTGGCCTAAAGGTGAGAAAATTGAAATTGCTGAAGGCGATGAAGACGCACCTTTCTAAACCTTAACAACAATCAAATAAATAAAGGGTCATCGAAAGGTGGCCCTTTTTTGTAGGAGATAGTAATGGAAAACTTTACGATGTTTATTGCAATACCTTTAATGTTTTTAGCTATTGTCTTTTTATTTTTTAGTGTTATTTACAAAAACAATCAAGCAAAGCTATACAAAAGAAAATGGAATGAAGTGATTAAAAGCTATAACAATATGAAAGAATATCACAACCAGAGAATAGAAAGAGAAATAAGAAACAGTAAATTAAATTCTAAATGGCGTGATGAAAGAGCTAAAAAAGCAGAAGCTAAAGGATATAAATATAATCATCTAGTGAGTGGTATTGAAAATACTGAAATGAATAGGAATATGGTTGCTGAGATAAACAAGCAGATGAAGAAGTCTGAATCCAAATATAGGCTTACTATCAAATATCGTAAACCTAAAGATGGCTATAGCAATTATGAATTTAACTCTCATGTTAGACAGGAAGATGCTTTGTTATTCTCAGTATATTTAAGGAATAAAGTATATGAAAACTAAAGACTTTGAATCAGTAAAATCTGGCCCTCATGGTTCAGGATGGGGTGTATTCAGAAAAGGTATTGATAAACCTATTACTTGGGGCATACGTTGTCATGAAGCATCAAGAATGGTTAAGAATTTGCAGGATGAAAAGGATATACAAGACAGAGAATACAAAGAGGAACAAGGTGATACATTATGATTGAATTTTTCAGAACAGTAATGGGTAAACGCTATTATGAGGGTCATGTCCCTGCAATAGCGATGGCTTTAAAATCTATTGCAAATGAACTCAAACGATATAATGATACAAAGGAGAAAGAAAATGGGTGAACTAGACTTACTCCCAAAAGTAATACCAGAAGGATATTTCCTATGCAGATGTGGAGCAATCCTATTGCTTGGTGAAATGTCTGAATTAGACGATGTTTGCAGGGATTGCTATTATCAGAATGAGGGTGAAGGTGAAGAAGAATGAGTTGGTCAACGTGTCCTGAATGTGGTCACAATTGGGTAGAGTCTCTTGAAACTCCAGGCTATGGTATATGCCCTGTATGTGGTCATGATAGGAATGAACCACCTGAGCCTGAGTATTTGTCAACCTGTTGTTCAGAACCAAAACAAGACGATACTGATATATGCTCAAGATGTGGAGAGCATGCAACCTATGAAGATGAGGATGGAAATGAGTTTACTGAAGATTAGAATAAGAGATTGCAACGCATTAACAAGAGAGAAGTATAAGGAGCAAATAAAGAATCGTGATGTTATGGATGCAGGTTTCGACCTGTATGTACCTGATACTCATATTGCACAAAAGCTCACAACTTCTCATCTTATTAATCACAAGGTACAGATAGAATATTCATCAGCTAGAGTTGGCTTGAGTCCATCACATATACTTATGATTCCACGCTCATCAATATCTAAAACATCATTACGACTTGCTAACAGTATAGGTCTTATTGATTCAGGATATAGAGGTGACTTGAAAGCATTCGTTGATAATCTTGGAGAGAGGAAAGAGATTAAACAAGACACTTCATTATTCCAATTAATAGTAGGAGAAAATTGTGAAATACGAATTGAAGAAGAACTTTCTGAATCTAAACGTGGTACGGATGGTATCGGCTCGACTGGGAATACTATATAAATGTGTTGTATTCTTACTGTTAATTGTTATATTAAACGAGTATAGAATAAGCAACGAATTACGAAAAAGCATCTTAGCTGAGATACAAACATTCAATTCAAGACTTACCGAACTTATACAATCTAATACATTTCTAGACCAAAAGAAGAATCTTGAAGAAGCTGTGCTTGCCTATGGGGCAACTATAGCATTTACCGAAAGGAGCGATTCACTTGAAAATGGTAAAGGTGGAGAATAGCTAATGGCATTTCAAGGTACTTGTCCTCAATGTGGCTTCAGCACTTATAAGAAGAAGAACCCTCTAAAAGAGCTGAAGTCCATGTATGGACAACGTAATGAGAAGGCTAAGAATTGCCTTGCAAAAGTAGCTGATAAAATATCAAAAAACATACCAACAGATGCAAATTTAGAAGCAAAACTTAAATTCATGTATAAGGTGAGTAAGGTTGAGGATGCTAGTTTCATCAAGGGTTGTGAATCGTATCTCAATTCGATACATTGGCAACAAGGAAAAGGCTGGAACTATCTTGCCGCAATAATTAACAACGTAGGTCAAAACTCTAGCGCAGTTGCGTTTGCTGAACGTAAGCGTATAGGGATTGGGCCACCAAAGAAGGTATTATAATGACTATACAAAAACCAAAGGGTGATTCATACACAATAAGAATAAAAGTCAATACATATAATAGGCTAAAGCTAATTATGGATAAAGACTTTGATGAAACACCTAGCAAGGTAATTGATAGATTGATTACTTCTTATTATAAAAAATGGAAAGGATTCCCCCCAGGGTAAAAGATGAGTAATTTCGGAGCTAGTTTTGATAGAGCATTGGACAATCACATTACAGGAAACTATGGAGCTAATCAGTTTAGTGGAATGGATAGTGATTGTGAATGTTCAGCGTGTACTAAATTCTTTGAAAAACATACCTGTAATTATCCAGAAGAATGTGATTGTCCTGAATGTCAGGGTTATTGTAAACGAAATATAGAAAACCAAGAAGACCCCGATTGGGGCAAGGAGCTGAAAGATGATTGATTTAGAACAGTACGAAGAAGCGTTATTCCCTGTAACAGAGGTTGCTATACCAATGCCAGTTACATCTAATGGTGAATTGCATCTTGAAACGAATTATGGAGATGATTCAAAGTTTAAAATGATAGTAAGAGAAGATACTAATGCACCAATTTCCGTTATGTCAGCCGACTATCGCTTGATTAGCAACCGTGAGTTGCTGGAAGCTGCACTACCTATGATTGACCAATATGGTGGTGTAATACCTTCACCTAACAACAACGCTGACATTGAAGTTAATCGTGTGTTCGGCAATGCTCGTTCACAGTTCGCTTTTGACTTCCCTCAACGTGAGGTCAAGGTTGGAAACGATATTGTTCATCCTCGTATCACGCTTATCAATAGCTATGATGGTACTAAACGTGTAGGCTTTCGTTATGGGGCTTATCGTCTTGTTTGTAGCAACGGCTTGACTATTGGTAAAGCATCTACTGAAACGTATATGCACATTGGAAAGAACACAGAGCTAAATAACATTGAAGAAATAATCAAAAAAGTATTCATGAATATGGATTCAATGATTGAAGGCGGGTTCGCACCAATGACTGAGATGAAGATGCTCGCTACTGATATTAATAAGTTCGTAGCTCAGTTTCCTAAACAATATCAAGATGATGTTACAGCACAGCTTACTTCTACTAACGCTTGGGAAGTGTATAACGCAGGAACATATGTGACTTCTCATTTGATGGATAGAGGCAACGAAGCTACTCACAATCTTGAACGTGATATATTCCGTTTCGTTACGAGTAAAGCCAGTTAATGGTTAGACCAGGTAATGTGAAGCAACTGTTTGCCTACTTCGGTGGGAAACAAGCAGTTGCCTCACGACTTGTACCCATGATACCTGAGCATGAGCTGTTCGTAGAGCTGTTTGCAGGAGGTCTGGCTGTATTCTTTCGTAAGACTAATGCTAAACTGAATATAGTGAATGACCTTAATTCATTGATAGCAAACTTATACTCTGTGCTTTCTTCAAGCTCAGAAGTATTTGAAGAATTTGTGTTCAGGGTTAAATGGTTGGTTCAATCAAAAGATATGTACAAATATACTGAGTTATGGTATAAAGACTTCATGAAGCTGAAACTTGAGAATGAAACATGGTGGCATATACCTAATATTAACGCTGCAGTAATGTACTATTATTATATACAAAACTCATTCAACCAACAGATAAACACAGGACTATCAGATAAGCCTAGTAATTGGAATACAGGACTGGTTGATAGACTGTGGGAGATTAGACGTAAGTTTGACCATGTTGTAGTTGAGAATCTTCCCTATGAAAAAGTTGTTAAGAAATATCATGATAAAGCAGGTAGTTTCTGGTTTGTTGACCCACCCTATGTAGTCACAGAAAAGGTTCCATACTACGAATTTAACTTTGGTATAGATGAGCATAAGAAACTACATGAACAGATGAATAAAGTTAATCAGTTTGGTGGTAAAATAATGATAACCTATGATAAGCTGGAAATTATTGAGGACTTATATTCAGAAGAACATTGGAATCAGATACCATTTAAAATGCACTATGCGTCTAACAATAAAGACGTTGAGGAATTGGTTATTGTTAATTATGAACTACCTAAACAGGAGGAATTGAAGCTGTGATACCACATAGTAGTGAAGCAGAGATAGCCGTTCTAGGCTCAATAATGGTTGACAACACGGTATTCCAAGAGGTTGAAGGCTGGCTTAGAAAAGATGTGTTCTTTAAGAAAGGACATAAGATTATATGGAAAGCAATAAAGAAACTAAACAAAGATAAGATAGCTATTGACCTTGTAACTGTAGCAAACCTATTAGTTGAGACAAAACAGATGGAAGAAGCTGGTGGTTCATACTACCTAGCTGAGATAACAGACAGCATTCCTTCTACAGCTAATGCAGCATACTATGCTAAGATTGTATATACTAAATATGTACAGCGTAGAGTTGCCGAAACATCAGCAGAGATGCAAAAGGTAGCTTTAGATGGTTCATATCAAGACACTTCAGAAATACTTGTTAAACATCAGAAACATATAGAAGAACTTGCAAACCTACAACCAACTAGAAAAGTAGAAATAGCAGATGTAATTGATGATGCGATAGACCATGTACTTACCTCAGACAACTTAATAAAGTTCGGTGTTGCCGCAATGGATGATGTAGCTAGTGGTGGAACAAGAGGTGAGATAACTGCCGTAGGTGGCAGGCCAGGACATGGTAAAACAACCATTGTCACTAACATAGTTCATAATGTCACAGCACCTAGCCGTAAGCTTAAAGTGATGGTATTCAATAGAGAGATGAGAAATGCCGCACTTATAGAAAAGCTTGTGGTTATCAATCAACACTTTAGAGCTAAAGAGATGCGAAAGAAACAGTTTACAGAAAAAGACATACTTAAACTTGAAGACATTAGAGAGTCAATGAAACCACGCTACAAGAACCTAATAATGTATGATGATATTCGTGACCTAGACGAAACAATGAGAGAAATAAAGAGACATAAACCAGACGTAATCATTGATGACTATATACAACTAATAACTGTTGCTGGAGTTAGCGAGAGAAGATTCCAGATTGAAACAATAATGAATGAATACAAATGGATAGCTAAGAGTATTGATTGCCACGTTATACTTGTAAGTCAGTTGTCAAGAGGGATAGAGTCGAGAGTTGACCCAATTCCTAAAGGCTCAGACTTTGCAGAAGGTGGCACAATAGAACAAGTATCTGAAGCCTGTATGTTTGTTTATAGGCCGTTCCTGTTTGACCATGAATCTGCTAGTAAGTATGAGGCTAATATCATAGCGACTAAAGTTCGTTATGGTGACCCTGCTACTTATGACGTAGGCTTTAACGGTGATAAATGTATGTTTTACAAAACAGCTATCGAAGCGGAGGCACAGGATGGATAGCATTAATTATGAAACAGGTTTCTTTGCATTACTTGGTTATTTTGTTGCATCAATTATACATTCCCTATATTTATATGCTAAAAGTAAAGGTTGGATTGAGATAAAGTGATTGATATACTCATTGAAGCATTGATGTATGGGTACAATTTAACCCTTTTGTTCTTTTGTATTATTGCGGGTATTGCTTGTATCATTCAACACTTCTGGTATAAATACAAATGGCCGACACTTACACAACAAAAACCTAGAAAATACAATTTTCAAGTAGACCACTTCAAAGCTCAAAGTGTTCAAAGAGACCCATTCTTTGCGATGATGAGCAAATTATCAGAAAAAAGGATTAAGAATACTATACTTAAAAAATAAGGCTTGTATAGGTACGCCTGTATTCTTAAATTAAACGGAGAGATAGGAGGAAATGACCCTGTGAGCAACGAAGTTATAGACATAAACAAGATATTCAGAGATTTTGTAGATACATGGATAAAACCTAAAGCACAGACAATTTATAAAACTAAATACCATAAAATAACTGAACCTGACATAATTGAAATGTTTAGAAAATTGAATCCTACTAAATCATATTTTATAGGTGGAACTAAACATGATACTTTCGACAGATTAATTGTTGACCCTTACTTAATACATTATGTTAGAGGTATTAATTATACAGAAAAAGAATACTATTCTCACATGGGAGATATTGTAAAAGATGGATTAAAAGTCCAACTATATAAATTCTATGAAGTAAAGAGAGTACAGGAAACAACTAAATTATGAGTAGAAAAGACTACATAAGAGATTGGCGACAAGCAAACCCTGAAAAAGTTGCCCAATATAACAAAGACTACTATCTTAGAAACAAAGCTGGGCTTGTCAATGGTAAACCACAAGGTACTGATAAGTATTGCCCTAATTGTAACTTACTATTTAAGTCTATTAACGAAACTGGAAACTTTGTCAGTCTTAAATGTGCAAAGTGTGGCTATTCACGATTATTTAATAAGGATGAATTTTATGGTACCTAGAATATTACATAAGTGGTATGCAAAACTTAATCATTATTTTTGGCTTCCATGTCCTGTATGTGGTAGATACTTTGGTGGTCATGAAAAACATGGAAAACAAGGTATAATCACAAAAAGAGAAAAGAATGAACATGGAGCAGAATATGAATACTCAACAGGAGTATGTGAATATTGTGATGGAACAGAACTTAGTATAAAGAATGGATTTAAACCGAAAGTTTGGATATGAAAACTGTATTTATAGGAATAGACAACGGAGTAACTGGAACAATAGGTTTCATCAATTCAGATGGTGAAGCGTTGCAAGTTAAAACTCCAGTTAAAAAGGTAATGAACTATACTAAATCAGTAAAGCGATTTGTAAGTAGAGTAGAATACAAAGACCTCAAAAGCACACTTTCCTCAATGATAAAAGATGCAGACCAAATTATATGTAGAGTTGAAAGACCGTTTATTAACGGCTCAATGTTCCATGCTAGTATTTCTGCAGCAAGAGCACATGAAGCTACGGAAATATGTTTAGAGGAATTAAAGATTCCGTTTGATTATATAGATTCAAAGAAGTGGCAAAGACCTTTGTTCCCACCTGGGACTGAGAAAAAAGAGCTGAAGGTAGCATCAAAGACTATTGGCGAAAGGTTATACCCTAACGCTAATGTTCATAATCATGTTGATTGTGATGGGTTATTGATTGCTCACTATTTAAAGGAGATAAGATGAAGTACGCAATAGGTAGACCAAGAAATGGCATTTCACTTAATGGTAATGAATGGTTATTAGATGAACATGATAAACTTATTACATTCGATACATGGGATGAAGCAATTGTGTATGTTAAAGATAAGATAGTCAAGGTTGACCCTGAAGAATATGTATTTAGTATTGCATCAGATGATGGGCAGCAAGACTTTCCTATAGCCTTGTCAGACGCATTAGATGAGGTCGGAGACTACAGTACAAGTGCTGGTAAAGAACAAGATTATTTTGAGAAGCTACAAAACATAAAACGAATTATAGGATATGTAATAGATAGCACTGGCCCTGGATATAGAACAGCAGTAGTAGAAATAGATAAACTATTAAAAGATATTCCAAATGGGACAGGTTAAGACATACGTTCAGCAACACGACATGGATATACGAAAGCCGTCTACTATAAGATGGTTCAGGCAATTAACTGGAAAGGAATCAACTAAAATAGCCTATGAAAAAATTAGACGCAGACGGAAACAAGCTGTTGACAGGCGACACAGGGATTTACTTAAAGCTCAAGGGCGAACCAAGTAACCGCCAGATATTCGCATTCCGTGATGGAAAGATTATCAAGTATGTCAACAAGAATGGTATCATGAGAGCTGGAGGTGGTATGATAGGATTCAACTATTATGCCCTCCAGTGGTTAGCTGAACACAAGAGACTAAAGACTAAACCTATCTATATTCGGATGGGTAAAAAATACTATAAAGTAATGGCGCAGGAAATATTAGACCTAAAGAACTTTCTACACTTTAAAAAAGATGGCTTTGAGCTTCAGTGCTTTTATCCAATTAAAGAGCTAGTCGAAGCTTGAAACATCTTGATGAAAAAATTATATGGGAACGTCAAATTAAACTAATAGAATGGACTTCTAGAAGGTCTATCATAATGACTAATACACCAAATATTGTTACCCAACGAACATTCGCAGGGCTGGAAATCACAACAGTTAAAACTGCTATTAACTGGGAGATTAGTATTTCAGTAAAATCTAAGGGATTCTCATTCGGGATTAGGTATTAATTAGTGGATTATCAACCCAGTCTCCTGGTGTTGGGTCATCTGCTATTTTCTCACCCCATTCGATAGAGTCTGTTACATCTCTTGCGATTGCTCCAAGAAAGGCTGGCGTGGTTTGTAAAAGTAAACCGCGCTGGCTACTCTTGAGTGCCTTCCCGTACTTGTCATCATCGTCTGGGTCATAACCCATTGAAATTAATATAGTCCATAATATAGCTTTCAATATTACTGAGAAGGCTGGACTTTCGCCACTTCTTACCATACTGAAACCCTGAGCGAATGGCCCAATCTTTCTCATAGCCATTCCTAAGAACGGAATCAGACCAATAAATGTTGACAGCCCACTAATGAAGAATCTAGTGTATATAAGACGTAACATTTGAACTGCTTCATAATCTATTTTTTTATTGTTAGGGCTATAAGGAGTAACTTTCTTACCTGCCGCTTTTTTTGCTACGTCTTTCATTATCTGCATCTGTGTAGTTATAAGACGTTCAGCACCCTCTATTGCATCCTCATTACCATATATAAACGACCTCATAACATCATATTCAAACTGTGCCTGTTGTAGCGGATAAGTTTTGTACTGGAATAATAAGCGCATAAACCCATCAAAAGCTTCACCCATATATGGAGTTGACATTCCAAACATTTGAGCGAATACAGCTTTTCTACCTATCTCGATTGCTGCATCAGATTGGAATATATCATATACACCTGGCTCTCCAGGAATAATACCTTTAGCGTTTGCATCTAGTATTGCCGCAATTGCAGTAATACGCCTCATCCTTTTCTCACCCTCAGTAAATGTAAAGAACTCTTTCCCTGGCTTTTTATCGAACCACCAAGATAATTTCCATGTTACCATAGCTTTGAATCGTTGCTCAGCTACATCACCTAATAAGGCTTTTAATCTTTTCTCAACCATCTTCCTATTCTGTGAATCTTTCTTGTCCATAGTAAGAAGGTTGTGTAACATACTGCGCATATATACAACATCTTTGTCTTTATTCCCTGGGTATTTCTTCTGAACCTTTGCTAGAAAGGCATCTACTTTTTTCATCTCTGCATCTGTGCTGTTAGCGAAGTCTTTATTAGACAAGTTTAATAGCTTTGCCCACTTGATTGCATTTGGGCCAGGAACGATAGTCCCAGGATATAAGAAGTAATCAGTACCCATAGCTTCTACATCAGAAGTCATGTAGTTTTCCATCATGGTTAATACGTTCTCTACACCTAGTCTACCCATAGCATTATTAATTTGGTCTTGAACCTTAGCATCTGTAGAATCATTAAGCTTCATAGCTTCTTTTAATATCTTGTAACCATACCTAATATAAGGGTTTATGATTTGAGTATTGTTACCAATAGCTCCAGACATTCCTAGAAATCTGATACTCTGAATACCTCCAATGTGCATGACAAGCTTCCTTGCAGACTCAGCATCGAATACCCTTCCCCTCTTAATTGCTTCAGGTATATAACGATTCATTCTCTCAGCTAACCATATATAACTACCAAGAGTATTATCAGACTTATCAATACCTCTCGTATCTGCATCACCTATAGCCTGCTTAACTTTGTTCACTACATACTGAATTACGTCATCCATCGTTCCCTGTGAAATCATTGTCTCTACAGTTGATACCATGTCATTTACAATTTCATTGTTCATTATGACTTGAATATCATTGTGTAAGGCATCGCTTAATACTGCGCCATCTTTTCTTCTTAGAAGTGGGTCTGTCCATAGCTGTCTTTGTTTGTTTCCAAGAATAGTCCTTGCTAATATGACTCTATTTATTTCTTCTCTGTCATCACCAGGATTATCAAAGTCAAAATTGAGTACAGTATTGAAATGTTCAAGTTGCTGTTCAAGCAATGCCATTTCTTCAGGGTTGATTGACTTAGATAATTTATCAGTAATATTAGCAATCTCGTCTTCTATCATTTCAGTAATGACTTCTTTTCTCCAACGCTGTGGCATATAGTTTGCACCAACATCACTAAACCCAAAGTTACCAGTATGTAATTCTCCATCATCATCAAAATAAGCTCTAGTCTTTACGTTACCAGACATGATAAGTTCTTTAAACTTTATCTGAGCCTTTTCCTCTCCATGCTTTTCGATAAGTCTTGAGTAAGTGGCTTGCATCTGTTCTTCTGATTCTCTGGATTTCTGAACCTTCCAATCAAAGAACCCTCTCATTGCAATTCTTTTTAATGCAAGGTTAGACCATAGACCAATACTTCCTTCAACACTATCATCGCCAACGATTTTCTCATTTGGTTGTGTTTGCATCCTTATGAACTGAGTAAACTGGGGAACGAATATGTTCCCCTCTTTGAATTTTCTGTATGTATTAGACTTAAAGTAAGCATCACCAGGCATTTCAATGTTATCATGACCTAGATAATTACCATCATAGTTTCTAAAGAAGTCTTTACCATCGCCATTAACAATATAGGCATTATAATATTCTCTATTTACTTCATCACCAGCTTTAGCCTCGCCTTGCTTAACCATTACAAACTGATAAGTTTTTCCACCTACTGTAACATTATTTCTAGCATAATCTTTTGTCATTAACTCAGTAACTAATTCGCCTTCTTCAGTCTTTCTGAATGCTGCCATTTCTTTTGAACTAATAGTCTTAAAGAATACATTTCTTACTTGCCCATTAGCAATATCATCTGCGAACTCACTAGAGATAAGCTCTATTAACTCTGATTCATACTGCTCTATTGTTAATGGAACTACACTTGAGCCTTCCCAATGCCAAGCTTCATCAACACCGTCACGCTTAATGTGAAAGAATGGAACCCCATCTTCTTCTTTATAGTCCTTAATAAGTATTGGAGCATTCTCTGAATCATGATACTTCATGTTACCAACACCTGCATTTTTAAGGGATAATATTGGTTCTCCAGCATTCTCGTTTGGGTTACCATCGTTATCCTTTGGCGGGATTTTTGATTTCAAAAGCATCTTCACATTAACTTTAATCCTGTCATTGTCAGAGCCAACAGCACCGTAGAACTTATGGAATATCTGTTGAGCGTTCTCGCCAAGACTCATTGCTCTCCTTACAAGCCTTTGTCCATGTCCAAACTTATCCCATAGTGACATGAATACATCTGGTCTTGCAAAAGCTCTATCTGATAAGTCTGCCCTACCAGTTTTAAGGGCTTTCTTAATATTCATATCACGTTTTTTAGTCGCCTTGTTTACAGCTTTCGTTAAAGCAAATACACGCTTTGGCCCAAGAGCTACAGTCTGTGGCCTTACAAGAGTACCACCATTGAACCTATACAGGTAGTTTCCCCACCCAGATATTTGGTCTTCAATAGAGTTCATTGCAAATCCAGCTTGGTTCCCAACTCTTAATATGTCATTAAATAATGTTGAGTTAAGAAGGTTAAGCATGATAAGTCTTTTCTTCTCGCTACCACTTGCGGCAGCTATCTGTTCTTTAGTAGCATAACCAACAAGTGCATCAACACTTATCTCAAGCTGTTGCTTAAATTCTTCCTTCGATAGTTTTACACCCTTGTCTATTGCATCCATCGTTTTTTCACAGCTCATGATTGGCACACTTTCTCTAATTTATTATCAATATACTCATTGATTTCGTCTTGTTTTTTAGTGTTAAGCATCAATGCCTCAACTCCACTAAAACTCCAACCCTTAGTCTTCCTGTATATCTTTCCCATACTAGAAGCATCGGGCATCTCAACTTCAGAAATATCTAAGCCACCTGGCTCAAGGAACTTGTCATTGATTGCAAGTTTTCTCTCTGAGTACATGGACAATACATCACTATCAAGGAATGTTGAAGGTAATAGTTTTACAATATTCCTATTGTTTACAGTCCTATCCTCTGAAGTTGTTGTCCCAGTTAAGAAATAGAATGTAGCAATCATCTGTTGTGCTTTAGTTAATGACTTCCATTTCATAGTGTAGTCATCAACTACCTTCTGAAATTCTACATTCTTGTCAATCTGGAATCCTTCTTTAAGTTCCTTAGTCTCCTTGTCTAAATACTTCTCAAGAACATTTGTAAAGTCATCGTTTATATCGGTAGCTAATTTCATCCCTACCATTCTATCAAACTGTTTTTCCTTATCAGTCTTCTTAGACCTGAACTTTATATAATGCTTCTTAATAAGTTCTTCTACTGCGAATATTAGACTGGTATTCTCATCAACACCATCACCGACTAAAGCTTTATAGTGTGAATAGTCTTCAATCTTTTTATCATATCTTGTTGGGTCTAAGACATTTATATTCTCAGTATCAATACCATTCTCTTGCATCTGATGGTCACGCTTGTAGCTTTCACCACCAACAATACTCAATAAAGTATCAACAGGGCTTGGTGAGTTATTTGCTGATATATTTATCTTTGACAATGCATCTAATATACCTCTCATTTTCCAGTCGTCACCATTAGCAGACTTCTCTGAGAAAATTCTAAGATGAGCATTCAAACCAGTGAAAAACTCTTTGTCACTTAGCTCTACAACCTTACCATCCTCAAATTTATTATACAAGTCAAACATCATCCTGCTCATTTCGATGTTCTCATTAAATTCTAAATTTCTACCAAAGCTTCTTCCCTGTCTCTTGTTCAACTGGTTGAAGAAAGAATAAGCGAGTTTTATTGGCCTTAAATAATGCTTATCAACACCATCAACAAACATAATATCAACAAGAAAATCTAAACTAAATTCCATCTTTGCTAACAAGCCGTATTTAGCATCATCAGTTGCCGCTTGCATTAGTATAGTAAAGGCGTGTTCTATAGTAGTGTCAAGATAAACTGGCTCACCCTTTTTAATCTTCTCTGCTATCTCTCTCTTGCTTAGCTTCTTACCCTTCTCATCTGATACAAAGTCACCTTTTTGGTTTACGTTGTCCCATATTTCCTTATCAGATAATAAGGTTTCACTATTAAGTTCTACTGGGAATACCATTCTATCAGTTGGATTAGCTACTGAGAATATTCTAGGTGCTTTCCCGTTTTGATTCAGAACCTTCATCCTCACAAGTTTACTCGCCATGTTTTTGAATACTGAAGAAGCAGTAACTACTAAACCAACAGCCCCTTCTGAGTTCATCTGGTTCTCTATAACCTTATAGAAATCAGAAAGACTCCCATACATATTCCTGTCACCAGAAGTAAGCTTCTCATTGAATATTCTTAGCAGTGGTTTCTTGTCCCTATCAGACCATTCTTTACTGTTCACTGCGTCTGTGTATGCCCTTCTAAACTCGTCATCCTGAAACGCTTCATAGTAACCCTTGTCACCATCCCAATCACCCTCTAAAAGCTCTTTAACATCTTTGAAGTTATGAAACACCTCGTTAGTCTCAAGACCTCCTTTAAAGCCTATTAGCTTCATCGGTGTGACAGAATTGAACCTATTGACAGGTTGCCTAGATGCTAAGACATAAAAATTGTTATCTTCAAGCCAATAGTTTAGGGCATTGACTTGAGCTTCTCTATCCAGCTTCTTCCATACCTTTTTACCAAGCTCATCATCAGCGAACATTTTGTCTGATACAAGGCGCATCATGGTCTGATTCCCAGCACCAAATTTAAGCTCACCCTGTTTAATTGAATCATCCAAGTGAGGCTTGTAATAAGCAGACGTTCCAGTTCCTTTGTCTCTACCCTTGTATGGCCCATCAATCATACTGTTATTCATCCACTTAGTAAGTTCCATCAGAACACTTGGGAGTAGAAGTGACTTACCGCTTGGGTCTTTCTGAAGTATAGTCTCTATCTCAGTTGGAACATCATTGTTATTAGACATTGACTTGACAACTTCGACTATGTTCATTACATCTTTACCATCTTTGTCTTTTGTTCTTCCGTTCCTTAATGAGAATAAAACACCTGAATACTTCTTAGCTATTTCAGCCATGTGTTTAGTATATTCGCCAATAAGCCGTTGCATAGCTGGAGTAGAGTTTGGAGACAATGCCATTTCAACACCAGCAACAGGATTAGGTGCTGAGTTTTTTGATATTTCATCGTTAGTAAATAGAACTCTTACAGAATCAGACGGCATCTCATTAGCGACATAGTTTTCCTTGTACTTACCTGCCGACAATTTAATTTCATCAGGAGTACCTATATGGTCAAACTTAGTACCGTTTATAACATCATAGAAATATGAATCACCATTTTTATCAAACCTTACTTCTGCAAATAGCTCATCACCTTTATAGAATTGCATTTCCTCTGTAGCGGAAAACTGACCATCTTTAGTACCAATGTAATCATTACCATCATCACTTCTGTCATTGAATATACTCTTGATGAAGCCAACTTCAGTTCCATTCTCTTTACCAACTTCACGACCAGCTATCTTAGCAAAGACTTTCATCCAGCGAGTACCAGTAAAGATACCACCATCGTTAAAGTCTTTCCACATTGTCATTTCTTCTTCGCCCTTGACAGCTACAAGAGTATCATTTGGAATCTGCATGATACTGTTAGTAACCTTAGCTTTTTCAAGAGCTTCACCAAAACCTTGTAATGTATGACCCTCAAACAATGGAATCTTTATCCTATCAAATAGAGCTTCAAGACCATTCCAGTATTCTTCTGCATGATACTTATTATGATATACTGACTTCATAAACTCATGGCGACCTGCAGCTTGAGCAAACCTATATGGATTATCAGCTAGAGCTGTTCCCCTTGTTGAATTGATGAAGGCGTTCACAGCATCCTTAGCAAACTGGCTATCCTTGTCTCCGAAGTTTCCTGCTTCTAACTCATCGTTAAAGTATTGAGTAAGGTCTTCCTCGCTCATTATCCCAGCAACTTCTTTTGAGACACTAGCCATTAACAGCATCCTGTTATCGCCACCTCTAGTACCAACCACAACAACAAGCTTCTTCTCTGGTCTTGTGTCCTTACCATAACTTGCAGCAAGCGTACTGTCAATTTGTGATATAAGGTCAACTGTCATTCCACCCATCTTCTGTTTGAAGAATGATTCATCCAAGTCTTTACCATAGACAATCTCTTCCATGATTTCTTTTGAGGATAGAATGTAAAGTCTTTCACCAGTACCTTTGATTCTTCTCTCATAGAATGTATCATTAACATCAATACTCAATAGTTTTCTACCAAGTACATCCCAAAGTCTTCCTGGAATATCAGATGATTCAGGCTGGAATCTTAGGGTTAGCTTCTTTATCTTACCCTTTACTTTCTTCATGACATACTGCAGATAGGCTCTTGATTCTCCAGTCATGCCTGGAACGAACCGCTTGATAGTCGAACGCTTTGTCTGATAGAATTGTGTTAATTCATTAGTGTACCACTTTGGAAAGTCATCATCAAGCTTATCAATTTGGTTCTCATCCATTCTAAGGAATAGATTTTTGTTAGCCCAGTCCCTAAACCATTTAATGTAGGCTGTATTAGAGTCTTGAACTTTAGTTGCCTCAATCAAATCTGAATACTCTTTAGGTGTAATAGCAACACCGAAATACTTAGACAGTTGAGTAACAAATTCTTCATTGGTTTTTATTTCTTCTGACCCACTATCCTCATCTTTTTCAGTAGCTTCTTTTTCAGCATTAGCTTCTGCAAAATAAACTTCGTTGTCAAGTATCTCGATATTGTCCAAGCTAGAATCAAAGAACTGTTGAGCAATGAAGTCACCCATAGCCGAGGCATCACCAAAGAATCCCTTGACAGCTTTCCAGAATTGTTTGAGCCATACCTTAAAGCGTTTACGTTCTATACCCTTCATTTCATTGGCGTAATACTCACCAATTTGTTGAGCTAGTTTTTCTTTAGCTTCAAGTACAGAAAAGCCACCCTTCATTAGACGCTTTAGACCGAGCTTGACAGCGTATGTGTCCTGCATCAAGTCAATGTAGATGTGAGCATACTCATGAGGCATCGTATCAATGTTAGCAAGGTCACTTACCTTAACTGTGTCCTTGAAGGCTGAACCTACAGCCTCTACACCATGCTCTTTTATCAAGCCGATAACTCTCTCGACTTTGATATTGGGGAACTGTTTAGCAAGTCGCTCTGTAATCTTTGTAGCTAGTTCAAGATTGTCAGCAACTAAGTCTTGTTCACTTACACCCTGTTCTTGATATTGGATTTCAAGTTCAGGAAGTTTATCTTTTCTCTGAAACTGAGTAACTGGTTGACCATCTTCTTCTGTAATTTTAGTTTCAAACCAATAATTATCAAATTCATCTTTTACTGGTTTCAAATTTTTCTTTCTGAGCTTTTTCAGTATCTTGTCTACTATTTTATTCTGATAAAAATACTCAATAGGAGCAGACTTCTGCTTTGGTCTTTCTAGCGCATTTTTGTATGATTTTTCAGCGTCTTCCAACTGTCTTTTCATTGCATCAGTATTTGAAAGCTCTTCAATCTCAAGCTCTGCTCTTTTTACGCTTGTTGAAAATGAAAGACTTTTTATACTATTTTCAAGGCTTGAAACTCTACGCCTAGAATCAGTCTCTAATTTATAATCAGACCTATCCCAGATATTTTTAGCCCTTCTATCTGATATTGGTATTGCTACACTTCTTGGGAGTTGGCTTCCGTCTGGAGCAAGTGCTTCTAAACCTTGGCGCATATTATATCCATATAAATAATATCCACTATATCCATCTGGAAGCTTGTCTACATTTTCACCCTTTCTTATCGGAGATTCTGTATGCTGAACTCTACCCCATTCATATCCTTCTACTTGTGCTGTTGGCTCTTGGAATTTAAAAACAGCAGAATCATTAATTTCTTTAATCTCATCAATAAGCTTTTGGACTTTATCTCTATTAGCCCATCCCTTTTCTCTATACTTCTTAACATTTTGCTCTAACTCTTTAATTCGTTCTGGGGCTGAAGAAATTTTTTCTTTTACCTTCTCAATAATTCTTTTTCTATCTTCAAGCTGAATCCTAAGTGGCCTATGCTGTTCAACAAGTGCCGCAGTTTCGCCAGACGGAAATCTAACTTTCTCATATCCCTGCTCTGCCGCCCACTGAATTATACTTTTTATAAAATATTCTTCCCATACAGAAGCAAGCGAACTTATAAATTGTTCTTCTGTTTCGTTTACATCTTGCAAGTCTGGAAACTTAACTCCAAGACTAATAAGATGTTTTACGGCTCCAATGGCATCATTATCAAAATAAACTGGATTATCTGTTTCATTTTCGAGAATTGCAATTTCATATTTTGAATATGCTGGATTTAAAACACCGCTTCCAGCTCTCTTATATTCCCATGTTATAGTTGTCCCATTAACATCTTGAGAGTCCCAGCTTGGATGAGCCTCTGGGCCAACAAGTGCAAGCATTGCATCTTCTTCGCTAAATGATGACCATAAGTAGTCGCCTTCTTTTCTTCTCTTTTGGAATAAATCTGACTGTAGTTCCTGAAGTCTAAATGTTTTGCCAGCCTCTCCAGTTAGATGCTTGTCTCTATTCCATGCTTTGAGTGCTTCCTCTCTTGATATTTTTGAACCATCAAGATACCATTGCCCATTTTGATTATAATATTCACCAGGTTCAA
>Ga0233437_1003100_pt1 | contig 22760 bp, 24 predicted proteins | sample SI_122_August201_FD_182714 | JGI IMG/M metagenome (GOLD analysis project Ga0233437, IMG submission 182714) | Seawater microbial communities from Saanich Inlet, British Columbia, Canada - SI_122_August2016_200_MG | ecosystem: Environmental > Aquatic > Marine > Inlet | place: Canada: British...
AAGGAATCCAAGGAGGCTAAGGACATCATTCGTCTCCTCTGAGCTAAGCCGATATCAATGAGCAATTCGTTCTACATCAACATAAAAAGGCCATGAAAATTGCACAAATATTTAAGGATTGCTGTATCCATTATACAAAACGCCATGCGGGTAAGTTTTTCCTTAGAAGCTATTTTAATGTCATTAGCCCTGGCGGATCGAATCAATATTATGAGACAGGAAACAAACCTGGCTCAAGAACAGGCTCTGGAAGCCCAACGAGTTTTGAGTGAAGAATTGGAACAAAAAGTTATTGAACGAACCCGGCAACTCAACCAGGCCAAAAATAAGGCTGAGGCGGCAAACAAGGCTAAAACCCAATTTTTAGCCAATATGAGTCATGAAATCCGGACCCCGTTGAACGCTATCCTGGGATTCAGTCAAATCCTTCAAAGGAAATTTCAGGACAGTTTGCTGTCGGAAAGTATTCGAAATTCCGTGAATCACATTATCATAAGTGGAGAAAAACTCTCTGAGATGATCGGCAATATTCTAGACCTTTCTAAAATCGAATCCGGCAAAATGGAGGTGATGGAAGAAGAGGTGAATTTTAAATTGCTGACGCAAAATATATATCACATTAATCTCGCTTCGAGCAGAACCAAACAACTTCAATTTTCTTATCATATAGATCCCTCTTTACCTGAAAAAATCCATTCGGATCGGAATAAACTCAACCATATTTTGATGAACCTGACAAGTAATGCTATTAAATTCACACCTGAAGGTGAGAAGGTCAGCATGAAGACCTTCAGGGAAAATAATCGACTGGTCATTCAAGTAACCGATAATGGGATTGGAATACCTCTGGATCGTCAGGAAGCTATCTTTGAACCTTTTGAACAAGCCGATGGGTCCACTACGCGGGAATATGGTGGAACAGGACTCGGTCTGGCCATTACCAAACAAATGGTGGAACTGTTGGGTGGTGAAATCGGGGTGACGAGTATCGAGGGGCAAGGATCTACATTCTGGGCAAAGCTACCTCTGAAAGAGGCTGTTTCTTCAACCACCATAGGGGATGAATTCAAGAAAATTAAATTCTCGCCAGACCATGTGGTTTTAGTTGTCGAAGATGATCAGGTAAATCGGGAAATGATGAAAATCCTTTTGGAGCGGTTTGGCTTAACGATTTATCTAAGTGATGATGGAGAGAGTGGCGTTGAAAAAACTCTGGAACTCTGCCATTTAGGACAGCCCCCGGAACTGGTCCTGATGGACTTGCATATGCCAGAGCTAGACGGAATCACAGCAACAAAAAAACTTCGCTCTTACCCTCAATGTAGCGATATACCTGTGGTTATATTTTCCGCAGATGTGTTCCTGGAACGACGAGAAGAAGCCAGGGAGGCAGGCATAGTGGATTATATGACCAAGCCGATCCAGGTCACAAAATTAGTCCAGGTTTTGACCAAATATCTCCCACCAGTTTGAGCCAAACTCGGAATAGGATCATACGATCCTATTCGATCAGCAGGATCTTGCGCGTCTGCTCGAAGCGGCCGGCCTGTAGCCGCACCAGATACATCTCGCTAGTCCCCCCCCCTCCTCATCCCGGCCATCCCACACCAGTCGTGATACCCGGGTTTGTCCACAACCTGAACCGAAAGACGATCGCTTAGTTCCACGAATAGACCGTTGCCCAGACTCACCAAACCCTCTTCCACCTGGATGCTCAGATCCCGGGTATCGCCCAGCCGCGCCAGCAGACCCTCCGCGCCGGAGGAATGGGCTGCCGGATGTCGCTTCTCGGCCACCGCCAGCCAGCCCGGTCCCATCTCCAGCACCAGCGGCACTCGATCCGGTCCCACCCCCCAGCACGGTCCGCGTCGAGTCGGCCAGCCCCAGAAACACCAACGAGGACGGATCGAATGTGCGGGAGTCCATTTGGGGTGGTATATGTCACCAGAATTTTGAAGCATGTCACCAGGATGTCACCAAAAAAAGGGAGATGTGACAATGAAAGTAGAGAAAGCTCTGTTTTCATTGGACATATGTTCCTAATTTAGAGGAAAGGCCACCTGCATTTGGGGCAGGGGTTGTGGCAAAAAAAGAGGGCTTCACTCTCTCGAGTAAAGCCCTCTAAGTTGTTGTTTTTATTAAATTGGTGGGCGATGCCGGGCTCGTGCCGAAGGCCGCCAAAGGCAACGCCTTTGAGCGCCACCAGCGACCCCCTGCTTGTAAGGCCGGAGTCATGATGTTATTTTACAACCACTTATTTTCTATGTACACAGTATGTACACACTTTTTGAAGGTGAATTTTACCTCATTTTTCCTTCTCCAACTCAATGGAAGCCAACCCAGGGGTGTTCCCAATATGCAGAAACCGACCCGGAAAGATAACTCGTTAGAAGCCGGTTTTGCTGAGGGCTTTTTTCTATAAAAAAAACCTCAGGGGGATTGCCTTTCCACCTGCAAGCGCCCGAGAACCTGACGGCATAATCCTTCTGCGATCCAGATCTGATCGTGGGAAATAATTCCCTCGAATAGAGCTTCTACTTCATCGAAATTTATCAGATTTGCGCGATAACCCTGAACGATCACGCCCAACGTTCCCCTGGCCTTCAAACCCCGTGCCTTTGCCTCCTCTCGGGCCTTCCAATCATCGAGCAAAACCAGGCTATCGGCTTCAGACTGGGCAAGATAAATGGCTTCCTTTTCCCCCGGGTCCAGAGACAAAGTCGTAATATCTGACGGCAGATCGGTTACTGCGACGCCGACAACTCTCAACTGCTGCCGGTGAATAGCCATTTGAACCTGCTGGGCATCCGGATATCCCCGCTGTTTTCCCCGTATTACTACCTCCCGATAGACGGCTGTTGGTAAGTGAACCTGCCCAAAAAGTTGGGACAGCAATTCAAGCTGTCCCAACTTTGCCAATGCCATCAACGGTCCCGAGTTTGAGAAAACCGTCACGCCAGTTCTTCTTCCACCATGGACTCTGTCCAGTCAGGTTCTATGCCAATCGCTCGGGCCTGCTGCATCAGTTCCTGCTCAGTCAACCCCGCCAGTTCCGCCGCACGGCCAAACGACACTGAACCATGCTTATAGAACAGAAGAGCTTCCTGGATCTTTGCCTGGGCCAATCCCAGAAGGAGGAGTTCACCCAACCGATCCCTATAAGCTTCCAGTTCGGGAAGCCGCTCATCGGGGATTTCAATCGTTGTTTTTGCCATCAACCAAGCCTTTCATCTGCACTTTGCTTATTTGTAAAGATACTAAAGGGCGGCTGGGTTTTCTACCCACAGACCCGATTGGACCATATCAGATCAAGCTTCTACTTCCAGAATTACCACCTTTGGATCATCTCCTTGAGGAACATCTTCCGCAAATACCTTTACTTCTCCGATGATCCGATCCAGCAACGCCGAAGCAGACAACCCCTCCTGGCATCCCTTACGGATGGTCTTCGCTGTCTCAAGGAAACACAAAAAAACGACGGTCCCAGGAATTTCTCCCAGGGCCGTCTAAAATGGTGGGCGATGCCGGACTCGTGCCGAAGGCCGCCAAAGGCAACGCCTTTGAGCGCCACCAGCGACCCCCTGCTTGTAAGGCAGGCGCCATGACGTTATTTTATAACTACTTATTTCCCATGTACACATTAGGTACACACTTTTTGTAGGCGATTTTCGCTCCATTTTCCTCCCTTTCCCATGCCCTGTAGCTCCATCCACAACGCCACGATAGTTATATCACCTCTCTGGCTAATTGCTCTTTGTCATCTGATGCGTCGATGAGTACATTTGAGAAGCTCAGTGTGCAATCCCAACTCCATGCGGAATAGGCAAAAAGCATGATCCCTGCAAAAGACAGAGAAGCTATCACCCAACTTGCGGTACGCTACCAGGTCACCCGCCTGCTCCTCTTCGGCTCCAGTACCGATCCTACGCGCGAAGCTCGCGATATCGACCTGGCCGTGGAGGGACTCCCTCCGGAAGAATTCTTCCACTTCTACGGCGATTTACTCTTCAGCGTTTCCAAACCAGTCGACCTAATCGATCTCTCTCAAGATTCCAAATTCACCCGCATCGTCCGTCTGCCCAACCAGTAACATTTGGTCATACTGACAGCTCCCGGTCCATCTGCATTCCCTTCCCCCTTATCTATCCTCGATATATACCTTATAAGAAGACGGCCCCGGGAATTTTTCCCAGGACCGTCGATATGGTGGGCGATGCCGAGCTCGAACCAGAGGATAGGGACAGCCGCCATTCGACAGACGTAGTATTCGGGTCGAAGTGTCGAGTTCACCCATCGTGAAACAGACGAAATTACGGTTGTCTACGTGTATTCGTGATACCCTGATGCGCATAAAGAGCGGTCATCTGACTTCTCTTCGCGCCAGTCCGTCCAGATCGACCGTGCGTTTTTCGCGAATAGAAGCCGAAACTGCCGCCGCTATGCGCAGATCCATCAGCGCGTCTCCAGGAGGATTAAGCGCCGGTGCGCGCGTCTCCAGGGCGGAGAGAAAACGCTCCGCCTGGCGCACGAAAGGGGATGGTCCCATCTCCCAGGAGCGCTCTTCCAAGCCATCTCCCCTGGATATGGTGATGGTCGGCTGTGTCAGGTCGACCAGAATTCCACCGTTAGTACAGACGAAGCGGGGGCGGGAATCGACCATCCCCTCGGGGCCGAGATAGCTGGCCGTGGCCGAAGCGAAGGCACCGTTTTCAAAGCCCACGAGGACAGCGCAGCTCTCTTCGTCGACGCGTCCTCTGGAAATCTCTGCCTTGCGGTTGGCCACGGCCGCGACGGAAACCGGCGTGCCCAGAATCCAGCGAACGGCGTTCAGATAGCAGTAGCTCAGATGGACCAGCGGCATGCCGCCACTTTCCTGCTGGTCGTAGTACCACGAATGGGGATCGGCGTTCCATAAGGCCATGGTTACGGCCATGACTGGTTCGCCGAGAGTCTTGTTCTGAATCAGCCGGCGTATCTCCTCCCAGGCCGGGTCGTAGCGGCGCTGGTATCCCGTTTCCACTAACCGTCCTCCGCCTGTCGCCGCTGCCGCAATCTTCTCGCCGTTCTCCACGCTGGATGACAGGCATCCCCCAATCAACACGTCGAAGCCTGCCTCCAGCGCCCACAGGGCGATCTCATCCTGGGCCCGGTGCGGCACTTCGATGAGCAGCGCGTCCGGCTGGCTTTCGACCAGCCGTCGGTAATCGTCAAAGCAGGCGTCACAGTGCAGTTCGGCGGCGCAGGCTCGGGCGCTTTCCAGCCGGCGCGAGGCCAGCGCGCAGATCTCTGCCCGGCCCGTGTCCACGAAGGCCTGGCCGCGGGTCCGGGTGTCAGTATATCCCCCCACAGAGGAATGCCGGCGCCGCCTCCTGCACAAACCACATTCGGCCGATCACGATGCCGCGCACGCCACCCTCCTCCCACGCATCGAATGTGCGCCGCTACCAGAAACAAAGTAGACTCCCTCGAAAGGGAGTCCAAATATCCCATGCTCCAACTCCTTAGCTGCTCCGTGCGTCGTCCTCAACTGGCAGGATCTAACGAATCCTGAAAGCTATAAAGGTAATATCGTCCCCCTGCGGCCTACCGGCGGCCCATTCCTCTCCTTTTTGCGCCATATGTTGGCAGATGATATCAGGAGGTTGATCCACCACCTGGCGGAAGAATTCCTGGGGGCGCGAAAAACCCAGCATTTCACCTTCGACGTTGCGCTGTTCGATCAGGCCATCGCTCATCAGCAGTACTACATCTCCGCTGTACAGCTGCACCTCACGCTCTTCATAGGTGAACTGGGTGGTATAGCCCAGGGGCATTCCCGGTATTTCTACTTCTTCTATGCTCTCATCCGCACAGTGATAAATGAGCAAGCCCGGAATGCCGGCGGAAGAAACTCTCAGCAGATTGTCCTTCAGTTTTAGCATCACCATGGCCATGCCCAAACGTTGCAGGTTCATGTCTTTGAGGTTGCGCGATATAACCTGGAACGAGTCGACGATGGCGGAACTGTTCGCCAGATTCTGGAAAAAACTCTTGGTAGCGATGACGACTATGCCCGCCTGCAAGCCATGGCCCGTCGCGTCCCCGAGTATGACAGTCAACGTACCGTCGTCGGCCAGATTGTAGTCGTAGTAGTCGCCGCCGACTTCGGTGGCGGTCGACATGTACCAGGCTATATCGACCTGTGGGAGGGAGGGCTGCTGCTTGGGGAGCATGGAAAGCTGCAGATCGCGAGCCTGGACTAATTCACGGCTCTTGCGCTCGTTCTCCAGTTCGAGCAGCTGGTTTTTGCGCGTCATCTCGTTGGTGAGGCGACTGAGACTAAGGTGGGTCTTGAGGCGCATGAGCACCTCTTCCTTACGAAAGGGCTTAGTTATATAATCGACGCCGCCGGCATCGAACCCGGCGACCAGAGCCTCGGTCTGATCGTCGGCAGTGATAAAGAGGACCGGAATAGCATTGGTCGCATTATCTGCCTTGAGGCGGTGACAAACTTCGTAGCCGTCCATCTCCGGCATGCGTATGTCGAGAAGAATCGCTTCGGGCTGGCCCTGAACGGCTAATTTGAGTGCATTGGCCCCATTGATGGCTACGAGAATATTGTAACCGGCTTCCTCGAGGACCTGGCGCAGAACCTTCAGATTGACCGGGTTATCATCGACGATGAGAACCTGGGCCCCCTGCAAGTCTAATTCGGTCAATTCCATGATCTGCTCCATATGTGTGGCCAACAAACCCGTTCCCGCCGCAATACGCCCGATCGCGACAGTAAGAGAAACATTCTTCCTCGCTATTCCACTTCGATGCATTCCAGCAACGACACGATTTCGTCAAGCTGGAAGTCCTGGCTGAGTTGCTGTAAATACTGCGCCAAACGGGTTGCTTCCGGGCCCAACTGTTCCATGGCATCCAGATGCTGTTCGAGAGTGGTTACCTGCGCCAGCCTGGCAGCGGAGAGCAGACTGGCGTGCAATTCTGCCGGAAGGCGTACCTGCGCAGGGTCGGGGATCTCTTCGAGCTCGTCTCCATCGTCTTGCTGGGAAAATTCAAACTCTACTTCCAGCAACTGAGCCATGTAGCTGTAGAGCTCGGACGTCTGCACCGGTTTGCCGATGAAAGCGTCGAAGCCGGCCGCCAGGTACTCCTGGCGCTCGTGCTCGAAAGTCGAGGCCGAAACCGCTGCGATTTTGAGGCTGGCCGTATCGTCGCGCTGCCGCAGCTGCCGCACGGCTTCCATGCCGTCCATTTCCGGCATGCGGATATCCATGAAAACGATATCGGGCATCCGGCGCTGGACGGCATCCAGGGCATCACGACCGTTGACCGCTGTATCGACCTCGACACCGACGACTTCGAGGAATTGGGCCAGGATATGGCGATTTTCCTCAATATCGTCGACTACCAGAGCGTACACCTGCACGCCTTCGACCAGACGCTGGACACGCTCCCACTGCGAACGGGCGGCAGATCCGGTGATCTGGGTTGCTGAGGGTAAACAGACCGTAAAGGAGAAACGCGTGCCTTTCCCCGGCGTCGAATCGATTTCCAGCTGACTGTCCATCAGCGCCAGAATGCGCTGTGAAATGGCCAACCCCAAGCCCGTGCCGCCCTTCTGTAGTCCGGCTTCGCCCTGCTCGAATACCTGGAAGATGCGCTGCTGCTCTTCGCCGCTGATCCCCTGGCCACTGTCACTAACGACGAAGCAGAAGTGATCGTCTGCGAGGGATTTCACCTGGAGGATGACTTCGCCCTCGTCGGTGAATTTAACGGCATTGCCCAGCAGATTGATGAAGATCTGCATCAGCTTGCTCTCATCGCCGCACACGGGCAGAGTGGACACGTCGAGCCCTTCCAGGCGCCAGCGGAGCTGCTTTTCCTGACAGCGCAGCTCGAACATGGTGCTCATGCTTTCGAGCAGGTAGGCTAGATCGAAATCCGCCTCGTGCAGTTCCATGCGCCCGGCTTCGATTTTCGACAGGTCAAGGACTTCGTTAATGAGCTTGAGCAGATGGGTGCCGCTCTGCTGGATGGTCTGCACGGCGGTGCGCTGATCCGGGGCCAGCTCAGAGTGGTGCTCGAGGATCTGCGCGTACCCGAGAATAGCGTTCATCGGCGTGCGGATCTCGTGGGAGATATTTGCTAAAAACTGCGACTTGGCCTGGTTGGCCAACTCGGCGGCCTCCTTGGCTTCGAGCAACTGAGCGTTGGCCCCCTCCAGTTCGGCGATGAGCTTTTGTTGAGCCTCGGCGGCGGCGTGAAAGTCGGAGAAGCGAGCAAAGGCCAGGTCGATAATCTCGGAAAAACCCATCAGGTCGATGCTCGACTCGGCGAAGTCAACGGGACCAGCCAGCGCCAAGGTGCCGTGGTCGAAGGGAATATCGACGCCCCAGGCCAGGGACGGGTCTGTTTCCTGCACACCGGGGCGATATGCCCACAGCGTCCGGTCCCCGGCCATCAGCCTGTGATGCCAGATAAAGCTGCTGCGCCAGTGCTCGCTATAGCTCTGGTAGAGCGCGGCATTGGCGATGTCGGTGATGCTCAGGGGATCATCCTCACGGCCGCTCTCGCCGATTACCTGGAGGATATCCTGCTGGCGGTCCATGGCGTGAATCTGCAGGGCCGTCAGGCGCAATCCCAAGCGCTCCAGTTCACCGCGCAGGGCGGCTAGCACCCGGTGCAGATCGCCGGCGTTCTTCATGGCCAGTACGAAGTCGCGCACCCGCTCCAGCGCCTGCCCCAGCGACAGGCGGCGCAGAGAGTCGGCCAGGGCGGGGTCTTCTTTTTCGATAGCGTCGAGGATGGCCCCGGCCGTGGAGGAGCCGCTGCGGTTGAGAATATCAGCCGTCACCTCGATGCCGCCGACATTTTCGGTGCGCACATAGTAGGCAGCGCGGTCCACTATCCTGCTCAAATCACCCAGCGAAGAGGAATCGATGGATTCCAGCCGGGCGATGCGGCGGCAGACATCGATGCGCAGGTTCTCGGGCAGGTGGTCGAGGATGGCGCCAGAAGCATCTGCCTGAAATTGAGACAGAATCGCGGCGATGGTCTGCGGGTGCTCCGGGGTCAACAGGGGCACGACTTGGGCAGGAGACAGATCGGCCAGGTGCTGAAGATCGAGTTCGCGGCTGGCCATTTGCTCACGGATCTCTGCGTCTACCGGAGCGCTTTCGGCCAGGGCCTGGGTGAGCAACTCGCCGCCGGCGTGCGCATACTCTCCCGCCTGCAGGCGGCGGCAGGCCAGATCGACGATCTCCTCTACCCGCTGGCGCGGTAGACCGGGCGTCTCGGATATGGCCGCCAGCACTGGTTCGAGTTCAGCGGGACCGAAAAACGAGAGGATCTGGCCGGCCGGCTGCTGCCCCAGAGCGATGAGGAACTGTGCGCCCACTTGCGGCGGAGTGGCCCCTGCCCACAGCGCGTCCCCCTGGCCTTCTACCTGCTCCCGCATCAGGGTGCGCAGTAAGGCCGTGGTCTCTTCTGGATGGTGGAAGAGGTATCCGAGCGACGTCTCCGGACGCAGCGCGGGAGGAAGTTCCTCCGGCAAAGGCAGACGGAGAACCCTGGATTCCTCCGTTTTTCCAAGCTGCGGATCTTCATCCGCCACCGTTCTTTCAAGCTGCGGCTCTGCATCCCCCACCACCGGCCGGATATCCACAAAAGAGGGATAGGGCTCGGGCGGCGCCTGGGTGCGTTCACCGCGCTGCAGTGGGGTCCATTTTTTCGCTTCCATTGGGGCCTCGTATACCGCGCGGGAATGCCTTCAGGAGATTCCGCGTTCGTTGTAGAGTTCCCTGGGGAAAACTCCGGTAATCTCAGCGTGCATCTTCCCATCCTCGGCGAAGGGTTGGACGTAGTATTTGGGCTTGTCGCCGACGTACATAACACACGGATCGCTGGTGCGAGAATCCATCTTCACCACGTCGCCAACCTTTAGAGCACTCGCTTCCGACAGAGACAGCCGCGCCTGGCCCATCTCCACGTTCAGGGGAATCGGCGCCGGTCCCAGCACATCTAGCGGCAAATCCCCCAGCCTTTCGCGACGTTTGGGGAGGCTGCGTTCGTGGCCGCGCCCGTAGGTCTGCTGGCCCAGAAGCGGCATGATGGGTTCCAGCGTAAAGAACGGATAGCACAGATTTACCAGACCCGAGGCATTGGTCGAGTTCACCTCGAAGGCCAGCAGAATTACGATACAGCTGGCCGCCGTGATCTTCATGAACTCCGGGTTCGTCTCCAGCTCGATGTCGGTGATCTCCACTGGAAGGATCGGCTCCCAGGTCGCTTCCACATCCTCGATCACCCGCTTGATAATCCGATTGATCACCCCGATCTCGACTGGCGTTACCACGCGCGCATTCACTCCCTGGGAAGATCCCTTGCCGCCGAAGATCCGGTCGACGAAGGCGAAGACTACCGGCATGCCGATATCGATGACTGCCTGCCCCCCGGTTTCCCCCAGGGTGAACTGATACGAACAGGAGGGATTCGACAGAGACATGATGAACTCGGCGTAGGTCGTCTGGTCGACGAAAGCGGTGTCCACGTCCACCACCGCTCTCATGGCGCCGGAAAATGTCGAACTCAACAGCCTGGCGAAGTTGTCGTGCAAATTCTCCAGCGTCCGCAGCTGTTCCTTGTTGACCCGCGCCGGATGCTTGAAGTCGTACGAGGTGACGATCCGGCCGTCGGGGGCGGCATGGGATACCGGCACCTGCACCGCAGGACTCACTCCGGCCGCCTCCAGCTCCGCATTGATCTCCTCCTGCGTCATCGGCTGGCTCTCTCCCTCCGATGCCGTCAGCAGCGCGTCGATCGCCTCCTGTGGGAGGACATCTCCGGCCTTCTTGACCAATACGGCCGAATCTTCGGTCCCATAGATTTCGCTCATGCGCACCCGTCCGGAACTCAGGACCTTTTCGATCTTCTTGCCGAGGGCGTCCGGCTTGAACGGCTTGACCAGGTAGTCGCTGACCCCGGCCCGCAGCGCCTGCGCCACATCGCGATCGGTCGAGCGCGTGGTAACCATGATGACCGGCAGCTCCCCAATCTTCGCGTGCCCGCGGATCGCCGCGATCATCTCGATCCCGTCCATCACGGGCATGTCCCAGTCGGTGCAGACCAGGTGGTATTTCTTCCGCCCGGACAGCAACTTGAGCGCCTCCTCCCCGTTACCCACCTCCTCCACCTGGCCAAAGCCCAGCCTCTTCATCACCTCCACATTGATCCGCCGCGCAGCGGCCGAATCCTCCACCACCAGCACCCTCATTTTCTTCCGCATCTTCTTCGCTCCTCCAGAGGCCGGTTCGTCAGACGCATGTGCCAACTCTTTCTTCTCCTGCGAAAGAATATCCGCCATGTCGCTCTCCTCGTTCTGTCTTGTATCGCTTTCCACCAGGCTCCAGACGCCGTCTTCGCCCTTCTCAACCTGGCGTTTGCGGCCCCGCCGCCTTTGCGGAACCAGTTTCCCGGTCTGCGGATCGCGCGCGGCCAGTACAAACGAGGCCGGAGCGTCCGGGTCGGGCATGATTTTCTGAGGTACCCGGCGATAGCCTCCCGCTACCCGCATCTCCACGCGGCCGATCTGGACCCCCATCTCCATCTCTTCTTCGGTCAGATCGAAATCCCCGTTCTCTTCTTCCGTCTCCTGCCTCTGACCTGGCACCTCGGCAGCACGACGGCGCTGCTCTTCGATCTCGTCCCTACGCTCCTGGAGAATCTTCTCTTCGATCGCATCGATGATCTCCGCGCTTTGCTGCCTGAGTTCGGTCGCCTCTTCCGTTGGCATATCCGCAAAAAGGCGGCGGAGCCGATGCTTGAGGAAATTCTCGGCTTGGTGGCGCGCCTGGTTTAGATCCGAAGTCGACCGGTAGAACTCTTCTATGCTCTGACTCAGGCGGAGCATGCGGATCTCCTTGCGGAACCGGGTGCGCTTGGTCACGTGCTCGACCTTCTCCCGCTCTCGAGCTTCCAGTTCCGACCGCCGGTTTTCCTGCTCCTGCTGGGATAGCTCTTCGCTCATCTCCACTTCCTCACACTAACTGATCGTCAGAGTCACCACGGACGATGGTGATCTGCCCCTGCTCCTCTAGCTGACGCGCCTGCTGGACGATGCGCAGCTGCACATCCTCCACCTCGCTCAACCGCATCGGCCCCAAAAACTCCATCTCTTCAGTGATGAAAGTGCGAACCTTCTCCGACATGTTGCTCAGAATCTTCTCTTTCAGTTCATTGGTCGCACCCTTCAGGGCGATCACTAGGTCCTTCTGATCCACCTCTTGCAGCAGAACCTGGATCTCCCGGTCGGTCAAATTCTTGATGTCGTCGAAGACGAACATCAGGTTGCGCACCGCTTCGGCCACCTCCGGGTCCTGACCATCCATCTGATCCAGCACGTTCTTCTCGACCGAAGAGCCGGTCAAGTTCAGCACGTCGGCGACCACCTTGGGACCGCCCACATCCTGGTTACCTTCCAGCATGTCGCGCAGCGAGGATTCGAGCCCTTCCTCGATCTGGCGGATGACATTGGGAGTGATGTTTTCCATGGTGGCGATGCGGTAGGCGACGTCGGACTGCATGCGCTCGGGCAATTGGGCGAGGATGCCCGACGCCTGAGCTGATTCCAGCTGGGAGAGGATCAGCGCCACGGTCTGGGGATGCTCGTGGGAGATGAACGGCGCAATCTGCTCAGCCGCCACATTCTTGAGGATGTAGAAGCCGGAGGAGACCTCGCTGGTGACCCTTTCGAGGATCTCCTGAGCCTTGTGCGGTCCGACAGCGCACTCGAGGGCGGCACGGGCAAAGTCGGCCCCCCCCTGGCTGACCCATTCGCCGGCCATCAGGTGCTGCTCGAAATCCTCGAGGACGCGATCGATGAGTTCGGCCGAGATGCTCTTGAGGCTGGCGATTGCCTGAGCGATCTCCTCAATCTCGTTTTCTCCCAGATGCTTCATCACCTCGCCGGAGACTTCTTCCCCCAGAGCAACCATGATGATGGCGACCTTCTGCATAAGGAAAATTTCGCCTTCACCCTCCTCGGGCCCGGCTTCATAGGTATGGGGCTCTCCTCCTGGTTCTTCTTCTGTGAGCATCGTACGCACTAGCTTGGCCCCGTCCTCGGGGCGCTGGCGCACCATGTTCTGCACGCGCCAGAGGATGGCTTCGTGCGGAGTCGCCGGTTCGTACGTCTCCGGCTGCGCCTTCACCGGCGCGCTCGCCAGCTTCTCGGCCAGCTCTTTTACCGTAGCCTCCAACGCCTGCAATCGCTCGTGGAGCGGACCTTCCTCCGGCGTGGAGACGACATCCCCCTCGAGCCGCTGTCGCAAGACACTGAAGAAGTGGGTCAACTGCTCCCCGGCCCCGCCTGCGCGCAGCGCTTCGACCAGTTGAGTTGCGGTGCCCTCAGGATCGAGGCGGATGGCGGCGTCCAGAGCGAACCGGGAAGGATGCGACGCGTCGCTGAACGAGGGATAGAAGGGGGCGCCAGGTCCTGCCGGCCCGGCCTCTCGAGTGGACGGCACCCACTGTTGCGGCTGCCCCTCGCGGGTGGTCTGTTCCTTGTCTGCCATCTGCCCTTACTCCCGTGACTGCTGAATGAACTGGGTGATGCGAAAGGCCATCAAATCGGTTACGACGGCGATCTCGCCCAGGGCAAAGGGATGCCCGTTGGCCCGCATCTCGAACGCCTCGCCGGCCAGTTTGTCGAGTTCGATGACTTCATCCTTGCGCAGACAGCGGGCTTGGCTCAGCGGTATGGATTTGCGGCCCAGTTCCACTGAGATCTCCACCCCGACGTCGCCCATGTGCGCATAGGTAGCGCGCTTGCGTTCCAGGCGCGCTTTGTCCATGGCGGGAGTTTCAGCTGTCATCGGCGTTTTTCTCCTGTGCCAGGGGGCGGACGATCTCGATGAGACGGACGCCGAAGCTCTCTTCCACAGTGACGACTTCGCCGCGGGCAAAGAGCCTGCCGTTGACCAGCACATCGATCGGCTCGCCGACGTTGCGATCCAGTTCGACCAGGCTCTGTTCGCCCAACTCGGTGAGCTGATCCATAGTCATGGTGGTGCCGCCCAGGAGGAACGAAAAGTTTAGGTCGACTTCCTGGAGGACGTCTAGATTGTCAGCGGCGGGCGTCTGTTGGGCATCTGTACTCATAATCCTTCTCCCGGGCAGATAGTTCTCGGCATTCGAGAGCCGAATGGGGCGTTTGTAGCGTGTAATATTGCAAAGGCCGTGCCGCACGGAGGTGCATCGGCCATTCAGTGCATTAAATATCTGTTTATAATAATCTTAACAATGTCAAACAATAAAATTCACATTCTTTTCGAATACAAGAAGGTCTGAAAAATTGTGAATATTCACAAATCAACTACCTGTAATACATCTTTAACATCAATAAAAATAGATTGATAAATGGAATTGACAATATTGACAATATATTGTGACTATTGACACTCAGGATGGTCGCACCAGCCCGTGTTTTTTTATACGATAGCGCAGCGTCTGTGGATTGATATCGAGCAACCGAGCAGCACCGCGCTCCCCGAAGACGACCCAGTTGGTCGCCTCCAGAGCGCGCCTAATGTGCTGCTTTTCCTGTTCGGCCAGGGAGATAAAGCCGCTCGGGGGTGGCTCTCCAGCGTGCAGACGCGGGGCCATGTCGATATCCTGCAGCTCGATCCGCTGGCTCTGACATACGAGGACGGCCCGTTGCATGAGATGCTCCAGTTCGCGCACGTTGCCCGGCCAGGCATATTCCTGCAGGCGGTCGAGAACGGCCGGGTTGATCTGTGACACGGATCGATTGAGGCGACGGCTGAAGTCCTCAACGGCGCTGCGCGCCAGAAGGGGAATATCCGCCCCGCGCTCCCGCAAGGGGGGAAGGTGCACCGGAAAGACGCGCAGTCGGAAGTAGAGATCCTCGCGGAAGCGGCTCTCCTGCACCAAGCGCTCCAGATCGCGGTTGGTCGCGGCGATAACGCGCGCCTGCGAAGAGAGCACGCGATTTCCTCCCACGCGCTCAAAGGCGCGCTCTTCCAGCAGGCGCAAGAGCTTCACCTGCACTTCGTGAGGCATATCGCCGATTTCGTCCAGGAAGAGCGTTCCCTGCTGGACGAGTTCGACTTTTCCAATGCGCCGCGAAGACGCTCCGGTAAAGGCTCCCTTCTCGTGCCCGAACAACTCGCTCTCGACCAGATTGGACGGCAGAGAACCACAGTTGACCTGCACGAAGGGAGCATCGCGACGGGGGCTAAGCTGGTGTAAGAGACGGGCGACCACGCTCTTACCCGTGCCAGTCTCGCCCTGGATCAGCGCGGTGAGTTCGGTGGGCGCCACTTGCTCCAATTGGACACAGACCTGGCGCATGGCTGGGCTCTCGCTGATGAACTGGCTGGAATCATCTACACTGCTGAGCGCCTGACAGGCCGCCGAAAGCGCTTCTGTGCGATCCTGCACCTGGACTTCCAGTTCCTGATTCGCCCGTTCCAGAATGGCGTTAGCCATCCGCTGGGCTTCGTAGAGCTGAGCGTTGATCAGGGCTTGATGCACCATCAGGCGAACAGTCTCGAGGAACTGCAGATCATCTCTGCTGTAGGTCGTCTCTGCCAGACGCGGTCCCAACCCCAATCCCGCAGCCAGATCCTCCTCCAATTGGAACCCCATCCAGACCTGTATCTGAGCTTGACGTAATCGGGCACCAAAAGCAGTATCGATTACCTCTACTAGACATACTTCCTCGGCAAAACTGGGATCGCATTCCAGATTGCTACCGAGAGTGGAATCCAGTCCCAGGGAAAAGCTCACCTTCGGGACGGCAGTGTTCTCAGTGCACCTCAGGACAACAGCTGTGGATGCCCCCAGAACTCCAGCCAGGGTCATGGCCGCCACTTTGAGAATGCTCTGCACATCCTGCAGAGGGACGATCTCCCTGCTCACGTCATATAGCGTTTGCAGGTGAAAGAGTCGGTGCTCTAGTTCGCGTTCTACTTGGGATGTCATGGTTCAGATCATTCCCGTTTCCCAACTGAGTCCAGCGTCGTTAAGGATGCTCTGTCATTTGAGGCAGTCAAACAAGGGTTGGCACAGAGATGCACATTTTTCGGGTTGGGTTCAATGGGTGAAATCGACCAGAGCCTTTTCGAGCGTGGGGAAGATTTCCACGTAGCGGCTCAGGCCGACGATGTCAAATATCCTGCGGAAATGCGGCGAGGGATGGGCAAAACGCATCCCTATATCTTTGTTGCGGCATTCCATGACAAGGCCGATGAGAATGCCTACCCCAGCGCTGTTGATATGGTCTGTCTCGCGGAAGGCAATGACGATTCTGGAAGCTCCAGAAACGATCGCAGTAGCATAGTCAGCATCCAGTTGCTCCTGTGCGGCGGCGGTCAGATCGCCTTCGATCTTGATGACAGCTGTGCCGTCCACGTTTTCTACTGCCGTCTTGATGCGATCTTCCATCAACGGTCTTCCCCCTGCCTGACGTTCCCTACGTCGTTCTTGAAAAGATATAAGCAGGTGAAGTGTTCTCCCTGCTCATTTACGTGAAAACTCACCTGATCCACGAGATTTTGCATTAGATGAATACCCCAGCCGCGGCGATCTTCACGACCTGCCACCTGCTCGTCGATATCGGGCGACTGAGGGAGTTCGAAACCCTCGCCGTGGTCAACTATCTCCACGAGCAAACACGTCTGCTGCAACTTGAATTTGATCGTCACCGGCAGCATATCGTCGCCACGATTGCCGTGTTCTATGGCATTGCGGTAGGCCTCGCCCAGGGCCGTGTCCAATGCATCGATGTGATCCTGCCTGAACCCCATCTGTCTAACTATGGATACGGCCGTAGCTCGCGCGACCTGCTCGTAGCTAGGGCTGCCGGGGAGCTTCAACTCAATGCTGTGCTCTGTGTGGTGCTTTGCCATGAAAAAAATGCTTCGAATAGGCGTCGAATTTCTGTGGAATGACAGGTTGGCTATGAAGATCATGCAGCCTGCTGTAATGCTGCAAATATAGCCCGCACATTATCAAAGTGCCATATTGAATCATCATCTTGAGCTTCTGTTTCTGGTATCATGGCAAGCACTGCGGTAGTCGATCGTTTGGCCGCGATGATAAAGCGAGTTGGATTGGTCGGTACCGTTTTTTACTCACCTCCCCAATCTTGTGGCTTACCCCCTTGTCCCTTAGGATAGCTCACACATCAACGAAAATGGTCCCGCCATCAGCGTCCCGAAACCATTTGTCTGCCACAAATAGACCCTAACGGATGCCCGGATGGTCTGCCTCCCCAAAGCATCAGGAAACGCAAAAAAGACGGCCCCAGGATTTTCTCCCAGGGCCGTCTAAAATGGTGGGCGATGCCGGGCTCGAACCAGCGACCCCCTGCTTGTAAGGTCCGTTGAGCGCTTCCTGTCTGTTTCTGTATAGTTTGTAACGTTTTGTTCTGGCAGAAAATCCACCGCACTGCATTGTTGGATGTTTGTGTCCTTTACTGCCTGCTTGGGGTCTCTATGTGAGATATTCGTTAGACGGCCTGCCCTCTGGTGGTCTTCGCCGGCTTCCCGAATAGCGTCTCATCCATTCGCCGCATTGCTTTCCGGTTTGTTTCCGGGAACAGGTGGCCGTAGCGATCAAAGGTGATCTGGATAGAAGCGTGGCGCAGCTGCCGCTGAACGTACTTTGGGCTCTCTCCCTGAGCAATCAGCAGAGAAGCGCAAGTATGCCGCAAATCATGGAAACGGATTCGCCGCAGTCCTGCCTCTTTCAGGAGCGGGTGAAATTCCCGATTGACCACGTTTTTGTCATTCCAGCCTGATCCTATACCAGTAGCGAAGATCAAGCCCAAATCCTGATACTTCTCACCGACCTTCAGCTTTTCCTCTGCCTGCCGCTTCCGATGCGCCTCCAGGGCCCGGAGGCAGGTAGCCGTCAGGTCCACGGTTTGGGCCGACCCCTCAGTTTTGGTCTCCGCAAATCCCCGCGCTGTGGGCCCCCGTTTCTGGGAAAAGGTCTCTTTGACGGAATACTGCTTCTGGTTCCAATCCAGATTCTCCCACTTCATGGCCAGCAATTCCCCGAGACGCATTCCTGTTGTGACGGCCACCAGGTAGAACGGATACCACTTTGCCGGAGCCTTCTTCAGCAGCAGACGGATTTCTTCTGGAGAATAGAAATCTGTCTCCCTCCGGGGTATGCGCGGGAAGGACACCTTCCGGGTTGGGTTGGTCCGTATCCTTCCCCAGTCCACGGCATGGTCCAACATCTGCCGTAATAGTCGGAGAATCTTCTTCACGGTCTCCGGTGAAAGTCCTTCTGCCAGTTTCTTAGATTTGAGTTCCTGTACATCCTCAACCCGAATCTTGGCAATCTCGACGTCTCCAAAGGCTGGAATAAGGTGGCGGTTGAAGGTGCTTCTATACAGTTCCATAGTCGCGGGACGAACCTGGCCTTCCGCATATTTGCTCACCCAAATATCTTTGAACTCCCTGAACGTCACTGTATCCGGCTCTATGAACTCACCCCGGTCAATCTCTGCCAGGCGCTTGGTCAGTAACTTCTGAGCCTTCTTCTTGGTGTTCTGCTCCTCTGGCACCCGTTCCCATTTTTGCCGGCGAACATACTTCTCCTTCTTCTCATCCCATCTCATTCCCAACTCGTAAACGATGTAATACTGGACGGCTGGTTTCCCGTCCTTCATCGCCTTCAGGGTTCGTTTCTGGATTGATCCTCTCATCTCGTCATCCTCCTTCTCAGTTCGATAGTGATGGGGTGCCGGCAGCCTGCTGGCCACTGCAGCACCCCATCACGGAGAAGAGCCCTTTTTGTGCAGGCTCAGGTCCTGCGCCCTCCTCCTGGCTATTCGCTTTCAAGCCATGGCTTCAGTTGCCCGGCCAGTTTTTGTAATTGAAAATCTGACAGACTTTGAAAAGCATCCTGTCCCGGCTGCAGAGCCCACAGATGCAGAACTTTGTCGTGGTGGTTGCGGGTCCGCCGATCAACAATAGCCAGCTTCTCCTGGGCTTCCTGCAGTTCCTGGTCCTTCTGGCAGACATACTCAAAGAGTCGCTCAGTCAATCCCTCCAGGACTTCCACTCTTTTCTCCAGGGAAAGGCTGGCCTGGGATGGAAGGCGCTCAACTATCGCTACCATCGTTCCGCTCCTCCCGTCTGGCTGCCCTTCTTCTGCGGCGCCTACAGCTGAACCTCCAGTTCACATACTGCCGGCGTGTGTAGTCGTCCAGGTCTCGCAGTTTGAGAAGGCCGGCGTGGAGATCCTGGTGGATGGCGTGTAGGTCTATCATATTGCCCTCCGCTCCTTTGGGTTAGGCGGTTGTCGCTGCCGCCAGCTTATCCAACATGTGCCCCATGTAGGCTTCCAGCTTGGCCCTCTCGACGCCCTCGAAGGATGCCTTGCCCAGGTATTTCTCCCGCGCATTGCACCACGCAACCGGGATACCGTAGGCCTTGCGCTCCAGGGCGTTTATCTCCGCGAAGATGTTGTCGCCATTATGCGGGGGCGCTGCAGGCGCTTCCTGGGGCTCCCTCTGCCGCGGGGGCTGCTGCTTGTGCCCGTTGCCGTTGATCCCCTGGACGCGTCCTGACGCTGCGTTCCCGTCGTCGTCCTCGGGTGCAATCCCCACGATGGCGGCGAGGGCATACCGCCGCATGTAGGTGATCGCGCTGCCCATCCCCTGGGGATCATCCTTGACGGGCCTGATGGGAAGCATACCGTCAATCCATTCCCCGCTTTCGTGGCAGAGGGTGGTCACCAGCACCGCGCCACCATCCCCAGGGAGTTCAGTCGTCTGCACTACGGCCAGGCCGTTGGCGGCGAGAGGAGCCCGAGCGGCATCCCAAACGCTGGCCAGGTCCGCATAAGAAGATTTAAAGAAGGGGTTGGCGCTGTCCTTGATCGCCCCTTTGATTGCGCCCTGGGCCTTGGAAAGGGCAGCGGCCAGTTGCCCGATATTCTCAGATTTAGCCATTATCCACGATCTCCTGTTCTTGCCTCTCTGGCCGGGAAGGCGACTCGGAACCCGTCGAAGCCCAGCGCCTGGCAGACGCGCTCGAGCGGCTGAGACAGCCGTTCCTCCACCCATTGCTTGTGGAAGCCGTCTGGAGCCCACAGAACGGGCCTCTGGCCGTCCTCGATCTCCAGCAGGGAAAGGGGTTCAATCCAGCTCCGGAAGGCGCTGGGGCGTATCAGGGGCTCCATGTGAGTCAGGATCTCCTGCCACACAGACTGCAGCTCCTGTGGAGGCTCCGGGCGCTCTGGCAGCGTCTGTGGAGCCTGGGGCTCCTCTGTCGGCTCTGGGGCCTGCTTCTGCCGCAGTTCTGGGGGAGCCCAGCCAGAGGGCGCTTCGTGGCCTTCTCGCAGCCACCAGGTCAGAAAGGCCGGCTTGCTCTTCACCTTCTTCGTCTGACAGCACCAGCAGCCATACAGGACGTTCAGGGCTCCATACTCCTCGATCAGGTCTGCCGGGTTCTTCACTCGCTGGCCGTCCAGCAGGCCCCAGCCGATCTCCTCCAGCTGCTGCTGCGCCAGTTCAATGGTGGCGTCCATATGCATGTTGTTTTCTTTCTTTAAATCTTCAGGGGGTTCTACATACATGACGGAAATGAATTTCCGCACCCAGCTTTTCACTGTCCTGGCTGTGCGCTGGGTGCAGTCAATTACCTGGGCGACTTCCCAAGCGGAAAAGGAATCCACCTCCCGGCCGGCTTCCAGCACATGGCGGATAAAGCGCATCCGGGAGATGGTGATTTCCGGATCCGTGAGAGCCCTGTCCAGGATGTCCAGGATTTGGGTGGGATCCGCAGCGACAGCCATCAGGCCACCCTCCGGTCCAGCTGCTGGAACAACTCCGTCCTCCCGTCATAGTGCCGGGATTCGGCATCCAGGCCGCTCAGAGCTTCCTGGCGCTGCATGTCCAGGATGAGAGCGTCGAAGTCCTCCTCTTCCTGCTGCTGGGCCTTCCGGAGATGTTTGGAGATGTCCCCAGGCCAGGGCTGGCCGTAGTGGGAATAGAGCTGTTCGAGGGGGAGCCGGTCAGTGCGGCCGGCAGACTGGCGGGATACACCCGGAGATGGTACTTTTGATACGTTCATGGCGCTGGCCTCCAAGGGAAAGGCGCTGTGGACATGTGGGCCTGCCGGGTGTTCAAGCACCTGGTGGGCCTTTAAAAATGAAACTGTTATCTACAATATACTCCACTACGGAGTATAATTCAAGGCTTATTTTTTGTTTTTTACAGGTAATAAATCCCTGTATTGTTTATTGCCTTATTATCCTTATAGGAGTATATTGAAAGGAAAAAGGAGCATGGCCGTGAGGATCCGAGAATCCAGAATCAAGGTCCTGATGGAGAAAGAAGGAATCAAGTCCCAGGCTGAGCTTGCCCGGCGCTGCAGTATGAGAGTGGTCAGCCTAAACCGCCTCATCAGGGGCCACCGCACCAGCATAGGCGGCTCTACCATCAACCAGCTCTGCCGGGTCCTGAACGCCCAGCCGGGGGATTTCCTCTACTACGAGCCGGAGCCGGCCGACGGTGCCTTGGAGTGACATTGGACAACGTCAAGGGACTTCCAGGGACTTCCAAGGATATTTTTTCCTTGATTTAGCCGTGATGATTGCCGATTATATAAATATCCTCGCCTAGGGACGTAGGTGCCCTGGGCCCCCCCGCCTCGCTCGTCGAGGAGTTCGGGGGTTTTTTTTTGAGAGGAGGCGATTTGGGATTTCCAGTTAAGGGAAGAACTACTGTTTTTGTCGATGGTTTCAATCTATATCACAGCCTGAAGGAAGACGCCAGGTACCACAGATACAAATGGCTCAATCTGAGAAAGCTGGCTGAATGCTTTGTGCCCTCTGAGAACCTGGATACCGTTCTCTACTTCACGTCCTATGCAGATTGGAACCCCAGGAAGACAAAACGTCATCAGCACTATATCCGAGCTCTAGCCGCCCATGATGTTGAAACTGTCCTGGGCAGATTCAAGCCGAAGACGCTAACTTGCTTGGCGCGATGCGGGGAGCAATATCGGACCCATGAAGAGAAGCAGACTGATGTCAATATTGCCCTTGCTCTTTTAGAAAGGGCCTTTCTCGGGAAATATGACTCTGCTGTTTTGATTACTGGCGATACTGATATAGTTCCTGCAGTTGAAGCTGTGGTCCAGAATTTTCCAGACAAACCTGTCTTTCTGGTGAAGCCGTTCCGCCGAAAAGCAGAAGAATTAATCAGAGTCTGCACTGAGCATAGGAAAATTTACGAGAAACACCTGAAAAGAAGCCTGCTCGATAATCCTGTGGTTCTACCAGATGGGCAGAAGCTGTTCTGTCCTGACAAATGGGAATAAGTACTCGGATCCTCCTTGACTTTGTTTCCCGCATCGGCCATTTTTCAATTATTCCGCTACAGCCCTTTGGAGAGCCCTCTGTCTTGACGGTGAAACAGGACGGGGAGCTTTCCTTTTGCACCTATGCCAGGCAGAGAGAAGGCCGGCCATCTTCCACAGCAGCCGGCCAAAATCGGGGTCCTGAATCTTTTTTGAGCTCTTGCCCATATCCTCGTCATCAACCTATATCATTGGCCATCCGTTCATTGCCTGACATTTCCAAAACGCTGTCTAACGGAAAAACCAGTGGTACGCCAAAAAAGAACAGTAAACAATAGCCGCTATCGTGCCGGCAGTTCCTTCTTCAAAACCAAGTATAGCAGCAACCCATTCTCCCATACCCGCAAAAAGTAACAATCCCAGGAA
>Ga0233437_1003104_pt1 | contig 22731 bp, 24 predicted proteins | sample SI_122_August201_FD_182714 | JGI IMG/M metagenome (GOLD analysis project Ga0233437, IMG submission 182714) | Seawater microbial communities from Saanich Inlet, British Columbia, Canada - SI_122_August2016_200_MG | ecosystem: Environmental > Aquatic > Marine > Inlet | place: Canada: British...
GAACTCAACACCGACCACAACCATTCCCAGGGCGGCCAGTTCATCGCGCCATCTGGAATAAGTAGGGCCGGCTGCCTCCAGCATCACCATACCGCCTCCGTGAGTGTGATACACGCAAGGTATTGGACCAGAAACGTTCGCGGGCTTGGCAATATAAAGGTTGATGTCGTTGTCGTCTACGCCTCTTATTACCTCGGTGCGTCTTTCAATATTTTCAACAGGCGGCAGATCAGTGACCAACGCTGCAAACAGGCCCTCAAAACCCACCTCCGCTTCTGCACAATAATCAACCAGTTCCTGGTATGACGAATCCTCAGTTACTGGTGCAGGTGCCGGTGCACCGACCATTTCAAACGGGGCCAGTGCGGCGACCATAAAAGGCTCTTTTCCGGGGACTGAATATAAAATAGCTGTTTGTGCGGGCAAATGATTGTGTAATTGCTCCATAATCTGCTTATCGAGTCCTTTTAATTCTGACTGAGATTTCGTTATTCACGCCGAAGGACCCTCAGGTCTTCCGTATTACTCCCGTTTTCATGCTGAATTTGATATTTCAGCTCCAGATTGACTTTACCACTTCATAGTATCTATAAGCTTGATGACGAAAAAGGAAATTCCTTTTATGTCACTAGAAAGTGAGCAAAAGTGGGCTGGAATTTGGACTGAGTAAACTGAAAACCGGATTTGACAAAAATTTATTTTTGTCTTATTGTTAGCTAAGTTGATATGACTTAGCTAACAATATTGGAGGTAAATATGATTGTAAATATTCATGATGCCAAGACGAATCTTTCTAAACTGATATCCCGATTTCAGGAAGGAGAAGAGATCATAGTAGCCAAAAACGGAAAACCTGTTTTTAAATTTGCACAGGTGGATATGCAAGAATTTCGAGCCAGACCAACTGGTTTTTTTAATTGTAAAATCGACATGACTCATTTTGATGATCCAATTGATGAAATGCAGGAGTATCAATGAAGTACCTTCTTGATACCCATGTTTTGATTTATCTGGGGTGTGGTTATACGGAACAAGTTGGTAATAAGGCCCTGGAAATATACGAAAATCCGGACACGCAGATTTTTGTGAGCCAGATATCATTTTGGGAAATGGCAATTAAGATCAATATCGGCAAGTTACATATCCCTATCGGTCTGCAAAATGTAATCATCCAATCCCAACAAGCCGGTATTAACACTATATCGGTCCAAAATTCCCACATCCTTTATTATCAATCTCTTGATGTTAAAGAAAATCATAAAGACCCATTTGATCGCTTTATTATTTCCACTGCAATTTCTGAAGGCCTTAAGATACTGAGTTCCGATACGAAATTTGATCTTTACAAGACTGTCGTAAGAGTCTGGGATAATTAGAATTCAATTCGATTCTCCGACCTTGTATGGCCAAAATATTATTTCCGACCTAATCCCTTATCAACAAAGGATCTAAGCTTGAATTATGGTCAAAAAACCATCGATCTCCTTCAATATTGCCTCAAGTATATGGTTTTGATATATTTTCATCTATATTCTGATCATTTTGTTTTTGAAGTAAAAAACCGACCCCAAAGGGGCCGGTATTGTTTTAAGCCCAGAGGGCATGGTTTACTCTTTTGTTTCGCATCAAAACGCAGACATTACGCATCATATGGCAAGCAATACGAGGAAAAAGAACTGGCAAAGCCTTTAAACCAGACCTTGCTCAGAGAGCAAGGTTTTTTTAGAATGAAATAAAATTGGAGAAAAAATGGAAACTATTGAGGCATTGGCATTGGCTTTGGTGAGTGGTGGTGTGGAAGAAGAAATTCTGTTAAGAAATGAATATCTGGAGGCTGAAAATGAAATCCTAAAATCAAAGATAAAGAAGCCTCTCCGTTTTAATGATAGTGAAAGAATAAGGTTGGCGAAAATCGGAAAACGAATTGGACTCAACGCTTTGAAGGAAATTGCTTGCATTGTGAGCCCGGCAACAATCCTGGAATGGTTTCGAAGACTGGTAGCGAAGAAGTTCGATGGTTCCAAATTTCGAAAAAAGGTAGGAAGACCGAGAATCAATCATGAGCTGGAAGTACTGATTGTTCAATTTGCTGAAGAAAACCCAAGTTGGGGCTATGATCGAATCGCAGGTGCATTTTCCAATCTCGATTATGAAGTGAGTGATCAAACCGTGGGGAATATACTGAAGAAAAACGGAATTCCCCTGGTTCCAAATCGTTCGCAAGATACATCTTGGTCGAAATTCATCAAGAGCCATCAGGATGTCATAGCTGCATGTGATTTTTTCACAACTGACGTCATTAATCCTGTGGGGAGTAGAAAAATCTGTCGGTAAAGATTTTTCGTGCCCAACTATATCAACGCGTATCCACACAATCTCCGGGGTGTCCGTCTTGGTAGTTATGGAGTATAAATGGCCTTCATTTTCATAGAAATGGTACATCTTCAAGAAAATTGTCCAGGCCGACTCTGTCTATGGCACCAATAATTTCTTAGGGATCGTACAAAAATAACTTGGCATAATCTGTCCGCAAAAGTCCCGTAAAGACTGGACATTTTGCAGACAGAATGCCAAGTCAACGTGTTTCCTTTTCCGTTAATGGGGAAAACACTTGAGTAATTTTTGAGCCAACCCTTAACCGGACATTGCTGCCCCTCCATTTATGATGAACGAATCAAGTATATCTTGAACCACCTTGCCGATGGGGGATGTCTCGGGAAAGTCGAGATAGGATTTTCCACTAAAATCATATTCACGGATCAGCTCATCTTCGGGTATCCAACCAAACAGATCAATGTCCTGCTGCTTCATAATCGTGTTTACTTCCTCTTCATCTCTGATCCGGTTGAGCAGAAGGCCGGTACTTTTGTAGTCCACCACTTGATTGTCATGGGCCACTTTTTTGATGACTTTTGCGACGTTCAAGCCTTTGGAAGATGTATCCGAGACAAGGACCAGGTGGTCGACAATCTTCATTACGCGCCGGTTGATCTGCTCGATCCCGGCTTCGCCGTCTATGATAATCACATCAAAATTTGAGGAAAGTGACTCGATAATATCTTTAAGCAGCGTATTTACTTCGCAGTAGCACCCTTCCCCTTCGGGGCGGCCGATGGCAAGCAACGAGAATTTGCCCTGCTCCACCAGAACATCGAAAAGCTCGTAATCGAGCATACGGAGCGTATCATCCCTGTCTCCAATCTTTTTCTCTTTGACCTTTTGGATCAAATTGTTGCGAACATCATCCACTGTTTTATCGACATTTATGCCCAGGGCATAGGAAAGACCGATCGCCGGATCGGCGTCAATGGCCAGTATCTTCTTATCACCTCTCTCCGCCAAGGTTTTTACCATTAAGGCGGCGGTGGTCGTTTTCCCCACACCGCCTTTTCCGCACATGGCGATGGTAATGGTATCTCTCATGAATTGCCTCCCTGCTTCTTTTTTATTAGTTTTTTCCTTAACGCGCTCAGCTGGCGGACATCGCCGCAGACATCCAGATACTCACAGGAGGAGCAATCGAAATGCATCTCCTCCAACATTTTTGTCATGGCACCGACAATCCGTTTCACTTTATAGTGTAAGTCCTTAAGCTGTTCCACATCTTCTTTCGATGAAGTGATGAAAATAATCTCAACAAAAGGGATATCAAACTTTGATTTGTAATTGTTTATGATCGTCTTTCCAAGTATTTCGAACGAAAATCCGTTACGGGCGTTATCGTTGCTCACCCGGCTCCATATCAGCAATGACGAGGGCATCGCCTTAATCATATACCCTTTTAATTCCAGTTCGTACTGAAACGAATTGAGCTTTGTATAAGCCTCGTCCTGGAGGCTGTCCGATGCCAACAACAGGATTTGAGCAAATGGAAGGCTTCCCCGGGTTTCGGATATATCCGGCCCGATCAGGGTGACATTGCCGTCATTGACCAGGTCGAGATTATCAGTTACAAGGACCGGGGCGGTCGAAAATTTTTTGGGGTTGCCTAGTTCAAGCCATGTATCTTCGATAAACACAATGGACGCCTCGTCCTTCTTCAAAAACGTCGACAGACGCCGGTCGCCATCCTCGGAATCCAGTAGCCTGACCTTACGGCCCTCATTTTCTTTCGATTCGATGAAATTCCTCAGATCGACGATGTCTTCGTTAAATATTTCCAAATCATAATCCTTATTTTCGGTTTTCCATTGCAATTACGGCAGCCCCTAACGCGCTGACGATTTGCGAATCCTCAGGTATCTGGAGAATTTTAACGTTCAGTGAATCAGCCAGTCTCTTGACGATCCCGCTGTTTTTAGCTACGCCACCGGTGATGCAAATATCTTCAATCAGGCCGGCCCGGTTTCCCATGCTGACTAACCGGTTAACGATGGACTGATGGATGCTGCCGGCAATATCAGCCACCTCTTCCCCCTTGTTGACATGGCTGACCATTTCACTTTCAGCAAATACGACACATTGATTACTGATACTAATATTTTTTTTGGCTCGCAGGGATTCCGGACCCACTTCGTTGATGTCCAACTCAAGGGCTTCGGCCATGATTTCAATAAATTTTCCGGTACCCGCCGCACAGCGATCGTTGGCGATGCTGTCCCTCACCTTCCCCTGTTCGTTGAGGACAACGATATTGCTGGTTTGTGCACCCACGTCAATGATGCTTCTGACCGTCGGCAAAAACCATCGTACCCCTCGCACGAAGCAGGGAACTTCGGGTGAGGCCTTGTTGACAAAGGTGACTTTTTTTCTTCCCCATCCCGTACACACAGAATATTTTATTTTCCTGGCGGAAAGCCTTGCTTTTTTCAGGGCGTTGTCCAAGGCTTGTTTTGCCGCCTCTTCCGGTTTTGCATTGGTTCTGACAACGTCGTATGCTAGAATGGAATTTTTTTTGACGATGACCGCCTTTGTCGTCATCGTGCCCACATCGCAGCCGACAACTATCATGATATTGTCTCCAGAAATTCCACCACGCTTTCCTTTATGTCTGGCAGACCCATTACCCGTTGGTCCCAGCTGTCCGCTTCTGTATATAAAATAGGAATGCCCACTTCATTCTTGATCCGGTCGGCCGCCAGCCTTATCGAACCGTTAGCGCGTTTGCAGGCTGGATTGCCAGAAAAATAGGCGCAAGTCGCCTTAAATTTTTTTGCCAAATGGACCATGTCTTCGGACCAGGAGTCGGCGTCGTCAAGGGGAAGTTTCATCTGCCTGGCCATGGGATAGTTCATGGCCTCCTTCGAAATGCCTTCCAGCATGGTATCGAGATTCGTTGTATCGATGGGCTGCAAGGGGAAGTAAGACAGGAGGTCGACAATCACCGACACGCCTTGTTCCGCCAGCCAGTCGTTGAATGTCTCTTCAAAATAGATGGATGTGTATATTATCAACATCCGGTGCTTTTCATTGGGAATTGCTGCCTTCCCCTTTTTATACTTTTTCTTACTGGAAGCCAAAATGGCTTCGTATACTGGAATAACTTCGGGCATACCGTTCATGAACAATCTTAAGGCAGTGTTGAGCCCTATCCAGTCGTTCGGGACTGGGCTTGGAACCACCGTCTGGAGCGCTGTGATCTCATCTGACAGCTCGACCCCCCGGTTACTAATATCAATCGTTTCTCTGAGCCTGTCCACATCCAGTCTGGTCCCAGTGAGTTCTTCAATATTCTTAATCAGATCGTACAAACCGGCCTTGTAAAAATCCGCGGCCCGTTGGTCGTTGTAGGGGGACAGTTCCACGTTTAGGAGGGGGACCTTCAAAGTCCGGGCTGTAAATTCCATAATTTTTGAGTTCACGTCGCAAAATCCCGGGGCGGCCGACAAGACCATATCCGGCTTGGGCCAGTCTCCGGTCAGCAGGGCACCCGCACCACCCAACTGGCCGGAGCAAAGCGTTCCCGGCAGGCCTTTTTCATAACCGGAATCCAGATATTTAAAGATATTTTCCGGATACTTGTCCATGGGGGCCTGGGACGCTAATGAACTCATAACTTCAATATTGAAGGGCACAAGATCCATGGCGCGAAGAATTTCCTGCGGAAAACAAAACGGGTACAAAATCGTTTTTTTCTTGCCATCGAATCCTTCCTTATAATTTGCAAAAAAGGCATTGTACAGCTTCAAAAACGGGATCGTAATTTCAACCTTTTGACTCAAAAAATACTTTACAAATGATGGTAATGATGCCGGTACGAACTTATCTATTATTTTCGTTTTCTTAAATGTGTCCGGCATAAACTTTGCGAGCGTCGATTGTTCAGTCATTTTGTCACCTCCTGATTTGTTCTAAAAAGGCCTGAACCCGTGTTCTGATTCTGCCGGCATCGGCAAGAAGGTTATACTCCCTCTCCAATATCAGAACCGGGATGCCGTTTTCTTCAAAGTCTGTCTCCAGCATCACATTATCAATGCCGTGCAGATCACAATTGAATATGTTCTGCAGGACCAGGCCCTCTACATTAGCCTGTTTTGCCACATCCAGCATAAACGATAGTCTTTCCGGATATCCGTCGAACATTCGCGGGCAGATTATCTGGCTATAGTACTTCTCGACAATTGCATCCAGGGGATCATCTTTCTCTTTGATCGGATCCCGAAGCGCCTTGCCCGCCCCAAAACAGAAGGCGTCCGCAACCACCATCGCGCCGGTTTCCTCAATAATATTTAACATGGCCGGATCGTCGATTACACTACCGGACACCATCAACCGGTGAGAAAATTCCGGAACCCCGTCTTTGTTCTCAAGCTCTTCCAGGAGCGTTTTTAATTGCCGGTTATATTCATCCCTGGGCATTGAACTTTCGGCAACCTGGACACTGAGGACCTGGCTGCCCGTAATCGGCGGTTGATCTTTATTCCTGAGTGCATACAAGCGCTTCTGAAGGCTGTGGGTTTCATTCGACGTGGTTATGGCTTCCCGCAGTTTATCATCGGTAATTTTCACGTCAAAGTGCTCTTCAAATTTCTCTTTGATCTTACTGAATTCTTCCTTGATCCATTTTCGCCCATGTTCTGTTTGGGTGTGGGGGACACCGATAATGTTTTCGATGAGGGGCAACTTTCCCTGCGCAGCCCAGTTATTATGGGCTGCGCACATATGATCGCAGCTATAGGTAAATATGGCGCCGTCGAGGAAGTCATATCGCCCCTGCAACAGGTTCTCAAGGCTGGAACGAGTAAAGCTGCAGTTCGTCCGCCCGAGGAAAGAATCCGCCAGGCTGGTTTCCGTACATCCGGTCCCCCTGATCTTGAAAGTGATCATGTCCGCCGCCAGTGCAATCTCCTCGGGAAAATAGCTGCAGTTGTAACCGATGACCTTCTTTCCCTGTTTTTTCCACTGGTCAATGTGTGGATTCAGAAGGGCTCCGGCCACTTCTTCAAATATCTTCATTACTTCTGATTCATCCATCATTCCCTCTCCATGGAAAGTTAATTTATGCTGCTCTTTCCCGTGCAAACAAGGCAGCACCCAGCGCCCCAATGATCTGCGGATCTTCCGGCAGATTAATCACGTTGACGTCTAAAATTTTCTCAATGGCTTTCACTACGCCGGGATTCTTGGCCACCCCGCCGGTGAAGCAGACATCGTTTTTGATACCAATTCGTTTAACCAGGCTGTTTATCCTTTTGGCCATCGCCAGACTAATGCCTGCCGCAACATCAGACAAAGTTTCCCCTTCATTAATCAGAGACAAGGCTTCGGTTTCCGCAAAAACGCTGCAGACACTGGTAATGAGAAGCTCCTTTTCCCCTTTTAATGACAGGGCGGCAAGTTCCTCAAGACTGATACCCAGAGTTTTGCTAACGCCCTCCAGGAACCTGCCGGTCCCTGACGCACATTTGTCGTTCATCAGAAAATTGACAAGATCACCGTTCTCGTCAACAGTAATAGCTTTGCAGTCCTGTCCGCCTACATCAATGATGGTCCTGACGGATGGAATCAGCCATTGTGCCCCCTTGCCGTGGCAGGATATCTCCGACACATTGCCCTGAGCGAAGGGAATGTTTTCCCTGCCATAACCCGTGCTGACGCAAAAATCGATGTCGTCATAGGATAAACCGGACTTTGAAAGAGCCGTCCCCATGACATCTTCGGCAGACTGCTCTGGTCTTGGCCGAACCCTGATAATATCATAAGCAACAATCGATTCGTTGTTTAAAATGACAGCTTCCGCACTGAGCGATCCAACATCGCATCCTGCAACAATCATGTTTACGTCTCCAAAAAAGTTTTGATTTTATTCTCAGGGATCGCACAAAAATAACTTGGCCTAAGCTGTCCGCATAGGGATCGTTAAAATATAACTTCACTTAATCTGTTTGTAAAAGTCCTAAAAGCCGGACATTTTGCCAACAGAATGCCACAGCAACGTGTTTCTTTAACGTTAATGAGAAACACTTGAGTAATTTTTGAGCCGACCCTTAATTTATTTGCATAGGATCTAGGTTCAATGCAAATCAGATCTATGAACTCAATATATGTTTTGACAGTTTTTTTTCTCGTGCATTTTGAAAATATTTTTCCTGCCAGAATCCGGTTTTAATATTTTGCTGTGTTCAGTTCGGTGCGCTTTGGAGCTTCTCCTGGCTCGGAGTCTCTACTTTCAGCAAATGCCTGGCCAGCCGAATCCCGAGCCCGAGAATGGTGAGTGTCGGTGGCAACCCCCAGGCTTCTGGAACCACGGAACAGTCACAAACATAGAGATTGTCTAGCTTCGCCTTCAGGTCCGAATCGAGAAAGTCGCCAACTTTTACGCTTCCTCCCGGGTGAGCCGCAAAGACAATGCTTTTATTAATCTTTTTGACACCGGCGTTTTTCAGGATCTTTTTTGCGTGATCGTATCCCTTCTCCAGTTTTTTATTATCATTCTCGGACAGCCTTTTTTTGCAGCCACCTTTGTCGGTGATGCGTCCGCCGAGTTCATCCTTTATTTTGACCATAATTGAAAGCTTTGGGTTTTTCGGCATAGCAAAATCCGTCATGACATATTCATTTGCTACATGCCACCCGTACTGCATCTGCGGTTCTTTTCCTTTTTTGACATCGCTGGCCTTCCCCTGAACGATGATCAGCGGGTCAACAAAAAGATCATAACCCACATCTTTCATTCCACTGTTTCTCAGGATCTCAGCTGATCCAATTCCACCAGCCCCCAGTATCGTTGTTGGGGCCTCCAGCTTGTATGTTCGTCTCTTTATTTTAACCTTCACACCGACTGCCTTGTTCCCATCGATAATGACTGATTGGACCTTGGCCCCATTTACCAGGGTTGCACCGTGCTCAATCGCTTCTTCAACAAAATTACGTGCAGTCCACTTGGCACCATGAGGACAGCCCAAGGAACACATCCAGCAGTTGGGTTTGCATTTATCCTGGTAGATGAATTTATTGAGCTGTTGCCAGTCGTAGCCCAATTCCAAGGCACTTGACGCTATACGCTCTGCCATGGGTCCTATCAGATCATTCTTGAGGGGGTCAATCGGAATCTCATTTTTAAGCTCATCAATCTCAGCTCGAATGTTGATTCCATGAGATTCCAACATCTCGAAGGGGGGATCAAACGCAGTAGCACAGTAGAACACGGAACTGCCGCCGGTTGTTGTGCCCCTCATCAGCATATTTAATCTACCCAGGTCGGTGGTTAGAAGATTCTTTCCAGGAATGCCAACCATTCCGAACGCCTGCGGTGCGGTCCCCTTTATTGGCGCATTGTTTCCCCACTCCAGTATCAGGACCTTCTGGCCCTTTTTTGACAACTCTTTTGCAACAGTGGCTCCACCCGGACCTGAACCGACAATGATGGTGTCATACGCTTTTTGAAATGCTTCCATTAAATAACCCTCCATTAATATCGTTTTGGCCGCGATTCCAAGTCAATCGGCCAGTTTCTGCATGGAAAAATTGTCAAAGTCGTCTTTTGTTATCGTTTCTAGAGCCTCGTGCATGATATCCTCTCGGATATTGTGTATCTTTTCAGGGCTGCGTTGTGTTTTGGGCATTTGTCGATCTGGATGGTAAGGTAACAGTCAATGTCATTAACTTATGGATGTCAGAGTGTCTGTTATGAAGCTGTTTCAAATGCTTGGAGGAGGTTCTTAGATGATCTTGAAACGTATCCGCAATTGAAACAGCTTCATAACAGACACGGGATTATTAGCTTAAATTAATGACATTGATTCCTATGTTATAAATTGTCCCGACTTTAACAAAGAACCGGTCTTGTGAAAAACCGGATTCTTCAACCCGCATAGTGATTGTGGAATGCTAAAGCAGATTTTTATGTTTCGCCATATCAACTTCCGCCATCTTTGAACTTATTCTGCCATTTTTTTACCCCCGCTTTACATTCGATTTAATGTTGTCAACCGGAACGCTCACATCCTTATTTACTTTTCGGATGAGGAACTGATTGATTCAGGAGAATACCCAGGAAAATTTAAAGAAACGGTCGCTTCTTCGATTCGCGAAGAAGGCTTTCGCAACGGTTTTTGATTGGTAAAAAACAACAGGACCAAAGATATCACGCAGGTGATCGAGGCTATCCAGGACAACAATATCATACCGAAACCCACTTTGGTTCTGGTTGCACTTACAAGATATCCCAGTAAATAAGGAAGCCACGTGGTGAAAGAAGATCGGGCCGTATTTGTCAGAAGCCCGATCGTGGCACAGGCGGCTACGATCCACCATCCATAGAATATCCGGGGGTCTCTGTCCTGCACCGGTTCCGTGTTTGTAAGATTCGATTTTCCCATTTTTCCACCGGCTAACAAAATACCGGGTTTTAATTGTCAATCCGGTGAAAACCCTATGATTGCACGTACCGTATCAAAAGATGTTCTCAAGGTCGTAATAAATACCACAAGATTGATCAGGTAACTATCATTATGGACAGAATTTATTGCGTAGCTTGGGTATAATACCCCGCCGCTTGCGGCGGGGATTCTTTTATTGGGAATAACGATGGCAGTATACTAGAGAGGAGGCCAATGTTCCGCTATATCAATTTCCGCCATTTTTGAACATTTACCGCCATATCGAGACACAACGATGGGAAAATGGGATTAAAACGATACTTGCGGGGAAAAGCACTAGAAAGATGCCCTTATCTGGGTAATGGGGATAGTTCAAGCGACCGAAAGCGGTTCAAACTTGGTCGTTTTTTCGAAAATATGACGCACTGACACCGGTTTTTTTTCTAAACCATCGGCAGAACGAGTTTGTTTCCATGAATCCCAATAAATCGGAAATTTGATTGATATTATTGGCTGTATTCTTAAGATAACTTGTGGCCCGTTGAAGTCGAATATCGTCGGATATTTGTCGAAAAGTTGTTTTTCGGTCTTTTAACCGACGATGCAGCGTTCGCGGGCTAATATCCATCCAGTAGGCGATTTCCTCGAATTTTGGAAAGGAAGGATGTGAATCGATAATTAATCGTCTGATGCTGTCAACGAAAGGGTCCGATTGCTCCAACTCAAAAAGCGCCGCATCGCATTGTTTTGTGAAATATTCAGCCATATCCGTATTGGCCGTCAAAATCGGCAATTGAGTGGTTTCCGTGGGAATCTGCACCTGGGTTTCAGAGGCGCCAAAATCCGGGGAACAGTGAAAAAACTGTTCGTATAGTGGAGAATAAGACGGTTCGGCATATGTCGTCTTCAGATTCGATATTCGCACCGATTTATTTGCTAAGAAGGATAGATTATAGAGAACAGACAGCAAAAACGCCTCAATCATGAAGCTCCAGACATCGTCTTTAATATTGGAGCACAAGGGAAAGAATCTGAGTGTCCAATAATCTTCCGCTTCTTCAACCAGTACCGAAAACGGTTGCCCGGTCAGTTTTACATAGCGGGAACCGATTCTGAGCGCATCGGCCAGCGTCTCGCTGGCCATCAAAGCGTAGCCGTAATCGCCCAGCTCGCCTAAAACAATATCGAGACCAAATTTAAATCCCAATTCGGGTTGCTGCGTCAGGGACAAGCCTCTTTTAACAATATCTACGTACTGGGTGAAGGAGATCCTGGCGTTTGAATCTTCGATCGAAATATCTCCAAGTCCGGTATCCGACAAGAGACTACTTTTCGGAATCCCGAATTCCACCACTTTTTTTATAAAGCTTTGAGCGGAGACTGCAGTAATTTGGTCTGTTGCCATTACATTTCGTGTGTGCAGTTAAGTGAAATCGGAATTTACAATATGCACTGAATGATAGAATTTTAGTATCTGTTCAGAACTAATAAGAGTTAATCTCCGCACCTTTTTGCGAGCGAAAGCAGCCGGATAGTTTCACGGTTTCCTGAGGAAACTTCACTAACGATATCAAAGATATTTTCCAGGTCGGAATATGTCATTGAATAGGTCCGATCAATTTCAAGAGAAGTGTGAATACCGGTTACAAAAACGATATCCTCTCGGCTGACATTCAGTAGCATGTCGGCATTGTAGGCATATGAAACCGCATCGGCTATTGAGAGTGACTGCGGTTTGGCGGACTCTATCTGACTCATCGGAAAAATAATCTGAACTTATTTAAATTCTGCAGTCTATGAAAAATGACCGGTTTAAGGGATTGCAACGAGTAACCTAGCCTAAATAAGAAAGATGTTCAAGAGGATAGGAGCGTAGACAGGGAATATGGGTATCGCAACCCTTGTATGGCCAAAATATTATTTCCGACTTAATCCCTTATCAACAAAGGATCTAAGCTTGAAATATGGTCAAAAAGCCATCGATCTCCTTCAATATTGCCTCAAGTATATGGTTTTGATAGATTTTCATCTATATTCTGATCATTTTGTTTTTGAAATAAAATTTGAGAAAAAATCGAAACTATTAAGGCATTGGCTTTGGTGAGTGGTGGTGTGGAAGAAGAAATTCTGTTAAGAAATGAATATCTAGCGGCTGAAAATGAAATCCTAAAATCAAAGATAAAGAAGCCTCTCCGTTTTAATGATAGTGAAAAAATAAGGTTGGCGAAAATCGGAAAACGAATTGGACTCAAAGTTTTGAAGGAAACTGCTTGCATTGTGAGCCCGGAAACAATCCTGGAATGGTTTCGAAGACTGGTAGCGAAGAAGTTCGATGGTTCCAAATTTCGAAAAAAGGTAGGAAGACCGAGAATCAATCATGAGCTGGAAGTACTGATTGTTCAATTTGCTGAAGAAAACCCAAGTTTGGGCTATGATCGAATCACAGGTGCTTTAACCTGTTGCTATTCCCTGATCCGAAACATGTTAAAAATCGAGGAAAGATAATAGGCAGCGAAAGGCTTAATGGAATGCCGAAATATTACTATAGATCAGCCGCTTAAGGTGAATAGGTGGGATTATTGAGTAAATTCCTTTGTTAACCAATGCCGTTCTTGACTTTCCGAGGAAAATAATATTTTGACCAAACAAGTTACTTTTATATCACTATAAAGTGGGCTATTTAGGGCTGGAATTTGGGCTGCTATATTTTAAACAAAAAAATCAGATCATAAGTATATTTTGCAAAAATCCACTCATAATTTTCGGATGTGGAACACATTAATAGATCCTTCGACTCTTAATCGACTAATGTAAAGTAGCCATCACCAATGATGACATGATCAAGAAACATCCGCTGGATTGTGGGGGTTTAACCCTGCATTCTCAAAATAACCTAATTATTCTATTGCATTAGGCTGAACAACATGAGACAAAATTGCGGAAAGGAGATTGAAACAGAAAAATTTCACGTTTTGATTTCATGATGTTATAAACAGATTCCAATCGGAACAAATCGTTTCAAAAGTAGATATTTGGAGTGTTTTGGGTATTCGAAACGTAATACTTTTTCTTGATAATATTAAATTTGTAATGTTATCAAGAACTGTACAATAACTTGTTCGAAACTATGGGAAAGGTCTCTTTTAAATCTCTTCGGAAATAATATATGAAAACCAATCTGGTCGGTGTACTTACTATTTGTATTTTATGTTTCTTAACGCCAAATGTAGGACAATCGTGTACAACATTCTTTATTGCTTCTGCTGACAATTCTGTATTTGGTAGAAACCTCGATTGGATAAACGATGACGGATTGGTGGTTGTTAATAAGCGCGGAGTCACTAAGAAAGCTTACTTAAACACACTAACTTGGACATCTAAATACGGTAGCGTGACTTTTAGCGATTCTGGTCGTGATTTTCCTTTAGGAGGTATGAATGAAACCGGATTGGTCGTTGAATCAATGGCACTCGATCATACCAAATTACCTTTCCCTGATTCAAGGGAGCAAATAACGTCGCCACAATGGATACAATACCAACTTGATAATTCGAGTAGCCTTGAAGACGTATTGTCAAGTAACTCGAAGATAAGAATTCAGTATATACCGATAGGAAATCAACTGCACTTTTTTGTCTGTGATAAGTCTAAAGCTTGTGTAGTGATTGAGTTTATTGATAATAAGATGGTTTACTACAAAGGTACGCAATTACATGTTAAAGCGCTTACCAATAGCACATACGCAGAATCTATCGACCGATGGAAAAGTAACAAAATTCCAGAACCTGATAAATCAAGGTCCATTGGCCGCTTCATCCGAGCGGCGAATATGATTCAATCCTATGATCAGAAAACCAGTACGTCGCCAATAGACTATGCTTTCAAAATCTTAAGTAACGTCTCGCATCCAGCATATACACAATGGAGCATTGTTTATGATATCGAGAATCTCACCATTCATTTTCACACCTTCAGTAATCCGAAGATTAGCCATGTTAATTTAAAATCTTTTGATTATTCTTGTTTAACTCCTGTTAAGATAATAAATATCGATCACACTCTGTCAGGAGATATTACAGATAAGTTTGTTGATTACACATATCAATTGAATCTCCAGGTTATAAAATCAGCGTTTGGCGATGTATTACAACAATCGATGCCCAAAAAATCTGTTAATCAACTTTTAGACAGTCTCGCCATATATCCAGAAACGACTAAATGCGAGCAAAATTAAAAATGGCTAATATTGCCTTATTTTTTTATTCACGTGTAATTTGAAAGCTACTGCTTTCGAACAAAAGGCTCAAGACCGACATTCACCGCCGCTGCGCGGCGATGAATGCGGCTTAGCCAGGCGTTGGAAACAAAAAACACCTCATCTGAATGGTATTGGTTGTCATTCTAAAGGATATAAAAAATCATGGATGATCATAACAAAAGAATTTTGAAAATCCTTGGAAACGACTGTGAGCGTAACATTAAAAATGCACTAAAGTATCTTGAATATTTAAATAACTCAATCAAGTATCCTTGTTCATTAACCGGAATGGAGGATTTTCCCTGGGAGGAACGCTACATTTTAGGAGGATGGGATAAAAATGAGTATGAAAAATTAAAAAAGATTAAAGCTTCCTATACAGATGACTTTGAACTTATTGAGTTCAAAGAGCCAATACCCGGCACTGATGAGCTAATAGCCAAAGTAAGAAGAAAAAGTGATAAAAAAATATTTGAGATAGGGCTATCTTGGCTTGAGACTACAGATATAGAAAATCATAATTTTATACTAATTGATGATTATTCATCTTGGCATGTAAACTATTGACTCATTGAGATTGGTCAAAATTATTTTCCAACAAATGCATTCAGTTGACGGCAATAGCCCTCGGTTAGCGGCAGTACAATGTTTAACCACAAAAATCATCTTGAATTCAGCATCAGTGCAGCCGCAACTGATGCAGGCGTTGTGCAACATTTGAGGATTAGAGAGAATCAAAATTGAAATGATTAATATTTTCCCTGTTTGAATCGCTTGTATACTTCGTCATCATTACGTTTTCCGATAACTGCGATGTACACAGTATCCTTATCAAAACGATAGACGATCCTATATTCGCCAATGTCTACACGCTGATATTCAGGAGATCCTTTCAATTGTTCTGAATCGTGAGGTGTCGGGTTTTCTCTCAGACCAAGAATGGTTCCGACAACCTGCCGATATTGTTTGGGAGGTAACTTTTTAATAAACTTTCCAGCTGATTTTGTAATGTCGATTTTATGCATAGGTTCAATTCCCCTTCAGAAGATCTGCTGAGGCTTCTGTTCCCAAATAGCCGTCTTTTTCGGCTTGTTTGGCTTTATCAGCCCAGAAAGCATCTTCATAAGTAAGGAATTTTTCATACATGGCACTTGAGATAAGTACAGATTTTACACGGCCAGATTTTTCGACAATCACCGGGTCTGTTTCCGCTGCGTCGAGATATTGACCAAGTCGGTTTTTTAATTCAGTTGCTGTCACTTGCATATTAATCTCCATATTGACTGTTTCGTCCATATTAGGCTATTTAGCTAAAACAGTCAATATGGCATTTATACAAGCTATAGAATGCACAACAAATGGCTACAGTTGACGGCCCCCGCAGTTTTGCGGCCCATTGTTGCTCAATGTTTTGCAGTCAATTACTGCTTCGAATCAAATTTAGTGTGGGCCGCAACTGAGCCAGGCGTTGGGCAGAAAACAAAAAGTTCATCAAATCGTATTGAAAATGGATTTAAAAGAACAGTCAATATTACTTAGACCGGCAAAACCGGAACTTGGCGAGGGTTTACAATTCGCTCATTACCTCGATCAGGCTGCAGAAGGATTTTTCCGAGTTATGCTGGGCCGTGAATCAGAAAGCATCATAGCTTCCGCATTCATCGATTCAGGCCATGCACTCTCCCATGAGAATGTGATATTTGCTGAAGTTGATACTAAGATAGTTGGTATGAGTTCAACATTTACTGAAGAACAACATCGGATGTTTTCTGATGAGCCATTGCGACGAGCCGCGAAAAGAAACGCGATTCGACTGAAGATAGTGCGGACCCTTTTTGCGCCAATATGGCGTATCCTTGAAACTATCCCCGAGGGTGATTTCTACGTACAGGGAATCGCTATCGAACCGGAACTTAGAGGAGCAGGTATTGGTTCACTTCTCATGAACGACATTGAGAATCGTGCTAAAGCAAGCGGATCAAACAGACTAAGTTTAGATGTTTCAGCAAAAAATGATGGTGCAAGGAGGTTATACAAACGGCTTGGAATGGTCGAGTCCTCGACGTGGCCAAATTCAAGATTTCTTCCAACTGTGTTTTTTAGAATGGCTAAACATCTGTAATATTTACATTCAAGCAGCCTAACAAGCGTTTAAACCTGACATTTTTCGCCGCTCCTTCGTCGCTCTGAAAAAAGCAGGTTAAACTGGCGTTAGTGCGCCGCGCAAAGCGTGGTGTATCTGGTCGGGTGAAAGTCCTGACATGGAAAGGGGTTAACCACCCACCATTACCGAGTGTTGCGCCTCTGGCGGAGCGATGATTGCGGTGAGAACTGCGGACATACGCGAACAAGAGGGGTGAAGCGTACACAGGGAATGTTATAGGCCGTTTGGGGTCACAGCCCCTTAGAGTTGTTATCGCTTCGAAATGCCGTTCCGAATTGGTGAGTATTGTAACGCGTGCGAAACCTAAATGAGCCAGGCGTATTGGTGAGCCTGGGGAGAGTCGGCGGAGTTCTTAAGCTATGGCATGTAACAAAAGATACATCATGAACGCGGGAGATCCCTTTAGCTCCTGATCGAACAGGAACAATCAATTATGACATACTGATACTGAGGCACACAATGGGAAACCAGGACACAGAACTAGGCAGGAGTCTATCGTTGATTGAAACCTTCGAGACAGGTAGGACGGCTGAGCCCCAACAAAAGGAACAGCAACCGAAGGCTATTGGGAAGTCGGATCACCTCATATTACTCGGAGACGGTAGGGCCGATTACACGCCAATGCAAAGCGATAGCGATGCAGGCATGGGGAAGGGGGTGACAGTTATACGCAGTTTGCAAAGGCAACTCACACCGGACAATGTAGGGCCGGAGAATGTAGAGCCAACCTTCTTGCAAGCATTATCTATCAAGGCGGGAACTGCAAAATCCCACCGATTTCAAAATCTCTACGGCAGTCTGAATGAATCACTTTTAATTGAAGCCTGGAACAACCTGAATAAAAAGGGGCACCGGGAGTCGACAAAGTGACCATCGCCCAGTATGAAGAACATCTGGGGGACAACATCAGACGGCTAGTGGAGCGTCTTAAAAGAGATGATTATCGAAGTCGTTTAATTCGACGGAAATACATCTCAAAGGGAAACGGAAAAATGCGCCCACTGGGCATACCGGTGGTAGAAGATCGGTTACTCCAGGGGGCCGCTAGTCTGTTGTTAGGAGCGATTTATGAGCAGGACTTCTTAGCTTGCAGCTATGGTTATCGACCAAAAGTTGGAGCACAACGGGCAGTCAAAGACTTAACTTTTGAACTTCAGTTTGGCAGATATGGTTACGTTGTCGAAGCCGATATTAAAGGTTTCTTCGATAATATTGATCATGACTGGCTACTGAAAATGCTAGAAGAGCGAGTTGATGACAAGACGTTTCTCGGTCTCATCGATTGCTGGTTAAAAGCGGGAATATTGGAGACTGATGGTTCTGTGATTCATCCCCATTCCGGAACACCGCAAGGGGGTGTGATATCGCCAATTCTAGCGAATATCTACCTTCACTATGGCGTAGATCTCTGGTTCGAAAAGGCGATCAAATCACAGAGCAAAGGTCAGGCACATATCATCCGTTTTGCGGATGATTTTGTTTGTGCGTTTCAATATAAAGATGAAGCGGAGCGGTTTTACAGGTGTTTACCGAAAAGGTTGTCCAAGTTTGGGCTTGCTGTCGCACCGGAAAAGACATGTATCCATCGCTTCAGTCGTTTTCATCCTTCACGCAAAACACGGTTTATCTTTTTAGGTTTCGAGTTCTATTGGGAGCCGGATACAAAGGGAATACCCCGTGTTTGGCGGAGAACAGCCAGAAAGAAATTACGAGCAGGAATTAAGGCTTGTAAGGATTGGTTAAAATCCAATCGCCATAAGCCACTAAATGAACTGATGCCAACGATGGTTCGTAAAGTTCGGGGACATTACAACTATTTTCGAGCAATAGGTAACTCATCGTTGTGGACGTTCTATAAAGAAGCAGTTGGATTGCTTTACAAGTGGTTAAATCGAAGAAGCCAAAGACGCAGCTTAACCTGGGATAGTCTCAAGCGGGTATTAGGTTATTATGCCTTTCCTACGCCAAGCTAACACAGGAATTGGAATTGAGTTGGATTATCAGAAACCACAGCCTTGCTGTGAATGTGAGTATAACTGAAGAGCCCGGTGCGGGAATACCGCACGCCGGGATCTGTGCAGGGTGCATTAGGTAACTGGTGTTTCTACTGCGACGCTTAAAAAAAATGAACGTATATCATTTGGTTCAAGAAAGGACAAACGAATCGTTGAAATACAATTTTGACGATAAGCTTTATTCTATTAGGCGAAGCTTAATGATAGCTTCAACTATCGTTATTGCTGCATCTTTTATCAGTCCTGGCAAAAATGGTGTTTTTGAAGTAAATATTGGTCTGATTAAAGGAGTACTTCAACATCCAGAGCTTCTGTATTATTTCCTTATAATTTCATGTTTATATTATCTTATCTGGTTTTATATTCATTGTAGGTATGTGGCTTTACTAAACTATCGAGACGTCAAACATAGGTTCTTTTACCACTTGGCTGCTTTTCGAGCCAAAGAGACTTACGAAAATGTATACGACAAATCCACTAAAAATCTGCCTGCCACTCCAAACTTTGAACCGAAAGGCGGAGGAGGGTCTACTTCGGAATGGAGTAGTCAAATAAAATTTGCTAAAAAGGTAAAATACGAATATTCAAGTGGTTTAGAAGCACTAAAGAAAGCTGGGTTCGAGATAAATGAATACAAAAACGAAATAATTGTGCATCACGTTTATACGCCCACACTTGAAGATTTTCAGTATCTCAAAATTCATATGGACCTGTTTTGGCGAGCCAAGTGGTCACAATTATTTACTACTGTTCTGCCAATCATATATTCAGTAGCAAGTATTTTGTTCTTAAGTTATCGATTATATTGTATGGCAAAAAGCTAACAAAAATATACAGCTGACGGCAACTCGCGTTTTTTAGTTTTCGCTTTTCCCAATGACCGGGTGAGTGTTACTGCTTCGATTTAAGTCCAATGTTTGCCGCAGCTGGTATAGGTGTTAGGCAAAGGAGACCAAAAGAATGAAAAAAATTTTACCCCCAGTTTTATTTGTTATCTGTATAATCGTCATGGTGGGTCTATGGTGGGTATTTCCAATTATACAGTTTTTGACTTTCCCGTTCAGTTTAATTGGTATTCTACCTTTTATAGTTGGCCTAGCCCGAGTTTAACAGTTAGATAATAGCATTTCCTGCAATGCCCAGTCAGGACTGGGATGCAGGAGATCGTTAAGTATACCCTAAACATAATATCTCTAAAACCATTAAAATTAATCTTGACAGAGATAGGTATACCCTAAATACTGAATTAACAATATTTGGGGATACACAATGGAGCGACTGGAAAAGAAAATTATCAATGGTAAAGCTTACTATTACTGTTCAAAGTGGGGACGGGTTGATGGGAAAAGTAAGCGAATTTGGCAAAAGTATCTTGGAAAGCTGGAAAACATCGTAAAAGCTGTTGAAGGGAACATATCTACACCACAATATGGCGAAATTTTCCAATTCGGATTACCAATGACATTGTGGAAAGAGTGTTGTCGCGCCAGTATTGTAGAAATTATCGATAAAGTTTGTCCCAAACGATCCCAGGGCTTGAGTGTCGGGAAATATATCGCGATTGCTGCTATTAACAGAGCTATTCATCCCGTAAGCAAGAATGCGATGTTTGACTGGTTTTCCAAAACAACATTAGCGAAGCTACTGCCCGATGGAACCAGAACTAACTTAACGTCCCAAAAGTTCTGGAATCATATGGATCGAATTGGACCCGGGAAAGGTTCATTGATTTGGCAAAAGGTTATCACAAATGTAATTGACAACGAGGATATAGATCTTTCTTCGATCAGTTACGATGGCACCAATTTTTATACCTTTATTGACACATTCAATTCCCGCTGCAGTTTGGCTAAACGAGGGAAAAATAAACAAGGGCGTGCCAATTTAAGACAGGTGAGCTATGCGCTTTTTTGTAGTGCGGACGGACAGATCCCGCTGTTTTATGACATTTATGAAGGCAATCGTAACGATGCGAAGCAATTTCCAATAATGGTCCAAAAGTTTCATGATTTTATAAAGTCAAATTTAAAAACAGAGATTCCAACCTCCAAAATCACACTTGTTTTTGATAAAGGAAACAACTCCAAAGATAATTTCAGTCTGGTTGACCAGCTAAATCTCAGTTATGTTGGGTCGATGAAACTGGGCGAAAATGAGGAATTAGCAAAGATATCCAATGGCAGTCCCCGATTTGCGCCTTGTCAGGCGCCCGGCTTGGAAAGCACAAAGTCTTTTCGTGTAACAAAGAAGATATATGGAAAGGAAAGAACACTTATTGTCGCGTATAATCAAAGACTGTTCAATACACAATGGTTGACATTTCAGAATGATATTGCCAAAGTAGTCTCCCGTTTATCTAGGCTTGAGCAGAGATTAAGCGATAGAGCCGCAGGCATCATTACAAAAGGTAAAAGCCCCACAGTCGAGTCCGTTAACAAACAGAGTAAAGAGATTTTGAACAGACAATATATGAAGGATGTCATTAAGTATGAAGTAAATGAGCAAACATCAAAAACTCCAATACTTAGTTTTGAAATAGATAATGACGCAGTTAAGCTGGTATCAGATACATATCTGGGGAAAAATATAATTATCTCTGATCGGTCGGAATGGAGTGATGATCAGATTATTCAGGCCTATCGCAGTCAGTTCAATATTGAAAATGTCTTTAAAGAGATGAAGGATCGTGAGATTGGAAGTTGGTGGCCGTTGCATCATTGGACCAACCAGAAAATTGAAGTTCACGGTTTATACTGCACAATTGCGTTACTCTTAAGGGCATTAGCCTACAGAAGAATAAGAAAGTCCGGAATAAAAATATCAATGAAGCGAATGTTGACTGAGTTAGCAGATATTAAGGAAATCATGGTGGTGTACGCTGGTAATAAAAAGAAGAAAACACGTTACCAAGTTGTCCAGTCCAAGACTTCTGAGCTTCAGCAGTCTTTGCTATCGATTCTTAACATTAAAAAAGAAGAAAACCCGATTTTAGGGTGACGGAATGCTCTCCGCTATCCTTCGTTTTATATGGCTTTATGGGAGGGGACTCTTCTAACTGTTAAACTCGGGCTAGGAATCGCTAAACGTGGTTCTGATATATTTGAAAAAACAGGAACGAATATTGACACATTTGATGACCCTGATGTGTTAGTTACAGATGGTTTATATAAAATAAGTAGAAATCCAATGTACCTTGGTTTTGTTATCGCTTTGCTTGGACTCTCCCTTTTGTTGGGGAGTTTGGCATCACTATTTGTTGTGGTCGCATTTCTTGTTATTACTGATCGTTGGTATATCAAGTTTGAAGAGGCAGTTATGGCTAAAACATTTGGCAACCAGTATGCAGAGTACAAATCTAAAACAAGGCGTTGGTTGTAATTTGCCTAATAAATAAGGATAGATTGTGTGGTGCGACCGGCATGGTCATTAACTAGTTGGTGAAAATCCAACCATAACCCAGAAAGGAGGGAATGTGTAGGCGAAAGCAAGGGTGCCCGAAGAAACTTTATTTTGCTACCCAAAATGAATGGGAGT
>Ga0233437_1003105_pt1 | contig 22722 bp, 19 predicted proteins | sample SI_122_August201_FD_182714 | JGI IMG/M metagenome (GOLD analysis project Ga0233437, IMG submission 182714) | Seawater microbial communities from Saanich Inlet, British Columbia, Canada - SI_122_August2016_200_MG | ecosystem: Environmental > Aquatic > Marine > Inlet | place: Canada: British...
TGGTACATTTGATTTGGGTACTGAAATTGTTAAAGGTATCAAGTCGGGAATCATCAAATGGGGAATTGATCAACAACCTTTCCTCCAAGCCTATCTACCAATTGTTGTCCTAACTAATTATGATCGATATGGTGTCTTACCTGGTAACAATATTAACTCTGGACCTGGTTTTGTCACCAAAGACGCACTGGGCATGGTTGAAAAGTTCGCTGGTCAATATCGTTAAAATATAAAAAAAAGCGCGGTCACTTCTGACCGCGTTTCTCCCGTAGTTTATTTTATTGTTTGATCTCTTACGATCCCAAGGACCATTATGACTCAAACCGAAGCAATACCACCAGCAGAAGATGAACGTATCAAACAAAGATCGACCTTTCGCCAAGCGCTAATTCGACCTGAACTAGGAGGGATTTGCGGCACAATCTTGGTCTTCTTCTTCTTCTTCCTTTCCGCCGGGGACTCAGGCATGTTTTCACCTTCAGGAGTATTGAACTGGTCGATTGTCTCGTCACAATTCATAATTATTGCTGTTGGTGCATGCTTACTTATGATTGCCGGTGAATTCGATTTGTCTGTCGGGTCCATGATCGGCTTTGCAGGTATGAGCATTGCCCTATTATCCATCAGCCTACACTGGCCAGTCTGGCTGGCGATTATGATCACCTTTATCTTGTGTATGGCAGTGGGTGCCTTAAACGGCTGGTTGGTGATTAAAACGGGGTTACCCAGTTTTATCGTAACACTCGCTTTTTTATTCATACTACGTGGATTGACCATCTTCGCCGCAATCGCAACCACCAGTAAAACCATCATCGGTGGGGTCAGAGACGCAGCGAAGGGCGATTGGTTGGCACCTTTTTTTGGAGGTAAAATTTTCACCGGCTTTTTTCAGTGGATGGCTGATATTGGCTGGATCGAGACTTTCAGCCGGGGAATTAAAAAAGGTCAACCCATCGTGGAAGGAATACCGATGCTAATGATCTGGGCTTTCGGTCTCGTCATTTTCGGTCACTTGCTATTGACCAAAACTAAATTCGGTAACTGGATATTCGCTTCTGGAGGTGATGCACAAGCGGCGCGATATGTGGGTGTGCCGGTTATTCGGGTTAAAATTTTAATGTTCATGTTTACGGCCTTTTGTGCCTGTGTTTTTGCCACCGCACAAGTAATGGAGTTTGGTTCTGCCGGCGCCGACCGGGGTGTACTCAAAGAATTTGAAGCAATTATATCGGTCGTTATCGGTGGTGCCTTGCTGACTGGTGGTTATGGCTCAGTGATTGGAGCAGCCCTAGGCGCAATAATATTCGGGGTGGTGCAACAGGGATTATTTTTTGCCGGAGTGGAAAGTTCACTTTTTCGGGTATTTCTTGGAGTAATCCTTTTATTAGCGGTTATTTTAAACACCTATATTCGTCGCATGATCACGGGGGAGAGATAAGATGACTGAACCTATTCTTAAAATGAGAGGCGTTGCAGTAGAGTCTGATGAAACAGATTCAGATGAAATAATCATCGAAATGAAGAAAATCGAGAAGCACTTTGGTTCGGTCATAGCTCTAAGTGGTGTTTCACTCGACCTGATTGCAGGTGAATGCCATTGTTTATTGGGAGATAATGGAGCTGGTAAGTCGACCTTCATTAAGACCATGTCTGGTGTCTACAAACCTTCCAAAGGAGAAATCATTTTTGAGGGCAAGCCAATGAATTTTGCTCGCCCCAGAGATGCTATTGCAGCTGGAATTGCTACTGTATACCAAGATCTGGCGATGATTCCGCTAATGTCGGTAGCTCGTAATTTCTTCATGGGTAATGAGCCAACCCGGAAAGTTGCCGGTATCAGCTTTTTTGATCACAAAACAGCTAACGAGATTACCATGAAGAAAATGAAGAAAATGGGTATAAACTTGCGCTCCCCGGATCAGGCGGTCGGCACCCTGTCGGGAGGCGAGCGTCAAACCGTGGCAATTGCCAGGGCGGTCCATTTCGGTGCTAAATTATTGATATTAGACGAACCAACTTCAGCGCTGGGTGTCCGCCAAACAGCTAATGTTCTGGCCACAGTCGACAAGGTCCGTAATCAGGGTATTGGTGTCGTGTTCATCACCCATAATGTGCGTCATGCAATGGCGGTCGGTGACCGCTTCACTGTGCTGAACCGTGGTCAGACATTAGGTACTGCAAATCGTGGTGAAATCACTGCGGAGGAGTTGCAAAACATGATGGCTGGTGGTGAGGAACTGGCAACCTTTGAAGGTTCCCCTGATGTTTAATTACAGTCTTAAAGCCTAGATTAGGCAAAGACTGTAAGTAACAAGCTCACTCATCGCGTACGCTGCTGCAGGAACCGCATACATTAACTTTCCAAGTCGATGACAAAAATATTGATGCATTATTCAGCGAGTGACTAATTTCGAATAATGCAAGCAAAGGATGAGAAGATAAGAGATAGAATATTTGACCTCTGTTACTAACATATAATAATTGGATTTTCGTATTGTTCTCATTCGGTATCTTCATTTTAAATATTGAAGACATCAACGAACAGGAAAATATAGATGATTAAGGACTAAGTATGGTAAGCAACTATTATCCCTTTGATAGTAAGCGACCGATCGATCTGATTTGCATGGGACGGATCGCTGTTGACCTTTATGCAGAGCAGATCGGCAGTCCTCTGGCTGATGCCCAGAGTTTTCGAAAGTATTTGGGAGGCTGTGCTGCCAATATATCGGTTGGAACGGCCAAATTGGGTCTTCAGTCCGCCATGTTCTCTTGCATCGGTCAAGATGATATGGGGCAGTATTTAAAAAGCGTTTTGGTGAAAGAAGGAGTGGACACCAGCCAATTGAAAACCACAGACGAACACCTGACCGCTATTGTTTTGCTTGGTGTTGATCCACCGGATCGTTTCCCTTTGATTTTTTATCGGGAAAATTGCGCTGATATGCAGATTAAGGAAGAGGATGCCAATGAAGCTTTTTTTGAAAAATGTAAGGCGCTGCTGATTACCGGTACGGGGATGTCCAAACCTGCTATGTTTGCCTCTACGATGCATGCTGCCAAATTAGCAAAGCAAACGGGGACAGCTGTTATATTAGATATTGATTATCGACCGGTGCTTTGGGGATTAACAAAACCAGGGGATGGTGAATCCCGCTATGAAGAATCGGAAAAAGTAACCAAAGTCATGAAAGCCATTCTTCCCTATGTGGATTTAATCGTCGGAACAGAAGAAGAGGTTCGAATCCTAACTGGGGGAAATTCTCTTCAAAGTGATCTTGAAATCATCAAACATCACACACAGGCGCCCTTGGTTCTAAAAACCGGAGAAAAGGGATGTGAAGTATATGTCAGTGACTTGACAGAGCCTATCGTCGGTACGCCCTATCCAGTTGAAGTCATGAATGTTTTAGGAGCTGGTGATGCCTTTATGAGTGGTTTTCTAAGGGGCTGGTTAAGAAAGGAACCACTGTCAACCTGTGCTCAGTTTGGAAATGCGAATGGCGCTATTGTGGTAAGTCGACACGGATGTGCACCCGCTATGGCATCATTTGAAGAATTGAACTATTTCATCCAAAACTATCAGGATTCTCAAATTCTATATGGGCTTGAAATGGAGCGGCTGCATCAAAAAACCGAATTGGGTTCAGCCAGAGATCATGAATTATTGGTAATGGCTTTCGACCACCGCAATCAGTTTGAAGACGATGTTAACCGCTTGGGAATAGAAACGCATTTGATTAAAGAATTTAAGAACCAGGTTTTCGAAGGGTTTTTAAAAGTCAGGGAAGACGATTCTTCCCCGGCCTTATCCATATTGGTTGATCCCATTTATGGGAAAGATATCATCCGGGCCAGTCAGAAAAGACAGATTCAATATGGAATGCCGGTTGAAGAAGCCGGTGTCTTCCCTGTTTCCTGGATCAATGATCAGCAAATATACACTCAGGTATTGAAAAGTCCTTCCACTGGATTCATTAAAGTACTTTGGAAATACCATGCCGACATGGATGCCATTACGAAACAGGTTCAGATGACTCAACTCAAAGAATTATCTTTAAGTTGTCTCGAGTTGGATAGAAAGTTGATGCTGGAATTGATTATCCCTGACGATTTTGAGCACAATGGCCAGGCACTGACGACTGTGATGGATGAAGTCTATCAATCTGGTATTTATCCTTATTGGTGGAAGATTGCGGCTGTTGATTCCCAAAAAGAATGGGATCTGCTAACTGCTAAAATTGACCAATACGATCTATCCGCAGGAGTCGTAATCCTTGGCGGGGGGGATTCCCCTGATAAATTTGAAAACTGGTTTCGCATCGCCAAATCGAGTCAGCATTGTGTCGGATTTGCTATTGGTCGAAGCATTTTTTGGCAAGCTTGGCAACAGTTCAGCCAGGGACAAATCAACGCCGCAGATATTCCGGAAATCATCAAAAATAATTATGTCCAGTTTATTCAATTGTGGCGAAATGCCTCAACTTAATTGCTAATATTTAATCCGAGCGCAAAATTATGGCAGAACTTCAAATTCGTAACCCTAAAGGATTTAAACCAGGATACAACTCAATCACCCAATTAGGGGAAGCAGAAGATGATACTGGTATTGAATTTGGTATATTGAATCTCAAAGCTGATGAAACTTGGAAAATCGACTATGCACTTGAAAGCGCCTATCTGTTGATGCATGGCAAAGCTAAATTTGAATTTGGAAATCAATCATATACTGTAGAGCGTCAATCAATATTTGATGAAGAACCATTTGCTCTGCACCTCCCCGCAAACTGCAAAGCAACAATAACAGCTGATTCTCCGTGCGAAATATCGGTATCACAAGTCAAGAATTCAGTCCAATTTGAACCCATGTGGTTTAATTCATCCAATTTATTGGAGTCTGAACATCGTGGGAAAGGGCAATTGAATGACACCGCTTACCGAATTGTTCGAACAATATTTGATATCCGGAATCGGCCGGAGGCGAAACTGGTGTTGGGTGAAGTTATTAATTTCCCTGGTTGTTGGTCCAGTTACCCCCCTCACCATCATCCACAACCCGAAGTTTATCATTATCGATTTACCAAGCCTCAAGGGTTTGGTCATGGTGAATTGGGGGAACAGGTATGCCGTCTAAAACAGTATGACACAGTCAAGATTTTAGATGAAAAGGATCATTCACAAACTGCTGCTCCAGGATACGGGATGTATTATATTTGGGTGATACGACATCTGGAAAATAATAATTATACGGTCCCGGAATTTTCTGAAGAGCACACCTGGTTATTAAAGGATGATGCAGACGTGTGGCAACCAAAATTATAAATTCAGTTACCCTCCCATTTATAGCGAACAACATTCTTATCGTCTAAAAGTAACGCCTTGTGATATCTATTTGAAATCACGAGAACAAGTTCTAAAGAGTTTTCAAACAGAAACCACAAGGCTAATGTAGATGTCAATATGAATGAAGTTTGCTATATAAGAGCAGCAAGACATTTTTTCAGGTTTACCGCTTTTGTAATAAAGCCTGGAAATAGTAAAAAAGGATTTTTGTAAAAAAAATACAAAATTTAATTCAAATTAATAAATTATGGCTAAAAAGAAAATCGGAATCATCGGAGCCGGCAGAATCGGACAACTCCATGCTGAGAATATTATACACAATTTTAACAACGTGACTATTAAAAGTATTTCTGATCCCTATTTAGATGTTCAATGGGCTAACTCTGTCGGAATTGAGCATACATATAAAGACCACACCTCAATACTCAATGACACAGAAATCGAGGCTGTTTTGATTTGCTCTCCATCCCACACACATTCCAAATTGATTATTGAAGCAGCCAATCAAGGAAAGGATATCTTTTGCGAAAAGCCAATTGACTTAGACCCTAATGCAATTAAACAAGCTTTATCTGTGGTTGAAAAAAACAAAGTTAAACTTCAAGTTGGATTTAACCGACGCTTTGATCCCAATTTTGTTCAGATAAAACAGCACATTGTTAAGGGCGAGATTGGAATACCACATATCATCAAAATAACCTCTCGTGATCCTGAACCACCAAATCCAGATTATATCAAAGATTCCGGAGGAATGTTTCTGGATATGACTGTCCATGATTTTGATATGGCACGTTTTTTAGCGGCCAGTGAAGTTACAGAAGTATACGCCAGAGGGGCTGTTTTGGTGGATCCAAAAATTGGTGAACAAGGTGACATCGATACAGCAATTATTACCTTAAGCTTCGCAAATGGAGTTATTGCGGTCATAGATAATAGCAGGAAAGCGGCCTACGGATATGACCAACGCATTGAAGTTTTTGGCTCAAAAGGTTGTACTCAAGCAGAAAATAACCGCCAGACGAATACAACATTGTTAACGGAGCATCGAGTACAAACAGACAAACCACTATTCTTCTTTTTGGAAAGATACAAAGAAGCGTTCAAAGATGAAATGGGATCATTCCTCAAGTGTCTTATTGATGACCTGGCACCCTCAGTAACCGGTCATGATGGGTTGATGCCGGTTTTGATTGCCTTAGCGGCCAATCAATCCATGAAGGAGAATCGACCGGTGAGCTTGGGTGAAGTCGGCTAATGATTTTGAGGGGCTATGGTTTTGCTTTGTGGTTGTGCGCCAATATCTCTTTGATTTCTTTAATATGATTTTGACTTTCTGTCATTATCTGAAACACATCATGGGTCTTGATACAATCGACTAATTTTTGATGGCTGGAAGGAATACCGCTTAAATCATCCACTGTGGATTGAGCGGCTTTGATTTCCTCAAAAACAAACGAACGGAGGGTTTGGTAAATCGAGTTGAAAAGATAGTTGCCACACGCACCAATCACAATTCCATGAAAATTGTAATCGGCAACGATTCGAACTTCAGGCTGGTTGGCTTCAATGGCAGCTGCCATGGCATTTATCTCTTTAGTCAACTCATTGATGGTTTTATCAATGCTACCTGGGTTAAGTTTATGTTTTTCCATTAAGTATATATATCCCTGTCGCTCCATGACCAACCGTAGCTCCATTAATTCCAAAAAATCATTTTTACCTAATAACATAGACCAGGTGAGAGCTTCTTTGGTGATATTATCTCGATCACAAACATAATACCCTTTGGCTACATGTGGTTCTAATATACCTAAATGTTGAAATGTTTTTATAGCTTCTCTTACCGACGACCTTCCGATACCAAACATTTCAGCCAGTTCCTTTTCTGTTGGGATTCGATCGCCGGTTTTATATGACCCAGAAGCAATTAGTTGCTTGAGTTGGTCCATGACCTGACCGACAATGGTTTTTTGCTTGATTTTTTCAATATTCATAAGAGCTGTTTTAAGGATATACCTACTTTGATCTTTTGGTGGTGTGTCTTAGAATTGACAATAATTGTATTGACATTTTTGTCAACTCAAATTATCTATTAATCAGAATGTCAGACAATATGATAAACAGATATTATAGACTTATCACTCACTCATTTTTCCCTCTGAAAATTTTCCATTGGGGAAAATTTTAGCATGATGCCAAATGGCCAATTAGGAGACAATTGATGAAAGAAGAAGTAAAGGACAAACGATGGATCACAACAGATTACCCCCATATTATTTTTGAGGATAACGAAGTGGGTCGTTTGAAAGCGTCGTTGTTTAATGCGTCTGAATCGGAAATTGATACGATACTGGAGGAGTACGAAATTCCATCGGAATCCGAACTAGGTAAAGCCGGATGTTACATCCAAAACACGCCTCGAGCGACTGCGGTGGAAAAACGCCGCAAAAACGATGTGGTTTTCGTGCCTATTGGCTGTACTGAAAATCATGGTGATCATTCCAATAGCGGATTGGATACGTTTATGGTAACCCAAATTTGCGAAGGTGTTCGACGATATACAGCGAAACAAGGTCGGGAAGTGAATCTTGCCTTTACACCGCTTAATTATGGCGGCCACCCCTACCATCATATTGGCATGCCCGGAACCGTTATTATTCCAGCGGAAGTAGTTAAGGAAATGTTAATTTATACAATGTTGGGACTGTGGAATGATGGATATCGCAAAATTGTTTTAATTAACAATCATGGTCATCTATGGAATTTAGTAGATGCGATCCAGGAATTCATGAAACGCTTCCAGCTTCCGGCGATTGTACAGGTAATTGATTGGCATCGTGCGGTCAGGGAGTTTTTCATGCCGATAGATCGCGAATCAAGCCTTACAACCAATTTTATCCATGCTGATGAAAGTGAGACCTCGGTAGGCCTGTTAATGTTCAAAGACATGATTGATATGAGTGTAGTACGAGATGCGGAAGGCGAGACATTTCTTCCGGATGGGCATTTTGACCTTTCTGTTGATCCCTATCGAAGACCTCATCGCTGGTCTGAAGGTGAAGGACATTTTGCCATCGAGCGTCATGCAGTACCTGAAGGTGTGGTTGGCAAACCAAGTCGAGCGACTGCGGAAAAGGGGAAACGACCAATTGCGGCGATCTTGAAATATTTAACTATGGTGAACGACCATATTATCGATACCTTCCCTTCCGGAAAGCTGCCACCGGCTGAAAAAATTTCCTTACGGTCTCCCGAGGAACTCGAACCATTTCTTAAGGAACCTTGGAGCGAAGGTTGGAAATCAGTTTATGAGTTACCACAAGTCGGCCCCTTTCATAAGGGCTAGCCCAAGGATCATTAATTTTAAATAGAGAGAATGCCTTTTGTTTTGATAATGGCAATATTTTATCTGGAGGAAACAATGAAATCAAAAACAGCATTTATGTATGGACCAAAAGATCTAAGAGTCGAAGAGATTGAGGTACCAACTCTAAAACCTAATCAAGTACTTATTCAAACAGGTGCTTGCGGAATCTGCGGATCAGATGTCGAGTGTTTTGAAGGGGAATCAGAAGAAGGACGATACGATATTGCGCCGTACACTCCAGGGCATGAATGGGGTGGAAAAATCGTTGAAGTCGGTCAAGATGTTTCTACGCTTAAGGTTGATATGAAAGTAACCGGTGATTGCGTGATGGCATGTGGTGTCTGCGCAAATTGTAAAAATGGATTAATGCCGTCAGCGTGTTTGAATATGCGAGAAATTGGATTTAGACCGGATTCCCCAGGGGGTATGGGCGAATATATGGTCGTTGAAGAACAATATGTGCACCAAATTCCGGATACCTGGACATACGAAGACGGCGCCTGGGTAGAAACATTCTCTATAGGTTACTTCGGAATATGGGGAAACGGAGGATTTATTGATGCCGCCGATACAGCTGTGATTCTCGGTGCTGGGCCAATTGGTTTATCGGCCAGTATGGTAGCCGCCACTGCCGGAGCTAAAACAATTGTCGTCGATCCTCTCGAAAATCGCAGGAAAACAGCTTTATCATATGGTGCCGACCTTGTGATCGATCCAACTGCGGCACCCCTGATAGAACAAATTATGGATGCCACCAATAGTAATGGTGGTAGCGTAGTTGTGGAGGCATCGGGCAACGACCAAGCCATTGCCTCTCTATTTGATATTGCGGGACACAGTGGGCGCGTTAGGTTGATCGGGCACTCTATCGGCAGAAAAGTACCGGTTGAGATCGGAAAAACAATCTGGCGGACTTTGGCTATCACGGGTTCCGGTGGAACCAAGGATTTTGGATTAAGGACTATCCGGTTTATGAACGCTATCCGTGATCGATTTGATTTTGGTGCCTTAAACAGCCACCGCTACCCGTTTGAAAAACTGCATGAAGCGTTGGACGTGGCGATTAAGAATAAAACGGATGCTCTAAAAGTAATGCTCGATTTTGGAATCAAATAAACCAACACCTTTTTTTCATATCAGTGGCTCACAAGTGTTAAATACGTATTTTTGAATGGTTAAATGGTGTTTGTGAAATTCATGCCATTTGATATTCACAAGTTAATCTTAACTCTTGTGATACCCATTGAAATCTATTGCATTGCACACTTATATAAAAGGAATCAAGTTATGAAGCCAGTTAAAATCGCTGTCGTCGGTGCCGGTAGAATTGGCAAAATGCACATTGAAAATATCATTCAACATGTTCCACAAATTCAAATAAAAACAGTCGTTGATGCAGTTGATCAAAGTGTTTGGGTCAGGAGCATGAATATAGCCGGTTTTACACAAAACTTGTCCGATGTTCTAAATGACCCTGAAATAGAAGCCGTGCTAATCGCTTCCTCCACAAGTACACATGTAGATTTAATCAAGCAAGTTGCAGAAGCCCGCAAACATATCTACTGTGAAAAACCGATTGCGTTTTCACCGGAAGCGCTCAAAAACATCGCTTCCCTTGTAAAACAAAATGAGATCAAACTTCAAGTGGGATACAATCGCCGTTTTGATCCGCAATACTTAGAGGTTAAGAAAAATGTTTCTAAAGGTGCCATTGGAGAACCCCACATTGTAAAACTTACTAACCGAGACCCGGAAAGGCCGGATTTGGCCTTTGTCCCAAATTCTGGTGGTCTGTTTTTCGATTTTAATGCGCATGATTTCGATATGGTCCGATATGTCACCGGCTTAGAAGTTGAGGAGGTATATGCCATGGGTGATGTATTGATTGATCCTGAACTTAAAAAACTAAATGATATCGACACCGCTGCGATTACGCTTCGACTAAGCAATCGTGCTGTGTGTATGATCGATACCAGTCGTGAAACACACTATGGTTATGATCAGCGTTTGGAAGTATTTGGTTCAAAGGGAAGCATAAAAGCTAATAACACCAGCCCTTTAAATACTGAACTTTATACCAAAGAAGGCGTAAGTTCCCATAATCCGCATTATAGTTTCATTGAACGTTACGAGCATTCCTATGTTCAACAATTCAAGGAATTCCATATGGCCATAGTAGAAGATACAGAACCACTGGTTACCATAAATGATGCACTACGGGCAGTGGAAATCGCGACCGCAGCCAAGTTATCTCTTGAAGAAAATCGACCGGTCCGGGTAGGTTGATATGAGTATCATCAGTAGAACCGATTATTTGGAGAAAGCATGAAAATTTCCATGGTTGTTTCCACGCAACAAACCAAATTCGAGGCTGTATCGTTCAAAGGGGATCTGGCCGTAAATTTGGAGAATATTGCTAAGCTCGGGTATAACGGTGCGGAACTCGCCATCAGAGATCCGAAGCTGGTTAATGGCGATGCGTTGATCCAATTGCTTCGCCAGTTCAATTTGGAAATTCCAGCTATTGGAACGGGTCAAGCCTGGGGTGAAGAAGGTCTTTCCTATACCGATCCGGATATTAAGGTCAGAGAATCGGCCATTGAGAGAACGCTTTCACATATCCCGTTTGCAAAACAGACCGGTGCCATAATTATTATCGGTCTGATTCGTGGAACCCCAAAAAACGGGATAAGCCAATCTGATGCGGCACAATTGATGTTAGAAGCATTTTGCTATTGCACCCAGGAAGCGGCGAAAGAAGACGTTCGTATCGCATTTGAACCCATTAATCGCTATGAAACCACATTGTTAAATTCAGCTAAAGACGGCATGGACTTTATTGAAAAAGTTGCTTCGGATCAATTGGGACTTTTATTGGACACCTTTCATATGAATATTGAGGAACCAAATATCGAACAAAGTATCGCCATGTGTGACGATCGAATTTTTCATTTTCATGTGGCGGACTCCAACCGCATGTATCCGGGTGCCGGTCATCTTAACTTCCCCTCAATTCTGGAATCACTTTATAGCACAGGCTATAGTGGATATATTTCCGGTGAGCACAAGTCAGATCCGGATGCAATGACGTCAGCTAAACTTGGCATTGAATATTTGAGAAGTTTGGGGAGTTTTTGCTAAAGTTTCCCGGAAATCAATCAGACCCCCGGAACGCCTCCTTCCCAGGAGGCTCGCCATTCATTCAGATCTTTATAGGTTAGTCTCGGCAAGAGCGACCAAATCAGGCGCAGTTAGCCCATTCTCCTTAAGTAGGAATTCATAGCTGCCAAGTTTTTGAAACTTGTCACCTAAGCTGGCCATAACTTGTTTTGGAGTATTTTCAAACCTGGATTTGTACTCCGCAACGGCCCCTCCCAAACCACCGATAGAGGTATGTTCCTCAACAGTGACAATCAGCTTGTTTTGTGCGAAAACCTTATCCAGTATGTTCGTGTCCAAAGGCTTAATAGTATGCATATCGACTACCCGGGCCGAAATTCCCTTGCTTTGTAGAATATCGGCGGCGCCGATTGCTTCTCCCAGAAGGGATCCGGTTGAGATAAACGCAACATCGTTGCCCGGTCGATACTCAATGGCTTTACCGATCTGAAAATCAAAGTCTTCAGGATATAGTACGGGAAACCCCGGTCCACCAGTCAGGCGGATATAGAACGGACCGTCATGCTCTGCCGCTGCAAAAATTGTCTTGTAAATCTGGAGCGGATCAGACGGTGAGATGATGGTAAAATTGGGGATCGCTCTGGCTACCGCAATATCATCCATGGCGTAGTGGGTATTGCCCAATGGACCGAAACGTACACCTGCCTCAAAACCAATAACTTTCGCATTTAAATTCATATAACCTAAAGCTGCACGCATTTGTTCAGCAGGACGCATCGGTACCATGGCTGCCAAAGCAACTGCAAAAGGAAGAATTCCTTCTTTGGCTAAACCGGCGGAGAAATCAATAAGATTCTGCTCGGCGATGCCGACATCAAAAAACCGGTCAGGATACCTTTCTTTAAATTTAGTCAAACGTGCTGTTGGTGTTAAATCGGCGGTGATGGTACACATTTCGGGCATTTCACTGGCCAGCAACTCCAGTGATTCTGCCATTGCAGTACGATGGCCGGCTTTGGACCATTTCTGCAGTCTATCTATTGGCATATTGCTCATTTAATTTCCTCCTGTAAAAGCATTTTCAAGATCTGAAACTGCTTGTTCATATTGCTCTTGTTCCATCGGTCTGGCGTGCCAGCTGAGACTGTCTTCCATAAAGGAAATGCCTTTACCCTTAACAGTATCCGCAATAATCATATGGGGTTTTCCGCTGTTTGAATTTTTCATTTTTTCCAGGGCCTCTAGCATACTGGAGGCATCATTTCCCTTTGTTAATACAAATACTTCCCATCCAAACGCTTTCCAGGCTGCTTCGATATCAAAGTCCATAATTTCGCTGGTTTTTCCAGCTAACTGAACCCCATTGCGGTCGATGATGGCAACAAGGTTGTCCAGCTTATTCTTGGCTCCATTCATGGCAGCTTCCCAGATAATGCCAGCATTGCATTCACCGTCGCCGACAACACAATATACTTTGTGATTTTCTTTTTTAATTTTTGCGGCCTTTGCCATTCCACATGCGATAGCCAACCCGTTTCCCAGACTTCCAGTGGAAACTTCCAACCCATACTTAATATTAAGACTGGGGTGTCCCGACAGAAAACTGTTGTCGCCTTTAAAGGTGTACATTTGCTCTTTGGTTATATAGCCAGTTTCAACCAGTGCCGCATAGTAGGCTAAGCAGGCATGGCCTTTACTCAGAACGAATCGGTCTCGTTCTGCCATACGGGGATTTCCGGAATCGTGATGCATGATTTCGAAAAATAGGCTGGCTACAATTTCAATACTTGATAAAGCCGGTCCGAAGTGAGCGCCATGACCACCTGCGGCATACCCCATTTCTATGACGTCGCGGCGCATTAAAGCCGCCTTGTCTTGGATAATTTCTACCAGTTTTTGATTCACCATATTTCTTTCCTCCTTATTCAATGATGGATACATTGTTTTGTAAACAGCACTCAATTTCAAACCTGTGCTGTTAATTAAGAGCACCAAACAGGTCTAATGTTTCTCCTGTATTGTATGCAGATGTCCGCTGAACTGCCCTTTCGGTATAGCTCGAGCTTGATATTTGGCAAGCTTGATCAATTTTTGGACATCGATATTCAATTCATACCCTATTTCAGATAACATGAACGCCAAATCTTCTGTGGCCAGGTTCCCTGATGCCCCCGGTGCAAAAGGACACCCGCCTAAACCACCGAGCGTTGATTGTACTTTACAGACACCTTGTTCAATAGCCGCCAGCGTATTGACCATTCCCATGTTACGGGTATCATGAACATGGATATGTAAATCCAGCGCGGGGTACTCATTCCTGACGGCATCAATGATATTTCGTACCTGAGCGGGATTCGCAATTCCGATCGTATCGCAGAGATTGACAGTCCGAATGCCGCTATCAACATATGGTTTCAAAAACGGCAAAACCTCTTTTTCACTTTTTTTCCCTTCAAAAGGACAGCCAAAGGTGGTTGCTAAGTCCAGACAAACGTCCATTTGTGGATAGGCCTTCAGGATTTTCTGCAATTCACCCAACGAATCCACATGTGATCTGTTGATATTAGCTCGATTATGACTTTCGCTCAGTGATACAACATAGGTTATCCATTTGAGTCCGGATTCCCAGGCAGCTTCGGCACCACGCAAATTCGGAACCAAGGCAAAGAAGTCCGTATCCGGATGGTTCTTCACACAGGCAGTAGCCAGTTCCCGGGCGTCTTTCATCTGAGGAATCGCTTTCGGACTGACAAAAGAAGTAATTTGTATATGTTTAATTCCAGCAGCCAGGAGTCCTTCAATAACCTTAGTTTTTGTCTCCAGCGGGATATAATCACTAACGTTCTGGAAACCGTCGCGAGGTCCGACTTCATAAACTTCAATTTTTTTCATCATTTTTTCTCCAACATCGTCTTTTCTTCCTTAAGCCTTCGGTACCAGGCAAAGGCTTCTTCCGGCAATTGAGGATGATGTCCCCCACATTTTTTCCGCGCATTACCCAGGTAGTCCTCCAACTGTTCCTGATAGGCTCCGGAGGCGCAGTTTTTGATGATGGCATCTGCCCGTTCGCCATCATCCAACCCACGAAGATCTGCAAGTCCGTTTTCGGTGATAACAACATCGATATCATGTTCACAGATATCCTGGTGGGATACCATGGGGACAATATTCGAAATAGCGCCGACTTTGGCTGAAGAAGGAATCAACATAACAGATAGTCCTGAGTTTTGAGCAAAGTTTGCCCCGCCCCCTATACCGTTTACAACTCGGCTTCCGGCGATATGGCTAGAGTTGACATTGCCATAGATATCCATTTCAATACCGGAACTCAATGCAATCAGCCCTAACCTGCCGATTATTTCAGAATTGTTGGTTATATCACCGTTTCGAATAACAAGATGATCCTGTAAATTCGGTGTCGTGTTTAGAATCTCCTCAACCCGCTCGCTCATTCCCAGGCCACCTGCTGAAAGAGCAGTCGCTTTACCGGAAACCAACAACTCCATGACAGGTTCAGTAATACCTCCGCAAAAGAATTGCAAATCACGGAAATTGGACTGCTGAAAGGCATCCGTAATGGCATTGGCAATACTTCCAAAACCGGCTTGAATGGGAGGGAGAATCCCCCCTGTTTTTTGGAATTCAAGTTCCAGAAAGTTGAATAAATGATTAGCAATCTCTATTGCTTCCGCTGTTCCTTTGGGTTGAGCTCCCATTTGCTCCGGCAAGTGGGTTTCAACAATATACCTGATTTTGTCCGTGTTAAGGGGGATACCGGTCTTCCCAATTCTCTGATTGACCCGGACTAATGGGATTGGCTGTGTTTGAGGAGCTTCAAGAGGAATATAGACATCATGCAAATTCAGCAATTTATCCGGTTGTGCGGTGTTGATCTCGACAATAATCTCTTCTGCCGCATTCATCAGATGATGCGTCATACCAACAGAACTGGTGGGGATTAGATCCCTATTTTCATTAAAACCCAGAGCTTCAACAACCGCTATATCGATCTTTCCGAAACTTCCATTTCTAAGTAGACGGGGCATTTTAACCATTTGCTGCTCGACATATCGCAAGGATCCGTTGTTGGCCTGAGCAGCCAGCGTCCTACTTGCACACATAGGCGCTCTCCTGGCAATGATGTGTTCTGCGCCAAGCTTTTCGTCAAGCCATGGGACATTGGCACCGGTGATCAGATTTATCGACAGATCTTCACCATTTTGTTTCCGTTTGACGAGGGTTTCAACAGTAGCCTTTGGATATCCTGCCATTGCGTAACCGCTCATCGCAACTGTCATACCGTCCTTTATGGAAGCAGTCGCCTGCTCCGCAGTTGATATAAGTTTCTGTAGGCTGTTTTTTGGTATGCTATCGTTCATGGATTTATCTCCAAACTCTTATTGTTTTCATAGGGTTCCATTGCTGCGGATTACCCGCGCGGCGTAAATCCTGAAAACAGTTCTTCATCCGTCGGTTTACGGTTCGGAGTCTCTCGGATTACCCAGGTATTATTCATATAATGCTTTAGAACAATATTTTCCGATGCGATATTTCCACCCCAGGTTCCACACCCCAGGGAGCTGGTAAACGGCATTCCGCTGGTCCAACTACCGGTATTTGTCGCAGCCTGAGATTGATTGACGACAATGCGGGTTGTAAACGTTTCTATGGCCAATTTTTCTACATTTTCACTTGTTTTAGAGAAAATACCTGCGGAATGTCCGGCACCTGAATACTCATGGTTTTCGTTGATGATACGGATAGCGTCATCGATATTCTTGCTCTTGTAAATCGTAGTGACAAGACTCATTTTTTCTCCGCTAAAAGGCGAAGCTTCACCCGTTTTATCTTCTGACACCAGTAGCAGCGTGGTTCCTTCAGGCACGTCCAGACCAGCTAGCTTAACAATATTGCTCACAGGAGACGCGACCACATCCCGATTAATCATATGATCATTCGGCAAATTGGGCCATATGGCTTTTTTCAGTTTTTCTTTCTCGTCTGACTGAAGCAGGTGTGCCCCAACATTTTTGAATTCGGTCATCATGTCCTCATAAACCGATTCATCAATGACCACACTGTTGTCACAAGAACATCCGGCTGCAAGGTCAAAAGCTTTGCTGGCTAAAATTTTCGATGCCGCATCCGCCAGATCAGCAGTCTTATCCACCACAATAATCGCATTTCCCGCTCCCACACCATAGGCAGGAGTTCCGGAACTGTACGCAGCATGAACCATTGGCTGACCACCGGTGGCCATGATCAGATCACATTGTTTCATCAATTCATTGGTTTTTGGAATCGAAGGATTCTCAATGCAAATAAACAGATCTTCAGGGGCATCATATTTTTTCATTACCGCACGAATCAGAGCTACCGTTTTTAAAGCCGTCAACTTTCCTCTGGGGTGGGGTGAAAATATAACACCGTCCCGTGCTTTGACGGCAAAAATAGCCTGAATTAAGGGGTGCATTTCCGACTGAGTACTGGGAACCAACGATCCGATTACACCGACGGGTTTTGTGATACGTGTCAGTCCGCGTTCAGGAATTTCTTCAACAATTCCAACTGTTTTAACGTTTTTAACATCATAGTATACACCTCGGCATTTAACGCTGACTTTCGCAATTTTTGACGGGATATCTCCCAATCGACATTCGTCAAATGAGAACTCTGCCAGTTCTTTGACAAGGTCGTCATTCGCTACGATTTCCCATGTGATAGCTGCAGCCAGCTCATCCACTTTCTTTTGCGAAAATCCTTCTGCTATCTTTTGCGCCTTGCGTGCTCTATCAATCAGTTCTGAAATATAGACTGCCGGATCTAATTGGTCCTGGCTCATAGTTTTCTCCTAAATTAAGTTTCTATCCATCGCTTTAAAGCCGGTATTTGGGGAATCCCAATGAATACCTATCATCTGATATCAGCGACTTCGACGGCACCAATCCACTTAAGACATTCTGTTCAAATTGCCTTTTTTTGCGTCAAGGGCTTTGGTTCTTCCTGGATGCAATCACTCACCAGATGAATACACAACATTGACCCATTTTCTATCCTCTAGCGCCTCAGCGACAGCGTTAAGGATATCGTAAGCAGCCAGCGTATCTTGTAATGTTGATAAAGGAAGTATTTCCGGGTTTAAACAACATTCGATAAAACGTTGTTGTGAGTATTTAAAACTATCTCTATAACCGGCTAAATCCCAACCAGGCTGCTCTGCTTCACCGAATTGTAAGTCATTCCAGCTGTTGGTAAAACCGCCTTTTGTGCCAAGCACCTTAAACATTACATTCCAAGGATTCGATGTCTTATCATCAACAGCAAAACTCCCCCACAGATGTCCGATAAGCCCCGAGTCAAACTCTACTTGAATAGACAGTTGGTCATAAGCTTTTGGGTCGTCAAAGAAGATGTTGGAACCTGTCGCGGTAATCCTTGTTGGACGTCCAGCCAAATATAATAACACATATACATGGTGGATACATAATTCCCACAAGGTAATACCGGGGCTGCCCATCGATGGCCAATGCTTTTGATTATAGAAGACCCATAGGCTTGATAATTTACCGAAGGCGCCTGCTTCTATATAATTGTGCGCGCGCTGAATCTCAGGAGAATAGATATAGTTATGATTGGGCATGCAGACCACTTTGCTAGCGTTCGCAGCCTTAATCAGGGTCTGAAGTTCTAAGGTATTACTCGCGACAGGTTTTTCAAGCAGTATGTGTTTGCCGGTGTTGATAGCAGCGCTTGCGTAATCGACATGGGTTGGTGTGGGTGTTAGTATGGCAACGGCATGGACCTTTTCATCAGCCAGTAATGCGTCAACACTGTCGTATGTCCCAATGCCGTAACTTTGAGCAAAAGCAGCACGTTTCTCTGGTGTACGGCTATAAGCGCCAATCAGAGATACATCTGGGTTTTGTAAAAACCCCTGGGCATGCATATTTGCAACACCCCCGGTGCCAATCAAAGCAACGCCAATTTTAGTATTATTCATGATTTTTTCCTCTACAGTAGACGTTAAACATTTTGTCCTTATCGTCAATTCATTGCTAGATGAGTGCTTCTTTACAGGCAAAATTTCCGAATCCTACCTATTTGTGGTTTACAAAAATCCAATTGATAAATGAACCCCATTAAGAGATGAATGATTCAGGAATAATCCACCGCATAATAACTTAGCTGGATTTATAAAGTACCACACAGTGATTCAACAGTTCCATCATCGTTCAAGAAGATTAGTGGCTGCTGAACCAAACGTTTAATAGCTACTTCTATCAACTTCCGTTTTGTTTCTTTTATGTTAAAATATAAACATAAATTTATCTATCATCTTTCAATCGGAACTGTAAAGTTTCGTTTAAGTTTCGTTTGACATTTTTTTCTTTATATTTTAATTATCAAAAACATCTTAAGTTTTTACACAGATAAATCCGTGATACGTTTACAATGAACTTGTTTGAATCTGTAGGGTGGGCAGTTTTTTTTGCCCACGCTGAAAAAGATGGGCGTGCGACCCAGGCCCATCCTACGGTTTTGTAGTCCATTGTAATTATATGCTAATAATTCAAGTTCATTAACAGTTACCCAAACCGGTCCCCGGTAAGATGTTTGCAATAAACTTGTCTGAGTCTGTGGATCAAGCGTCAAGCGGATCCACGCAGAAAAGCTTCAAACGTCGGATCCGCTGACGCTTGACCCGACCAACGGTTTATCTGCATTAAAACAAGTCGCAGAGAACACAGCGTTCACAGAAAATCATGAATCACGCCTTTTCAGTGTGGTCCGTGGTTAAGAAGTTTTTTCTCAAAGCAGAAAAGAAAGGCGACCACGGACCACACGGAAACTACGGATTTTCGTAAGTTATTGTAATTATTATTTATAAATTCAAATTCGTTAACAGTTCTAAGGAAAGTTTAAAACATGTCTGACAATCGGATTAAGGAAATAAAAAGTCTTCTAAAACAGCACAAGAATGTCACCGTAAATGAGCTGAGTGCGCGTTTCAATGTCAGTAAAGTATCTGTAAGAAAGTACTTGGCAAATCTAGAAAACCAGGGCTTTGCGAGAAGGTTTTACGGAGGGGCGTCATTGGTCGAGGCAGTTTCATCCGACGAGGCAACCGGAAGCCTCTATTCAGACCCACTTTGGATTTCGTTGGCGCGCGAGGCCCGCAAACAGATTACTGACGGAGACTCCATCTTTATCGGATCTGGTAGATCATGTTGTGTGCTTGCCAGACTATTAACGGGTCTTAAAAATCTGACGGTGGTCACAAATAATATCACTGCTCTGCCTGAATTGATCAAAAATGCTACCCGTGCTTACCTGATTGGTGGAGAAGTAACAAGTACTGACAATCAAACACTTTTTTCAAGCTGGGAATCCCCTCAGTCTGTGCTGGGGAATATATTCGTAAATAAAGCCTTCACCAGTATATCCGGTTTGGACCTGAAAGCCGGTCTTACTGTAGACTCTATCATCAGCACACATATCTTCAAACATATTCCTACCATGGCTCACCGCTGGTATCTAATGGCAGATTCAACTAAATTTGATAAGATTTCAATCTATCCGGTTGCAAAACTTAGTCATCTTCACACTTTTATCACCGATACCATTCCGCCGCAATATGCTGAATGCTTTGCCGAGTTGAATGTGAAAGTAATCATGGCAAACTAAATAAAAATCCGTCCCCAAAGGAGACGGTATTGTCTTAGCCCCAGAGGGTATGTCTCTGTTTTTTTTCCGTGTATTCAGTGTGGTCCGTGGTTAAATACTCCTGCAGGACAGACCCTTTGGTCTCTGACCATCCTCATAGAGGATGGTTTTAAGTATTAAAATAAATGTCAATTGTGTACGTTTTTGCTTGCTTATCAATTTGGATTATTGCATATTAGGGCAAACGTTTGATCAAAGGAGTTTGATGTGACATTTCAACTGGCTATCACACCGTGTTCATGGGGAGTAGAGTATCCCATTACAGCACATAATCCCCGTGGCAAACGATGCTCAATGCTCAATAAAATCCATTATCAGGGTTGGATCACAATCGAACAAGAAAGAGATTCCGGTAGTCTGGCAGATATTAAACAAAGTCGGGATTTTCTAACCACTTTGGGATTGTTGTTCCTTTAGTGAACATCAATTAGCAGTACTTTAAGCGATAAGGCAAACGTTTGCCTTAGCGCCATTCTATAATATCAAATTTCCCAAATTTAGTAATAATATCAAAGAAAAAATTATGTTTAATGAGGAGTTTAGATTCTCCGAACCGCTCAGGTGGGGAATGGTTGGCGGAGGAAGAGGAAGTCAAATCGGTTATATCCACCGAATGGCTGCGATGCGTGATGGCCTGTTTCAACTAGTAGCCGGGGCCTTTGACCTCAACCCGGAACAATGTACGATATTTGGTAAGAATATTGGCGTTGATCCATCTCGTTGTTATGCGGACTATCTGGAAATGTTCAGAGCAGAATCGAATCGCCCGGACGGAATTCAAGTGGTATCGATTGCGACCCCTAATTTTCTGCATTATCGAATGACCAAAGCCGCATTGGAAGCCGGTCTGCATGTGATATGCGAAAAACCACTCACATTTACCACCAGTGAAGCCGAGGCGTTGAAAACGATTGCCACGCAAAAGAATCTTGTTGTGGGAGTCACTTATGGATATACGGGACATCAAATGCTTCATCAAGCCAGGAATATGATTAAAAATGGTGAGTTAGGTGACATCCGTATTATTAATATGCAATTCGCCCATGGTTGGCATTCCGAAGCTGTCGAAGAAAATGATCTGGGAACTAAATGGAGAGTGACACCAGAATTTTCTGGGCCATCCTATGTACTCGGAGATGTTGGCACACATGCGTTTTACTTGGCAGAACTGATGGTTCCTGAATTAAAAGTAAGTAAAATTATGTGTTCAAAGCAGAGCTTTATCCCTTCTCGGGCACCCTTAGAAGACAATGCCTTTGTTTTGATGAATTTTGAAAATGGGGCGATTGGTAATCTTTGGGCAAGTTGTGTCAATGCTGGTGCGACCCATGATCAAAAAATCCGAGTGATCGGGTCAAAAGCTAGTGTGGAGTGGTGCGACGAGCATCCCAATCAGTTGCTGTATGAAATACAAGGGCAGCCAAAACAAATTTTAGACCGTGGTCACGGGTATAACCGAAATGATGATCCCGCTGTCAATGCGAACCGAATTGGGGCCGGGCATGCAGAAGGTTTATTTGAATCCTGGGCAAATATCTATCATCGGTTTGCACTCGCAATGGATTTGGCGAATCGAGGAGAACAGGATCAGTCACTTTGGTATCCTGATATTACTGTTGGAATACAGGGTGTCAGGTTTGTTGAACGGTGCGTCGAATCAGCAGATCAAGGTTCAATTTGGATTGATTTCTAAACAGTTTTTATGGGTTTTATGTTAGATAAACCAAATATCAAGGGTTCACTTTACGCAAAAGTTTGTGTAAATTAATCAAGGCTGGCGAGGCTCTATTTTGGTTGACGCCAAATGAGGCCAGAAACTTAAAAATCCTGAAACACCAATCATGTAGGAGAGAGTATGAGCACAATTAGATTAACCACGGGCCAAGCCCTGGTAAGATTTTTGGATAACCAATTTGTCGATATGGATGGGACGGAAACCAAATTTGTGGAGGGAGTGTTCGGTATCTTTGGACATGGTTGTGTTGCTGGGCTTGGTGAAGCATTGCAGGAATCGAATCATTCCTTAAAATTTTATCAGGGACATTCAGAACAAGGGATGGGCCATGCAGCCATCGCTTTTGCCAAACAGTCCAATCGGAAACGCATGATGGCTGTCACCAGTTCAATCGGACCGGGGGCCTTAAACATGGTAACTGCTGCAGGAACAG